>Ga0065711_1001023_pt1 | contig 54689 bp, 26 predicted proteins | sample Hoacrofraction12_FD_59098 | JGI IMG/M metagenome (GOLD analysis project Ga0065711, IMG submission 59098) | Hoatzin crop microbial communities from Cojedes, Venezuela - Epithelial fraction 12 v2 (version 2) | ecosystem: Host-associated > Birds > Digestive system > Esophagus > Crop | place...
GGGGAGGGGAGGGGAGGGAGCAAACTTTCTGCGAGGGGCAGGGGGTGAGTTCGCAGTCACCTACTTCTTGGCAGAGGAGCGCCCAGACGCGGCCCGGCCCCCTTCCTCCCTCTCTCTCTCTCCTTCCTCCTCCTCCACCTCCTCTCCCCCCGACGGCGGGGTGCGGGCTCCCCGCGGCGCGGCCCCCCGGAGGACGGCGGGCGGGAGGGGCCGCAGGTGGAATTTCGGCAGCTGTTTGCGTTAGCGGCCGAGCGCCCGCTAACAAGAGGAAGAAAATCAACCGCAGCAGAAGAGGGAGGAAAAATAAACGGCTCGCATCTGCCAGTTATTTTCCTGAATCCTGGAAGGACGCCCCAGGCTGCTGCTTTACTGAGAAACGGGCTTCCAGCGCGCGCCAGCTCTGTTCCTCAGCCGCGTGCGTGGGGCGGCCGCAGGCTCCTCAGCGGGGCGAAAACGGGAGGCGAAGGGGAAACCCCCGAGTAGGGGCCACCCGACCTCGGTGCAGTCGCACTGAAGGGGGCCTAAACCCCTTCCTCGGAACCGACTGACCGCCCGTGGTCCTCAGCCGTTCTCTGGCAGCAGCCCGTTGATGCCATCTTGCCTTTCCCGGGCAAAGAAACGAGGACACGGGGAACGGCAAGCCCAGACGATGCTGGCCCGTGGGAAGTGACCTCTGACACAGCCAATACATGTTATTTACTCCCTGCACCTTTTCTTACCAGCTGAGTACCAGAACACAGAAAGACCGGTCAAAACAGCAAGTGGGTCAGTCTGCTGACCTAAGAGCAGGGCCAAAAAGTGGCACAAGAACCAGCTAAAAAGTCATATATTTTGTGGCTGAAAAGATTGCACTGTCATTAGAAAGCACCCATGGGCCCTCCTTGTTAACCTGCAGCGAGGAATCAGTCACAGGGAGACACCGATCTTCTCCTGTTGCCATGATGGCAACACGCAGTGTTTGTCCTCAGAGAATAAGGGCTGGAAGAAACTCGCTGCTGCTTTGGGAAAGTCAGGATTTCTTTGCGCGTAATGAATTTAGCATCTCCCTGTGGAATGTTTTTATGAGAATCAGAGATGTTGACTGTGCTTTTTTTTTTCTTTTTAACCATATTTCATCACAGATAGGACTCTCTATCCTTAAGCAGAAACACACAGGAAGGAAGGAAGGAAGCGTTGGGATGCCTTCTGCGCAGCGCTGCTGATTTATCTTGAAAAACTGAGTTCTCTGGACAGCCAGTAAAGTAAATGAACTGCTTCTGCTATTTACAACATGCAAAATTAATAGAGGCAGGCCAGTTAACTTCTCTAAACAGCTACCGTCCATGCACATTCTCCATGTTTCCAAATTGTATAAAAACAAGACATAAATAATAGAGCTTCCCTAGGAGAAAAAAAACCCCAACAACCAGAAAACCAAAGCCCCAAACCAAGCTTGTAGGTCTCAGCATGGGTTACAAAGCTGTACAGGTGGCACTTGGCTACAAAATAAGCCCCATTTTGCAGCGAAGGAATTGCTTTAGCACACAGAAGCTGAGCACCAGGCTTTTAAAAGGGCTGGTGACTCTGGGCATGCTATTTGTTCCCGTTTGATTTGCAGAAGCACTGACTTCCAGCTGCTGCAAATGAGTGGGAAGGGAGCTGCGAGCACTCGGCACAGCAGAAATTCAGCCTCCTTGAAGGTGAAGCTGGGCACGGCAAAACTGAAAGCCTGAAGTGCGAGGTGATATTTACTGAAAAAGCGCTACCAGCCCTAGCTCCGTTAACAGGACCTCTGGCATTGCTCCCGAAGAACCAGTCTCCTGTTTCTCCCTGTTAAGGGTGGCAAAATCCACTCCTGAGTGTCTTGCCAGAAGTCACGCAGCACATCAGTGCTAGAGCCAGAAATAGAACCAGATCTCATCATCCTCCAGCCGTAAGCCCAGCCCATTTATATTACATTATCATATGCAATGGAGGGATTTCATCCAAAATCCCATTCGTTTCAATGAGACTTTGCAGAACAGCACACGCATTGTTACATTTCCATTAACGCCACTGGAAATAAAGGATGAAAGATGTACATTTGAGCATACAATACATTTACTGTACAAAATTACAGCAAAAGGTTGACACTTGGGGCTGGATTCAATTTTGAAAAATCCATTTGGGAGCCTTGTGTGGGCTTCAGTGGTGTGGAAAGCAGGCACATTTTTTTTATTGAACCCAGCCCTCCGTCCTTAGGCTACCACAATTTTTCCATTTTGTCAGCCAATGCATGCAGTGGGAGGACACCCCGAGCCATCTACACCAGCCCGAAGGTTAAAATGTCAAACTTTTTCCGTATGCGGTTTTACACGGTAAGACTACTATACATTGCCACGCTACTCCATTTGCTGGAGTTTTTTCACTCACTATTCCTCCAGAGCCATTATGATGTTAATGAGAGAACTGTAATGATGCCATTCACATTATAACAAGCCTGATGTGATGTCAGTGAAAAGGGCTCTTTATACAGTTCCAGAACGCCTCTAAAAACCCAAACTTAAATATAAAATGCCTGCGACAATGCTGCAGGTCTCACCAAGATCAGCGAAGACAAGGGGATAAGACTTAAGATGACTATTCCTTTCTTTACTCCTGGGTTTGTACCCTAGTACTGCAGCAGTTTCAGGCTGCATCGTATATTCTGGAGCGTTTCCACTGCATAACAACACCACTTGAGAAGAGAACAGCGTTTCTTAACTGCACTACACCATTGTTAACATCTGGATTGCAGTGCTTAGAAAACAAAAAATGCCATAATTTTGGTAGCTGTTACCTTTCTGGCGTTACAGAAAATTTAGACTGCAGAAGCAGTCAGGAATCCCACTGCAGGAGCACTGCACGCAGGCTGTGCAGGCCCACCCTGTAGGAAAGCAAGCGACAGCCGGAGAGAGGAAGGTGAAAGGCATGGACTGGTGTACATACCAATCAAAACCAACAAAAAAACAACTATATCACACTTCAGCGACTCCAGGCTAACCTCACTGTTAACTACCCGCTCTTTCTGGTTGCTGCAACCAAGTTTGGTACCGCCAGCTCAGCTGCAGGAGGCAGGGCATCCCATGGGCACGAGCCTCACAGAAAAGGGCCGAAAGGCTCCCCTGGGAGCAGCAGGTAAACCCACGAGGACGCCAGCACCGTCCTCTGCAGCATCTCTGTGCCGGCGAAGAGAGCAGAGCCCTGCAGTAGAGACAGTGGTGGGGCGATGACAGCTAAGGCGGAGCTGTGACAACCTAGCACGTGAAAATAAAAGACTAAGTGCAGGCAAATAAGCAGGAAAGGCGGGAGGCGGATTGGCTCTGACCACAGCAGTGGACAGGGAAGGGGATGTTGGAAGCTTGTGCTTAAATAGATCAAACTGGCTGATATGTCACAGGTTCAAGGAGGAGGAAGCTACAAACAGAGATGGGAGGTAACGAGGGCCTTCATTAAAATGTTTATTGTCTGGCTAGATATGCATGGAGTTACAGTAACATTGTGAATGAAGCAGTGGGAACACCGGGGGCACTGGATCGCAGCGCACTGGGGCAGCCCAGTCACAGTAAATGGAAGCAAGGAGTTAAAGGTTCGTCCTCCTTCTCTTGTCAATACCAAATAGCTGAGACGAATGGCAGTATCTCATCGCACCCACGCAGAATGGTCCCTGGTCTGTGGTGAGGGAGAGGTGCTGAGCCGCAAGCTGGAAGCTGCCAGGAGGGGGCAGAGGGAAGAGGGGAATGGTGGCAGAGCGACAGCACGGGCCCTGGGCGATGACGATTTTCTTTTCCTTCAGCTGCACCTCGTACCAGAACCGCGTGTAACGCCATCTCACACACACACGACGCAGGGGTGAAATGAAAGGGTTAAGGCTGGCTGAAATAACTAGACTGGTAGAACAACAGGTCTGCGTGCCAACGGGGTCAATTCAGCTCTTCGTCCGTCGGAGGTATAGATAAACTATAGACTTGCCAAGTCTAGTGTTTTTCCCTGTATTTCTTGGCCCTCACTTCAGGGAATTTCAAGGAATCCACTGGTTTTGTTTTTTTTTTGCTTTCTTCTTTTCCCTTCTTTTTCTAGAGCTGGACTTGCTGTTCGGTGGAAAAGGAATTAACTTGAAATCAGAAATTGATTTCTGGGTCAAGATACAGCCTTCCATGGAAGTGTTTCAAAGGTATCTTCACTTCACTTCTGTCCTAATTTAGCTTATACAACTCCAGATGCTCAAGTGTCTCTTTCTCAAGGCAGAATTCCACGCAAATATTTCTCTAGCTTTCCTAATTCCCACATGCTAGTTTTTTTTCTTTTCATAGTTTTCAGCTGAGTTCTTCCCAGAAAGACTTTTTGGAGTTACTCTGCCTCAGTTTGTCAGGCTCCCCTGTTTTTCTTAGCAAGCATTGTTTTCAGAGAAAAAAAAAAAAAAAAGGAAAAAAGCAAATGTTCTTCTGAATTATTAACAGTTGTGCTTTCTCCTGCTTCTGGTCTCTGTGAAGCAGAACTAGAAGAGGTTTCCATACCGACAGAAAAGAGGTTTCCTCTTTTATTTCTTTGTAGGTATATGTCACCTATCAGTACTGTCGGTAGCCTATATGCAATAAACCCTGGAACGGTGGTTCTAACAGTTATAGTTCGCACTAGAATTCATGCAAGTATATGAAGATACAAGCAAATTTGCAACCCGTGTTTTTGCCACAGGGGTCTAGCAGACACGAGAAAAGGTGACACCAAGTTTACTGNAGCCNTCTCATGAAGGCGGCTTCGCCTGCCTGCTCTAGGAGAACAATAAAGCCCCATGGTATTTACTTCAGTAAGCATAAATGTTTTTTCCAGTGTTCTTCGCCAAAATGTCTCATACACTCCCTGCCTCCACCCCGCCGGTGGCTGCACAGCCCTGCTAGACGCATAAAGCTCCGTCCAGGATCCACTTAGCTCAGTGGGAGTTTCGTCTGCAAAACCCCTGAGCATCCCGAGGGCAAAAGGCTCTCCTCTTGCTGCACCCTGTAACTGACAGTATTTCTGGTTAGTTCACCTTTGCAGCGGGTTGTGACACTGAATAGGTGGTGGATGTTATTACTGGGACTGAAGCCAGAGAGAAAAAGGGGTCCCAGGAGCCAGGCAGGGTGAGAAAAAGCAAAGCCCTTCTGTTAGAAAAGGAGACTTCCCAAATCACAAGGCAGCTCTCATCGCTTGCTCTTCGGAAGAGGTACCAGTTAAAGCCGCTTCCCCACTTCACTTTCACTCCGGTGCAGCAGCGCGTGCATGTCACTGGCACTCGAAATTAGATGGTTTATGGGATTAATTATATTGCTTTCTTCACTTTTTGTCTGCTGAAGAAAGTAAACAAAACAAACAAAAAAGTGTTTTGGAACAAAGAGCAAGTTGTCTCCCACTTTGCTGTGTGCTACTTTCCACAAAGAATGAGAGCTATTATTATTCTTTTACAAGTTTCCTTCTAAGGGAAATAAACACCAAAGGTAGGATTCCAAGGAAATGACTCACAAATATTGGCAACGGGCTCCGAAAATTGGATCCAGTCTTTGCAACAGCCTTCAGCAGAATACTAACCCCTCTTATTGCAAAATAAACTTTTCCCAGACGAGCTGCACATCAGCTCTGCGCGTGTGTGTGCATGCGTGTGTGTGTGTGTGTGTGTGTTAGGAAGCCGAGACGGGAACAGAACCCATTTCTCACATCTCCCCCCTCTTCCCCCGGGGCACCGCTTCTGATGCCATTTTTAGCTGGGAGCTGGAAATTTTTAATAACCGACTGAGTCATCCTCGGGAGAGGGAGGGAAAGGGATGTGCCTCACCTTGCCGCGCAGCGCGCTGCCCTCCGGCCATCCCCGCCCGCAGGGACCTCCAGCAGAGCCGGGCCGGGCAGCCCACTTACTGCCAGCCGATCTGCAAGAGCTGGTAAAAATGAGGGGCAAAGCGGGAAAGGGATTTGTTTTTCAGTCCCCTGACATGGCGCTGAATTAGCAGGGCAGGATCAGCCTCCAATAAGCTGTTTTCAGTCACTGAGTCACCCTTTCAGATGCGCAGAAGGTAACCGTGCACCGTGACTCATATTTTATTTCATAATCAGGAACCCCAGGAACCAGGAATGCAGACACTGAAAAATCAGACAGCTGAGCAAAATCAGTGTGGCAGGATTACCATCTGCAAACAGAACAATCTACTTTGCATATTTATTTCTCAGCTGTTCAAAATTTTGAATCATAAATACATATTCTGTATCACTTGCAATGCACGCGTTCTGAAATGCTCTTGCTCTCTCCTGTTGGTCTTGGGGGTTTGTTTGTTTGTTTTCTTTTTGACGACGTAAATCTGGTTAGACGAGAGCGACAAACATTGCAAACCTTACACTGAATTTTTTTGTCGCTTGGTTCTACTTAGAGAACCCTTTTAAATGAAAGAAGCTTGTCCCCTTGTTCATTTCCTTCACAAATTCCCATTTAACCACTCCAAATCAAGATGAAACAAACGGCGATGCTGGTCTAGAGTCAGATATTTTTTAGAAAGTCCCTTTACAGTGTGCCTAAAACCGATTGGCAGCCAAGTACCTACTTTAGACGCTAAAGGCTGCATAAGTGGATGTTTTGTGTCTGGTTCAAGGTCTCCAGAATTGCCAGGTAATTCCTTAAGCCTGTAATTCACTAAGTGCCCAACAGACCCTGCTTCCAGTAGGACCTCGAAGTAGTAACGATGTTTATATAGACTGTCTGAGACATCTGAATTGTGCTGAACTCTAGCCATGGCTCAACCAGTCATAACCAGCTGTCAGGGTTTGGGAAGAAAACCAGGACAAACCAGTGTGGCGTCGCCTTCCCGAATCTGCTGGTAGGGTGGCACAGCAAGCTGGGAGGTAGGAGCTCCTCAGAGCCCACCTCACTGCAGAGTCAGTGGGTGAATTTTAATACTCATAACTGCATGGCTGGCCATTTTAGTGACAAGAAGAAGGGATCAGCTGGGAAGTGGTGGTTGCTGCAGGGAAGGAGATGCAGAGGGACAAATACCAAGCCAAGGAGGGGGAGAAACAGGAGCAAGAGTGGAAAGAGGGAAGAAAGGCAAAAGGTAGCAGAGTCTTGTTACTCCCCGTGCTTTTCATCCTGTAACCTGTGGACTTCATAAAGGAGAAGAAATAACCAATCTCTAGGAATAAATTCATTATGCTAGTACATGATAGAAAACATGTAGCTATCCACAAGTCAAAAATTATGGTAATCATCTGGCCCGCACCCATTCTCAGCCTCCTGCGGTGCTCAGCTTTGCCCGTTTTCCAGAAGCCCCCTGAAGCGGCCAGTGCAGCCGGGGCCATGCGGGGCCATCTGGGATCTGATCCCACCCGGGCACTGCTGTTTCTCCATCTCGCTGCCCTGCAGAGACCAAACGAGGGGAAATCAATGGCACTGACCCTGTCAGGGTGGAGGCACCGGCAGGAAGCACCTGCCCGGTGAGAGGTGCTAGGAATCACTCTTGTGTGTCTTGTGAAGTTAGGAAGGATGAGTTTAGTCACGGGATAAAGGTCTACCAGCCACGACAGCACGGCACACCTGCGGTGAGGAGCTGGGAAGGGAAGAGATGGGAGACAGTTCACTGTTGTATAGGATAGAAGGGGTTGATTTGAAAAAGTAATTTAAAACGCTTTCTTTCCGTAATAAATCTTTGCAATGCACTTAAATTAAAAAAAGATAAATGTATAAATACTGAAAATATGATAAAATTATGATATCAGGGCTGTTGAGTATCCATTTGATATGGCATGACATAGCTCATGAGGCAACTGGGCAGCACAGATGACCCGTAGTTGCTAAGAGACACTTTTGGCAGGAATGGATTAGTCATTCACCTCTGCGTGCTGGGCACATCTCCCCAAAGACACGCTTTTTTGGGGTAGCATCACAAATTACCATGTTTAGACAAAATATTATATTTAATGCAGAATTTCATATTTGACTGATTTTTTTTTGACTTACAGCATTCAGATTGACTCTTACTAACACGACTTTGTCCATTTATTTCTCAATATCCTTATCTGTGCCCCTGTTTTCAGGCTTCAAAATGTATCATCTATAAAAGCAAACAAACAATAAAAGATCAATTTTATCAAAATTTAAAAAGCTTTATTTATGTTTCAATTTACAATGCAGAGCCAAAAAGATAAAACATTTTAACTTCAATTTTCATTTTGAGTCCAAACTATTGATTTAATAGTTGAAGTAATCTCTTGGAACCAGGGAAAAATAATATAAAATACTTATATAAAATAATTACGCAACCAAGGAAAGTGAGGGAAAAGAAGAAATCTTGTCGGGACAAAACTGAGGTGACAAAAGCAGCTAAGGTAATGAAAGAGTTAATATAAGAAGATCACAGACATTTATAATAAAAGCATTCCTCTGAACAATTTGTCATTGCAAAAGCAGAGATGTAGATTTCCACTGTTCTTGGACCAATAATGATCTGCTAAGATCTGCATTCAGTTATTTTGCTGGTGCTACAGAAAGTGATTATTCCTTTTACTTGAACAGTAGTATAAAAATCTTGAAGTTATTCTGAGAATTCATTTTCATTTAGAGAACTGTTTGGAGGCGTATGTTCTTATCAAGGCTGGGCCTTGCAGCTCAGTGATCCACACAAGTGGTTCTTCCTCTAGCACTGGAAGCTGGTCTTTACTAGCACTTCACTTTTGAGGAGTATTTTTACTGCCATGAGTAGGAACTGTTGATCAAGATGGCACGGTCCAAGGCAGATGACGTTCCCGGGGCCCAAGAGGACCACGTGTCCTGGCAGAGTCTCCTGTGCGTGCTCCTGGCAGAAGGAGCAGAGAAGGGTCCGGAGAAGGGTAAAACACAGGGACGTTTAGGCTAGAGCAACCCAGCTCTCTGCTGGAAGTCACCCCCTCAGCTCAGGCAAAAGGAGCGTGGAGAACCAAATGCCGGGCCCAGCACTGAGCAAGAGGATTTACCTTCCTCTGTCACAGACCTGGGTAGTGTCCAATGTCCAGCAAGGAAGACAGTGTTGATGTGTGGGAGGGATGGCATTTTAAGAGCAGGATCTGGTGCGATGGCAACTACCCAAAGCCACTCCTGCTTGCCTGCTCCAAAACCTCCGTGTAGCTACTGCACAGCTGTGCAAATCCTCTTGTTTATCCATACAGCATGTGCTGGGCTACATCTAAGCTCCAGGGACTGAGGAGATGCCCAAGCTATGTCCTATGAAGTTTTCAAACTGGTATGAGTAATGGCTGGGGACATGCCGTTGCTTTAGTTTAAACAAACCTACGCAGCAATATTCAGGATTTCAGTGGAATACACTATTCCCCAAATGTAAAGAAAACAAAAGAGGAAGATACAGGGAAGCGCTTGTCTGTTCCTTTATATTTTCATTGTGTTTACAGTATATTAATACTCACTCCAGTGCCCACATCCGCTTGCACCTTCATCTCCAGCAGCAACAGCAAAGACACTGTAAATCCAGTCCTTCTCAAGCATGCACTCTGGAGCTCAACAGTGACTTTTTTTTGCTGAAAGGAGAGAAATTTTTAAAGTTCTCTATCAGTTCATCCATCAAACCACCAAGAGAAACTGAATAACGATCAGCTTCAGTTCACTTATTCAGTCGATTCATTTTTGTCATTGCAATGAAACTGCAATAAGAACCCTAAAATAAAATTTAGATCTCACGTTAAATCTCTGAAGTATTTTTTAGCTCTGGCTTAGCTGCTGTTCCATGATAATGAATTCATTTCCTTCCCATGTCTAGTGCTGCCCGACACATTCCTGTTTGCCACCCCTCTCTGCGACACATGCTCTCTGCTTTTCACAAAAGGAGGAAAAGATTTTCTTCTCCCCGCTTCCAAGGACCAGGCAGTGCCAGCCCAGCTCCCATTGAGCAGTTGCTCAAGCTCACCTCACTCCTCGAATAGTTTCACTGAGCGCAGTGGGACTGCTCAGCCTGGATAAAGCTGGCAGAACCTGGCCCCGAGAAGAAAGATTCCGTCGGTCCAAAGACAAAACCGAGCTTGCAGCAATGTTGCAGGGTACAGCTCCGAGAGGCTCCGGCCCAACCTGAGGACAGCCAGAAGCAAGGTGCCAAGTTTCTGTTACAGCTTGGGAGAAATTTGCACAAGGTTACCGGAGGATTACGCAGAGCTGGAAGAGCGAGTCGCGGGCGAGTCTGCTCGAGCAATTTGTTATTACAAGCTAGGGAAATACACCCTAGTTGTGGAAATACACCCTAGCTGTCTTAAATAGGAGTACATCGCAACCTCTGAAGGATATATCATCTTTAAAAAGAAATCCCAACGGCTAAAAATCTGGATGCTGAGAAATGTACCATTCAATTACAAAGTAAATTATATGAGCCTCCTGTGTGTGGTTCTGCTCTCAAGAAGCATTAGCAGCTTCCTACGACTTCATAGCAATGAGAGCAACTTCTTTACTTAGAAAAGCACAGTAAATCACAAATAAAAGGTCCTTAAGAAAAACATCTAGGCAGCAGTTCCTAATCTGAGGGGCACAAAAGGAGTTAAAAAACAGCACAGCACAGCCAACGATTGAGAAATAAATTGGTAGGAGAAATTATTCTGGGAGCCAGAGTGGGTCACAGTAAGTTAAACCATAGTCTGTGTTTGTTGTCTGAAATTATTCCAAAAGCAAAATTATTCCAAGAGAGAAGGATAAATATCTTTGAATAGTCCAAACCAAAAATCAAATATAAAAGCAAAAATATTATTTAGTTGGATTCCAAGTCCATGTCATCTTGAAGGCATTAACCACTCGCCCAGCTTTTGCTCTCTATTTGTTTCTAAGTGCGGAGGCTGGAGAGGAAGGCATCAGGGGAATGCAGGCAATCTCAGGCAGGGCACTAAAATTAAGTTTCTTATTCAGCTTACACACTGTATATGTTTTTAAATATAGTTGATTTTGCCCCCCAAAATCCTGTTCAGGGAATACAGAACACGTATTGTGTTTCAAAGTATACTTGTAAAAAGGAAGTAATCACTTTAATAAAAGCCCAAAGTTAAACACTTAATTTTGAATACCGACTTTAGAATTGGGGTTCACTCTCAGGGACGCTCTACTCTGCAGCAGGGTACCAGTCAGCCTAAGTCCAATTCACCTGCTACCACTTTAGCAATGCCACACACAACCGTAAACGTTAAGGTTTTTAACAACTCCAGAGTATGTCAGGCCCTTCTACGTCTGTGTGCTGGGAACTACACACTCACTGTGAGGTTAAAACCAAAAGTAAATGCATGGCTAAAGAGGCAACAAACCAATCACTATCTCTGCTAGTTTAGCAAGAATTTGCAGCTGATACAGTATCACTCACTAAAGGTGGTTTAAAATAACAAAATTATGATTCTCTCTGTACATATGGTAACATACATTTTGGGGTTCCTCAGGCTGACACAATTCTTTTCACCCGGAGAGCTTCACAGGCAAACAATTCTAGTATCTGTAAAGCATCAATTATCCTTCACTTTTATGCTCACCCTTCTTTTTTCCCAACCATGAGCTACATTCAGAAATAAGTATGTAAGAAATCCAAAAGAACAGATAGGTATAGAAATACGTGTCTATGGAAAGCGGCAAGTCTGGAGACCTTCCTCTGGTCCAGTCTACCTGAAGAGCTTAATAAACTTGTTTGAAATTATTCTGCAAATCAGGAGGATTTTTGAGACAAAAAAGGAAATAAAACTCCCACCTTTGTTGAATTCAATGTAGTTCAATTCAATTTAGCTCAGGATTTCGTTACTTGCTCAGTGGCTATTTCTCAGTATTGATATGAGTGTTATTACTAAAATATATGAGCCAGCTACTCCTCCTACAGGTCAACACGTTGAGATCTTTGTTGATGAGAAAGTGGTTCTGGTGTTTCCAAAGGTGGCTTTATTTTTTCAGTGCCCCAGCCTGATTACAGGCAGCGTAGTATTTCTGGAGGGAAATGAGAGTTTTCTGCTATCCCTTGCAGAAGAGATGAAACTGTGATCTCAATTGTTTGCATTCACTGAAGATCCTCTAATACATGTCATAAGAGTAGGTTCTTTAACCTCAAGGCTTTGGCCAAATTCCAACTCAATTACTGTCTACCTGAAAATTCTCTCATTAAATTAGGATTGATGTATTTGTCTCGTCTCTTAAACTGGTGAGCAGCAGTGGCTTGAACTGCTAAGAGCTTTCGAGGCTTCATCTTCATTTCAGGGTTACGTTAAGGGTTATGTTAAGGGCTCATTTCAGGATTAGGTTAAGAATATCAATACACTCACCTCACAGGACTATGTACTGCAATTAGTATTTGTTAAATGTTTTCAATATCCACTTTCAAAGGAAATATGAAAGTGAAAAGCATAGCTCCACAGTGTATCCAGAAAAGACAAACCAGGTAAAATCATGTGCATTCCACTGACAAACAGTGGATACAAGCGAAGGCTGAAGATCCAACTGCAGACCACCACGATGTGTTAACATCATTTCAGATCCACCTCTCCCATAAACTACTTTTTGTTTCTACTTTTTGTATAAGGCAGAAATGTTTGTCATGCAATGGTTACATGGACTGTAAATTCATTGAATCGTTTTACAGCTTTTGTTCTTTTGATGGCAGCATTTACTGGGGATGTTTAATCTGGATTGCCCAGAATGACAATGAACAGTTTAAGCATATTCTGTATTTCAGCCCGTTGAAGTAATAGATCTTATGCCACATGTCTACCTTTTGAAAAAGCTTTCAGTGAAATATTATGCATAATTAGAGAGGGTGGGATATGCACTTGGAGAAGAACAATTCCTTGAAATACTTCGGCAGTGAAATGCTTGTCTAAGGGCGGATCACCCCACAGAAAAAACAAGAAGGAAGTGGAGCAGTAAATCTGGGCGAGATGTGTGGCGGTGTGGGTACCAGCATCCTTGGATTGTTCCAGACTGGAAACGCCTGCTTTCGAATTACCTTCAGCAGTTGCTGTCTCTCAGCTTCCCTGTGGTGCTGGTGCTCCCGCATCGGTCGCGTACCATGACCCTTCCTCTCCAGGGGCTCCCTGGGGTCCAGCCACCGGCAGCGGCAACCTTCTACAGTGACTCTTGGGTCAGATAACAAGTGCAACCTATGTCCCTGTAGCGGATTTTGCTGGGGGACAAGTGTTCTGGGGGTGGAAGAAGGAAAAAAACAAAAGAGGGATTGGTGGTGGTGGTTTAGGAGAGCTCCCAAAATAACATCGACTGCATTAAATGTACAGAATTTTAAATTATGACATGGCTGTACATTTTCTAATTGATCTTTTGAAAGGATGCATTCCACCAGAAGCAAGCAGCAATTTTTCTTCCATCAAAAAGACTCTTTATGGTGTTTGAAAAGTATTTAGAATAATTTCTGCCCGCCCCTATGGATTTCACTGCTAACAATTTTTACAAGAGTTTTTCAACAGAAGATGAGAAGCGGTTGGATAGATTCCTCACAGGCAACAGTCAGCAATGTAAAATGCCTCCATATTCATCACAGTTTTCTCAGCTAGTGGTTTCAGCACCCTGTGTAGCTGAGCTGTGAGTGGGTTGCCAGGGAAAGGACAGCTCGGCTCCAGCTGTGCACTTCCACTCCCCTCCTTGCGCTGGCACTCATTCAGGCTTTAACTCAGTCACATGAGGGAACTGATCCCACTGAAAACTTTTAAAAAATCTTCTTAGGCTTTATCCTGATCCCTCAGTAACTCTTGTTGATAGCAAAAATCACAAAAAGATTGCATAACTGAGGTATTCAGCATACAAATTCGGCATGTTCAAGCACAAGCAGAAAAGCATTCTTCTGACTATAATACTACATGTAGCAATTTCAATAGAGTAATGCTTTAGAAAGAGTATTTCATACTATCTTTCAACAGAAGAAAAGACATACATCAGTTTTACTGATTAATTAACACTACAACAGGTCATTTAGTGCCTGGATATGTCAATGATGTGGAAGAAAATGGGAATTTTGGCAATAAGGGCCGAGTGAATCAGATAAAGCTACAAAGCCAGTCTGCATCAAACATGGAATTAAAGGCTATTCCCGATTCCCAGTCCCATGCTCAGACCAACGAATACCACCACACCCTCGCCCTGCTTCACTAACAGGTATGCTCGAGAGTCTGGAAACAGCCCAGCTGCCATTTCCCAGTCGACGCTGCTACTTTACCATACGTAGCGGTGCTGCCGATGACAGTAGTTTGTACTCACTGGCAAGCTTCCCGTGAAGAAGTTCAGTGCCCGTGTGCTTGGAAGTAAGGAAACACACAGAACGACTTCATCCCAACTGTCGGCTTGGCTGTACGCGTAACAGATGGCGAAGGCTGAACGGTTAATGCTATTACTTAGCCTGCTGGCCTGGCTTGTGTGCTCCCAAGTGTTTCACACTGTCTCGGAAGGCTGCAACAAGCTTGTGCAATGATTTGCCACTGATGCTTTCTTAGATATAGCTCCATTTTCATGACCTTTAGTCTAGCTGACAGATTTGGAGCTTTTTAAAACAGCTGATTCAATGGCTTTTCCTTTTTCTGCCTTTTTATTTAAAAAAAAATAAAATAAAAAATCTCTACGTTCTATATCTCCCTGATTTCCTAAGAATGCCAGACGTTTTCTGGTGAAGGCATTAATTAGCAAAGGCTTGTGTGACTGACATTTTAGTCTACTGGTACCTTCGGTCTCTGCATAGGCAGATGAAAATGCTGTGGCATCATGGAAAACGTGTGCTTAACTCTAATAAACAAGTGAGGCACAAATTTGGTCTCCTTCGGTGTGTTTGAGCCTGCTCCCTTTCTGAACTGTTGAACCACTGCAACAAGAACAGATATGACAGGATGTAACTTCAGCTTTGATTACTGACTGATTATTTATACTCTAATTTGTTACATTTATAAAGCTGAGGTGGTCTGGTATTCTAAATTTCTGTTTACAGTTCACCTTTAATTGTAAACAGTGGGCTACAGAGATTGAACTGTCTTCATTGCAGTTCCTGAAACCAGGACTTTCTCAACCAGGAATGAAAGATGATTTGAAGTGTTCCTCATTTCACACTAGTAAAATTAAAAGCAGAATGTCACTTTTGCATAATGCAATGCAGTAATGTGAACGGCTATGAGGGGAGATCTTATTCTGCCTCTAAAATACACATATTAGTTCAACATGATCTTACACAATTTGACAAGAGGATTTTCATTATTAATAAGGTGAAATGTAAGGCTTCTAATTGAGTGGAAAACAAACCAGTGTAAACTACGCTCAGAACACACAAACCTATTAAGTTTTGAATAATAAATCATTTATCTAAAGTGCAGCTGATTTGCTGCATGATCTTACTTGATGAGAGTTTATTTAATTTCTGCATTTTTTGCTTCCTTCTATCCTTACTATTCTTAATGCTGATACAACAGCAAACTGTTTTTTTCAAATCCCTGTGCCGAAATGTAGCTACTCAAAATGATTAGCAGGTAACCAAATGCCTTAGTAACAGTCTCATTAATTTTGGGGAAGTAATTTATGAGTAAAATGAAATGTCTAATATGAATCATACACTAACTTAGAACTGCACTGCTGGACTGTAAAAACAAAAACAAGAGAGAAAAGAAATGCATGCTACAAATTTCAGCAGGAAAAATGCTCAATAGCCTTTATCCACAGGAGTTTTTGGAAAGAAGTGACTAATGACTTCAAAGTGATTTTAAATAATACCTAATGTGGAATTTGCCACATGAAGACAACTATTCAGAGAAAACCTTCGACAGGTAAAGTTGTATCTGGATAGAAGTGATCTAACTCGGCTCTACCTGTCTGAAGAAATTACTGTTGTACAACAAACTATGAGCATTACACATAATTCTGCTTAGCTACACGCATGAAACATGGATGACTGAAAGTTGCCATGCATGCAGCTGAAAGCCAAATTTGATTCACAGGTATTAACTCTTTTTTCTGTGATCTTTGAGTAAGAAATGGCTGTTCATAAATGGTGAACAACTATCACCATACACATAACATGCCTATTTCACTTCTTCTGCCATGGCTTCACAGCTTCATAAATCCTCACTTTTTAAAAAAATATCTAATAGTTCGTATTAGCACCTTTTAATAGATCTCATGTAATCTGGAGAAAAACATTTGTGGATTTTTTTTCTGATAGACAAGGGTACCAAATGTCTTGCAACATCTTCTAAATAATATGGACACAACTAAGTGCTCCTCTTGAATTTTCTCAAGTACCAAATATGTACCAGTCTTCATAGGGAACAATGAGTTATTTTTAAGTGTATAGTCTTTAGAAAACACCAGCCTTAGCGGCAGAAACTACCATGTTATCTTATTTGTGGAAGCCCTAGGATTTGCACAGATGATGAGGATGGGGATCATACAGCAAAGAAATGCACTCCCTTCTCCACTTTCATCTGGTAAAAGTCACTGGGCTATGCTCCTTTCATCTGCAGAAATGGGAAGAAATGATAGAAGCTTTTTATACTCAGTTTGCCTACCTTTAGGATAGGAAAAAATGCTTTAACTGTTGCAAAAATTCTTTTTTTAATGTATGCTAATATGTCTTAAAACGTACATATATTCAGGCACATCCTAAAGCAGAGCTGCCATGAGAGCCCAGAAAGCTTTTTTTCTCATGCGTACCACAAAAATCATTAGAGGATCGTGTAGAAGATCTAAGCTGGGTCGCAGTAAAATTATAATTGTTACTTGCAGAAAGTGTTCTTTCATGTTTAAATCAAACTTCAATTATTTCAGCCTACTTATTCCTTAGAAAGTGGAAGTTAAGCATAAATATGTTAGATGAGATCTTTCCTGAGAAATACATGCGGGACAAAGAAACAGAGGGAATCCCAGATGACCCCAGAAGAAAACTGTATAAAGTCAATCAGCATGATCACCTGAGCGTGTCTTTATTTGCCAGTATACACATCATATTTGTCAGAACGTTATCACACTGGTTAATTTAAAATTCTCTAAGTAGAAGATTCAAGACATCAGCAAAGACTGTGAGGAACAGAAAGGGAATTGGGGAAACTTATGAGATTTGGAAACAGAGCCCTGCGTAAGGGCTACGATTAGTTAGCCTGCCAAAATTAAAGAAGTTTTTCTTCTCTTTAATGCAGACAGCAGTTCAAATGGTTGACCAAGCAGTACTCTCTTCTGAACAGTGAAGTCAATTACATTTACTTACAATCTAATGAATTCCAAAGGAAAGTGACAACAACTGGTTTTAAGTGATTTTTCCTTTTTTCAAATACTTTCCAGCAATTAAGTTGACATGCAAAAAGCTGATTCTACGTACAGAAAATACTTTGAAATAACCAAAGGATAACCCATTCCAGTCCTCAAATTGACAAAATTATATTTCACAGAGGTAATAAATACAAATAGTGAGAGCAAACAAAATACAAATCCACAACTGCAAAGCCTCAGATATACAAAATGACTATTTTTGATGCTGTGACAGATCCACGGTTTGAAAATATACTATAGCATGTTTTAATCAAACTAACATGGGATTAAAGTTACCTGTGCTGTACAGGTAAATATAACTAAAAACAGATGGTGGCATTCTGCCTCTTCCCAAAATCAGAATAGTAATGGTATGCGTGTGCTGAAAGTCCAGCTTTTTTTACAAAAAGAGAACTGACAACATTAAATTAATCTCACACACTGGAAACCCTCAAGATTAATATACAGCAGCACAAAAATGATAAAAGCAGTTTTTTGCTAGGTCATAATAAAGAAAACAACAAATATCTGACAACACGTAACTGGAGATACTGTAAATACAATGTGACTCTTAATTATAAACCCCTCTGGGGATTTACAACCTGACACCCGATATGCAAATCTGCACACTCATCGCCAGAACTCCTGTTCTCACCTGCTGTGGACCAAAATGCCATGAAACGTATGTCTTCATCTGGATTATAGTGACGGTTTCAAAGAAAGTCCTAAGACTTTAACAAGCTGCACAAACAGGTGCAAACAGTCATTTGCTCTAATTAGGTTACTGCCAAAATGTAAAAAAGAGACATTTTAGACAATATTTATTAATGCTTATTCAACTTAAAAACATAGCAGAAAAGAAAAGCTCGAGGAATTCTGAAAATAGGGGTGAATTCAATCATGGACATTAGTTAGGGGCTCCAAGGTTCTGCACAGAAATGAAAGTATGAAAACAAAATAAGCAAATTCAAGAAAGGAAATGAGCGCTAATGAGCACTGATATTTCACCTCTAAAAACTTGAGCAAAAATACCTTTTTTTAAAATGCATGTAATTAGGAGCATGGTTGATAACATGACTGTAATATACTCATTTTCTGCAATCTTTGACTGATATATAAAAATAATTCTCTGACTTCTGTGCCAAACGGGACTTGCAAATATAACCTATTCCCATTAAAACTGTGCTTGGTGTCTTAAATGTTTAAGGCTACACATGCACTGAAATTTAAGGAATTTCAAGTTGAAACAGTAGTTGAAAACTGTGTTGTGTTATATTATACACAAACTACACAATGAAGGGGCACTGGTGGGAAATGTACATACAATGCAGCATGACTCTGTTTCTGTAAGACCAGCATACACTAGACAGTTATATAATATCAGGACTTCAGACACAGAAAACCCAAATCTGTTCTCAAAGTTGCACACTTCAGATATAGGTATAAAATGGGTAAAACAAGCTAATTTGACTTGCTTCTATTTTTGCTTGTGATGGGATTTTGATTCAAATGCACAAAGGAATACAACTCAAACACTTTGCTACTGATACAATAATGCACAACCAGTCAGAAAAGAGGTATCTTGAATTCTCAGCTGTGAGTCACATTTACAGAAGCCTCTTTTATATTTGTTTAAAGAGATCCATTATATCATTTCTGTTTTTAAGTAATAGCAAGTCCAAGCGTTACTTGTCCAAACAATTAGAAACAGACTTGGTTCTTTGGTTAACACCACGTGACTTGCATCAGACACAGGAATCAACTACAAATAAACAGTCCTATGAGGAAGTTTCTTGGAAAGGGGGGCAAGAAAGGAAAGCGGAAAACTTAAAATTCAGAGAAATGCATTGTGTTAAACTGAACTGCCATTTGAAACCTCCTGTACTATAGGAATAATCAGGTTAAGACATCTCTTCAGTTGTAGTGACATTGCTTACACACCGTAACTTTAGTTTCTCTACGTATTAGTTTTATACAGAAGAAAAAAGGCACCGAGTGCATCGGTGGCATACAGGCAGTATAAAAGTATGCAAGAAAATGCTACATACTGTATATTTCATACACTTTTTAAAAATGCAGCGAATGTGTGCTATCTCTATGCAATATGCTGCTTCACAAACCCAATTCCTTATATCCCAATGAATGAATTAAAATGTGAAATGTGAAACACATTTTAATAATCTTGCTGATAACAGCACAATTCAGTATTTGTATTCACTAACATCAGTTATTAGCTTATAGTCACCAGAAAACAAGTTTGAAATTACTGAAGACCAAGGGAACTATAATCTATAACTATACTTTTGGGACAGAGCCAGCAGCCTTTACTCATGACAGATGTCCCACTAAGAATGGAGAGGAGGCTCAGTTTTACCACTGTTGTTCATGTTAATAGTGCCTTTCTCGGGAGTCATCCCGGAGAAGTAGATGGGACTGCTTATAGGGAAAGGTACTACACAACATGAAAGATGTGTGGTTAAACCAGGACCTGGGTAGAAGGCAGTGGGTTCAGGCCCTTAGTCATTATATTAGCACTTCAGATTGTGTAACAGTGATATAGCTTGCTCATAGAGCATTTAATTTTACATTGTTAAATCATCTTATATAAAAATAGGTAAGAAAGCTCTGTAAGAAAGTATATATACTATCTAAGGAGAAATCTCTCCTTTAAAAAAGCAAAGAAATGGAAAAATTGAATAAAAGGTTTCACTAATTACACTTTGTCATGAAAATCACATTAAAAACAGTTACTGTAAACGAAACAGTACTGAGCACTAATGAACCTTGTGGTTTACTGGAAAGGAGAGCAAACTAGCTGTACTGTAAGAAAAGATCATTGCTCTATCTCCTTTTTTTGTAAATGTTCCCTAATACATTCAACTGCTTAGAAATTTTCTTAAAACGTCATAAGAAGCCATTTGCAAAATTTACTATCAAAACTTACTCAAAGCCCTGCTCCTTGCTTGCGCTATGGACTAGAGACTACATCTCAAAGCTGTGATAATGCTTCTAGTTAATTATGTAAATTCATTCAAACTCGCGCTTTGGAAATGAACCAAAAGTTATAAAGCAATCCACTTCAGACCCCTGGCACACAGTGAGTGTCCATAGGATTTGCAAAAGACCACAAAAAAATTAACTTGATACAATGGGCAAGACTTCTGTCCTCAGATATAAGAGGAATAAGGATGACATTAATTACATCCCTGAATGTCCATGAGGTATTCCTTCAGTGGTACGGTATTACTGCTTCTGCTCTCCCGAACAGGGACCTCAGAGACAGGCAGCTTTTGGAGGCTTTATACCAGCTCTACCAGGAGATGCTTCCAACGAAGTGGATGAACTCTTCTTGCTACTAGGCTGGCCTTGCCACGTTCTGGGCATAGCTGTTTCCTGGTCTTCATTCCTACAGGAGCAATACTACCCACTTTCCTGAGCCCTGGCACATTCCTCTGCATAAGAACCTTATTTCTATATTATACCAGCATAAGCCTGCACAGCAAAACCTGATCCAGCATGTATCAGACCAATTTATTAATTCAGTCACACCATATTACATATGAACTAAGCTTGCTAGCATTAATATAATTGTGCCATATTCAGGTAGGCATAACATAAGCAGATACATTGGGTGCATAAGATGTCTGCAGTCTGCAGAAAGGAAGAAACCCTGCTTGAACTTAAGGAGGGGCAGTGAGAAGTTCTTAAGGCTAAACTAATCCATGTCACTGCAGGCCAGCTGGTACTCACTGTACTCACCCTAGGCAAGTGAACACTGTCTACCCTGCTTACATCTGTAAAACACACGAGGTCAGAAGCCATGGAGTGCCCACACAGACCTGTGCTGCTTTGAATGTATAAACTCCCATAGTTCATGTGACACGGTTCCTCTCAGTAGAGCCCTCCGACGGCTGCACAGCTCCAAGAGTGGAATTTGAGTAACTGTCGCTACCACTGTATGAAGCCGTCTCTTTTTTTAATGCGCTCGCTCTCAGACAACATCTCTTCAGCAGGCGCTGATTCACTGACAAGCAAATGCTCCTGTGACTTTCCCGTCAAAAACTACCATCAGAACAAAGTAGTCTGAAATCCAGCTGTGACGCACTGCAAAATCTGGCAGTTGAGTTAAACAGACCAAAATACAGAACATTCTTGATGGCTTGGTTTAACAATACGCTTTGCTGAAGTCTCCAGTTAAAATGATCAAGATGTTTGGGGATTGCTTTAACATCTATAATATTAAGTTTTAAAAACATTTCAGAAGCTGAGGAAAAGAAACAAAATAAGAGAGAAATGATTAAATAATAAGTTTGTGACAGTATCTGGGTATTTGCTTTTTTACTTCCATTCATAATTGAAATCATATTTGGTTGTACTGCAGGTGCCATGCTGTAGCACTGCTCTAACCCACTGATCCTACTGCCCTTCGCACTTTCAGGGTCAGGTCTACTCTTCTGTTGATGCCCATGGGCTCCTCTCATTAATATTAATGCCAAGTAGGCATGCACATCACTGGGAGAATGAAACGAATATTTAGCTTTTACTGAGAATTCAGCTTCAGGAGGAAGTCAGTCTGCCTTACAAGTGACAAGCCATAATTTTAAAGACTGCTTTAAACACGACAGCTTTTTTCCCTCTGGAAAAGCGATGAATAAGTAAAGGGCTCAATACAACTCTCAGGTAAATGAAAGGGCATTCTGCTGTTAGTTTCACATTGGAACTGCTCAGGCCGAAAGGCTTCCCCTAAAACTCCATTCTCTGATTTTACAACAGACTTTTTGTTAGAACTTGTATGTGCAAGAGTGATCTGTATTCAATTCTTACATTAAAATGTCTTCTTCAAAGAAAAAAATCTTCTGCTGCTGCTTCACCATATTAAAACTATTGGCTTGCATTGAATCTTAGGGCATTGGACAGGTCACAGAAATTTTGCACCAGTACCTCACTGTAAAGAGGTGCAGAGCGCCCTTGACTTCTAAGGTCCAATGACTGCCACAGACAGCTTCTCAGAGCACTGGGAAGTTTGCAGGAGCAAGTCATTAGGGAGAAGAGAGAATAAACCAGTAACACAAACACAAATTTTAGACAACAAAAAAAATTGCTGCAAAGGTGTGAAAAATGGGAAGGTACTGATGCTGGCACTGCATCTGCTGTGAGGAATGGTTGCAAAAATTTACAGGTGAAAATATCTCCTACAGTAAACGGCATAAAATCTGTTTTCAGCTCAGGTATGCTCTTCATAGATAAACAATGTTCAGCTCCAGTAAAAGCACATATACTTATTCCAAGGGCTCACCATATTTTGAAATCTACTTACTAATGAGGTTAGAGGATTTTAGTTGGATTTAGAAATTCTGTCCTGTTTTTCCAGTAGCAGAACTTAGACTTTGCCTAACTTCTGCTCTTGCCGTCAGAGCTCGTACTGTGGTTATAATGTGGCTGTCGTAAGTCCCGAGCATGTGGCAGCAGCACCACAGGGACCGAGCTTTGAATCTTACCAGCACCATCCTCCTTCCCCGTGCCGCCTGGCTGAACGGGGAGCAGAAGCATGGCTCTGCTGACTCCTTGCCTCCACCTGTGTAGGAGACAGCGATGTCCTGCAGATGCTGTACAACCTCTCCTCCTTCTGCACAGTGATTTCATGCTTGCCTGTACTGCCCTTCACAATCTTGCTGTTACCATAGAAAAGAACTAACCAGCTTTTCTCATATTTGCAATACTTTAAGAAGACCTGTGTGAAATGTTCTAAACATTAAACCAAACAGATCATGCGCAGAAAGGATGCAGTGTTTTCAAGAACAGAATTTGTAAGAATGTCACTGTTCTATAATTATTTAAGGCTACACTGTCAGGAAACAGATTCAGTTCAAGTATTGAAATCTCTACGCGGTATACTGGCATAGAGAAAGTAATTAATTCGATCAACTCTTCCAAGTACTTCCTGTACTTTTGAACAAAGGTAAACAGCACGAAGCTATGAAAAAAAAGCACAGACAACTCTACGGAGAACACAAACGCCTCTTTCTAATTTGTTTCTGATACTTTGTTCTTTGGAAATTCTGTTCCATGCTTAAGGCTCCACTGAATGCACAAAACCACACTGTATGTATAAGCCCTTATGCAGGGTTTAAAAAAACCCAGTATCTAAAGGCAGATTTCAAATACAAAAGTGCAGGTTTGCATAAAGCCATAAGAAAAACAAAATGACAAACAACTTGTAAGAACAGGATCTAGGAAAGAAACCCAACACGACAGCTATTGATACTGTAACTAATTCATCAACATCCCAGGGCGAATCCAATTATTGGTGTGACTGGTTTTGCATCGAAAATCCGTGTTCCACTGCCTCAAAATTAAACACTCATTTCCATTCTCTATATATTCAGCTCCCAGCCTTTGTACAGTGTCAGTCCAAGTAAGCCAAACCTCTTCCTGTGAAGCACCTACTGGACTCAGATACCTTGGGAAAAGTCACATGACCTAGAGCTTCCTCTTCCCTAATGTGCCCAACAGACTACCATAAATTGCTACTATGTCTAAATTAAGATTTCAGTGTCTTAGAAAGCTGAAGGGTTAGATGTAAAACCGAAGCAACGCAGCCTACAAACAGAAACCCAAGTCATGACACTTTAGTTCTATAAGAGGTTATTTGCTCCACCTTCCAACTGACTTCTTCATCTGCTCAATGGTGATGTAAAGTATATTCTCCACTGGAATTAATTTCCTCAGTTCTTGCTGTTAAATACTGTGCATTATTTTATAAAGCAAAACCTGTACCAAGAGACAACCATCCAGAGACAACTTTCAGCTTTAGGAAAGAGCATCCAAATATTCACAAACAGAATGAGTAAAACTACTTCCATGGTCACTGAAAATTTGCTTTTGATCAGCTTCCAAACCAATGCTTCTACTGTATGGAAAACTGAAAGGTTTGGGAAAATCTGAGCATCTGCCTTATGCATATAAAATTAATGTTGATTTTTTATTAAATTCTACACTCAACATTACATTTCACAAACTGAGCAACAAATAGGATGGAAAGAGACAACTTGTATTACTGCAAGACCACTCCTGTTTAAAGAAAGTTTTTGCATTATTTGTATTTAGTAAATAAAGCTTCTGTAAGTGAAGCAGCAGCGCAATACCAGAAAAAAAAAGGCCTGTAATAATATTTTAATTTTTAAATCAGTAAAATCTGAAAGCCTGGCTCTGCAAATAAACCCCTGAAAAGGCACCAAATAAACCAAGAAATGGAATTACAATATCCTTTAAAAAGGACTTAATGAAATTGTTAAGTAGTGTGAGAATTTGAGAACCATGTGAAATATCTTTATTACAGCATACTCACTGTCTCCAGTCTTACTGTACTTGACTGTTTGTATACCCTAAAGCTATGATTGTTCAAAGGTATTATAAAGAAATTCGAGAGAAAAACATTTGTCCTAATGAGAACACTCTAGGCTACCAACAATTCTCTCAACAAAATCCAAAACTTCACTCTTCTACCCACCAAGTGCTACAACAGTCAGTGAGGTCTCATATTTGTAAGACAACACCATCACCTATAAGAAAAAAAATCACTTGCTTTCCATACAATAACAATTAAAAGTAAATGAAACTTACAATTACAGGCAAAAAGAATATTTGATTTGGGAAGCATTTTAAAAATGTTTACTTAATAATCCACAATTTCAGTAATATGAACTAGATTCAGCGGTCAGTAAATTAGTGTGATTCCAGTTAACGTATTTGGGACAAATAGGAATCTCAGAAGCACTTTCAGTGGAAGCCATGAGTATGTATCTGATGGCAAACTTTCCTCGGATACCGTGGCTTCTTAATTGTGTCGTTAGAAAGCTGTGTTTCCCAACCTGAACATAAGCAAAGCAAACTTCTATTTTGGGTGCGAACATTCATTCAATTACTGGCAAATCACTAGAAAAATAACTTACTGATGTTCTCTTCTTCAAGAAGAAAGCTAAAAACTCCTGGTCTATCTCTACTTCCAACAAACAGCATATGGTAATCTCTAAAACAGCTTAGAAGAGACTCAAATGGATACCAGTTTCAACTGCAGTCACAGTATTTTGCATTCATTCAAAGTAGTTCAACTGGTGCCGCTTCCTTCACAGTGTTTCAACCTAACTTACAGCTACTGGCATTTTAAAGAAATCTGTATCAATTTGTTTAACGAAAATATATTTTAGTTAAGTCGTGCTCTATGAGCTTCCTACATTGGAATACATGAATACAGGCAGTGCTTTCAACAGAAAGTTACATAGTTTTACAGTACAACCTGTCTAAGGAGATTTGGAAGGGACCAAACTTATGATCTGGTCTCTTTGGATTAGGCAGAAGTACAGGCAAGAGGGAAAAACCCAATTTATGCCATATATAGAGCTCGTTCCTGTCACAGATTGAAGAAACATTAGTTTGATGTCAAGGTTCACCTGATGCCCAAATGCTAGTATTTTTCAAACCAACTGCATATCAAAAAATGAAAACTTACTTGTACTAAGGTCCTGGAAAGAAACTCAGTGTAAAACAACAGCATATTCATATTTGCTATATTACTAAGTGTTCTTCTCTTCACTGGTGGGTTGGTGGGTTTTTTTGCTCTACAGATCATTAACTTTTTCTCAAAGTGCAAATTATTGACCTTTAATCTGAATGCAGGCAGGTCAGAAGCTACAGTATTAGAGCCATACAAAAAGTACACAAGGAGGAGCTTACAGTAGTTTGGAGAACCTTACATAAAATGTTTCTGAATTGAAAATCACAGAACAAACCCAAACAAATACAGCATCAGGGGGATGGGGAAGGGACCACTAACGTATCTGTGTACAGCAAGGCTTCTCTGACACCAAGGAAGTGTCTGATACTAACTGAAGATTATATATTAAATCCCGCCATTTTGCATGTTGTGCATTCTTTACGATGGAATGTTGACCTCAATTTTCATTTTTTACTTCCAGAACAAATCTGTTGATTGTGACCGGGGCTGACTATCTTCTTGAGAGACCAAACTCCCTTAAACTCCTTAAACTCCACTTTGTACCGTTCATTACGACTCTAGCAAAGTATGCCATCTACATACTTGCTGTCCTTTAGATTCTTTCATTTCAGTCCAGTGATTCAGCTCATCTTCTCCTGAGCTGTTGAGACCTAAGGAAATCCACCCTATCATCTCTTTGCGTTTCATGCTGCGCTTGTTATATACGGACAGTATGAGCGTCACATCTGAAAGCTGAAACAGTGCCACTTGGAAAACGAAGGTTTCTTTGTAGACTGGATTTGGCTGTCCTCGGCGGATTGAAGTTTTGCATTTGGACATCTCTTGCCCCATCGAGTTCAGCAGTGTTAACTTCACATATGTATCTACAAAATAAATCATATTTTGGAATGTCAGATATCTTAGAACAAAAGGTCTTGAGAATGAGCTATTTACAAGACACAAGGATATGGTGTATACCAGGCTGACTGAACACAGCTTAGTTCAGCCACATGGAAAGATGACAAGTAAGCAAAATATTACAAACACAGTAACAAATTAACTAGCTTCAGTACTATGTAAATAGGTTAAGTTGAAGGTATACCTCATAATCCTCTTCCCGTTGACCCCCCTTATTTGTTCTAAACAAACTTAAATTGCATTAACACTTAGCAAGCTCCAACTAGCCACAACACTGTAAAGCATACCACTGAATTTTCAGAGAATAAACAAAGTAGAATGAAGGCAACTAATGAAGAGAAAAAAAAATAACGTTCATATGCAGTGATGATATCAAAACAGCCAGAATGAAATGCTTAAGAATAATCTCTGCATGGATGTGGTTCTCACTTTAGGCTTTTCAATTTTCTTTATTTTGAAGACAAAAATGTAGCAAAGTGCATTCAAGGTGGATATTTATACAATACAAAAACCCTCTTAATTCCTAGATTCATGAAGGAATACATTTAATACATCTTTAAAGAAAAGTAAGTTTTTGCATAATTCAATATATTTTAAAATATAGCTTGTACAGTGCTCTTAGGAAATACATTTAAGAAGCTGATGTAAGTAAATGAGGTTAGCACACATTGTGTGGTAGTATTTGCATATAAACCTTTATTTTTAAAGCTCTATTTTCATTTGACTAGATGCACCAAGCCATGCTCCTACGGAAGGATGCGCATTTCATGAAGTTGTAACTGACTTTAAGATATATGAAACTGCATAAAACAATGTTTTTTCATTCTTTATTCCTGTCATTTTCATGTTAATGAATAATATTATTAAAAGATTTGAATTTATGTAAAAAGAAACATACTGAATATTTTCCCTTTGCAGGTACACTGAAATCCCAACATCCATAATCAGAGATAAATGCAACTTTTGCATTAGAGAGTGCCACAAATAATAAATATGTACTTTTATAAACCAATATGGTAGGCAGCCGTGGATAGCTTTACTGCTGGCGAGTTTACTTTTGCATGAAAAAGACAACATCCAATTAGTTTCTACAGGAACTCACCTCGGATTATATAAACCTGTCCACCTATCAAGTGTTTTAGACAACAGAACAGTCCGTCTGACAACAGGGGGTGGAAAGCAGTAAAAGAAATAATGACCAGATGTCAATAGTTGGGTGAGAGAGGATCAAAGGTTAAAGTTTCAGAGGAAACACTATTCACTGGAGTGGAAGAACACAAAACCTTAGCAGCATAGATCAGAAAAAGGATTGAACGAAAGGACTGTTGGGTAAAATTTAATGAAATGAAAATTTTGTGCAGTTTTTGTGTAATCTTTAACAAAAATTACACCGCTTACATAACAGGTTATCTTCGCACTAATAGCTACTGGGTTCTAAAGCACACTCAACATAGAAAGAATCATGCAAACGATAAGGTTCTAGAAGACTAGGTAAAAATCACTGTATCCTTTTTATCAAACCTTATGCTTTTTCATGCAAATTCCAGCATATTACGAGAAACTGCACACAGTATTATACTTCATATATTAAAAGCAATAAAATGAAAAATCACTGAAATGAAAACTAAGCAGGTTTTGCCCTTAGCTTCTACAGTTACAGACATTTGATTGTAATACTTTAGTTCCAGAGTAGTGATGGACTTGGGCATGAGAATGACTGATCTAAACTCTGTAATAGATGGTTACACCTGAAATTCAACTATGGGTCTCTATTTAAAATGTAAAGATCTCACTTGTTAAAATCCATGTGTTATGGATTTAATGTGTGTTTGCATGCATACACACACATGCATTTAATATGCAAAAGCTCATACCCCGTTTCAACAAAATTTTAAAGGATACCAAAAAGCTTCTTGATCTCAGACAAAATATTAACTGTCACACAGAGAAACGAAGACACATTCTAACATCAGCTATTATTGTCTACAGGATTTGACCTATTTGCCTGTAGTCAGTTGCTAAATGGGTTACTATATAACTTATAAATATGAAGCAGAGGGGTATATACTACCAAGAAGTAGTAATATAGGACTCAGTCCATATTTGCTGCAGAAGCATTTCACAAAAAATGCATAGGCTCATAGCCCCCAGACTACAGAAAGGATCGCATGTGGGAAAGAATAATTGCTTCCCTTTCTATCACAGCTTCTCAACACCTGAATGAGAACTGACCTGTGTATGTTCTTTGCAGCACTTCTCAGGTCTTTGGACCACTGCTAATCCAAACAACAAATCTGATCAGAGCATTTCATCACCAACCCTACGGACCTTAGTTTTCATTCTGTGGAAATGATGGCACAGAGAGTGGCTGGTACGTGTCCACAATGCTCGTGACAGGGAGTTAGGAAATGGCAGTGCTATGCACCTGGGTGCAGGAGTTTAAGTGAAGGTGCTATCACTGCCAGTGGCAAAGGGAAGGGGATGGCACAAAACAGCCCACAGGAGAAATTCAGATACCACAATATTCTGTGCATGGTCTTACCAGACCCAGAAAGTGCCTAAATTTCCAGCTTTCTAGAAACAACAGAACTCCAAATCCACATTTGCCTAAACAGAACCAGACTATTACTATCAAGAACATCAAAACTTTCCCCTGTCCTTCACAGGGGATGACAAAAGGTAACACACAAGGATCTCCCCTCCAAGAAGGTTAGACAGAACATGGTATTATAAGGCTATGTGCCATGTTGTATGCTGCTTTCTTGCAATCTGAAACAGATTTTTGACCCCAGTGATACACAAAGCTTTCACCTAGACAGCATGGACCCACTGAGCACATTTTGGGAATTAATATACCAGGGAATGAACATATCTGTCTTCAAAACAAGTACTGAACCCCCATCTAACATGCATATTCTAAATATTAAGAAAAACTTGGCTTCATCTAGAAATTCCAGAAAGATAAGCATAAGCCACCTACTGTTTGTTTGCTTTAAGGGAACACATGGTCCCTTCTCTCCAGGTCTTCTCTCCCATTCATTCCCTCCCCCACCCCAGCGTCCTCAGGCATTCCTGGCTTCCCACATCTATTTCTATGCTTTGCCTCCAAATAGACGACTCCAGGGCAGCTACCTAATTATATAAAAGTATTAGAGAGTCTTCTTTTGCCTTCTTCCTCTGACCAGGTTAACCAAGTCTGGCTCCATCAGTGTGAAAAGTATAGAGAAAGCAAAGCAGAATAAGGTTGAGCCAAATGTAATTAACGAATGGAATAAAACATGGTTCAAGAAAGAAAGAGGAGAGCATCAGTCTCAAGTTGTTTGGCTTACTTTCTAAACTCTGAAGACAAAGTGAGATGTGCAAACCACTTATAAAATGTTGGCAGCCTGCTACATAATCTATCAGTGTCAGATAATCTGCTAGTGCCATACAAATCCAGGGATTAGGAAGCAGAAAGAGGGGCTAAAACCTGAGCCTCCAGAAAAAATCAAGACGATCAGGTAGGTATGTCTGGCTATAACTTAGGTACATCAGACTCATCATTTAAAAAACAATAAAAAATATTTTTTTTAAAAGTTTGTTACTGAACTTTCTCAAGCTATACCATAGAATTAGAGACAGTAAAAACATTCTGTGTGTGTGACATTCCATCTGGCTCCAATTTAAAAGAATATAAAGTTCACAGATATTTCAGACAAATGTATTTTTGAACAAATGCTTGAACACATAGTTCAAGTCCTTTCTGAAGATGAACATTCCTTCTGCACAGTACACATGCCAAAGGTCTCAATGTGTTTCTCCGTTGTCTTCACTGACATTCCCAAGCTATATATATTGCTACCACAGATACACAGGCACATAAGCAATTAAAGACTATGGTATCAACCCCCCTAGGAACAGCAATGACTGTTCAGAGTGTTTGTATTAATATTATCTGGCATGTACTTTCTCTTTAAACACGAACTTTTTATTCTTGGCCTATGATGTGAGGCATTAGTAATTTAGCAATTAATCATTATGATAAAGGTAATTTATTAGTCAGTCATCATGAAAAATTAAAACAGTCTTGTCAACTCACAATTAATATTTTGAATTTTAGATTTTTGCTATTTCCCAACTGACTAGAAATATAAAACATGAAACAGATTAGTTGATGATTGCTCTATTTCATTTTGATTGGGTAAGACTAAATGATAGGATTGAAGTCCTTGCTACTGAGAGCCCCACCAGTACAGAAGCATTACGATCAAAAAAGATTTTCACTCACTGGGTGGTCTGTTCGCTGCCAAGTTTTTGAAGTGGCTGCCTTTTATCACTTCTGCTGATAATCTTCCAGTTGTAGCGTTATAAAGGAGGCCGATGAGGATTTCTGGAGCTGAGCCATGTACCAGAGACTGACAAGAGGAGGTACTTTCACTGCAGGACACTTCTGACATGCTCATTTGAGAGTCACAACCCTATAAAACACATAAAAAGTTCTATGCATTTTATGCAACGATGTTACTGGGAACTCCATATTTAGAATAATGCATAGAAAATTAGGAAAGCAACATACTGACAATAACAGAAATTCCATTCAATCACTGTATAAGAAATGTAACTCCTTGATACATACTCAGTTCCCAGATGTTAGAGGTAACAAAGACTAAAGTGGTCTGGAATTAAAATAATTCTTGTGTTTCTGTTGCTTCATAATTCAGGAGAAATAACAGCAGAAGATGAAGAGCAGCCTTTACGGTCCCTATTTATTTCAACTGCTAAGAAAAGACCTGTAACATAATTTGTCAGCATCCTGGAGAACATTCAACCTTGGATCTTTTACTTTCCAAAAATGGAAAACACTAGTGGAACTCTGAAGATAATAAAACACAGGAAATTCTTATTCACCTTTTGTAAAGGTTATTCTCTAGACTGACAATTTACAAGTAGCAAAATAACAGAACACGTGCAAGTACAAAAATGCACTCTGTCTAGAATAAATTAGCTTACAAGGAATTTAATTGATCCAGGGACACAGAATTGCAATAGACCCTTTGTCTTGGGTCTTAGAATGCCGTCCTAAGGCGCAGCAGGTGATGCTTTAATTTCCACCCCACAAGCTTCCAAAAATTCGGATCTCTTATGCATTCTCACCACGTCATATCTTTGATGGGAGCTTCTAATATTAACTTTTATCATTTTAACCCCTCATTACTGGCCTTAAAAAAAGAAAACAAAAATAATTCTTTATGCTGCCATGCTAATCGTGCCATAGTTGTTTCATTTCTTACTTTCATGCACTAGCACATAGAGTTATATCACTGAAAAGAAGAAACTGGACGCAATCTAGCCAATGGCACAGCAATTTGCTTGGTGGCCAAGAAGAGACTTTTGAATTATCAATACATCGCTTTATGATTCTCTCAGATAAAACGTAAATTGGATCCACAGATTTTTTCAACTATGGCTTGACTCATTTGGGAATCTGGCAGCACTCTTACGGAGTCAGGATGATTTTGTGAAGCTGACTCTTCCAGATTCCAAATGTCGCTATCATTTCCAGCAACAGCTGATATGGGCAAGAGATCAGTCCTAAAACCTAAATAGCTCAAATCCTCATCAAGATAAAAGTTAAGCAAGTAACTTCATCTGACAGATAAAACTCAAATACATTACAGAATCTCAAATTATAGAGGTGATAGCTACAAGAAGAAATTATGAACCTACACCTACAATAATAACTTTTGTATTGACATTTTAACTAGTCCTTTTTAAAGAAGATTTCCACGAAGTCTGACAGAAGCTTCAAGCAGCAATCCAGTCCTCACTAATAAAAATTCACTGTTGATAGCAAATATACTCTTACTACTAAAGGACCTCAACAAAATTCTCTGATTTCCATCCTCTAAGCTGCAAATTTTGAATTTTAAATCTTTAGTTATTTCTCCAAAAGTTCTTTATTCAATTCCAAGAATAAAATTCAAATGAGTTGCAAATTGTAAATTGCTGAAAATGAATTACAAGTGTACATTTATTCTCCGGTTCTTGGCACTTGTAAACGAGAAAACTTTTGATTCCTAACTTAAACAGTACAATACAAAATGGAAAGTTTAAAAGAAAGATGGCTTGATTCAGCAGGCACATTATATACTGCACACCTGAAAGCCTCAGCCTATCAAAACTACTAGGTAATACTTAAGTTTTCTGGTCTTTANAAAATTGTAACACATTATCCCTATAGTGCTTATTCATCTTATTATTTTATTGGTCCAGGAATTTAACCACAGTCAACCTGACACTGTTCAAAGCTTAGGCCTCAAATTTGATCGTGATCATGCTGCAAGTCCACAAAAAAGACATAACACAAAGCGAGCAGCTGGGTAACAGTCCCCCTCAAACGCTCAAAGGGCTTTGACATCTGTACTGAGAGAAGCTGATGATAGAACTTCTTCCTATTTGTGACTTATTTGTGCAGTTTACTGATGTTCTAATAAGGACTCAGTCTGAATCAGTTTATGACAGTTTAACTGATTACAATGGGTATCAGAATAATGTTTAGAATGCTAGAAATAGTAAATAAGTGATGACTGAGTGGGAATGAGTCCTGAAGTACTTTGAAAGGGAAGACAAGTGGCTTCTGTGTGATATAATAGAGAAGGGGGAAAATGACTGAAAAACAAAACAAGTGTGATATTACAAAGTTACATAAGGATTGGCTAGAAATATCATTCCTTTACAACAGAATCCTGAGTGGATGTGAGAAGGACAAGAGTGCATTTGCCAAGGCCAGAGAAAAGGATGTCACCAGCTGAACGGTGGGAAGAGAAGACCTAGGTGATGTTTCAGATCTGTAAGTGGATGAAAATGCAACCAAGTGCCTGTACCTTAGAACTGTTGCACAGAAAGAATTGGTAGGTATAGCCTTGATGAAAATCTGGAGAGAAGGTCTAACATAAATGTTTTGCTACAATATTTTCTAAAACAAAATATTTTGACTTCTGAGACAGGTAGCAGGTTTGAAACAAACAAAAGTATGTTGTTTAATCCTTAGTCTATAATAAACTTAGTAAGTTTCTTCCTACAAAACGTTGTGGTGACACAAGTTTAAAGACATTCAAATGAAACAACTAAATTCACCGAAGAAACAATCTAAACAATATTTTGTTTTCCATTTCATGTAAAAAAAAAAGATTCAAACCCATTTTGTTTCAAGCTGACCCAAAGGTATTTTTAAAAAGACCCTGCTTTTCAGTTATGATCTGGAAAATCCTAATATAAAAGAAAGTGAGATCTTCAGAAGAAAAAAGAAACAATGAGGTGTGAAGCACATTAGAAGACAGACTGATGTTACTAGGTAAAAACAGGGATAAAGGACAAGAAACATATAATTTCTGTGTCTATGATAAGGGATAAGGGGGCACGTAGGTAAAAGACATGAGAAAAAGAGGCAGGTGAAGTTGTATTTTGTCAGTTTTCTTCTGAAAGAAAACAGAAAGATCCTACCAGGAAGAGAAGAAGAAACAGGAATCAGGGAAGGTAAAGACACAGCTGAGATCAACAGAGCTCTGATCAACAACTGAAGAAAGACTTTCCATTGCAGGACAGAGTTAAAATCAGGGATACTGAGTATTATTAGATGCCTTCTTGAAAGCATTTTCTCCAGCACAGAGTTTATTGTTCACATTGTGGAAATCCATTCATCGTTTTAAGTAGGTATTCTGTGATAATCACGTCTGGTGGTGCAGACATTATGCAGTTTAGAAGTTTCTGTTTACATAGTCAAAATTCAGGAAGAGTGCTAACAAACTCACCAAGAAAAAAGCAAGACAAGAAGTTACATTTTTACCTGCTCAAAATATAAGCTTCATGATCACGTGCCAAATTGTGAAATATTAACACTGAAATTGCTAATTGGTATAACATGAATATAAACTTAGTTACAACGAAGCTTTCATCTCATTACAACATTACAGTGCTACCAGATGCTTTTCACCTCCATACAAATCTGCATTCAATCTATCTGTAGACCACTTTGATACTGTAGTTTCACTGTGGGAAACGTAATATTTAGACCAAAAGTTACTATTTGTTTGAAGTAATCTGTGTCAAGTTTATTTTTATAACTGTTCCCTCTCTTCCTCTATAAACTCTGTGTATATTTTAATATGCAGGGGAAAAACAGGACTAAGGTTCCATAATAGAAAAAGCCTTTCAAGGTCAGTGAAGCACCAGCACAACCTAGTAAGAACTGTTGTAAAATCTTAACTGCAGGTACTTAAGAACTTAGATTAACTGTCAAGGTATTGATAATCTGGCCACAGTGCAAGGAGCTGTCTCTTGAGGCTGTCTCCAGGATATTAACGCTAAATCTCTAACCTACTTTTTGTCAATTTAGCCATAACAAATGTATGTTATTAACAGTAAAAACAAGCAAAACAATTTAGGTAAAGTCTATTCCAAATATTTGGTTCAAAGGTCTGTCTTACTGCAGTAAATTACAAATTTTCAGCTTTTCAATTTTATAACAGAGCTTTGCGCAAAGGACCTAAACCTTTCCCATATACACCACAGGACAGTACTTTATTACAAAGTTAGGTGGATTTTACTTGATCAACACTTACAAGAATCACTGCTTTTCACTGGATTATAAGAGTAATATGTTATATTCTACAAAAATTTAATTACTAATTTTCCAAACTATTGTCCTTGATGTCTATGAATATATTATCTAGGGAAGAAACATAACTTTTTATTAAATACATAATAAAAACATTCCCATTATGTGGTATTTCTATTTCACATGTTCCTATTGTACAAACGTCAGCAATCAAGAGAAGAACACTTTTTTTCCTAGTGCAAAGGGAAATGAACACATATAAAGCCATGATGTCAGACCCGAACCACTAAGAAGCATTTTCAGTAATCTTTTTCTCTGCTGACAACATAGAGAATCCTCTGTTTGCAACAATGATAATATATGTGAAATGTATTTATTTGTCTTCCTTCACTATAATTCCATGGAAACAAGATATTTGTTACTTACATATTCATCTCCTACTGTTATTTTTCTATACCCTGAAGTTGTTCTTATAAATTCTGCTCTTCAGCCAACTGGAGTTAATCACAGAGAATAAGGTGGCCATGCTCTGAGGGGAGTTTTCCTCACTGCACAGGTTAAAATCATGCCTCTGTCAGCTTATGAAACAAGAACATCTGATTCTCTTGGCTTTTCAAAATATACACAGGAAAGATGAAACCTCGCTGACAATCCTTCAGCAACAAAAATCTGATTCACAGCATGTTACTTGTCAAAATGTCTCTCTCAAATTTTAAATGTTAATGTTATACCACTAATCTCTTAGAAAACTTTTTTGCATATTACTTTCTTTATTTCAATATCAATACAACTGAAAGGTTAGGGAAGGAAATTTGAATCCTTGTAGACAAAAGAGGGAACTGAATCCAGATCTCCAACATTTTAGACGAAAGTATTCTTCTCTCTCGGTCATCAGCCCACTGTTGAACCCTGAAGTGACTGTTCCATTTTGAGGCAAAAGCTTGCTGAGGTGATGAGAGCACTCAGGCACCAGACAGGCTCCAGACCAGCTCTCAGCCTGGAGCCCACCCCCTGCTTCTGCTCTGAGAGCCAGAGGGGAGGAGGAAAGCGAACCTAGAAGCTCCACATCCCTCATTAGTGGCTTAAGCACTAGGCACTTTATAAAACATGTTTCACCGCTAACAAACTTTTGAAAAAGTATCAAGATCATTCCTGGGAAAGAGAACTTAAACCACCTGAAGAATTCAGTCCTGAAAACAGAGGCATATAAAGTAATTAGGAATGTCAAAGAATGGAGTTTTATAATTTTGAATTCTGGCATCTAAATCCCACTTATGTGCTATACTGGCCACTTTGATACTTGTGTGGAGATGTCTGCCTCAGCTCCTCATCACTTCTGCTTCCCCTAACTCACGGAAGAACTGTGAGGACTGATATACTTGAAAACAGGAAGTAATCAAAAATATGATACTCATAACAAAATACTTCCTTAAACGAAGCAATTGATACTCTTTCCATATACTAATACCTGCAGGAAGCATCAACTTTTTGTTTCTAAAGGTAGAACTCAAGTGTTATATGATGCTCAAGACCATAGTAAATGTTTGAAATAATATGATTATTAATAATAATAAAATTTAGCAAAGATGTTGCAAAATAAGAATTGAATGAAGATCTGTTTTCTTTTTTTTTCTTTTTTTCAAAAGGTTTCTTTCTGTACCGTATACCATTGTCATTTTGAGGCTTTGGTGATTTAAAAAAATACATGATTTTAAATGGTTGTCAGTCTGCATGTTCTAGGGTTTTTTGGGGGTGTGGTGATTTTTTTGTTTGTCTGTTCCGTTTTTTTTTTAAAGAAATCCAATACTTTCAAAATTGTACAAAGCTACCTATCTTTACAACATGTTAGGGAGAAAATTTCAATTCCTATTGTAGCTGGCTGTCCAGTATGGTACAATTAAAAGAACATATAGTTATCAGTATTTTGCTTTAAACTAATCACCTGAACTTGCAAACATCGAAACATACAGTTTTAGGCATCTAACAAAGACTGAAGTTTAGGATAGCATCATTATTTATGACAGGTAATTATTTGGGTTTTTTGCTTAATAGCTTACTTGAAGCACGTTCCAATTAAGTACAATGTGCATTTCTATTCATGTACTTAGCACTTTACAGTATTAATATCTAAATCAACTTAAATCACAAACATGAAAGTAAATATTCTAATAATATTTCCATTACGTAATTTGATTTTAGGAAACAAAGCATATTTATTTTTGGTAGAATCGCATGCTTTAAAAATTACTAGGATCTACTTTTCACAAATTCCAATTTAAATATCTTTACCAAATAAATACATTCACCATTAACGGTATTCTTCACATCAAATACGGAATTGTTTTGATTATTAAACTACTATTCATGTAATTGAAAATCAGATTGTCTGAAGTGATAAAATTTACATTTCTCGTAAAAGCTTCTGTTCTACTTTGCCTTTTACTCTCAAGAGAAAAAAAAACTTCTGGAAGCAGAATTTTACAAAACACATCATTTTCTCACAGATGAAACACTGGAAAATGGAGATCAAATGAAAAATTTTAATTTGTTCATTCACTACAGCCAAGAGACTAAATTCTTAAAAATTCTATGCACAGCTTTAATTTATCATAGATACTATAATGTACAGAGCTATAAAGCCTCCTTAGATACATGATGATACTACATAAATTTTTATTTAAATTTAAAATTAATTAATTTTGATAAAAATTAAAACCTCTGTGGGTTTTCTAGTAAGAAAAATACAGCATTATCAAAATAAGGTTTGTTTTCAAACTTCAGGATACTATAATTTAGTCATAAAATGAAAATGACAAAATAAACTTTATATATTCTTAATAATGGCAAAACAACATTCCACTTTTCTGAAAGACTGAACAAGTTCACCATGAGATTTCTGTGCTGCTTTTCACATTTCATGAGAATTTGCTATTAGTATTTTGTGTCTAAAGGTTGTTAACATGATCAGCTCTGCAGAACAAAACACTAATTCTCTACAGAAAGGGAAACATTTTTAGTTTTCTGTAACTTTTATTTGTCTGTATTTAAATTACACCTTTGGCTTCCTTGCCACATTACAAAAGGTCACCTAGCTGTTTCACAGACTTAATGGGCCTGAAATTTGCACAGCAAACCTGAGCATCAGTGGAGGCGACCGGAAATGAATGTACAATGGAATTTACAGCATTTACACTGCAACAGCCTACCAGGTTTTTATCCAGTCATAGGCAAGGGGAGGAAAAGAGGCAAGAGGCCTTTTATTATTGAAACTGTTACCTGAGACAAGATATATAGCATAAAGAAACATCCGAGTACTAAAAGCTGTTAGATGTTTGTGCTAGCAATTTAGTTAAGAACATCTGACACAAAATGCAGACATTTTACCTGTCCTCCTGATGAAGCTACACTAACAGCTCCTACTCAGAGTCACTCACACCTCCCCTCTCTGTACTCCCTGTCAAACTTGCAAGAACATGGAGATGTTACTGGGGGACAGCTTCCAAGACCACAGACTTCTTTAAATGACAGTGGTCTGTCCAGACAGAGTTACTCTCTATGTTCACTGGGGAGACCAATGGCAAATATTTCATTTTTCTCTTTTCTCTCTTGATTATACTCTTTCAAATCAGGAAAAGAGAAACAGACTCAGTGATCAAACAGTAAGCATAAATTATGAGTAGTCAATCTATGGACTAGTATTTGATTGCATAAACATTCAAGCAATTATTTTTCACAATGAACAAATCCATTACATTATAGGTATGTTTATAAAGCATTTATCAGTTCAAAATTATTTGCTCTCATTTAATCTGCTAGTGGTACCCCTTTTGATTTGTTCAGGTCATGATCTAAGGATCAACAGGTGTTTGCAGTTGGAAGGGATCTGCTTCAGTTCTTAGAGCTATGATCCACACCACAAAGAAGGGCAAGAGGTGGAGATAAACTGGATGCTTCTGGGGCCAGTTGACAGCTTATTAAGCCCAACAGAAAGACAGGAACTGTGAAAGATGCAGCTCACAGTCAGACAATATGAGGGCCAAGCCTGACAAGAGGCTAACACACCAAGACTAAAAAGATCCCTTGCTAAAGGCACCCTATGAACAGAAATGTTTATCTGATATCAAATACAGGCTGCTTGAATATACAAAAGAAGTGATTACCTGGAGATCCTCAAGTCTGAAAGGAAGAACACTTAGATCATACCGCAAAGCCCAGAAGAATAATCACCCAGCAAATACAGCAAAAACTAAAATGAAAAGTTACACAAATGTGTAAGTTATAAATTTGCAGACTAGGTAACTCCATCTGTGCAATGTCTGATCAGGGTTTCCCCAATGGAAATAAACGGGAGGAAAACAGCGCACATGCTTTTGCTGAAAGGTACTCAAACCTGCAAACAGAACTGTTTCTGTGTTTTTCCTTTTCCTTGTTTCCTTGAAAGACAGTAACAAAAGCGAGCAGATGTTTGTATGTACACGCAAACCAGAAAGAATTCAAATTATAAGAAAATAAAATAGTTGGGAAACCTAGTATCTCTAAGGGAAACAGAAACTTCACTTGGATTCAAAAGTTAAAGAATGTATCTCCACTGAAAGAATTACTTGAGGAAGATTTGAGCAGCAGCTTGTAGTCTTCAAAAGTGGAAACTTCATGGTAGTTACAACCTTGATAATCCTTACTTGTAACTCCTACAAAGCCACTTCTGGGAAATTTACAGTATGTTTTTTACAGTATGATTATCTTCCTCACTGCTCTGTGAAACTGCAGTCCAGGTTGGGAGATCACATTATGCCACAGAATGATAGTCTGAGAAGCTCAGAGATACCTGATGAAATTCTCATTTTTCTAGCTTTTTGTATTAATGAGCTTTTTTTTTCTTTTCCTTTTTTAAAGATGATCAAAACTAGACACACAATTCTAGACAACACGGTTGTCACTGATAGACTGGCTTTCTGAGGAAATAAGAGTATTGCTCAAGAGGGTTACTTTGATTTCATCTAGAACAATCATTCACAGCCTGTCATTTGACCGAGGGCATTTTAGAGACTGAAAAGCATCATCCTACACTCAAAATAGTAATACTGTGTCTGAACATAGTTTCCATTATTTGCTGACCCAAATATCAAAGATTGTGGGGATCAAACTGAGTAACTTTTTTCAAGCAACTCACTGATTAAAGGCAAAAGATCCCAGTTTTTAACTGTTAACTCAGTGTGCAGATATTAAGATAGAGAGACAACAATCTTTATTCTGGCTATGTGACCAACTGAGGATTTTAACAAATAGATGAAATTCTTTACATTGCTCACTTCAAAGAAATCTCTCAGTATCCTACATCCAGGGTTGTGGTAATAGATTTAGTTACCAAAGCACAAACTTGCCTCCCATCTAGGTATCAGCAAGGTAGCTGAAAGTTCATGATAAATACAAGTTCTGGTTTTGCTAATGTGTTGAAGAAAGCCCTGGTGTTATGCTGGCATTTTTTTTTAAACTTCTAAAAATTTGAAGACCAGGTGGACTATTTTAACACTGCCATGGCGGTGGCATGTACATTCAGAATGCCGTGACTGTCCACACTGGTCAGCATAGCTCAGAAATGGTATATAAGTATCACTTTGATAACATTTTTCATTAGCTCTGTAATGCATGACTGTCAGCAATAACTGGGATTAAATTATTATTCTTGTATCTTACACAGAAGTCCAGCAATAAAGACTACAAATGCAAATTAGAAGTGTGGTGGATGTACAAGATTAAACTAAGGACTCTCAGAACCTCATGAGATGTCAGAAGCTTGTTTCCAAAGAAATAGGGTTTTTCTTTTGGAAAAGCTTTATACTCTTTAAATTACTGACAGAGCAGGAATGACAACCCTAGCTAGCCTAGACATGGCAGAGTGACCAACCCTGAATTGTTGCTTTGTGGAAAACTTCCTGAACTGATCTTGGACTTGATTTTCAATGGACAAATAGCAGCAATATGGCCCAGGCCTACAAAGGTATAAGGCAGAGCATCCTAATGAGAAAGATCCTTCTCTTGATCACAGTGGAGACAGCAAATAACTCTTCAAAGGACTGAAGTACTGAATTTAGTTACAGAGTTTAAAACAACTTGCAAGGCCTATTGCCTCTTACTCTGCATTCACGCAAATAACTGAATATGAATTTCTGTACAGGTTGAGAAAACATGCTAGCATTTCTGGATAGCTCACTTGAGAGGCTGGTTCAATCTGTGACAGAAATAACTGTACCACCCTCCATGACAGTAATGAATTACCAAAAAAAATCGGTGTATGTTGAAACTGGTCAACCACTTTGCTCCTGAGATGACAGAACGGATGTAGTCACCTGAGACGAGCTGTGATTGTAAAAAAAAAAAATTCTTGAAAACTATCGAAAACTGTTCTACACATTATCAAGGTTATTCTATATAGGACTGAAACAGTCTCCTTGTCTCAATGCCTAGTCTGGTGATTCTTGGATGAATAGACTAATTACATACCAAAACTTGCCATGAATTATGAGACATATTTACATAAGAAAAAATCAGGAGCAAACAGACTGATTTGAAAAGCCAATTAATTTATAACTGTGATGACTGAACTTATCTAGTGGGAGGTCCTTAGCACCAGATCTGAGCAGTCTAGCACTGCTCAGATTCTATTTGAGTTTTTGAAACTGGCATCTGTCAGAACAGTGCAGACACAGCACTGGTTTTAAAGCACAGTAGCCACAGGTGTCTTTGGGTTCTCCCCTCCCCATACCCTGAGGAAGACCCGAGCAGAGAAAGCCATGGATTAGCACTTATCTTCTGAGCTGCCAGGAGCAGTGCTCAGGGAACACCACACAAAGGCACACAAGCTGAGGCAGCCATGACACTCAGGAGACAACGGCTGCTGCTTGCCGATACTGCTGTGAAATCCTGCACAACCAGGCAAACACAGAGAGCCCACTTCATTTGCCAAGTACTGCCAAGTTCTCCTGCAGCCTCAGTAACATGATCACCATTTTCCAATCATCTAATAATTTTCTTCAAAGAAATCGCAAGAGTCATCTTTCTTAATGTGTCAAAGGACTAATTCTGATCTTCCATGTTTTACACCACTAACTCAAATGAATTCAGCAAACTATTCCCGAGATAAGAATGTGCTCAGTACTTCAAGATAATTGCCCTTTCCTATGATGGACATAATTTTTACAAGCTAACGGAAAGCATTAATGTACCATCACATAGGAACCAATCCTTTTACGTAGAATTCTAGTTAAATAAAATACTACGAGGAAAATGTTCTGAGTCTTTTTTTTCTCCCTCTAGACAAGTCTTAGTCATTTTTCCATTAATTGTTTTAAAGTATGACACTGGTAGCTAGTGTTCAGTAAAGACACATTTATACATATAAGCTGTACTATTTAGCCTTCCAGTTACGATCCCTAATAGACCATGCCATAAGAACGCAGTAGGCGTAAAATATTAGGATTTGCACAAAACATGAGAGCTCGCATCTATAGTGGCCAAGAATTCAGAAGAAAGAAATGCCACTCTGAAAGCTTTTTTTCTGAGTTTATAAACAAACAAACATCCATTAGAAAGAATACTGAAGATATGCCACACAAAGGCATGGAACAAATGCCTTAAGCACCATGCATAAATCAACGTATGCTAGATGATTAACCATCATCCTCAAAGTGGAGAGAGTGAGCACGTGCACGTGCACATGCAAGAGCAAGCGTTTTTATACACTGCATGCATAAATGCCTTCACTCAAAAAATTGTAATTAAAATAATTCTCAGACACTCTGGATATTTATAGTAAACATACAGAAAATAATCCTTTAAGCATGTATGAAAGTCTACACCATCCATTCTTTGTTACAGCAATCGTATCTGGGAGTTCAACATGATAGAAATGCAGAATGTTATAGAAAGAAAAAAAATAACTCTAATCCTCCACAGCAAACATCTTGTTATTGACAATACATACTGAATGATTACTAGATTTGCTTAGCAGGAAGAGGTGTGTTTCAGTCGTCAAAACTGTACTTCTGAAGTCCATCAAAAAAATGTAAAACATGATTGTTTGTTGTTATTCAATACCAAAAAGCATCCTATGGGATGGTGAAGAGGATTACACTAATTTTTTTGATCTTTTACAAACAGATTTCACTCAATAAACTCCTTGTATGTTTTTATAATCACATCATACTGGAGGCTGTTGTTCACTGTCAGGAAAATTTCTTTGCTTGAGAAGAATGAAGAGCAACTAAAAACAGGTCCATGGGGATTTCTTGAAGAAAAATGAACATCACAATGGATTCTGAACTCCAACACGGGTGAACAAAAATCTGTCTACCATTGTAGACTAAAAGGAAAACTTCCCTGAAAGGATCATCAAAGGTCCTCCTAAGAAAACTACACTCAGACAAAACCATAATGTATAGCCCTGCTATTATCTTTTGATACAACAGCCACTTTCTATCAAATCTGCAAGGGACAGTCTCACATCACAGTGACAACCACACTCTGGCTAATCCATTTTGGTTCTGTTGCTTCTTCCTCACTCAAATGTACACTGAGCTTGGAAGGAAGGGTGAGATAAACAAGGAGGCTGAGGATACTGCATGAGGAGGAACTCCCTGTTACGTGGGAGAACTGCAGCAATACAGGACTGTTAAAAGCCAACAGCAATAGGACTGTGAATAACAGCTGCTAATGTAAGACGCTATACACAATGTAGGAAGGTGAGGAGCAGGGTGAAATCTTGGGGGAGGAAGATTGTTTGTGAATATATTTGTACATTTGAAGCCATGTGTAGCTTTGAAACCTATTTAAGGAACATAGTACTATCACATACTCACCATGACATGTACTTATCCACATGCTCGGGATAACCAGAGAGTTGCAGGCCCGCTCACGCAAGCGTGCCACTGTGTTTCAAAAGCACTGAGTTGCTGGTCTACCTTTAACCAGACTCACTTGTGAACAGCTTTAAGGGATGCCTGAAAAAATACTAAACTTCAAGAGATATGAACTGTTCTTATACAACCAGAAGGCAGATGATTAGCTAATAAAATATATAAATATAGGATCAGGCACAGACAGAAGCAAATAAAATACTTTTCTGCAGAAGAGATTAGCGTAGACGTTTCAATGGATTAGGAAGTTTCAGTGACAGAAGGTATACTTAATATATAAAATCCATATAATGAGAAGCAGTGAAAAAAAATAGGGCAACTGTCATGTGTCCAAGAAATATCTTCGTAAAAAAGCTGTCAAATATAAACACTTCACAAAAACAAAGCACTCCGCAACTGAACAAGGCAAATTTAATTCAGAATTTACGATGTACCTCATCATAGATTTTATAATTACAAATATCCCTGAACAGCTGGATCTCTCCAAACTGAAATAATACTTACCTTCTCCTGTTAAATATCTCCCGCCTGGCATTTATGATTAGTTGGACATAAATATTGCTGTCGGTTTATTCTAACAAAAGGACAGTCGAGAAGGAGTATGACCAATGCGTATAAAAAGACCCAGAGCCAAACACCTGAGAAGGGTAAGAACTAATTAAGCTCAAGGACCACACTGGCATAAGAACAAATGGTTATAAATTGGCCATGAAGAAATTCAGGTTGGAGATGAAACAACCTAATGTATTCAGATGACAATTCACAAATTTGTGATCAGGACGACCTGGCTGTTTGTAATAACAATGACTTGAACTCAAGTGACCCAGGATGCCACCCACTTCCAGTCACACCTCCTAAAACCAAAATAAACTTTAACATTCTTGCAAAATAACTATGTTAAATCCTGTAACACATCTGCTTACTGAAAAAATACAATATAAGCTATAAATAATAATAGAAAAACACCTACAAACTCAGATGTGAATGAATTTCCAATGGTTTAAAAACTGATTTGAATAGTTCCAAGAAACCATGGATCTTTATTCAAGCTATAAAGACTAAGAAGGTTCATTTCCAGCAAGAGGTAGGGCTAAGATAAATCTGCCTAAACCGCATTACAGCAACAAACTTCGGAAGATCCTTGCACTTCCTGCCAATGGTCCTTATTCTTGTTCCTTTCGCCCTCCAGATAAGAAGGAAATAAAAATGCAGATATGGCATCCCTTACCATCACAGAAAATTAATAACAATCTTCTTATATTTGACGCCTTCTGGAATTTGTTTTTACTCTCCCTGCCACAGAAGCTCAAGAAAATAATACAGAAGAATAACCAATGCATGTAAGGGATATACCAATCAATCAAAAGTCTGGCCCATCCATTGGCCTCTTTCACTGACTTTGGTAAATTTTATACCAGAAGCTATTGAGAACACACACAAATTTAGCAAGTACATTTAGAATACTCCATGTTTTCTTTCATAGGGTGCTTTTTTACTAGCTGTGAAACTAGCAAACTCTGCATCAGGAAAGTTCACACTAGGTAAGTGAAGCACTTCATCCTTGGAACAGACCGATTTGTACTTCTTCAGGAATCATAAAAAAGATCTTCTATTGCCAGCTGATCCTTCATGAGATCCAAGTTTTAGTCTCAGCTTCTACTGATTCTAAGCAATATATTTGCAGTCATTAAATACAATAGCATTTTGAGTGTCTTTTGTAATACTCATGTTCAACAGAAATGTGATTTCAATTGACCTAAACTTTTTTGAAAATTAAGAACAAATTAACTTCGCTGTTTCACCTCAAAAAATCTTCTTTCCTTTCTTCTCCTCTTTTCCATTTTTTGGTAGTTTAAAAAAAAACAGAAAACACATACAACATCCAGACAAGGATGTCCTTGTTAAATCACCTTCTCTTTCCCCAAACGTCCATTATTTAGCACATATGTAGCTCTTAAGCAACAAACATTCAAGCACTCCTGGTCTAGGAAGCCCTGATCACAACATCACAAACATTCTCTTTCTGGACAAAAGCATATTTAAATACTTACAAGAAAGGAGATAAGATCACTGTCCATACAGTGATCTCCTGTGGTTTTTCATAGTGATACCTAAGTTTACTCTCAATTACTGTTATTTTGCTTTATTGAAAATACTAAATTATCCTGCGGGACACAAATTTTTGTTCATCAGATAGGTAGTGGATTTGTTCAGCAAACAAAAATCCTTTTCAGTTTGAACTACTTTTCACACTCTTTTTTCACTTCAGACTGAATAAGAAATCAATTATTTACAAGGTTCTAATCTGAAATTATTAAACATGGCTTCTTGCTCTGAAAATTCCTCTTTCCTATCTTTCTTGAAAGAAAAATACCTATTGCAACTAAGATTTAATTGCAACAGATGGAGGGCACTCGCTAGTATAGCTTTTTTTTTTCATAAATTGAATTACTGTGGGTAGCAGAGTAAAGATTACACTACTAAATATATATACGTATTTGCATGTATACATACACTCATATATTCAACACTATATCCCTATTTATAGACTGGAAATTTCTAAGTAATAAAAATGAAAAGTATGGGCAGCTTTTGCAGGTGGAAAGTGAATGTGCTTACAGAAACTATAAGGAAATTATCACGCTAACACAGTGCTATGACTATGAAAAAAAACTGAGGGGATGTGATGACTCTATAAATACACGCACTGTTCTTACAAAATTCAGGACACTGTACATCACTGTATTCTTATTCTGCCTCATTTAATACTCACAGACAGACTGTAAGAAGGTTCCAGTATCACTGGCACTGACATCTTCCCTTGAAGATTTAATTTTGTTAAGTAAAAAATCTTTTCTCCCACAATCCTCTCTTTTTTCACGCGACGTACGCTGTACAGTCTGAAGCGAACGGCATAATTCCCAATCATCTCAGACTCAACGTGATTAAATTTGAATGTCTCTGTGAAGACAGGGCACGGTCCCCGCTGGACAGTCGTTTTTGCTCTCTGCTTCTTTATAGGGAGAAGAACTAGGTGTACTTGCCACGAGCTTCCACCTGTCCTGCTGTATGTGGGAATGTCTGTGACAGCTGTCACTGTCACCAAAAGCTTCTGTTCCTGTGAGTCATAGTCAAAAGTCACATCCAGTGTGCCATATTTAGCTACTGGCTCAGGATCAAAAGGTTTAGGAAGCTGTGAAGATGATCCTCGAGCTGACATATCCTGAAGAAGAAGAAGAAAAAGCAGTTTTTTATTTATTTATTTATCGTATTCTATTACTAAATCTAGCGTGGAAATATACGCCTTTCTCTCAGCAATATGAAATGACTATGATCTTTTTGTTCATTTCATAAACAAGGTAATTAAACACTGAAAGCCTGAGGAGACAGCTGACTAGCAGCCAAGAAGAAATCAAAAGACTTTACCTGGCCAATGCTGCCAAAAGCCAGCAGCCAATCAGACAGAGCTCACATTATATTAGTTTGTATTTATGATCTCTTCTTCTGTGCCCCACGTTAAAATACATACACAATTCTTACGACAGAACTACCTTATTTCAGCGTGAGCATACACACATTTTTAAGTTAACATATTACAGTGCTTTAAGAGCTGGCCAGTGATTCAGAGCATGGTGAAAAGCCAGCAAAGAATACAGGAATTGCAACACCTGCTTGCACATGCAGCTCTTGTTGCAGTCCACAAGATTTCTATAAATGTGCCAAAAATTATCATGGCTTTATTAATGTAATTTTACTAGAACTGTGTAAGATGTGTCTGTTTTGAAAACACTTTCTGAACTTTCTGGAAATGGCATCAGTTCTAAAACTGTATTTTAAACTTAATTTTAAAATTGTTTATTGCCACTTTAAATTTTGAGTAAAATATTGATGCTCTGTATTTTTAAAACAGCTAGTTTGACAGTGATATTGAGAAACAAAATATTTACAAGTACAGGTCAACCTACTGTTCATATACTAAGTTATTCCAAGTACGTAAAACAAATGTATTTCCTGTGTGTTTCTGTATTATCAAAGATACACTTGTTCATGAATATCAACAGATGCCACACTAAAGCTTTCTGGATTAAAAAATGTTATGTTCTTATTTTAAACTGGTTGCTACAAAGCTATAGGAGTTCATTCCTCTGGAAGCTTCAAGTTGTTGAGTGGCTGTAAAAAAGGCTGGCAGTATTCCCCCTTCTTACTGGGCACACTTACATTAATGACTGGTGTGACACAAAGCGGGAAGAACTAGGATTAGATTTGCTGCCATCTGTTAGGCCTCGAGGACCATATGCACCCACTATGTCTTTACCAGCAATGATGTTCACACAGATTGTGGTCGTAGCTGATCATCAGGTACATGCAGACAGCTACTGCAGGACCTTGCATTCAGATAGCAGATGGGGGTTCCAGATGTTGCACAAACACCCCAGGTATGCGATATCAACTTACCAAGAGATCTACTAAGACAGAAACAGCTGCTGGCACATCCGGACTGAGCCCTAATATGCAACCTTCAAAACTTCAGGTAGACAGAAAAGACAAATTTGTACCAAAACCAGCCTCTTCTGCACATGACGTGTAGACTTCTCCATAGATGTCAGTGCAGTGACTGGTTGTTAAAGACATTTCAAGGAAATATATGCCAGAAAATATTATTTCTTCATAGTAAAAATAAATAGGTATCACTACAGTTTATAGCAGAAAAAAAAGTAAAATTAAATGGAACAAAGCTCTATACTACCATTAACAATTCAAAAAAATTCTTTGTAATAAAAGACACTTTACATTATGGAGTGTTCAGTTTGAAAAGTGCTAACAGTTTTTTATTTTTTTGAGTTACTTGAAAAATTATGTGGAAGAAAAAGAATTATGACTACAGTCCTTATAGTGTGATGAAGTTTTCTGACTTGATTAAAAAAAAATTTCACTCTTACTGGGAGCTTGTTTGAAAGTTAAGATGCCAGAAAGATAACTACAAAGAACAATCTGAAATTCTACTGTAATATTTTCTGACAAACTAACTTTATTTTAAATGAATGAGCTGCAATATTAGTGTTCATATATCTGTACATTGATCTTTAGGAAAAATAAAAATCTCTCAAAAGGTTGCACTGCATGATGCTTCAGAACACTCAATTGTTTTCATTTACCTCTGGACTAAGGACAGCTGTGCTATCACTTGGTACATCCTCTTCATATCCTTTATTATGAAAGCTTTCTATTTCGTGTCCCGTGCTTCCCTCACTTGGGCACTTATATGAACATCTTGGACTGTTGCTACACTGGGAAAATTCACATTTACTGTCTCCGACTTCAGAAGGCGTACATGAAAGATGAGGAGAACCACTATCATCCTGGTACGGAGGCGGCTGCAGTTCATCTAGCGGAGGTGTTCTTCTCATTCTCTGAATGCAGTTTGCTGAGAATAAGTGAAAATTCTTTACTTACTTTCTGATCATTTACTGTTGAACAGTTCTGTGGAAAATGGTAAGTCCAAACATCTGGACGCAGTATTTAAAACCTCTAAATGTCTTTTATTACTTTACATTTTAAATTAGGTAACGAACACTACTGAAAAATATTTGTTTAAAAATGGAAACAAATGATCTCTAAGATGAAAAGAGATGTGGGGGAAAAAGCAAGGTATTAAACATATAGTCACAATGGACTGTGTAAACCATATAAAAATATATATAGCACAAATATGACATGACAAAAATTCTAGGCTTGAATTTCAGTGATGCTTACCTTGCAAAAACCTTTGGATATCTTAAGTCAGACACTGTACAGGTGGAATGTCGACCAATTAAGGAAACAAAATGCACTCCCTAAAGCCATGATATCAAACTTACGATTACCTCCCATGCTGTTGCTTACCCAGGGAGAAACTAAACCCTGAAGACAAATAAGGCACTAATACAGGCAAACACAATCCTTTTCACACAAGTGAACTCTGATCCAGCAAATTTAACAAGGGAAGTTGTGTCTCAGATTCTTGATTACTCGTTAAGGACAGCTCAGGCCCAGTGTCTAGGAGTTAGACACTAGGTCTAGTCACCAAAGGCAGTGGAAAAAGGACCATGAGCAATCTTGTGCTTGGGATGAATACTTGATGATGATGACGATCTTTGCTTCTCAGTTGCACTAGCTAGCTAGATAGAAATATGGTTATACATCTCCTCAGAAAATAAACCCAGGATGCACAGCTACGGATACAGAAAGCTAATTCAAAATAATTACAATTCAATTTTTAAACTCATATTTTACTACACAGCATGACACAGCTGACTGGATTTGAGAAAAGACAGCAAGGTGTGCAGTAGCTGAAATGAAAGGAATGCCAAGGATAGGTAAAACCAGTATCACATTTTGTTTACATCTTCTGTAGAGGTTTTAATGAAGATTTTGATGCCACTCACATGTAGAATTAACTTACACACAAAAATTTCAAAGCAACAATGTCTTCTCGTATCAGACATGTCACTTTCACTCACAGAAAAGATCTACCAAATAAGGAAGTTAATGAAAGTATTAACATTAGAACAACATCAGCTTTGATTTCAGATTCGTCTAAGAAAGAAACTGATTTTTCCCACATGACAAAGGTCATACATTTTACTTTCATCATCATATTTTTGTATACAGGATCTCCCTGCCTGTGCCCTAAATTCTCACCAAGTATATCAACCTTTCAACTGCTTCTGAGGTAATTACCAGTTGTTCAACATATCACATAAACAGAGTATGCGTAAGAGTTACCCTGAAACAAGGCTGAAAACACAGTAATGTGGCTCTCTTGGGAAACAAGCAGTCTTCACGACAGGCTTCCTTTTGTTCTCCTTTCCTTTGGAAGTCTGGGCTGTATCCGAATGTGGCGTGCAAGACATTTCACAGCTTCTGGGACTTGATGTAAACCCAAACCACTGTGGTTTTGGTACACACCATCCATGGGAAGCAAACTCAGACATGTTGGCCAGAAGGGAGCCAATGTGCGTTGCACATCCCCAAACCTGGGTAACTGAAGGACAGGGACAGGACAGCTCATTATGGAGCGTATCTACTGCACAGATAAATAAAGGCCTCAAAGATAATCAGGGAATGCAGGGCTCTTCTCTATTTCACTGGGCTCCTAATGGAACTCCTCTTAGCTTTAGAAAAGGCAAATGAGTAATTAAAACAATGCAAAGCACTCCTACCAGATGATACCACTGTCACGAATCGTCTCTTCTCTGATAAACCCATCAGAGCCAGCCTACCATTCAGAGCAATTCCAAGTTACTCTTACAGCACTCATGCAAAATGTCTTCTGCTGGTAGTTGTCCCAGTGCCACTAGCCCTTGAAACTCCAGTCCCACAGGTCTGGAAAAGAAAACAGAGCAGGCACGGAATCCTATACTTGAATTATAGTCATCAGTCTAGCAGATACACATAAAAACTTCCATACGAAACTGAGTTAAGTGGGACTGTCAGAATCTTGAAATCGCCATGCAGGAATAGTGAGAAAGCTTTATTTACAAAACATGGAGAGATCTGGGAAAGCACTTTTCTTTTTAATATTAAATAACTTGTGCCCATGAAACCGGACAGACCTAATTTTAGAATCTACACTGGTATTTGATTCATTATAAATATTCATTATAATAGTAAATAACCTTTGACCATGAAATACCATGAAAACAGGACTTCCTTCTCATAATCTATAGTTATTCTAGCAAATTTAGAGCAACAGCATTTCTGCTCATTGTTGCTAAAAGGCAACAAATAGCCTTAATGAGAGAGTAACCACCACACAGCTATGACTTCTTTCTCTTCACTTGTAGTCTAGTCTGCGAGGACTTTTTAACTCCCAGCTTTTCCACAATCTAAAGAAATGAAAGCGTGTCCGGGTAACTATCAACACCATTATTGTCTTACATGAGTAAATAAATGACTGTGTGACTCACTTTTTTCACTTTGATGAACTCCATTATATGTCCCTATGGGAAAACTGCACAGGCTGTGTGACAGAAAAGGTACTTTTAATGTAGGCGGGGAAGAAGAGAAGAAAAGAAAATTCTTATTAACCAGCTGTGATTCAAAAAAATTGCAGAAAAAGCTGAAATCCTGGGGCTGGTTTTAACTATTTCTGAAAGTTTAGTTAATCAAACAGAAACAGCAAATAAATTCTTAAACCAAATATCCAGATTTAAAAAATCTAAGGACACCTCCATCTAAACAGGCATAAACTGTGTTCCAACAAAAAGTTTCTGTACATAAAATATATGAAAGTGTTCAAATGAGTTTTTAAAGTAGAAATGTCGTATTTGAAATCAAATTCCTCCTCCCCACATAAATGATGTAATAAAATGATCATGTCATGTTATGGCTCTCTGAAAACACTGCAAATCTGAATTACATGAATCAAAGACAAAGGATATCACAGACAGCACTGAATACAGTAACACCAAATAACTGATACTGCGTATTTTCCTTAAAAAATATATAGAAGTAACAACTAACTTCAACAATCAATTGTCAACAACATTTTGCGTATGTATGAAAGTTTAAAACAAAAAAAAAAACACTGCTAATGCATGCTGGTCTATCTCTGATTGTATGGGAGAAAAACATTTAGAGCTGGAAGGAAAGCACCTTCTGAAGTGTTGCATATTTGCATATAGAACCACTGTCTATAACATACCTTGTACCTTTCATTTAAGGTGTAAACTTACACACAGCTATACTTGTGCATAGTGGTACACTGTGGCAAAACCAAGGAATACCTTCCCAAGACCACTGAACGTGGCTAATAACATCTGCTAAAGAGTTACTCTTAACAAGCAAATAGTTACAGTGAAAATCTAAAATTAATTATTGCCTTGTTTCTATGCAAGCTTCCCAAGAAATACTCTCAAACCAGATAGAAAATAAATTTTGTAAATTCCCCCAATCAAATTAATCATATTATATTACCATATGATTTTGGACTAGACAGGGTGAAAAACAAGCCAACATATATCCCGAACCTGGAAGAAAGGAATAATCAAAGAGAAACAAAATTGAGTTTAGCCTGAGGTTCCTACCAGCCAGAAGATGCCACAACAGAGAAAAGACAAAAAAAAAGTTAACAGGATGAAGATCCCACATCTAGTCTTTCACCCAAAATATCTGAAATAACTTTGCATTCTCATGAGTGAAACTAAGTTGTTCATAACAAATATTTAGTAAACCTAAATTGAGAATACAATGTATTGCTGTCAATAGGCAGATCTGAATAATCAATCTTTTAAGGGTTAACTGCTTTAGTTAAAATTTTCACCCTTCTTTAGTGGGCGGAGAAAACACTTATACAGCGATAACAGTAAAGTCCTTGCTCAACAGCTGAAGAAACCAGAACTGTAAGTGAAATACCTGACAAACACAAGCAGGTAAGTATTTTGCTGGTAAACTCAGAAATTACAGCATATAATCTGTCATTAGCTCATATAAGTGAGAAGTAAATAAATACCTTCTTTTTATACTGTTTGTTAAACAATGACGTTTAATCTGTTTTCGTAAGTGCCTGTACAGGGGACTGATTGAAAGCCAAGGGGTGTTGCGGGTGTGCATGGCAAGGTTTTGGTAGTGGGGGGGCTATAGGGGTGGCTTCCGTGGGAAGCTGCAAGAAGCTTCCCTCATGTCCCACAGAGCCAACGCCAGCTGGCTCCAAAACGGATGCGCTGCTGGCCAAGGCCAAGCCAGTCAGTGACAGTGGTAGCGCCTCTGGGATAACATATCTAAGAAGGGGAATTAAAAAAAAACTGAGGGGAAGTGAAGAGAGAGGAGTGAGACGATGTGAGAGAAAGCACTCTGCACACACCAAGGTCAGTGAAGAAGGAGGGGGAGGAGGTGTCGGAGCAGAGGGTCTTACCTTGCAGCTTGTGATGAAGACCATGGCGAGGCAGGTTGTTCCCCTGCAGCCCATGGAGGTCCATGGTGGAGCAGATATCCACCTGTAGCCCGTGGAAGGGACCCCACACCAGAGCATGTGGATGTCTGAAGGAAGCTGTGACCCTGTGGGGAGCCCATGCTGGAGCTGGCTCCTGCCAGGAATCTGCGGACCCGTGGAGAGAGGAGCCCAAGCCGGAGCAGGTTTGCTGGCAGAGCTTGGGACCCCATGGGGACCCACACTGGAGCAGCCTGTTCCTGGAGGACTGCACCCCATGGGAAGGACCCACGCTGGGGCAGTCTGTGAAGAGCTGCAGCCCGTGGGAAGGACTCATGTTGGAGAAGTTTGTGGAGAACTGTCTCCTGTGACAGGGACCTCACGCTGGAGCAGGGGAAGAGTGTGAGAAGTCCTTCCCCTGAGGAGGAAGGAGCGGCAGAGACAATGTGTGATGAACTGACCGTAACCCCCATTCCCCGTCCCCCTGAGCTGCTAGGGGGGGAGGAGAGAGAGAAATGGGAGTGAAGTTGAGCCTGGGAAGAAGGGAGCAGTGGGGGGAAGGTGTTTTAAGCTTTAATTTTATTTCTCATTATCCTACTCTGATTTGATTGGTGATAAACTATTTT
>Ga0065711_1027072_pt1 | contig 54678 bp, 29 predicted proteins | sample Hoacrofraction12_FD_59098 | JGI IMG/M metagenome (GOLD analysis project Ga0065711, IMG submission 59098) | Hoatzin crop microbial communities from Cojedes, Venezuela - Epithelial fraction 12 v2 (version 2) | ecosystem: Host-associated > Birds > Digestive system > Esophagus > Crop | place...
GGGACCTCTGTGGGTCATCTAGTCCAACCCCCCTGCCGAAGCAGGGTCACCTAGAGCAGGCTGCACAGGACCTTGTCCAGGTGGGTCTTGAATATCTCCAGAGAAGGAGAACGATCTTAAGAGAGTCACCAGAGTCATGCAGCCGTAGATAGCTGAGCCTGAAGGCTGCCGTTTGAAAGTGGTTGGTTTCACACCAGAGCTGGTTTCCATGAGCAGCTTAAAAAAAGAAGGAAAACCAGGAGCAGCACCATCAGTGCACAGCCACCGGCCGCTTCCAGGCGGGAACCAGGTACCTGCTGCCTAATGCTAGGGAAACACGCTCCGTGCCTGTCTTCTCCTCTCTCCTCAGCTGCCACACACAGCTCACCAAAACTAGTGAACCGACAGAAAATGCTAAAATCCCAGCATCCCACCCTAGGACAGGCACATGCGAGACCGGCTTTTGGTAACGGGGAGGGCGACAGAGGGGAAAAGCGGGTGTGCCCACTTCTGTTGTCGCTTTTCAGGCTTGTCTCTTCTCCTTCAAGAGCACCCCCTTTGAGGGACGCCCCACCTCTAATCCTCACGCATGACACAAGGCAGCGGAGCAATTATTTACATTAGAAACCTTTACTGTTTAGACTGGCCAACAAGTCCCTGGTGTGCAGAGCAAACAAAGAAAATTCTTCCTTGGAAATGTAAATATTCAAATAACCCATTGATAAAAATATGCCTGGCGTGGGCAGTCTTTTGGGTCTTGGATGTCTCATTCCGCTGAGCCGCTACCAATATATAACACACCTTCCATCCCTTTCTCCTATTACCCTGCCAAAAAAAGGTAGAAGGTCCCCCCCATTGTTAAAAACATTCAGGGTTTGTTTTAAACCAGCTTTCAAAACGTCATTGTGAGGGACAGAGACAAAGCACATCATTCTCCAAACACCCTGCCCCATCCTTCCTGACATTCTTACTAGCTGCCACCTTTTACTGGTGTTCTTCTCACCTGCTCTCGTAAGGAAGGAGCTGCAATTTTCGGTCCGACCTGAGGCCGGTGCTTTGGGGTTTGTGCTCCCTTGGTGTCTACCCTGTACTTTCAGGGCATGCCGGCCACCGTTCACCTTCCCTCTGTTCAAGACAATTTGGTTCTCCACCGCTCCAGACAACCTTCTCCAGCAGCGAAGCCTGCCCAGATGGTGGTACAGACCTGGCTCTGCTCCTCCTCCATCGGCTGCCGGTTTTGGGTTCACCGCCACCTCCTGCTCTCCTTGTTTGTTTGCTGCATCCCTCCATCTACGTGGGAAAAATCGATGTTGCTAGGGGCATGGATTGTTCTTTTAAAATATGTACAACACCCAGTCTAGAGGGAGTCTGATCCCAGACTGTTGCAAGACTGGCAGAAAAATAACCGAAACCCCTTATGCTGTAGGCTTGGCAGCAGCTGAGAAAATGAAGCTGACTGCGCTTCTCAGCCTTGTGCTGGAGAGCCAGGCTCGGGCTGCTGGGACCAAACGGGAGAAGGCCTGAGGACACCGCGCAGGGCACAGCTGGCTCGTTGGGTGACCGACCCCACGCGCCGGAGAGCTGGCACCTGCCTAGGACCATGGGCACTGTGCATTTGTGGGAAAATAATTGACTAGAGGGATTTTAATCCTAAATCTCCTAGTACTTATCTTTTTTTCTTAAAGTCTCCATTACTGAAGTCCTGTCATTTCCTGAGAATATCACCGCTATTATTAACAATTTTAATACATATATTAGCATATATTAATATCAATATTAACAGCTGAATTAATAATTCACCTTTATGGACTCATGCTTCCAATAAAATTCACCTGAGGAACACCCTGGAAAATCCAAACTTCTGAAGAATATTCGAAACCAGCTATTTTAAAAGCTTTTTCCTACTCATTTGCTAGGTGGGTATTTGGGCAAAGAATTTTATTTTTTTCATTTTTTTTTGACCAAACAGGTAATCACATTAGCCTCACTGATCTAATACAGCTACAGCCCGGCAACCCAGACTCTGCTCCAATTACAGCAAAAGCTAATGCGTGACAGAATGTGTGTGTGACGGTCTCAGAGCTGGAGCACGACTCGAGTTTTCATATTTCAAGAGGACTTTGTCATGCTGGCAAGTTTTTTGTAAATAAGCATTTGAGTTGTAAATTGAAAACACTTGGATTGTGAAATTGGTGAGAAAATAAAACAAGGGACAGACTTTTCTGTGCTCCATTAGGGCCATTTCTGATGCCTCTTACTAATTCATGGTGTATCACTGTAGATAAGCAAACCCCCCAGAATATTAACCATACTACGGTGTTACAACCCTGTCTGTAGTGCCTTGAGTTGCTGTTAGGGACTACTTTTCTTTCTTCTTTTTGCTTTTCCATCTGCCAGGGCTGGGCAGCCAGGTCGAACACAATGCTTTCCTGTCCCACTACCTCGAGGAAGCTGTAACGGTGCCCAGCACCCCGAGGGGAAGCGGAGTGCCCCTGAGCTCAGCCCCTTGGGGGAAGGGGAGCGTTCCAGTGCTGTGCATGACAGATTAGCCACACAACTCATTACCGGCAACTGGAGTTGCATGCATAATCTGCTAGACATGGTACAAGAGATGTGCCCCTTAGGGTTTTTTTGGCTCTGATGTGCAGCAGCACAACACAGAGCCTTTGTTACACTCCCATCTCAGCTTCTGTACTTACAAAACCTCAGCTTCTTAAGAGGGCTGCTTTCCAAGCAGCCCTTCCACTTCAGGGTTTCGACATACACGTCTTTTGATAGGAGCGACAAGAGCAGCAGAGCCTGTCTGGCATTCAAATCTCAAACTCTGAAACACAAAGCAAGATGCGATTTTTTTTTTCCTATTTTTTAAAAGCCAATTGCATTTTGTCTTCTTGGGAAATTAATGCTCTTCAAATAAAATTCACTCTGGACATAAATAGGCCCAACTAATGTGGCAGAGGGGAGCTGAAGAAACCAGCTGCAGTCCTGGCAGAGCAGCCCCCCAAGCGCAGTAGTGAGCCCCTTCCCCTCCCAGCATCCCCACCAGAGAGTGCGGCTTTATCACCCCCGGGAGCCACCTAGGACAACGGAAAGATCAAAATAACCATTCCTCCTGCTAGCAGCGTACATGCTTTCCCAACGGCATAACAGCTTTTACTTACATTATGAAAGAGCTGCTTCACCCTCGTGACTTAAATTATGGATTATCCTTTTCTTGAAGCAGCTATCTTACAATTTAACCCTTTCATGACTAACGTCATGTTTCAGTCCTCTCTTATGGGAGCTGTGGGTGAGGGATTTCCAGCCGCAGTACGTGCACTGCATGCTCTGTTGAGGATAGCGGCAGCAAATTGCAGACTGTTTTTCATCCACACACACCTTGTACTTTTCCATTGTTATGAAAGCTCTGTAGATATCTGTTGACATGGTTAAAAAAAATAAAGCAAGTCTAAACTACGCTTTTCTTTATGTATTGTATAAATCTCGGGCTTACATTTGAGGCAGCTGAAGTTTATCAAACTGATCACAGGTTTGGATTGGGATTCCCCAGGTTTCTTTCTGGATGCTGTCCCTGACTTCAGTCGCTCTCGCTGTTCTCAAAAGAGCACATTTTGAGACTGGCTTCTGCCTCATACTCTGCAAAAAAACTTGGCAGTCCATTATTGAAAATGCAGGCTTGTTACAAATAAAGCCAATCTCGGAAGAAGTAGTCTTTCTTCGCATTTTGCTCTCATGTTATCTCTAAGTATATAAATGAACACAAAATCCTCCATATGAACAGATTTTAAATTTCCACCAAGTCCTTGTTCGTTATTTTTACTCATTCAACCCCTTCTGAAATCAAACAGTAATTTTATCTGGCCGCACATCCCCTAGAGAAAGTAGAAGAGTTTAACTGCCAATATCCAACCTAGAAAACATTGGACTGATGGGCTGTGAATTGTAAAAATGTATCAATAAAACCTTATGAAAAGTTAATCATGGAACTGCAGTTAGACCATAGACGAAAACAGCACAAGCTTGACTCTGTAAGGAGAAATCTGTAACATGCAACCCCTACCACTCGCTAGCAGAGTACATTGATTTTTAAAATTTTTTTTTTAAGTTACCTTCACGCAAAAGCAAAGTGCTTTTCCCAGCAGGGAGATTTCTTCAGGAGGAGCACTTCTGGACCTCCTCAGCAGCAACATCATCCCGTGGGTAGAACACAAATAGTATTTTTTTTCCCCAGTCATTCCCAGGTTAGACTTTGTAGGGCAGTAGTGGAGATGCTTGGAAAACCGTACGCTGTGTAGGATGTTTATTGCTTGGAAAGCGGAATGAGATCATCCCAAACCATATACTTGTATGTGGAAAGAGGAGCTATGGTTTCTCTAGCAGGGCCTGGTGTAGGTGTGCTTTTCAGCTTGGAGCAGCGGACACACCATCCACATAATTCCAGGCATTTGTTTGGATCCAGGCAGTGTTCAGCTATGGCCACGCAGCACCAGGGATGCAACCCTAAAGACCATTTCACTAATGGGAATCTTTCTCAGCTGCTGGTCTAGTGACTGAAGCACACAGAGACCACCTACAAGACAAGGACAGCTTCTCCTTCAGGATCATCTCTGTCAGTTAGCAACAGCACCTGGGTAAGGGACAATTACATTGTCCTGAACATTTAGATCCTCAAAGGCATTTTGCTGGCCAACTCTTACTTTTAGCATCTAACCTTGAGCATCCAAAGGACTGGTCTTTTATAAAGGACAAAATACCCTGCAGAACAGAGGAGCTGTTGAAGTATAGTATAAGGAAGACAGAGGAGGAGCGTATAAATGTTACTGTGCTCTACATAAATGTGTCCGGCTGTTTATGGGAAATGTTCTCTTACTCCATTTTTTCCTGCTCTCATTTCCTCCTCTGCTTTCTAATTGCAGAAAATAAAATAGTAAAAGTCCTTGCTTTCATTACATGCAACACCTGCTGCCTGTTCTGAAACAGATGTCTAAAGCATCATTAGGCAATTACTTCTCAGCCTTTTTCAATGGGACTAATTTCAAACATCTTGGTGCTAAATCCTCCTCACTCAGCTTCCTCTCTATTTCTTGTCCTTTCCTACATTCACAGTTCCAACAAAAACTCCTCTCTGTATCAGTTTGCTCTTGTTATGTTTGTCCTGGATCACTGTACTCACAGAAGGACAGAGAGAGGGAGACTACAACTACTTTGAACCAGAATGAAGTTCAAGAGACTTTATTGGGGAAAAGAAAACAAGGTGAGGGAAGAAAACAACGAGAGATTATTAGTCAGCAGTGGAGGTAGTTTCAGGACACCAGCTGGCTTGTTACAGCTCTGGGTTTTTTCTGTGGACATTAGAACAAAGAAGAGTTTTACATGCATGCAAGGACAATTCCTATGCTCTCCATATGAATGACTTAAATTGTGGCAACAGGAGAAAAACCCAACTCCAAGCACCCTTTTCATGTTCTTAACACCTTCATACCTGGCCAAGAAAAGCAAGTGTTAGAACCAAGCAGGCCTGCAGGGCTTGCACAACTTTGGTGGCGAGGAAGACATTTGAGGGAACCGATTCCACCATAATATTTGGATGAGGTCTCCACTCCTGCAAGGATCCAGGAACTTCTCAGACCAGTAACAGACTTGTCACGTGCTTCGTTTAATCACATTGGCTGTTGGGCAGTGACATACACTTGCAATTTATCTTACCTTGTTCACAGCAGATGGGATGACTTTCCTCTCTGCTTTGCTTTTAACTTAGGAAAATTTAAAAAGAAAAACAATGCACCAGATGTCTCGGCCTAAATCGCCTATGAAAGCAGTGGCTTAGCTGTAACCACTCGTTCAGTTTTCAAGAACGTTTACAGATGTTTTGGCCTTTACATACCTGGAGATTCATAGCTTGTTCATCCCCGGCTAAGGTGGCAGAGAGCTCCAGTTCTAGCTGGTAGGGAAGGAGCATTCATCCTTCCAGTCAATAACAAAAAGCAAGCTAAAACAAGAGCTGTAGGACATGTTGCGCCAGGTTAACTGGCACCGCGCTGTTCACTGGTTCAGCACTTGCTGAAAATTGTTCCTCTAGGTTATTTCTTTCGCTAGGAAATTCCTGGTTATATTATGTTCAGGCAATCTTGTTAATCTGGGCTGGTTTCAACTTGTAAATTACTGTGACTAGATTAATATAGCCTCCATTGCACATTTAAAAGATATTAGTGGGAATGGGCTAGTGGCATCCCTAACAGTCAGTTACTCAGCTTTGTACCCTGATGTAGATGCTATAACTTTACCAGATTTTAACAGTTTGATTTGCAGTTTCCTCTCACGAATGTCTGCCCTGGGGTGATCTCTACGAGCAAACTTCAGGAAAAACAGTCCAGTCAATTCTTAAAAGAGCACTGCAGAACGAGTAGCAGCTGAAGTTACAAAAATGGGTTCCTTGGACTGTCTCACATGTGGTTTCCCTAGAATTGTATGATGGGGTTTCTTCCTTCCCCTTAATGGAGGCACTGATTTGGGCTTCCCTCATCTATCAGTGCATCCATTTTCTAAAAATGTGCAAGTCCATAACAGCCCATGGTCCTTCACCCATGTTAACTAGCCAACAAGTTAGGGAGGGTAGGCTGGAAAAATTGTTGCTTCTTCTGAAATTGCAGCTCTTTCCTGCTGCAAACTACATAGCAAAGAAAGCTCAAGACTGAAGCGGATGACAGCTGCCTCTTCTGGTGCCTAGAGGAGCGAAGCACAGCCTGCCGGAGTCGGAACGGGCTGTGAACAGTGCCAGGTCAGTTAGGCAAGGGGATTACACTGAAGCTTTCAATAGCCAGATGCTGACAAGGATGTTTGAATTAGGAAAGAAAAAGGGAACAAAGTAAAGAGGAAAGAGGTTTGACCAGGATCTGTGGTGCAGAGATGAACCATGAAACTGTGAATGAAATGAAGGGCCTGAGAAATGACAGTTAGAGGAGAGACTGGAGAGCAGAAATAGATGAAAGACGTTAGGGGGGAAGCCTCTGTGCCTGACATGGCATATTGCTGGGAATGAAGCCCAAGATGCCTGACTCAGCGTTTCCCTGCTGCCAACAAACATCCACAAAAATGTTTCTGTAACTCTGGAGCTCCTGGAGGACGGTAACCAATTATTATACTATTCTTTTATCTCTGCGGCTGAACTTTTGTTTGCTCGCTGGCCTGGAGGGTTGGGGCAGGAGGGCTGGAGACCGTGCTGAAAGATGGCAATCAAGGACATAGCACCACGCTGACAGGAAGTTTCAAAATTCAGGTTCCCCATGGGACCTGAACTTGCTCCTTTCCGCTTTAGAGCTAAGTATAAAGATACAAATCTTTGCTAGGCACATCTTTTCCCCACAGGATCGGCTTACTCCCAAAGCAAACTGAACTGCATTTCTTCGACAAGCAGATTTTCAGTACTTTGTCTCATAAATCTCCATGTGGCTCCATGCCTCACTGGCTGCTCATTGATGAATTCTCATTCTGAATAATGAATTAGCAACTCCTTCTACTTATGATGTTCATCACTGGAATACGCAAGTATGGACAGATCCACAAACATAACAGCTTTCAGTCATGTCGCCAATCTTTAAATTTTTCATTTATTACTTTGAAAGAAAAAGCTTCATTTCCCAGGTAGGTTGTGTAAAATACATACCCGCACGGGCAAAATTTTACAATCCAAAGATCTGAGAAGATGAACACTCAGAGCTCATTTATCTGGATTTTTATTTTTAAAAAGTCATAACAGGAAACAGGATTCCAGGAAAAATATTTGGTACAAACGAAAACAGGGAGACCAGCATTGCCTCATAGGACCTGGAGAGCAAAAAGACAGGACAGGCAAAGCAACATGCATGGAAAGAGAGGCAGAAAAATATAAAGCTATTAGCAGAAGTGGGGCTTGGACTAGAACTACGTCCCACTCCAGCATCTATCCATTCATCCACTTCTACAGAGTTCTTGTCTCCCACCAATGATCTCAAGAGCTTTTAATCACTAACATTAAGAAAAATTGAGGCTTATGCCCTAGTCAGGGAGCTATATTATCCCCAGTTTACAAAAGAGGGAAACTGAGGCATGAAGCAACCTCATCTCTTCTCTCACCTAAGCAGATGGCGGGGACTGAAGGTAGGGTTGTTCTTTCATTTCCTTACCAGAAAAGCAATCACCTTACATTTCGCTAGAACAGAAGATTAAGATTCTTTGGTAACTGTTGTTCTCAGGCGCTGCATTTCTATGGAAACATACCTTTTTAAGGTAACGTAAAAATGCTGACTGCTTTTAAAAACTCCATTTTCTTACCTGCCTTTTACTGCCATAACTGTTTCTATGGAAACTGGAACTGGCCATGAAGCAGTCCTACAACATGAATTCTCACTTGTCAGTTTTACATTAAAGTGCCACCTTCAAAGTCCTTTAATAAACCAGTAATGATTGTGTTGCCTAATGAGTTTTCAAATTAAACAAGAAAGCATGCTTTCACTGAATGTTCCGCACAATATTTTGTAGGTGTGGTCCAAGTCTAAGAATTTTAACAGTGTGCATGATATGACTCTCTTGGTTAAGGATATGATCTTTAAACAGAGAGACAGTTTATTAGCAGTAAAAGCCCCAGTGTGTGTAGTTAGACTTACATAAAGGTGACTTATACCAGTACGGGTATGTCTAGACTGCTGTCACAGAAGCATACTGTAGAGATACTGAGTCAAGGGGTAAATCGACCTACAGTGAGCTCTGTGCTCCCACAGCTAGCTGGAGTACTTCTGTGCAAGCATATGCACACGGTATTCCCTGTAGGTAGAAGAGAGGGAATGCACTCAACCAGAGTAAGCATTAGTCTGTCCTGAGTGGCGACAGTGGAAAAAATTAAGCATGCAAGCTTAAGGCACAATTATTCTATATGATTACTCAGAATTAGAATCTGTGTAACACAAATCTAGGCTCCTCCACTAATTTTACTTTAACCTTTCACTCTTGTAGAAACTGTAGGGTCCCTTATATTCATTCATATTTCCCTGAGTTAACTCAAGTGACAAAAATCCCTTTTTCCCGTTCTTGGGAAGCAATCTCCAACAGAATGCACCCTCAATCACAAGCGTCCAGCATCGCCAGCAAGGACCAACTTAAAAACTTCTAAGGACAGGTTCTTTCCAGAATCACTTATCTGTCTTTCCCCAGATGAATTCTTCTCAAGTCATCTCTGACGCTTCACAGTTGATCAGTGCTTTTAAATTGCAACAGGTCAGAACAGACAGGAAAGACACTTTGTGTCTGCATCAACCTCCAATGCATAGAAAACAGGGGGCCAGGGGTTTTAGACAGACTTTACACACAGAAACGCATCTAAAACACAGGAACTGCAGCATCAAAGTTGGAGACAACGGAACACATTAGATGCTGCGTGTATGACTATCCAAGCTGCAAAGGATAAAGATGTAATCCTATTTTGGTATTAATTTATTTTTTAAAGAGACCCTAAAGAGCAATACGATCTCCAGACTATGTTTTCCTCCAAGATTCAGCTGCACAGAGCTCCTCCCAAAACTTGTCCAGCCCACACACTTGGCTGACACCCTCAGGAGAACCAGAGTCTTTCTCTCTTCTAACCTGAGAGGAGATCACCTTTCCCACTGAGCTAGCAGTGTTCTTGTAACTCTTTCCCAGCAAAATCAGACTCTGCTAATATAGGACTTCTGAAGAAAATGGCCAAGTCAGCCTCTTAAATTAGATGCCATGCTCTTCCATATGGTCCAAGACACCACATACTTTCCTTTAAAATATCCTCAAATTCATGCCAAGTAGGCAACTTGTCCATAATCAAGCAGTAACATACGGTTAACTCCTGAATTGAGTGTGAATTTAGGAATCGATACTCCAAACCACTTCTCCCGTAAACAGGGAAGCCATAGACTTCAAACTTAGCAGTAATCAGAGCAGGAATCTGAGAAGCAAATCTCCTCTGTGGCCAACCAGATCTTTTTGTAGGTATAAATTAAAGTTGCAGTTCCCCTCAGTACCACTCCACTCAGAATCTGGACTTCTTTCCTTGCTTTCCAGAGACGTTCATGAGGAGGGAGGGGAAGGCAAGGGAAGACTTCTACAATTATTTCTTAACCCTCTTCTATTTCCTTCTGCACAGGTACATCCTTTCAGCGCATGTTCAGGCCCGTATTAAGATCTGACTAGAAGGTACCCAATTCAAAACAGACCAAGAACGCTAGGAGTAGGGCAGCCTGCAGGGAGACCAACTAGTGAGCCCTGCAGCAAGGAGAGAATTTACAGCAAAAGAATGACTCATATGCAGTTTTCCACTATGGACAAACGCACCATCTCTTTAAGGCCAGAGTTTTCCACAGGCCTCTGAATGCAAATGCCAAATATTTTATCATGTTTTTCTCTTAGCCTATATCTCACTCCAGCCAGTGTTTGGAATGAGGCATGTAATATAACAACAAACCAGAGACCTGGCACACATGGGGCTACTCACTGGCTTTCCTCATGCATATGGTTTATTTTTCCCTGCTATGTCAATCCTTATAGGGCTTTACTGCTACATCTGCCTCCTAGGAGTCTGCTATTTCAGCTGTTACAGAGAAGGTGCAGAGGAAAGAGGAAGGATACATTCAATTCTTTCTACTCTTTTCAAGTTAGAGGTCTCATCTCCACACCATTAATTAAACAGATTAATTAAACAGATAAGCTGTCTCTAAGGATAAATACTGAACAGCTCCAGGCTTTGAACTGTGGCACATAACAGTTATGATTATTCCAGATCAAACGTCTTGCGCAGTAACCTTTAGGCCAATGCTGTTTCGTCAATGTCTTGTGTTCCTCTGCAAGCACAGATATGGATAGTATTTTTCCCCAAACGTGACAAGGAATAGAAGACACAAAAGGCAACAGGGAGCATGGAGATTACAGTGGGTCTTGCTGGCTTTCGTATTTTCTTTTCCAAAGCATCTAATTTATGGTTTACCATTTGTGATGTAGGAAGCAATCTAAAAATAAACAGCAAAATGGTGACTGATTTTGAAAATTCTGGTCTGAACAGAATTGACAGCAACACACATCAGTAGTGCACACGGTAGCCAGGGCAATCCAGACACGCTTGACAAGCAGTGGGCAAGCCTGCAGGATGGGGAAGGGATGCAGGATCCCATTCCTGAATATTACTTTTCAGAGAAAGGTGAGGACCGCTTTAGTAGTGGGAAAGCTGTGCACATTCAGGAATACATATTTACAGACATGGGTACACCAACACTGCCAGGAAGGACAGACAAATCTTTTGATTGTTTGCTTGCATGTACTTTCTCTGGCTATTACAAAGTATATACATAAAAAGAAAGATCTACAGCCATTACTATATGGAAAGATCACAGGCTCAGTCTTTAAGCCAGAAAAACGAGTCCTGACATGACCACTGCTGTAAACAGCACTTTTCAGCAGTGACTTTTCTTTAGGGCTCACTGGATGTAAATGTGAGGATGGCCATGTCACATCTTACTGCAGGGAAAGAGCTCAGCTTCTTTAACAGCTCCCCTGCCGTATTGGGATGTTCCGAATCAGTATGGTAAAACTTTCACTAGGAATAGCAAGCAAGTCAGCAAGAATATTAAAAGAAGTATTTAGACAACTTCTCCAGAGTTGGACAAAAACAGCATTTGGAGAATCAGAATGGTCTTTTATTCCCCATCTAGATCATACCAGGTAATAGCAGCTTTTCAGGATCACTCAATCTCTGCTTCTTCCCTCCTTTATCCTGAATGGACCAGAACAAATGCATCTTATCTTCTCTCTTTAGAATGCCATATAATATCCTTCCATAGTGCTGACAACGTCACTGTTAATCTCCAGCAGTTCCAAGACACGGTGCATCACCACTTCAGCCAGAGAGGGGTTGTAGCTCTGCCGAACACAGCTCAGGACATGAAGAAAATGGCAGCCTTTTTCAGCATCTGCAGATAAAGAGGAGAATGCAGCCAGGCATGGAGGAAAGACTGTAGTCTAACTGACTCTTTTTAACTACTATAATCCAGATTAGTCACAAAAAACCCCACAGCTGTCAGAGAAGAATGCCCTAGGTACTAAAGCAGAGACGCATGTATTCAGAGGGAAGAGATCCACTCCGTCTACAGTTCTCCAGTTATCAGCTGCTCCCACTAATTTTTCTGGGAAGCGTCAGGGCTGTAACACTAGTAATAAAGGTGAAAGATAATCAGTCTTACAAACTCTAATATAAAGGGCTCATTCAGTACAACCTGATGATGAGGTTAATAACTTCAGGATACCTCCACTGTCCACCTATGCAAGCCATCCAGTTTCTGCAAGTGCAGAAGCAGCGAAATGAAAATCCTTTTGCTCATAGTCAACTTCAAAAACGTCTGGAACAGAAGGTCGGTCCACGGCCATGACCTGTAACTGCTTGCCCAATGCTGGCATCTTGTGGAAAAACTGCTATAGTGCAATTTTCATTCGCCTAGCAATGCAATCCCAATTCTGCACTTCAGACTCCTCAGGCAATTATGGGAATAGAAAGTCACAGAACTTCAGTATCAAATTTTATCTCCTTTTAAGAGAAATGAATCCTGAAAATGTACAAGAGAAATGTAAAAAGTCCCCTTTCCCAGAGGGCAAGCCAGAGACAAAGGTCCTTAAGGACTGCAGTATTGCATGCAGCTACTGTGTGCCTGGTGGAGCCATCAACTGAAGCTCAGCTATGCCACTCAACATTTCCCCCAACAGACCCTGCAAACCTACTGATCATCAGTGCTGCAGGCTCCCTGTCTCCGAGTTCTGAGGGCCACAACAGATTTCTTTCTCCTCCATGGCTACCAATGGCAAACTAGCACAAATGAGACACATCAGCACAAACGACTTTCCTCCTCCTCTTCAGCCCTCAGCTCACATAATGTAAGGTAAGTTTGATAAGGGTACTGAGAAATTTCCATGGGCCAGGAAGATCCATGTATTTTGTTGCTGCTGCCTTTGGTTTTATTTTTTGCCAATCTACTCTAGAATCAGCTGAGAGCCAGAACTGCCTTAGAAGCTGCTGGGAAAAGTCACTGGTAAATAGGAGGCATTGGTGAGTACTGGTAAATAAACAGTTCAGCCTATTAGGCTGTGTGTGATTCAGGCAAAGGTATTTCTTTAGAAGTCAGTGATCCAGTGTGATGAAAGACCTTTGTGGCTGGTAGCCAAAAATGTGTCCACCACCCTAGGACGGATAACTGCAGAGAGCAGAACAATGCCTCTACCTGGTCATAGTGACTGTTGTTGCAAACAAAGTGGGTAGCTGCATTTTGCATTAGTCATAGGTTTGTCATAAGACGGTCAAAGTGCCCATCCCTGATCTACAGTAACCTAGCTTAAGTCTCGATGAATTAGATTAGTGACTCAAGTGTTACCCAACAGTACAACACATACTTTCCTCCTAGATGCTGGTAGAAAATGGCATTTTGGGGTAGCTGCAGGTCTGTACAACCATTAAGTAACCCAGAAACACTCCTAGTCTATGACCCAACTCTGAGGGAATACACTCCTTCCAGTGGAGTGACGCTGTCCCTCTTTCACTGACATACCGGTGACAGTTATAGAACAACTACCATTTGTCCACTAGACATCTCACACAGGGTCCATTTTGACATACTAACTTTAACTTCAAGAGGATCTGTTTTTTTCCTCTCTGCTATTAGTCTCATCTAAGCCTAAAACGAGAGCAAATGTGTCCGAAAAAAAGAAGAAACAAATCTGGACTAAGTCTACCATCATGCAGTTCAGTCAGGAGTGAAAATGTACTGTCATCCTTTTCTGGCTGTCTTAAGCCTCTAGATAGACGCACAGCAGCCTCACATGAGGGCATTTAAGATCAGGCTGTTTCGAATTACAGTTGGAGCCAAGGACTAGGATTGTCATGTAGGCATATTACAGATCAGAGTTTGTGGGGCTCTGACTAGGCACGCTGAGGATTTTTTTATTTGTACAACAGTTCCAGGCAGCTGGGTTGGGTCTGAGAATGTTTCACAACTAAAGCAGTGGGGTGAGGCATTGCCTTGAAACCTGGCAGAGAAGTAACTCATTGGAGAGAATAGCTTGGTTTATCATAAATCAGTCTTTGAAAGATTAATACTACTCTTGAAGGAAGATGGGTAGGAATTTCTTGCAACCAACAAGCAAAAGCCCTCGAGGTACTACCACGTTCTTACTTTTCCCCTACCAGCCTGCTCCCCATCCCAGGCCAAGCAGGCGTCCCACAGTGCCATCCACCAGCAGAGGGGGGCCGACAGGCACACTGCGCACTGCGCTCCTGCCTCATGCAGGGACAACACCGCATCCGCACCACCCTCGTGGTTTCGACTGAAGCTGCTTGGCTTCACTTCTCAAAATCTATTAGCAGTGACCAGGACATTGAAACGGTCCTTCTGAAAACTGACAGAAGAAGAGATACTGAGCTGGAAATTGTCCTCTTTACAACAGGCAACTAGGTGGAAAGCTTGAAGGAGAACAAGAGGGACTGTAAAGAAGTTGCTATTTTTAACCTGCTCAGTATGGAAACTGAGGACTCAGGACTCTTCAAAGTCTTTTCTGTGAGCGGTCTACAAGTTTCTCTCTGCTGTTGACCCCTCCTGACTGGGACAAAGAACCTCCCAACCTCTCATGGAGCACAGAGTATTTCACTGGTGTGACAGCACACAAGAGGGGAGTTAAACGCTAGCAGTCACTCAGTGCCCTGTGTCAACTGTATACAGGTTCTGGCCTTTATAGTGGCACAATTCTTAAAAAATAATAATTTTTTCCACCACCACCACCAACAACTAAAAAAACCCAAAATGTACATGGGTTCCAAAAAGAACAAGCTGATGTATAAAATAGGCAGAGGAATTATTTGTCTTTTACATGGAAGATGTTTGTATTTGTTAATTGGATAAAAGACAATAAAACAATGTGATATGGTAACTTGCCGCAGTGAAACAACCTCAAGCAAATGATCCCATCTTCACCTGCATGCCCAGTAACATCTACTCTCTCCATCCCCCAAAGATGCAGAACTTTTACCTCCACCTATAAACCTGGTCTGTAATTGTACCACTGCTTAAGACAGCCAGTTGAAAACTCAAACTTCATTTTTCACTGCAGGATAACCATCACATACCAGGCCCTACAAGCACTATTGTAATTATGATAGTACAAAGATATGAGCAGTTTAAGATTGCCTTATGTCCTAGTCAGTCATTTATTCTATACTACAGTGCATTCTACCCGCAAACAGCTGCACTCCAGCAGCAAGTGATCCCTGCTGACACATTCTGCCCAATGAATTGAAAGAAATTCAATGTACCTGTGTAATCAGCAGACATTCAAGTCAAGCACAAGCTATCGCTATGGCAATAAGACACAATAGGCTTGAGAGACAGGGATAACTCAGAAGTCACACGAGGTACATTATCTGAAAAGTGGATTTTGTTAAACTGAAATCCCCACCTGCAAAGAACAACCACCTGAGCTCTACCTGAGCTTAAAATCTACAGAGAATATCTTATTGACTTAAGTAAGTTTTAATGTTGACTTAACGAAGGCAGGGATTTCACCTTTCTGTACAGTCACTTTTGTGTCAACTCCCCTGTAAAAACTGAACCAGCAAGATTTGCTACTTTATCCAGAGTGCAAAGCAACAGCTGCTAGGTGCTGACCTAACTTCATTACATTTGGTTCCTCCCAAAATGTAAGTACTTTCAAAAGACACAGATCTAAGATAATGGCTCCTTGTTTCAGATCTCAGAGGTTTGCTTCCTGCTGGGCACACCTGCTCTTTCTCTCTCCATGCTCACAGGAAGGCGCTCTTGCACTCCCACTTTTAGCTATACTGATTAGCAACACCAGAAACTTAACTCCAGGTTCAAGGGTAAGGACAAGAAGCGTATCTAATCCAGCAGCAGGAGGAGATACTGTCACAAATATATCAGCACCTGCTCATCAGAGCCCTGATCACACCGCTACTTACGCCTGGGTTTTCGACAGTCTTCTTTAATCACATCGAGGGTCACTTTAAGCAGCTCCTTATCATGGTCAGTCACCTGGAGATAACAGAAGAAACTGGCAATTTATAGCAGTCTATTTCACAGGAGATGGCATGACTGTTGAAAAGCAATCCAAGGCCATGATGCTTCTAAACTAACACTGTCGTAACTACAGTCTGCATTATATACTGCCTCCGAGATTAATAACGAACGTTAAACCTTCAGTTATTTTTAGTACCATTAGCAGCATCCATGAGTTAGGTGAAGAACATGATATAACAGCATTCAACCCAAAGGAGGGTGACCAGCTCAGCAGAACATCAAGTTTCAACCCACTTCGATAAAGAGAACTGTCCCAGCCTGCAGCATGCTCAGCTGTGTCAGCGCGCAGTTTGGCAACCCAGGGAACACAGACTGCACTTGGAACCACAGCAGTGCTTAAGTCTGGTGCTGAGTTACAAAAAGAACTGCTCAGTGCGTGATACAGAGGTAAAAGCAACAGTCAAGTAAGCTGCAGATAAGACTCGAGTAAACAGACAGCATTTGGATGTGCAGATTCTCTTTTTGAAACATTTCTACTGTTTCTACTGACTATGAAAGTCACACCCCTGCACTTGTTTGCAACCCCAGCTCAGTTCCTTACATGGTATAAGTCCTTGGAGCTACTAGGTTTCTGGAAAACCACCCCTTTTTCTTGTAGCATTCTTATTGCTTCCTTAAAAACACTGTGAATCCTTTTGGAACTGGAGTCACTTTTTGCCTTCACCTGGATGAGAAGAAAGGACAGAAGCAGATGGTGAGAAATCTCAGCTCAACTAAAGTTACCAGCAAAAGCTCCAGATGCTTTCAAGAGCACGGAGACTTTAAGTGATTTTGTTACATATTTTTCTTCATTTAGTAATTCACAAATCATACCCATTGTGTATGAACTAACCAACATCTCTAAGCTTTAAAAAAAATCCAAACACCACAAACACCAGAAGCTTGTGCTGTGCCTAACGAACCACAATCTCCTAACTGCCGCCTTTGTATTTAGCAGCTGTTGATTACATACTGAGAACTCTCTTTTGGACTAGGCTTGTGATGCTCACAGAGCATTTGACTGTTTAGCTAATCAAACTTTGCTCATATTCAGAGTTTTCCTGGTAATAAGGGTAGAAAGAGAGAGAGATCAATGCTTTGTAAGGTCATATTCAGGAAGAATCCAAGTGCTGGGGATTGGATTCCCATCTCCCGATTTGAAACTGAGGCAGCGTCCAAGGAAAAGGGAGAAACTGGCAACAACAGTATTTGTTTCTTGTCCCCTTAGTTTCCAAATTTTACACACATTCTGGTCATGCTCTCAAGAGTTTCTCCACAGCTTGATGAAATGAAAGGATAAAGAGCATGCAAGAAATTAAGACAGATACGAGATAAAGGAACAAAGGAGATACAGGAACAAAGGAACAGTTTTGAGGGCACGTGGGAAACAAGGCTCTTGTGAAAGGAGAACAACATACCTGGAAGTCCATAACTGAGGAGGTTATTTAGAACAAAGGGTTCTGTATTTGGGACACATCTAACACAGCAGGAAAGAAGGTGAGGAAAAAAAAAATCGTGGAAAAGCAGGGTTTGTTTGCAAGTAGAGCAGAGCTAAGACAGTGGAATGACAGTTAGGGAAGTGTACAGAAATAAAGAGTCAGATGTGGAGAGGAGAAAGTATGCGTAGATAAGAGCCAGACCATGACTTACTCTTCTCCATCTCTATCTGTCCTACTATGGCCTTCAACCTCCCATTTATCTACACAGACTGTTGTTGTTTCCTCATCTGTTGGAAGCACACTGTTCTCCCTGTGGTTTTCTCTGAGAATAGAGCTAAACTGTTTCCCACAAACCAACATGTGATAATTAGAACCACACCAGAGCAACCAAAGCAAGATTTGCCAAGCCATTTCTTCAACTATCACTGTAAATGCTCCCATCCTGCCCTGAATAAAAGTATCAGACTTCACATATCCTGCTTCACTCACCAGAAGCCTTGGGAGTGACCGGTGAGGCCGCACCTCGAATACTGTGTTCGGTTTTGGGCCCCTCACTACAAGGACGTTGAGGTGCTGGAGCATGTCCAAAGAAGAGCAACGAGGCTGGTGAAGGGTCTAGAGAACAAGTCTTACGAGGAACGGCTGAGGGAACTGGGGTTGTTTAATCTGGAGAAGAGAAGGCTGAGGGGGGAGACCATATCACTTTCTACAACTACCTGAAAGGAGGTTGCAGTGAAATGGGTGTTGGTTTCTTCTCCCAGGTAACTAGCGATAAGACGAGAGGAAATGGCCTCAAGTTGCGTCAGAGGAGGTTTAGATTAGATATTAGGAAAAACTTCTTCACTGAAAGAGTGGTCAAACATTGGAACAGGCTGCCCAGGGAAGTAGTGGAGTCACCATCCCTGGAGATGTTCAAAAAACATGTAGATAGAATCATAGAATCATAGTAAGGGTTGGAAGGGACCTTAAAGATCATCTGGTTCCAACCCCCCTGCCATGAGCAGGGACATCCTCCACTAGACCAGGTTGCTCAGAGCTCCATCCAATCTGGCCTTGAACACTTGCAGGAAGGGGGCATCCGCAGCTTCTCTGGGCATCTTGTTCCAGCGTTTCACCACCCTCATGGTGAAGAATTTCTTCCTAATATCTAGTCTAAATCTGCCCTTTTTTAGTTTAGAGCCATTCCCCCTTGTCCTATCACTACACACCCTTGTGAAAAGTCCCTCTCCATCCTTCCTGTAGGCCCCCTTCAGGTACTGGAAGGCTGCTATAAGGTCACCCTGGAGCCTTAGATGTGTCACTTCAGGACATGGTTTAGCAGGCATGGTGGGGATGGCTGACGGTTGGACTAGCTGATCTTAGAGTCTTTTCCAACCTCAGTGATTCTGTGATTCAGTGAAACAGGCAACCACCACATACCAGAATGAATTCACACAGATATGTGAAACAGACACCACATCAGCAATGGAAGAACGTCTTTTCACAAAACATTCATTCAACCCATTTGCAAGTCTCAAGTGAAACTCCAACTGCTTCTAAGCCTGGAAGCTGATGTGTCTAACTGGGAATAGTTCAGAGATCCAATAAGGATATTAGTGTTAGCATGCCTTAGAAGTTTCTCCATCCCCTTCTTCTAGCTAATCCTCAATATTCCAACAGGCCACAATCACATCTTTCTCTCTCTCTGTCCCACAACAGTTAACTATCCTTTTCCTCTCAAATTGACAGTCAAAAATAACTGCCTAATAGTTCAAGATAATTAACATGGAACAACGGCTATTATTCTCAGTTAAGTTTTCTCCTTCTGTTCCAGACTGAAGGACTTCAGTGCCTGAATATTTGTCTGTCCCCCTGTCCACCACAGCTGTATCAGTTTGGATACTACTATCAGTTTGGATACAGTTTGAATTACAAACTTGACCATACATCTGGACACCATTCCAGTCACAGTGTTAATACCACTATCATATTTCTCTTCATGGTGCCTTTTCTGACAAACTGAAGAAACAAACATAAAATGCAGCCGGAAGGGTTAAGTGAAGAGTGAATATTTTCTCATGGAAAAGCACATTCTCATAGCCATATGTAAAATGAAGATCCTTTGACTCTCACTCATAGTAATAAATCCTCAAGAATCTAAGAAACTGCTAGCAAAGCAACCACCTCAAGACTCTGATCAATTTTTAATATGAAAGCAAACATTTGGGGAGGAAAAAAGATAAAAATATCTCCAAAGAAGCATGGTAATTATTCTGTTTGGCTTAACACTGAGATCCCGTCAGAAAAGGGAGATAATTAAAAACAGACTCTGTGTGAACTGACACACAGCTCAGCCTGGATGGATACTGAAACAGAATCACTAAGAACGCAAGTCAAGGGACTGACAGAGGGAAGGCAGAGAGGCAGGCTTGGGAGTGAGAAAACAAGTAAGCAGCTGCTACTTATCAGCACCCTCTCATACATGCTGCAGAGTCCAAGGGAAAGGGCTCCATGGCAGAAGGACTGTTCCCAAATAACAAGTGAGGGCTCCTGCCCTCTTCAGGGGCTGTAATATTACCCTGAAATTACAGGGAAATGTGGGGTTTTTTTCCTAGTGCGCTCTAGCACCTGCTTCCTCCTCTCCATCCCTCCAAGTAAAGCAACAATTGAGGGGTTTATTTGTGAACACAATCTAAAATTACTTAATCTGCTCTTTTGGTCCACTCCAAATATCTCCAGCATCGTATCCTGCAAATTCATAAGTCAAAAGTACTTCTTCCTAATATCTTATCACTTTCTTTTATGCCATACCAGGCCCTCATTTCCTCTGGACTTGGATCCCCCCTCAAAGCCAATGCACACTTAAGGTTGTTGATTTAGTCTACTCAGCAGAAATCTACAGGAGACTGAACACAGGGCTATATACAGAGAAAAGAAATCTAGGACTATGAAATCCTATGTGATTTCAGATCCCTGCTTTTATTTCAGGAGAAAATTGAAAAATGCTTGCATTTAAACAGTTATAAAGATGTACTATAGTTATTAACGTAGCTCTTTCTGAGTCACAGTTTATTAGCCATCACTTTACTTGTACAAAGTTTTTCATCTAAGAAATGCAGATATTAAGTAGTCTAACTGCTCATCCAAAGTACCAGCAAGATCTGAATCTGGATTTTTAATTTACCTCTCACAATGTTCACACCTCATTTTCCAAAGTGTCCTCCTTAGCTTCAGGGTGCACAATTTCAGGTTCCCTGAAGTGCTGACACGAGGGGTTCCCCCCTCTCCCAGATCAGGTCCTTTTCAAATAAATGAAGCTGTGTATCCAAACACAGAAGCACACAAAAATCATTCACTACTTATGCAAAAGACATTTCTCTCCCTCACAGAGAGAGAAGCAGCTATGAAATAACAATTTTACCATCACCACCATCCCTCCCTAGGCCAGCCAAGGACTTCATAGAAAACCCAACAGAAGAATCCACGTCTCCAGAATTAAGTTGGTATTTTAGTCAATATATTCCATCTGATGGGTCTCACACAGCTTACTGGGCTGGTGCTGTGCAACCAGTTGCTCTCAGATCTTTAAAACAAGACAAACTCTCTGTACAATCAATAACAGGTCAAAGAATGAAGTAGTACAGGAATTAGTCTGTCTGTTCAAAACACTGAAAGTATGTAACCCTTGGCTCATTATGAATCACAACGCACCCTGATGGCGTTAAAGTTTCCTGGTATAACCACACATGTGATTCTACTCACGGAATTGCCCTTTGCAATTTCTCATGCCATGTTTAATCCTTGGCTTAGACAGGTGACAATTTTAGTAATAGTGATTCTGGACATGTCAGTCCTCAAGTCCTGTAATAAGCTTTGCAATATACATATTTAAAGTAGCAGTGAAGCTTCCTCAAGAGGCAGGAAGACAAGCATATAGCATCAAGAATTTATAATACACTACATTATACCTACAGTACAATGTACAGGGTATATACAGTAAGTACGAACAACACTGTAAAACTCCCTGCCTTAACTACTTGTCATTGCTGACCTTGAGATAATATTCAAATCAAGAGAAGTTCAAACAGCAGAGTCTGGAAAGCACAACCCAAGTTATGTGTCCAAGCTAGTGACATACACAAACTGGAATAAAAAACTGCTAAAATAGCACACACTAGAGCTTATGCATGGAAGAAGTGCATAAAAATGGTTAATCCTGACTGGCTGGTTGCAAGTTGTATTTACTCCAGTTGAGAAACTGGGCGGATCAAGTTCACATGTAGTTTTCTTCAAAAAAAGGAACCAAAGGCTTGTCCATATGCCAAACATAATTATCTAAGCCCAGCAAATACACTCTTAAAGTTCTCTAAGCACAAGAATACTTTTCTGTTTTTTAATTGTACTTTTCCTTGTGGTACCCACCCCTCCAGTCTCAAAAGTAATTTCTTTTATAGGATAAGAGAAAGACTACAGCGTGGGGATAGAGAGGGCATAGGTTATGTGAAATAAAGCTCCACTCGTTTTAAAAATCATAACAGATTTGTTAATTTTTAACTATTTTTAAAAACATCAAGCCTTCCAATTCTCTCTACCTCTGTAGACTACAAAAATAAAGTTCCCTACTATGTCTCTGAGCAGAGGACATGATTTGAGTTCTGCCATGTGTATCTGCTGGAGAGAAATTTATTCTGGAGGGCCAAAACACTGCACTGCTAGGGAGCCATTAAGACTGGAACTAGGCATTGCAGGACATGTATGGGATGTGGACAGGGCTCAGGTACAGTAATGCCGAAAAGCAACAGAGATGCTGCCTGCGTCCAGCTATTCCAGCTACCTCCTTCCATCTTCACATCCTGCTCTGCTCCACTGCCAGTGTCTCCACAGCAGCTCACCACCTCCCTGGAGGAAATATTCCATGGGCAGATACCCTCCTACTGTGATGAACATAGTACTTTAAAAGTTGGGAAAGGGATAAAGGGGGTGCACCACATCTCTTCAGATCACAGGGAAAGGAAGAGGGGGGCAAGAAGAGAGTTGAACAGCAACTGCGCTCCAGAACAATGAACTCAGTAGAAGAACAACCAAATACTCATCGTTTCACATCCAGGAAAAGTGCAAGAAGTGAACAAGTGTGCACATTGTGATGTGGCCTAATTAGTTTGGTCCACTCATCTATCTCCTTCCTTGCCAAATAGGCATGAAATACCATTCCACACTAGCAGTACTCCTTGTCCATTTGGTTTGAGGGAGATGCAAAACAGAAGACTGCAGAGAGGAAAAAAAAGGAAGATGGACAGATATCAGATCAATCACACTTATTTTTGTGGGTCAAACTGAGTACTTGACTCTTTGCCAATTATGAGAAGCGACACTTTCAAGAGACAGAGCAGAGGAACAACAAAATGCATTTCCAGAGCATTACTAGGCACTCCTCTAAAAGCATTCAGGTCACTTGACAAATGCAGGTTCTTTCTTATGCAAAGAGATATAAGCCTCTTTACAAGGAATTAATACCAAAGGGCAATAGGGAGAATTGCAATTTCTAAATAAGCATCTGTGTGCCCAGATTCCTGGGACACACACTCACAGCGTTCCATCATGGTCAGAAGCAACTACTAATTTTTATGATAGCTTCTCATGACTGCTAACAATGCTGATGCCACACTGTTTTTGCTGGTTTGTTTTTTGTTTTGTGCCTTTATGTTTGTTCTGCACTAGATCCTGCTTTAAATGGCTTCGAAAGTTATTAATCTTGATCCTTCTATAAATGCTGAAATTTCAGATACAGAAGTTTCCAGTATTAGTCACAATGACCACTATTTCCTTTAATGTAAAGTGTTTGGGAACTTTTAATACTGTTCCAGCTAGTTTAGAAAAATATCCTGTCCCATGTTGGATATTCTAGTATCAAACATTTCTGTCAAAAATGAGAGTAGCTCCTGTTACTGTTTCTATCCATGCTTGCTTTAAAGCAAACAACAAAAATGCCTTTAATAAAAATAAAAGAAACAGCTATCATGAAACAGCTATCAGAAGCAGTTCAACAAGGCCATCAAGAATAGAGCTTTTCATTATTATTTGACCTCATCTAAAACGGACTGGGTTTTGTTGGGTTTTTTTAAGAATTCAACAAACATCACACGTTAATATAACATAGCATTTAACTTTACAGTGCATATTGGAATCAGGAAGTAAAAATGACTGCCATGGATTTATTTCTCTACAGAAAACCAAAAAGTAAACAAGTGAGTCACAAAGCTCTAGTTTAATAGTTTCAGTTGCCATTGGCAACATAGTAAAAAACATAACTCTTAATTCTGTAGAAATTTACCACTTCACATCAGTTGAGAATCTGGTTTGTAATTTATCCAAATAACACAGAGTAATATAAAGCCATTTTACACAATGTTTTTTGTTCCATTTCCCATTTTGTAGTTGTCAAGAGCATACTATCTCACTGGAAAGTTTTAACAATTTGGTTACACGCAACTGCATGTAAACTGCTTTCAATTAAATCCCACCTTCTGATCCTTTCAATCACAGCTAGGGATTTCCAACACAAGAAACATGTAACAGGAAGCCCTGTTCATCCACTCATAACCTCCTTTTGAAAGCCACATCTATATTAATATATTGAGCATCTATATTAATATATTGAGCTTCAAATGATAAACAAGACAAAGACTTTGTGCTCCCTTCTCCTGACCAAATTCAGCATCTCAAACATCTGTCCCAAACAACTCAAGCACCTTAAGGGGATCTCTTTTTCCAATACTGCCACTATTTACAGAGCTAGGTAAGTTAGTGCCTGTTGTAGGCAGCCCTTATACAAGATTACCCTCAACAGCAGAATTTTCTCATAGGGCTTTCTTCAGTCTACTTTTACATGTCTCAGTGACAAGGTTTCCTCAAGCCCTGTAAATAATTCATGCATAAAGCTAAAACACTTGTGGTTTTTGAATCCTTTGAAGGCACCAGACTGTTATCTGATTGTTTATGGTTAAAAAAAGTACATGGTATTATTTCTCCCACTAAAAACTTGAAACTGTTAAATTCACTCACCTCCTGACAGCTGGGACTGGGTAGATGCCCACCAGCCAGGGACACTAGAGTATCAATTGTTTCCAGCTCCTGCTGGTAAAAGGTCTGAATTTTGTTTTCTAATAGAAATCCTTTCACTTTCTCCTGTAGTATATCGACTGAGAAATTCTGACCTTCCAGGCCACTACAAGGATACAGAGAACATGTCAAAAGGCAAGAAATATACTACTAACATTTTTTTACTACAATTACCTAAAGTTAGCCTGCTAGACTGGTTTTCAAAGGTCAAAAGGCATTTTGCTGTCCTTTAAAAATCTGAATTTAAACCCTTAATTAAAACAGACCATTTTTATATGCAATAAACATTCAACTGTTCTCTTCAATCATTTGCTGTAACAGTGTTGTGATATTAAGATCTGCAATCTCTGAAACCACACTATGTGCATCAGACCTGCTAATAAGCATCCAGCTACCCTCAAACTGAATACAGGAATGGGCGTTTGACTCATTTTATTGAGGTTACGTATTTATAATTTGATGATGACAAGGGCAGCAGAAGTTGAGGGCGTTTCAATGGAGTAGCTCCTTATCCTTACACATAAAACAAAATCAGGCAAGAACACTGCTCCATCTAATCCATTGACCTCATCCCCAAATCTTGCTCAAAACCCAGCTTTTTTTACTAGATGCAAGATGTCTGTACACAGTGTTTTACTACTTTCCAAATATTCACTTTGGTTCAGCATTGTATTTCTTTTCTCAGATTATGGACAGGTATCTCAGCTGTATGGACTGTCAATTATTTGTGAGAAAAGCAGACTGCTACTGTACACATGTGCAGTCTAAATCACAGCCGGGCCTTGTGCTACCTTTCTCCACAGTTATTACAATAACAAACAGAAATAAAATCCCCCACTTTGCCTCAAGACCAGTCTGGCTACTGCATTTACCTCTGCCCCTCCTTGAAGCCTTGGAAAGGTTTATCGTAAACTTCTCTATAGAGACAGGGGAGCTCCAGCATTCTTGAAATCTGAACATCACACACAGGATCATCCACTTTATCTAGAGTGGCAAAAAGAACATGCATATTTGGTCAGGACTGCCATACCAATCTTTTAAGCAAGTATACCTGAGGCAGCACAACAGAGCTGCCAGTATTAAATTGGCAAATTTTGTTCACAGTTGTTTTTATAAAAACAAAACCACAAAGGCTACTCCTGCTTTTACAGTTCACAAGGAGGTAAATGACCTGTTGTGGCACACTGAAATTATGCTTTTGTCTGACACCTTACTTAAACAGAATTTACGATGTCTATTTCACCTTTCAGCAGTCTTTATCCATTAGATGAATTTAACACATAGTAAGGAGCTTTATTTGGGCCAAAATGAAAGCAATTTAGAGGCTATTAGAATTGCATGGCTCTCCTTTAATGAAACAATGGTATTACCAGCCCTTGAACAGGTTATATATTCATAAATCTTCTGTCTGGAAAGGAAGGTTGGATTCCCTCCCGGATTATAGGTAGAGCTGAAAAAAAACTAGACTTTTTATGTGAGCTACACAAGGTTCTCGTAAGACGGGCTTTCTCCCACCAAACGAGTCACTTCAGAATTGTCTCTCAAAGATTTCACTGGGGAAAACCAACTCTTACCCAACAACACAGATGCGGAGGAGAGAAGAAGATACGTAACTGGAAGCTCCTACGGCATAAACAGTGGACTGCAGAAGCCTGCTGCCCAAAGAGCTGTCAGACACAGGGGCAGCACCTGCACGCAGATCTGTGCCCGAGTGACTGAAGAGGAGGAACACTCCTCAGTCATTCTGCAGAGCCAGAGAGTTTAGGAGAACCTGGGCTTCAGTGGGACAGTGTGCCCATATGCTGATGTCTGCCCACGGAATGGATTATACAGGCTGCGACAAAGAGCAACCATTCCTCCAAAGCAGCTAACACTTTTGGTGAAGTGTGACACAAAAGGTCACCAAGACCCTTCCCATGGGCTTTGGATGTTCTACGTCAACATAAAGACACTGAAGAGCAAGTCACTCTCACAGACACCCAACCACAGCACCTGCATCGCATTCTTGTATGCATGCTAGTAATCTTTTATAGATTTTTCCAGGAATACCTCATTTACAGGCAATCTAATCCCACACATTAAGTAGTGTGTTTTCTAACCTTACACAGTTAAAACTGAAATAAAGACACACAGATTAAAACCTCTTTAGAAAAATGAGATGCCAGAAAATAAAGTGGAAATGATTCAATGAATTACATGCAGCTTAGGTCTTCTCACGAATTCAGACAACTAAGTTACAGAAGTCACAGATCCACAACACTCACAGAAACATGAAGCCTGAATCTCTCTCTGTTGCCTGTAGGTTCGGATGTGACCTCTGACCCTGACAACATCCCCGATCTCCAGCTTGGTTTTCTGGCCCACCATTTCTTGGAGTTTCTTCATCTGTTTAAGCACAGTGAGACTGCTGGGTGTGCTTAGATGACCTGTAAGAAGTGGGGGAAAGGAGGTCAAGTGTCAAGGCCAAGAGTACTGTCCTTTTGTGTTCATCCAAACACCTAAGCATCACAGGAGTCTTTTTTAGTAATAAGGGGTAAGGTCCCAGGTGTCCTGGGTAGCAAAACTTTTGGGTGACAAAGTTAGTTTACAGCATTATATTTATTTAAATAGTTCACCTGGGGAACGTGTAAAAGGGAGGAGATACTGATTTACCACTGAAAATGTCATAGATGGGCTGCAAAATTGAAATCTTATTTTGAAATGGGTTTTGTAAGTTTTTGATTTTGTCATGCTCAGACGGATGAGAGGGGGAAAGAAAGGTCAGCTAGACTTTTTACATAAAAGAAGAACGAGTCATCTGAGGTGGGGCCAAAGTATTCATGTGATGTAATTTGGTGTCTACACTGAAGTGAATACAACTTGACAGAACTTCACGTTTACGTAACACATTTTTGCAAGAGAGTAAATTCTTCATAACTTAAAAACTGATTAATGAACCAAGTATCCCTGATCACAATTACAAAAGGCTGGCAGAAAGCTTCCTGTGCCCCCTAGCAGCTGTTTTCTTTAACAGGTACAAATGAATTGATTTCTGTTAATAATACAGTGCCCATTCAAGCACTACTGATGTACATCAAAAATAAGAACAGAAGGCTGAAACGAGTATTCTGGGACCTCATTCTATTTCAAGCAGTATTTCATGCAATTCCTTTAACGAATTTAAGTTTCTCATAAAAAACTGCTTTGATTGTGGGTGCCCATTATTTTTTTGGAAAGCTGTGCCACAATATCACCTCTCGAAAAGTAAGAGCTGTCTTCTAGACTCCAGTTCCAGTTGTGATTGTTTATACCACTTGTCTTATGATTGTTAAATAAAAGTAAGTACAAATTGTCTGTCTGTATAAATGGGCTTGTTCCACGGACAACAGAGTTTTTAGCTTTTACTCCAAGCTTCCTTTCCCCATTCTGTGTGTGTGTAACCCCAACACTGGCAGATGGCACTAGTAACATTTATGTCAGTAGTATTTGATCAGTTCCATATCAGGGCTGTCAATCTACTACATGAGCTGTCAAGAAGGTCCGAAGTAGAAAGTACTCCATACTTTGATCTATGAGACAGTGGGAGAAAAAGCAAAGAGAAAGCCAGACACTGGCTGAGTTCTTCTGTTATCGAGTGCAATAATAGATTAATTTCAAATGCACAATTTCTGCACATTTAGAACTTTCCCAAATCGTAAAAGACTGCTGGCATCATCCCACTGTGTGTTCAGCTACTTTTGAGTTCATCACTGACAGCATAAGCATGAGCAGGAGAATACGAATGGAAACAAAGAAGAGAAGACGAGTCCTGAAACCATTGTATCACAAGGGTGGGGAACACAGACCAGGCTGCTGGGTCAATGGATTGACTTTGGAAACAGAAGCTGTGGTATGTGGCAGTTTTCCAGCCTAGTTCCTCACTAGATGAAGTCACAAAAAGAACCATGAGCAGTGGATTCTCTGAACAATGTCACAGCATAGAAGTGAAATACTATATTACTCAGATAAGGAAAAGGCAAGACAGGTCATAATGCAGTGGTTTTCTTTGCATGACCATTGGACACAAGACCAAGTAATATGAAACTCTGAAAATGGCCCAGGCTGTAGGATGTCATGGTTTAAAATTAAATAGCTGAATTGGCTCTTCTGTAAGTTTGATCATTTACCAAATTACATAAGACAGACACAAGCAAAAATGTACACTTAAAAGAAGAATTATTTATTTGATAAATTACCTGATAAAGATTTCTCTGCTACCATGGGATTTTTCCAGCAGACACAATTTATAACTCCTGTACTATCATCCACTGTAAAAAAATTTGCAAGAATTAGAGAGTAAGAAAGCAGGTAGTGATGTTGCAAGAAGTGAAGATACACAGATATATAGGATGCGACTGCCAAAGGTATCTTGCTCCAACCAGTCTGAAAGGGAAAGCAGGTGCTCAGTCCCTACTTACACCTCTGAAATAATCTCCACAGTCGTTTCAGTCATGAGAAGTAGCTCAGCATCAGATACCATGCTTATGTGCGTAGCGAGCAAAGTAACATGTATATTCTCAAAAAAAGATCAACCACTAATTTAGATTATGAGGCTTCAGTATTGGCTACTAGTCTCAGAAAAAACATCAGTGTTGAAAGCTAAAGCCAGAAAAATTAAAATACGAAACCAGGCACAAAACACAGAAGCATTACTGTAACAGTAGGAAAACAACACTTCAACATTGGAGGAGTAGAGTCATGTGAATAAATTAGGAGTGCTGCCACCTCCAGCTGCATCGATTTCCATGCTAATATTGTGCACAAAGTCTGCTGGTCTCTCCTGTACAAGAGGATGTTCCATTAGAGCAGAAAGGCAGCTGCTCTAGCCAGGAAGGACAGAGGACAGCAAGTGCTTGTGGTTATGCTCTAGGCCAGGAATTCCCAACTTAAAGCATACGTACTGGTGACATGCAAGCCACTTCCGTTGCTAAAAAAGCTTAACACCTTCTCCTGAGCAAGGGAGTTGTCTAGCTTTTCCTGTTTTGCTAGTATCTAATCAAAAAAAGTTTTGTGATTTCTGCCCCAGGCACTGCGTTGTCAAGAACAGCAGAAAAAGACAAAATCCAAAAAACCCTAAAAAACTATCAGAAGAATCAATTGTTCTGCATATCAAGAGACTGTATAAGGATGGCATGTCCAACAAACTCTCTCTAAATAAAAAGGCACTAAATGTCTGTCAAACCACAGCAAGGATCACACTTCCAGTCCAGCTAACGCTCCAAGCACCTTGCTCCTTGAATGTAGCCATCTCCAAGACCGAGCCTCCATTCTTCACAAATTGGAATCTCCAGTTTTCTTCTGCTCCTTAAACCACATCCATGACTACAAAAGTAACAGCAATGTTTACCAGGAAGGTACAGATTGGTACCTGCAGTTGTTTCCTCTGGGAATCACAGCATCAAAGTAACATGCCTTTGCATTGTCTCACATGTTTTAAAACAGTCTCCCTATTTGGGGGGTCCAATTTCAAATCATTGTCTTGCCTTCCTGTTTCCCAGTGGCTTAGCTGTACATTCATAATAACAATACAGCATTTATAAGATGCAGGCAATTCCAAATTCCATCACAGAAGTGTGATCACCTCATTGCTATCCTCCTTTTGAGCTGCTGTCTCTGCAGCTATTTCAGCAGTTTTAATTTTGTAGCAGAGCACAGACAATGATCCAGTTGGTCAGATTTCCTCTCATTAGTATAGACAAAAAGTAACTATTTTATTAGGAGTCAGAGTCCTCCCATACCATGCAAAGGCATTCATACAAGACAGCAATGGCAATAAGAAACAAGGCAGATGACACTTTACTATTACATTACTGCAGCTTCTAGATGTTCCAGCTTGCGACTGGCTCTGTTGCACCAACTGCAACAGATACACTTCCTAAATAGGGCTTAGAAACAAAACAAACAAGACTTAAGGATCAGGAAGCCAGACAAACCCTCACTAATGTAACAGCTGCAAATGGAGTCCTGGAGAGATTGAACTGTTCTTGACCACACAGGGAATCTGGTAGCAGAGCAAGACTCCAGAACAAAGCTTTCCCAGTTCACAAACAAAAGCTTTGAGCAAGAAGACAAATACCTCCTGAACCACTGATGAATGAGAAGTCTTGCAATTGTACTCTAATTAGACAGGAGAATGTTAATCTATTTTAAATGCACTTAAGGGGTCTACAAGCTTTTGAAAACTTTCTGTGCTCCCTGTGCCACCCTTCCTCAACTCCTTGTGTTTAAACTTCTGTTTGTTTGGGTTTTGTGGGTTTGTTTTGGGGGTTTTTCTGTTTTGGTTTGGGTTTTTTTTTCTTGACTCTTACATTAACTTTTTGAGGGGTAGCACTCTCAAAGCTACCTGGTAAGTGAGATAATTGTGTTCATTTTTATTTCTTTGTAACAAAAAGGATATGGTTCTTACAGGGCCTGCATGAGCCTACTGAGATTTTGTTTGTTTGTTTTTAAGGCAAGTGCCTTTCAGCCTTTCAAAACAGTTCTGGAGTATAAGGAAAAGCACACATGATGTTTGGTTTTGTTAAGAAGGAAAGGAAGAAAAAAAAAAAAGAGGTCAGGAAGGTGCATTAGCTAAAATATGAGCTTGTTCAAAGCTACACTTATATTAGATATCCTTCTCCTAATTGCTCCTAATAATAGCAAAAAACAGTCAAATCAAAATGTCATAATCAGGTTTTACAAAACATGTAATTTTAATTTTTTTTTTTTAGTTAGGAAAGAGTCAATTCATTCTCTTTTACAAATACTATTTTATCACCAGTTCAGGCTGTATGGTTTTCAGCAGAGAGAGGACCTAAGATTCTCTTCAAAAAAGCGGTGTGTGTTCTGAAGTAGACAGATAGAAAATGAGGGGGAGAGAGAGTGGCAGTGACACAAAGACATTTCAGTCCTCTATCAGAGAAAAAGTAAAAAGGGGGAATTGCTTTGTAAGTCACTTTTAAGTAGAAGGAAAGCGAGCAAGTACTGAGCAGCGTGCAGCGCTCCAACTGACGCAACGCCTGCCCTGTGACTCACCAACCCGAGTCTGTCGAACTGAGAGATGCAAGCAGTTACAAGCAGGAAACTGTCTAAGAAGTTACAATTTTAGGCTGGCAGAGTCAGCCTGCCTGAAGGGGAGGGCAGGCTGGGGAGGGGCACCCTGGCAGGTGGCCTGAAAGCTCAAACCAGGAACTGCTGGAACAAAGCGTGGAGCTGGATTGGAAAGGACAGCAGGAAGCCAGGCTCACTGAGAGCTGTACTTAAAGGTCGGCTGATCTAAAACGAAGGCCTTAATTCCACTACTCTGCAGCTTCTTTTTATTTCTATTGCTCCATTTTCTGCCCCAGCCAAACATTTCCAACAACTTTACACCCGAACTAATACTGAGAGCAGCATGGGAAACCCTGGCCCGTAGAATTGTTTTTGCCTTGGTTATTTTGATTCTGTCTTCCTCTCTTCTCATGAAATAACTGCATTTACATACCAATGCAATAAAAGAGTAAGAGCTGACCTTCAATTTATGTTTCAACACTTCATTACATCATCAATTACATCTCCGCCTCTAAACTTAGGTGCTTGTTTAGCCTGTGCTACTTCAAGTGCCAGAGAAACTTGTGCTTCAAAATATTTACTGCCAATTCGTTATACAGCGTAATGGCAGGGCCATAACAAACATCCAGAAACTAGACTTAAAAAAATCTAGAAAACACCCACTCCAAGAAACTTGCGTGGACGTTTCTGCAAAGCAGAGTCAACTCTGAGCAGCCGCACCCAGTGCAGGGTATGCTATACCCACAGCAGTTAATGTTACTCTGTAGCAGCATGATGCAACTGCAGGTGTGGAAGCTGGGACCTGGTTAAGTTGTGAACTGTATCTTCACAACACTCCCGTGAGTCAGGGAATTGCTGCTGACTCCATTTCATAAGCAAGGGAATTGGGTAAGAAGGGGCGGTGCATGACTTACCTCCATCAGGTGGAAACCCATGGCAGAGGAAGACACTGGACATGAGTCCTTCAAGTGCTTCAAAAGGATCTATGCACTTGGCTCCCCCTTCCTACTGTGAGATGACCTCCCCCACCTTTTGAAACTTGCCACATCACCACTACTCCACTTTGCTTTTTCTCCAGATGAAAAAGACAGCTGAACAAAATGACAATCAGATGTTTTCATGTTAATAAAATAGTCTCAGTATTGGCAAAAGCAATAGCGAGGAGACAACTCCCAGCTGGTGTTGGCAAGGACTGGTACTATGATGCTTGAGTTAGATTTGCTAAGACTCTTACACATCTAAATATAAACAAACTCCTGACTGCTATTAAAAGCTGGCACCACATTACGACAAAACATACAAAAAGTCAGCAGGGATTTCTAAGGTCCAGGAAAGGAAGAAGAGACTTCCCATTTGCAGGACTCTTAAATCCGTTTATAACTGACCAAAAGAACTGTGCATATATATATATATACACACACATATATGAGAGGAAGATGGCAGAGTCCAGCGGCAAAGCAACAACCAAAACGAAGATTTGCTAGTTGACCCCAAATGAATCAGTTATTCTGTTTTAACTACTTGTTTCTCTGCTTTTGAAGTGGAGGTAAACAGTAGCATCCCTAAATTTGCTAAGTAATCTGAGCTGCATATATACGCTGTATTAGGATAACAGAACAGTTATATCAAGAAAAGACAATGATCAAGTAAGGCAACCTTTAAGTTCTAAAAGTAACTAAGATTAGAAGGCTGCTAAATGAAAGAAGAAAGAAAATTTTCTTACCTCCATAATTATAAAAGGCTTCTCGCTCCTTCGTTTGAACCACCATCCCGACAACATCCACCTGTCTTACTGGATGTCCATTATAAAAGAATATACCTAGAACACAGAACTTTCTTGGTAAGTGTAACTATTTCTTTCAACACCTCATCCTACATAGTCACATTTGTCAGTAAAAAACATACCTTTTTACATATTTAATATATCTTAAGTCATACAAGGTCTAGTCACGTGAAAAAAAATCCCCTGGATCAGAGAGGACTGGGAACACTAGCAGGAAGAACTATCAGCTCTACCTAGGATACCAAAAGCGTGTTTTTGTAGGGTGTCAGAACTTTATTAACCTCTTGTTTTCTTGCACATTTGGATCTGAAGAACAGTTTGTTCGCTGCAGGCATTAGGAGCTTTTTCAGGTTTTTTTTGTTTGTTTGTTGCTGTTTTGTTGGGTTTTTTTGTTTTTTGGTGGGTTTTTTTTTTAACATCTTCATCAGGCTTCAGAATAAATAACAGAACACAATGGAAGCAGTTTGAGCTGCTCACAACGCAGCTGTTCCCGATTAAGGCAGAGTCTCCAAAAGGAAAACTAACATAATTCTGTCTTTCATTTCTAAAAGAACAGGAGCCATGGGGGTTGGTGGGAGAGAAAGAACCCTCTCAGATTGCGGAGTACACTGTGCAGTCATCGTGGACAGCATCCTGAACTTCAGTTTCTGAAATAACACTTTCTAAAAACATCACTTCAAAGCTATTTTTGTGCTTCTATAAAGATGACTTGAATAATGCGTAAAAACACGTCCAGGAAACAGTGAGGAATCAGAGCCCAGTGGGCTTTGACGGTACTGAGGTTGCCACATGCTGTAATCCCTTTCAAGAGTGACAGATGTTGTTAACAAACACCGATGTAAATGTTATATGCTGAAGCTTCACAGTCCACTAGCAGGAGGATAACAGGGCAATAAGCTCCAGATATATCCTGGGCTGGCTAATTTTCAGTCCATACATTTTCTTCAGTTTTTGAATACTGCTGCTTTACTGAAATATGCTATCTGCGATGTTCAAAAACTGTCTTTTAAAAACTAGATAACTCAAGGGACTCAGAAGGGAAGAGTTGGCTCCAGATACTGTGGCAATTCTTATTCTTACAAAGGGAAAAAGAAACGTTGCAGCAAAGGAGTCAGAAAAATTTTCCATATTAAAAAAAAAAATCAAAACCAAAATCCAAAAATACTTGTCCTGCATAGCTGGCAGCCTTAAACGCGCCTGGAATTAACTTTTTTCACATAAGACAGACAAAAACCCCAAACTTTCAGAAGAAATCACAGGTGATCAGCCAAGCAGCTCATAAACAGAGGTTTTGCTCATAAAAATCCACTGCAATGTTCTGAGAACGCATCTGTCACTGTCATCTTAGAGCTGGCTATACTAATCATGTAGTCACTGGTCAGGTCTCATGTAGGGAATGTTTAGCAGGTCTGTCCACTTTTCTCTCATTCCATTTACCAGGACACCAACAAACACAGCTATAGAAACTCTCAATGGAGATGGTCTCAGTGTATATAATTATTCATGAAACCTTACAAAATCTCTAAAAAACAAGGTCTGAGTGAGTTTCAGGTTAAGTCTGTGGAGCAGAGACTCCAAGCTCTTGCCTGTGCAAACAAAGAACATGTTACCATGTTTATTTCCCAGTTAGTAAGCTCAGTTTTGGCAAACGACAGAGACCAGATAGAACAGGTTCTCCCCATAAACTCACATAGAACTCCACCCTTACTGTCCGAGAAATTAACTGAATTAATTTGAAAGATGAAGTTATATTTACGTTATTAAAAGTTGTTGAACTTGACGACTTCAAGGTGTAAATTGTTTCTCCTGACAGCTTATTTGTTCAAATTATGTTCCTATTGGTAGCAATAAAAATATACTAAACATTTGAAGCTATGCTCAGGCACATTCAGTCAAGCTCCCAGTAACCCAGTAAATAACACATACATTAATCGGCTGTTACCACAACAGGAAGCCACAGCAGCGGTGTAGGGAGCTATAGACACAGAGCTCTCTAGGGCAAGTTCTGGTCATGTCTTTACCAGCACTACTGAACACTAAGCTGTTTGCCATTGCTTTAATTATTATTACCTCCTTTTACGCTATTTGTAGCTTCCCTTGCTTGTTGATAAGCTGTCACAATGCAGTGGGGCATGATAACTCTGCGAAAAGCTCATTTCCATGATGTGATTATGTGTTACAACAGAGTTTGACACCCACTCTCATTTCAAGGCCTCTAAGACAACACAATTGCTGTTTTTATCTGGGAGGTTTTCCAGCCTGCTTGTCACCATTTATAGCAGCAGAGTAATTGGCCAGGTTTACCGCTTTCCTCTGTGTTGTTTTAATGGATTAGTCATTGTGGCATCAAATCTTAATACTTAAAAATGGAAAGAAAAAACTTATTAGGTCATTCAGTCCATTTCCTCAGGGCCAATGCAACACCATTCCGTACAGTAAATTCCTGGCAATCTGTACAGTCAGGATATAAACAATCCCAGTGAAGGGCATCCCACCTTTTTCCTGTGAAGGCTGCTCTACGGTTTAGCGGATGTCATTCTAAGGATGTTTTTCCTGACATTCAGTCTGTGTTTCTTTCCATTCCTCCTAGTTACCACTCTTTGTTTTGCACTCATTCATTCTTAATTACCATTACTTAATGACTGATTTATAGCCAATCCTATGCTTAGATTCAACTGGTCTTTAACAAACCCATTAAAGGCAGGAAACATTGACAGCGAACACCTAACTTCTTCCTTCCCTGAAAGACATTTATTTAGTGTTTCTGTTGTGCTATCATTTGTTGCCAATAAATAAGATACACTGAAAGATGTCTGGTTTGGTATATACGTAAGACCAGGAGAATGAAGAAAATAAAATCTAGGATGTTGTTCTATGACATTTCATTTTATTCTTTAAAGTTTTATTTAGAACATTATACAGGATTGCAAGCAAGCTCAGTTGTGCAAAACACCAGATGCACAGGAAGCGGCGAAAGCTCACATGCACCAGTTTTAAAGGCTGATATCTTGACATGACATATACCACTTCCTTAGGATCATCTTAAGAAAAAAAAAAAGTAATAAAATACCTGAACGAGTTCCTGAAGCAGAAGACAATGCACTTCAGTAAAAGAACAGGAAGGGAAGTGAGAAGGGAAATTCAGGTAATTTAGAGGTGAAAAGAGAACAGGATTGTACTTTCTAGGACTGTTCCTGCTCTTGTGAAATGTTTGTTGATATTAACAAGTTTAATTCTTCTGAATATATTTTTGCATGTGTATGTACTAACGTCCAACTCCAAACTCCAATCCTATTCTGCTGACATTGAATTGTTCCTGTATTTTTTTTGCAATTGAAGTGTCTCTAATTGAAGTAGGAACAGTTTTTACCAGATGCATTAGCTACACCAGTACTACTATAAGACTGCGCACTTTAAAAAGGCCTCTAAATACTACTGACTCTAGTACAAACATCAACAGCAGACTACAGCCTAATTCTTGCAATGGATTTAAGACAAAAATCTCGCATCATGTTAAATAACAAAGAGGTATATACACTGGGCTTTGCAGTTCATGAAGTCCCCACATACATAAAAATGGTTGTGAGAAGAGCAAAAAAAGGTCAGTCCTTCATTTCTGCAATAGCACTGCTGTTATCCTTGCTGTTAAAAGAAAAATAAACAATAACAACAAAACCTACAAGGCAGAGCATATTCCAAGAGCCAAACAGATGTACCTTGTCTCTGTGGAGCAAAAAAAAAAAAGAAAAACAAAAACAAACAAAGCAAAAAAAGCACCAAAAGCAAACCTAAAACACACACTCTGCTTAGGGTTTACTGCTTTTCCTCATTAATTCGAAGTTCCTTCGGTTCCTCCCTGATAATCTTGCATCTTGTCAAGCTTCAGTGTGGTGTAATGAACACTTCTACAGTAGAAAACATACTGCAGTCTATTTGAAGTCTTTGTAGTGAAAACAGAAATTCAAGGTCAGACCCGTGTTGCTTTAGACAATGTACACATGTGGGTGATATTGGCTGAAGACCAGCAGGAAACAGACTGCAAAGCATACAATTTTCAACAATTGTTAGGAAATTAAAGGTGCGGTATAAGACTCAGCACAGATTCCAGAATTTACAGTAAAGTTGTTCAAATGTATGAAGAATGTCATATATCTATCATATCTAGAAATTAAGGAGACAAAACCGCAGAACCTGTATCTGGTTTATAATATATTAATATCCAGAGGAAAAAGCAAAACACATACAATGCATTTGTGACACACAGCAATGTCATCAACTGTCAAAATTTTGCAACAATGAGGTAACGCATAAAATCCTTCTCAAATGTTGAAAGATATAACACATATGGCCAGAAAAGACTGCATTTTTAGAATTAATTTTATCAGATTATAACAAGCACCACCACACAGAAGAAACACGTTACCTTAACGTAAAAGGTAGCTCCCTCTCTCTCTCTCTATATATATATGTATGTGAGAGGAAGAAAAGCCATTAGAACAAACACATTTTTCACACATATTTCACTACAACCTGTTGTTCTTAGAACTGTTAAATATACTAATGTCATTTATCTTAGAGGCATGGAAAATTACTGGTGTTCGTGAAGCTCTCTGCAACCCCTTGATAGAGAGCACAACATAAATCAGTTATAATTCTGTGTGCATCATAATCAGCACACATAAGTATATACCTGGCACTTGTTTAGATTCTCTCATTTCTTTTATATCTTTAATATAGAGTCTTGCAAATGCAGAAAATACAGGATCCATCCCCCAATGCAGAGAAGGTGTCTCTTCTTCATACTTCTTGGACTCAGACTGCATTCAAAACCTGTGAACGCAGGAGAATTTATAATTATTTTGTACACAAGTAAAGGCCTGTTCACATAGGTTTCAGCTGAATGAAAAAATAGCTTGTGATTTTACAACAATAACACAGCAGACCTGATGAAGTGACACAGGAACCTATCTAACACAATGTTCTCTTTGTGTAACCACATGAAATATTCAAAGTATCAATAATGATGATTTACTTGAAGTACTCAAACTCCACAGCAACAGCATTTTGCCCAGCTCCTTCAAATGGAACAGAATTTCAGGGATTTCTCCTCTATGGAGCCATAAACAGAGAACCAAATACAACACTTCTCTAAACAAGCTAGATTGTGGGATACTAATTGTTCCTTTCTGTGTACTTGATTATTTTTTCCCTCTGTCATTCTCTTCCCCTTCCATAAGATATTCTCCTCATTGTTCACCCTGTGCTTCATTATGGTGGTGGGCGAGGCTTCTTTTATATAAAACAAAAGCAGCCAGCCCTTCTTTATTTTGGGCATACAGGCTCCAATAACTTCGTAATTGTTACTTTCCCCTTTTACCTCTTCAGATTTCCCTGTTTAATGCCTGCTATCTTCTGCCATTACCAAAGCCAATTCTTTGCTTATCACTGAGTTGATGTCAAAAAAACCCAGCACTCAATTCAGGAAGGATCCTTGTAGAGATTTGGAAGCTGAATATACTCTTTATTAGCTTCTCCTGTATGGACAGGTAAATTGTTCCCATAAAGCTGACCAGGTCACCCTCAAATGGGTGTCAGCCACTTACAGCTGTAGGACAAAGGTGGTAACTGGGCTGATTTTGAATAGTGTGTAATAAGGCTGAGATTTGGCAGCTCCGGTCTCCTGAGAGGGAGCAGCTCCCTGCTAAGGTTTGCCAGTGACCTCTGTAGTCTGAGGAGATACTTCTAGCTACTGATGTAGCGGCAACATGCCATGAATATCATGGTAGCATCTCGCTTCTTTGAGAAACAGCTGAGCTTGGATTATGCATGATGTCTTTTTTCACACTTAAACTCTAATTTGGGACAGAAAAAATGGTGTGTAACAATGTACTCGAGCATTGCTGACATCTGCTCTACGCAGTGAAAAGAACTGCAGATAACAGTTGTATTCATTTTCAATTTTTTTTAATTTTTTTTTTTTAAACAACAAAAGGTTAGTGACACTTTGACCTTCCTTTGGTCATTTGTTCTGTGAGATGTTGAGAGTATCTGGTGTAGTCAGTTCCACCAGTTACTTCATCTTCGAGTAACAAACTAGTTTTGTTTACACCTGGATTTATGCCTCCCTTCCCACTCCAGGCAGTTTTTCCCCAACCTATCCCTTTTGCACATGCAATGTCTATTCAAAACTGTCTCACCATCCTCTTCTCACTCAAGCCTCCCCATGAAGGACACTTTTTCTGCTGCTGAATTGCAGACACTGCTCAGTAGAAATTTATAAACTGTTAACTGTATGATCTTAATAATGCACAGCTGCTATTCCTCCATATGGCAGTTCTCTGGTTGCTCGCTACAGTTTATGTCAAGTTTAGATCATAATCTTTCCCAAGCAAACACACAGTTTGAACCTGTATTTTACTCGCATGCTCATTTTCATAACAAAATTTGTGTCCCCCATCCCTCTCTTTTTGTGCTGGCAGTCTCTAGTACAAAGTTGCCTGCATTGTCCCTATGCTACTGTGCTTTTATAGCTTCTATTAAAAAAAGTGGGGAGAGGGGGAAAAAAAGGGAAAAAAATTTAGCCCAACAAAAAAGGATAGTGAATGAGAAGAGTTCACACATCAATCAGCAAACATACACGCTATAGTTAATCAAAGCTAACCCATAACAAGTTGGAATAAAGAGAAGCACTACTGGTCAGCATCATCCGCATCCTCCCATCCACAAACACGAACTTCTAAGACATGATTTTGCGCTCAGTGGTGCTACAGTCCCCCACCCATTTCACTTTTAGTGGCACTTCTCCCCTGACAAGAAACATGGATACCATGACAGTCTTGTTTTCCACCATCATCTTTTATACAAAGCAATATTCCTTTGGGCACCAGGGCCTCCAACTTACTCTGTGTGGTTACAAAGTCTCTCATAGCTCAGCACCCATTTTTGCTCCTAGACAGACGGCAGACTGAGCTAACCAGCCAAAACGAGAAAGCCTGTCTATCTTACCGTATTTTGCGTGAACCGCCACTCACTGGAGTAAAATGCAGAAGCCACCCCTGCACATGTGTACAGCTGATGGGAAACCCATGAAGACACACCGCTGGAGACTAATATCTGCATTTTGGTATATTAGTAAACCGTTGTCAAGCTTGAAATGTCCAAATGTTAACAGATCACTAGTCAAAAGTCCAAACACTTCTAGCTTAAAGGAAGCATCTCCCGAAACCTGCTACTGCTTCCCTGTCCTGAAGGGAGAAGAATTTCTGCAGCAAAAGCTTTTTATCTCAGAAACTACTGGGAGTTAAATCTCAAATTCTCGAGCTTCCTTCCAGCTCCCAGGCCTTGTTACTGCTCTTCACCGAAGAAATCTACACCCATCACATCTATCTTCACGTACTCTGCTTGGTGCAAGTCTGCTACAGACACACCAAGTTTAATCTTACAGACCTGGAAAAAATTCCTTGATAAAAAGTAAATCACACCTCCAGCACTATGAAGATATCACAAGATTTCTTGAAGTTGACAGGACAAATCTGCTGAAGCCATGCATTACAGACACCCCATCCACACCAGCCTGGGACAGTGAAACCGTACTCCAGCCACTCGCTCGCTTTCAGCAATGTCTGACAGGCACATTGCAGAGCACTCTGCACGGCAGTCTCCCCCTTGCCTCTTCATGGCCTTTCCAACCCCTTCCACCAGCCAAAACCAAGCCTATTTTCTTTCTTCCCTCCCATGTAACTACTTGGCAGCTACATTTGAACAGTGACCTATTTAAAGCCAAAAGCTTGTGGCCTACTGGAAAGAAAAGATATTTACTGCCTCCTGCACACCTTGCCTCCACGCACTCCTACTACAGGTCCATTCTTCTTGTGATGGTAACAGCAGTTGTCTTACAGCTCGTATACCAAAGGAAGATGTTAAGTCAAAGAAGCAACCCTTTCCAAAGTATCTATTTTTCAGTTAGTTTCCAAGCTTGTTTCAGGCAGACTAATAGTATTAGAAAACATAATTCTTATAAGGCAGATAAAATACTTCCAATCAATTTCCCTTCCACTATATAACCGTATCTTTCTGTCACTTTTTCTTAAGTTGGCACAGGAAGCCTCTCCATCCCAGGGGTTAATTAATTAGTAAGCCATCCTGGCGAAAGTAGAACTTGCCATTATGCTGGAAGAGTTTTCAGCTCTTAACTGGTTAGTGATATGCAATCAGCAAGGAAGATAACAGTTACCCTGCACAGTGAAGATCCAAGGGGCAAATAGCAGGCATTGTGGAGACACAACATTACAATCAATGAGCACACAGACAGCTAACAATGGACAATTCTGAACAGACATTATATGTACAAATGTTTAAGGATTAAACTGGCTTTTGCTGAAAGACACAGATAAGGCTTAGCAATACAAACAACACAGAGTCCTAGCAAAGGGTCATCCCTTTCTGCAATTTGTATTAAATGCAGTGTAATGAGTCTACAGTTGCTGTAGTGCAAGGAATTCAATCCTGCTACTGGAGAAAAAAGGCAAGAACAGCATCTGGCCCACAAGTTTATTAGATATAAGATATCTGTATTGCATTTTTACCTCTCTATAAAATAACTCCAAAGAAAAGCTATAAAGGCATAATCAACAGCAAAAAAAGCATTAAGTTCTGCTATTTAGACTGCTTCTTGGGAAAACAATTCTGTTTCAAAGGCAAAAATCTAAAGTTTACATAGTACTTATCTAAATACAAATAAACAAAAAGACCTCAATTTGAGATAATTCTAGGCACTAGCTTATTAAAACAAGGCTGTCTCTTTCACCTACTGCTATCAATGTTAGCTTTCCTGACTGTAGTGAGAATTACACTAAATCCACAATCCTCAGAGTTGTCTTGTGAGCTCAGCAAAGTATTATCCTAAAAGGGAAAGAAGGGAAACCAAGGAAAATTGGCAGCCTTTATGACACCACCACCACTCAAAACCAAGCCCATTTTCTCTCTTCCCTCTCAAGCAGCCTATCTGGTAGCCTTGTTAGAACGGCTCCCCCTTTAACACTTCAGTAATTTGTTCAACAAAATCAGCCCTGGCCAATAAATTTCTTGGCTCCTGTTCCTGTGTTCACCATGTACCTTTTCAAAAGTGGTAAATGATTAAAAATTGGTCTTCTTCCAACCCCAGTGAAATGGACACCCCAAAGAAGAGTGAGTATCTGTTCTAACGTTTCTTGTTGTCTTTTCTGCAGATGTGATTAACAACCAAAGCTCTTGGAGAAAATTTCCTTTAGTTTGAAATTAATCGCTTGGAGCCATAGAATATGCTGGCAGACCACTGCAAAGATTCTTTCTCAAGTTAGCTGTGAATCAGAAGCAGAGAATATTTACCCACCAACACAGCTTAAACATCCTACCAGGCATTCACTCCTCTCCAGAGACTGCCACTACTCTACTAGCACTGATGATTTACACGGGAAGCAGCTCCTAAGCTGTTAGAGTTGCCAGTCCAGTGCATTAAAACAACTTAAAGTCACCATTGGTTTACCTGAATAAATCAAGCTACAAACTGTGGCTGTTAAAGAACTGCTTCATGGGTCAGCCATCCCTGCCACAGAGAAAGCAACCTAAGGAAAGAGGAGCAGAGTCAACAGCTGGGTTTTGTGACAGCCTGTGTCATCTGAATTGATCTCATCCGTGTTTGAGTCAACACTCTACATGACAAATGAGTATTATTCAATTCTTCATGATCAGTGGAGTCAATTCCAGCATAACACAGTTAAAACCACCATATTTCAATAAAAGTTTTCAATTACCCAAGGCCACATACAACATTTTAAATTAAAACCAAACCAACCTCACATCTTATTATACAAGCAGATCTCAGTGAGCTGGAAACTAAAGCTTTTGGTTACAGATAACATGGAGTAAAGATTCTAAAAACAAACTTCTAAAAGACTTTTTAAAACACTGCAACAAATGTCAGTAAGGCCGCCACATGTCCTGTAGGCCTTCTATACCAGGCAAGTGAAATTCCAATTTAAAAAAATGTTTTTGAAACATAATTAAGAGAACTAGAACTTCTCTGAACTTCCAGAAGTTTAGCAGTTCCTGAAATGTTACTTGTACAAGTGTTAACATCTGCCTAACCTCCTGAGATAACACGTTTACAAAAAAGAATTACAGAAATTTTTTTAAAGACACTGTTTGAAATTTTAAACATCATATGTCTTCTAATTACATTAGATTATATTACAATACACTTCCCCGGCAAGGGAAGATGGTGCAAGACGAAAGACCCATCACCACAAACTCTCGCCAGTAAGGGGTCTAACAACAACATAGAAAGGTATTGCCCATAATGCCTATAGTAATCAGGATACAGAGGGGGCAAAAAAGGCTTGTTTTATCAATAACCTGACATCACTACTGTGTAATAGTCTTCTACTGGAGTTAATGTCTCTTTATCGTAACCTGTAACGTATTTCCCTCTCTCTGTTTTTTCCTTTCCACAGCACTATCTAGAAATCCTTCTGGACAGGCGCGTGTGGCTGCAGAAGACCAGACAGACTGGCTCCTCCAACATCCACAGTCTTGGAAGGAAGGGGGACAAGGCCTGCAGTTCTAGATTGCCACCTTTGGCACTGCAACTTGTTTAATACGCAAGTTAAACCTTATAATGAGATTTTGGCACCCAATTTTCCAAAACCATCATTCTGGAAAACTAACAAGGAAGTGTGCAATAAAATAAACAGTAGGAGTAGCTCCTTCTGATCTTTGGCCCATGGCGTTAGTCACAAGATACTTTCCTACATATCAAGAAATCAGCAAACCACTCAACAGACCAGCAAACTAGCTGTGTACGTTTGTTTATCATGGACAGCTGTAAGCTTACCATAAATAAGGTAGTAGTAGTCACTACTGATAGTCAGAAAGTTTCACTTGCTATTTGTATTTTAAAGCTATTAGATAATCACTTTGAAGCACCTTCTTCAACTAATTCTCTAACCTGTCTCAAGTGAGGGCAGGATGAAGTCTATGAAGATGATTAATTCTCTCTGAAAGCTCTTAATCACCCACAGTGCTGCCAGAATGAGCTGAGCTGCTAAAAAGACATTTTTTCACTGGGAGAAAAGGTTCTAAGTATGAAAAAAACCCAAATGAAACTAAAAATAAATTACTTCTTATAAATAATAAGTTTGCTGCTTGGAAAAACAGCAGTATGGAAGCTTTGATAGGAAGAGAATTCCAAAAAGGCTCTTGGCAAAGGAAATTTTTTTGACAGATACGTGTGATTTACTGATCCAACGTAAAGGAATATTAACTCATTCAACTTAACTAACAGAGCATAAAGAATAAAACCTAATTCCCCTTGGCTTAGGGCAACACATTTGCTTTCCTACTTTGGTATAGCCGTGTAAAACAGATTTAGAGTCATTTCTCATATGAACATCTTCAAATTTCAGAAAATTGGGTAGAAGTGGAAAGCATGGGTTAATTGATTTCCGAAGCTATTGGACCTGTGAACTCCATAACAAGGTTGACTCAATTTCTAGAGGCAAGTTTTCCTGTCCATTTCCCTCCGTTCCTCCCCTTTAAATTAGTTTATGCATCTGGTATAAATTAAAACAGCCTCTGGAGTAGGATCAGAATGGATATGAACATTCACAGCACAACAGAGCACTCCATTACAACCAGAGACTCCAAAATAATTAATCCTACCATTTGGTCTAGGTGCACAGCTGTGATAAAGTTTTCAAAATACCCCCAGCACACACCAAAGTACTACATTATGACAGACCTGCTTAATGTTCTGAAATCAATTTAAGTTTTTCTTTGCTATACAGGTGAACCTTTCAACTATATAAGAACACTGCGAGGCTGTGCGTGAAACATGGTGTCCAAATAGCACTGTTGTTGGTATATACAAAATAATTCAAATAAGAATAATTTTCAAGTCTCGGATGCAACTAGGACCATCATGTATATTGTGAGTGTAACTAGAGACTGATATCACTCATTTGGAGCTCTTTTGGAAGATTGAGACTTAACTGTCATCTTCTTAGAAAGATTAATGCAGCTAGCTTGACACTGATCTCTGTTTCTAGACCGGCTGCATTTGTTCTTTGTTTGGTTATTTTTTTATACTATTCCACAAAATTATTCTTTTTCTTCCCCAAATAAAGCCTTGTAATGGTTCTTGTCTGAAGGCGTTAGTAGAAAAATGTTTAGACATTCCAAAAGACAAACCCGTGCAAAATGAAAGGCAGCAGGGAAAAAAAAAACCAACATTGAGACTACATATATTATTACAGTGTTCTCTTGCTTATCGGGGTAAGTTTGAACTATTATCCCATGTAAGAACAAAGCTTTTTTTATGTTTTTCTAATGCTCCTCACACAGGTCCTCTCAGCCAACACCTAGGAAAAGTATCAAAAGGGTGGCGTTTTGTATCAAAAATGGAACAATTCCCAGCCTGCTGCTCTCTGAATTTCTTTTGAATCATAGAATCATAGGCTGGAAAAGACCTCAAAGATCATCAAGTCCAACCATCCACCCAACACCACCATGCCTGCTAAACCATGACCTGAAGTGCCACATCTACACTTTTTTGAACACCTCCAGGGATGGGGACTGAACAACCTCCCTGGGCAGCCTGTTCCAATGTCTGACCACTCTTTCAGTAAAGAAATCCTAGTATCTAATCTAAACCTCCCCTGATGCAACTTCAGGCCATTGCCTCTCATTCTATCACTAGTCACCTGGGAGAAGAGACCAACACAAGATACATTGGTTGGTTACATTTTGTAACCATGTCTCCTTTCTGAGGACTAGAACTTTTATACCCCCATCAAGCACAGTATTTCTTAGTCACACCCAGGCTGCTCTGACCTACAAAACCAAAAAGTTTCTGAAATGCCAAAGATGTGTAGATATTTCTTGATTTCTTATGACAAGTTGTTCTGCACAAGCTCTTCTACTGTATTCTATGAACTTTGAATGATCTAAAGAGTAGTTTCTTCTCAGCTAAGGAAAGCTGGCTCATCATCCCTTATCTTCAGCTGCTAAACTCTATTAGGACCTATCAAAAAAACAGAGACTTAATCCTCAGTAAAATTTTGGGTTAGCAATTTTTATAATTCTCTGGGGATGTTCTAAAATAATTAATATCTTACAGATGCTCCCTCTGAGGTCTGTCCAAATCTCACCACTGAGAGTGGATATAGGACTGATACAGAACAAATCAAAACTGTTCAGGAATACCTGTCCTGCAACCCAAGCATCTTCTTAATAGCCTTCCTCCTTACAGAGCAAAGCTGGCTAGACTTCTTTGATAGTTATGATTTTTGCTCACCTTTAAAAACTTTTTCCGAATACAATAGGAAGGCACCCAATGGACATAACACTATTAAGATTCTTGAAAGAAAACACCTCACCAATGACTGTGGCTGCAACTTCTTACATTCCCTACATGAATTACAGTCACACCTAACATCATCAAATCACTACTATTTCCAGCTTCTTGGTATGTAAAAAAACCAGCCTTTTATAAACAGATTTAAATGTCTCCCTTAATCGTATTTGAATTTGAATAGATGCCACTCCCTCCCTCATGCTTCTGAAAGTGACTCCTGTGTACTGCATCCAGAACAATATCTTATAACTCAGCCAGAAGCCACAGGAATTATTTTTCCCATAGGTAATTTTATTTTCTACTACAGAAAACTCAGTCCAGTTAATGTAATGGGCACTTTCGGCCTAATCTGTAAATATCGTGTGATGTACTATAAAACAGAATTTTGCGGATTAGATATTAAAGGTCCCTTCTGTCAGAAAAATAAAGATTCCAGGGCTCTCAAGACAAAAAGTGCATCACATCACAATACTCTGTTTTCTTATAAGCAGGTCCTAGTGCCCAAAGTTTGCATATACTATTGTCGAACACACAACAGCTGTTGTTTGCCTTAACAATTGACAGATTATTACAGCTCCACACATTGCTGCTGTGCCAAGAGACCCTAAATAAACCAAATTCTGCTTTACAACACATAGTAAACTATTTTTTTGCCTCAAAAGTGAGAATTATAGAATAGCTTATAAAAATCTTAGTAAAAAGAGAAGAACATTACACATACATAAACTATTTTAAATATGGCTATAATAACTTTTTTCAATTAAAAACTATGCTTCTTTTCTCTGTAAAATCAATTTACATTTTAAAGTCCAACTTTAGACGAATAAAAAGTTGGTATCTCTCATTCTAAATGTTATTTCCCCTTTTTGCTAGAGAGAGAGAGGGAGAGAGAGAGAGGGAGAGAGAGAGAGAGACAGTGTGTGTGTTTGTTTTCCCTACTTTTCAGTATGGTATATTTTTAATAATAGTTGTAGAAGGCATAATAAACTTCCTGCTTACGGTTACCACATAACCAGGATTGGTTTACTGGCTGGCTAGCCATAATAGAAAACAGATTTAAGAACAACTTATTTTCATATTACAGAACAAGTTATTCAGTCCCAAGATTCCAGAGCTGATCAGGATCACAAGAGAACACAATGTCCATTCTGCTAAAAAAGATTCCTGGGAAACAGAGGAAGAAATTCAGGATTTGCAGAAAGAAAAGCAGCAATACGTGTGGGTTTTTTTGTTCAGACATTTTTTGTGCCCGTATTGACTGAAAGCAATACTGAGATGCAAAGCTATGTTTATCCCTTAATAAATTTCTAATCCTAGCTGCTATGAGAACTAATGCAAATTTGAAAGCCACAAACAAAAAGAGCAAATCAGCTTGTGACTCCTATGCAAGAGGAAAGGTCTAATTACCATCTGGAGGAAAGACAAACATGGCGAAGCATTTGTAATACATGCTTTCATGTGACTTCACTAAAGCTTCTAACATCCATCAGATGGGGGGGGGCTCTGCAAGTTTTAAATACTTTCTTTGCCTTGTGTTCATGTACAGTTTTGACCAAATAGATTTTGCTTTAAAAGAAATATAATCTCAAATGATTAAAATGGTTAGAAAGTACACAGCATTATAGCTACAGTAGCAGTATTTTAATTTTATATTATTTTAAAAGAAATGAATACTCTAGATAGACTTCTTCATGTGCAGTTCTGTGAAAGATTGCTATAGTCATCAAGACATAGAGGGAAAGAAATTTTATCATACTATCTACTGTATTAAAAATGCAGCTATCCACCAATGCAGCTCAGTATTTTAATATTACCTGAACATTCCTATAAAAGGAGTTTTTTGGTTAAATACAAACCCAAAAGCGTCCAGCCTTCTTGAAAAATTTTATCATGAAAAAGGACCTGAAGTTTTTAACTGCATTAGTCAGTTAATCAATAAAGAGAATCAGCTATGTAAGTTTCAAGTTGTGGACAGTTTCCATTAAGTGAGGTTTGCCTCTCACCCAAATGAGTATAGAAGCACAACTAACCCCTCCAATTATATATAACTATGTTTCCAAATATCAGTCTTGAACGTGTTCTTCTGGCAGACCAACTAGAAGCAACATGAAAAACATATTTCTTTTTTACAACAACTTCAATGGAGATAACATGTTAAAGCTTGAATGCCTTTGACCAGATAAGTTTCCAATAAATATTCTTGTATTATTTGTTGAAATATCTGATCCTTATTCAAGATTTCTATGTTTATATTATTGCTTTTTGTTCTGACATTTGATTTCGGATAGAGCCCGTTCAACAAAACATCATCGGTTTACTTAGAAACATTCAGGAAATTTGGCAACGTTTCTATTTGTTCTGTCATCATTCCCAAAGGTGTTGCCTGATACCAAAAGAACCGCAGTCCAAGAGTTCTGCTGGCAGCGGTATCTCCGTAGGTAGGAAGCCCCATCACACACTTCCAGGACAATTCACCTCACACAGTCAAACACCTTGTAACAAAGATAAGTATCTAAAATGGGAAATAGTGAACTGACCTCTGAAGATACCTTTCCCCACTGACTACTGAAAAAGCTATGCCAATTTAGACTAAACACACAGATTTTTCTGAAGCCAAAATTAGATCAATCCTATTCCTAAACATTTTAACACTCTTTTTTTACTGCAAACATGAAGTAATACCCTTATGTGTTGAAGCTTCCAAGTACCACATGTTTCTATGGCAATTCTTAGATTAACTGGTCCTACAGTAATGCATAAAAAAAAATTAAAAAAAAGTCATCATGCAGTGTATAGTCTCCAGGTTATTGATAGGAGCCTGAGCATTGATTCTGGCTAATGAGATATGGGCAAGCTCTTGAGTGTCTACCCTCCGGTATTATAATCTTTTCCTGTTTGTATTATATGGGACTGAACTATTCCTGTTACTCATATCAGAAAGACTCATAAAATACTGAGTACAAAACTGAGTCTCTTTTTTGTCCTTTATGAATACAGCTTTAAATTTCAAATGCAGAACAGAAACACAAGTCTCTAAGCTACAGATCTATCAACGACACATTAGAATGGCTTTTAGGGTGCTATGTAGAATAGGGTCTTCCTTCTCCAGGCTTCCAACAAAAGGGTAACATGACTTGATGCTCCTTGGAGGAAAATGTACAGCATTTTAGGTCATCCTTTTATATCACAAAGAAATAAAAAGATTTTTTTAGCCCTCTTTTGTATTTCCTTCTTCACCTTGCCATAAACATGGGTTATTAACTAATGATACTACTAGCTCCTCTGTACCTACCACCGCTAATCAGAGCATTAGGGCACAGGAGTCAGGTACAGCATAGCAGGCATAGAGTGGTCATGGAAAAAGGCCAAAAGGTAAAAACTTGATCTTTAAGGCCAATATACAAGAAGGAAAAAGACCGAAAACCACCATGGTATTTAAAATACACTGAACTCCTATGAGAAGACGCTCCAATAACAAGGCAACACATTTAGAACAGTAGGAAAGGAAAAATTACTGATGATTAACAGGAGAAGGGAGAAGACCACCAGGTACGGGAGAGTCACCAAAAATTTCTCATAAAGCCTAAAGGACTGAGGAAAGTTAGTAAAGCTATGGTGGTACAAGGTGATGTATCAGAACTTAATTCCATAAAATCCTAAACTCCAAGGAAAAACAGGTCAGATTCAGAGGGAAGCAAGGCAGCTTTTGGAAATAACTTCAGATACAGAGGCTGGACATACAAGGTCTTGGCAAAAATCAAGAATGCAAAAAGGAGGAGGTTAAAAAGGAAGGTAGTGGGTTAACTAGAAGAATCTACAAGTTACAGTGGGTTAACTAGAAGGATCTAGAAGTTACAGTGGCACTTAGAAATTAAATTTGTCCAATGCAGCAGAAAACATTAACTTCGGGAACAGAACAGAATAGAAATTATAGGGTCTATAGAAAAACACTGCCATATAATTGGAAAACATCCATGAAAACACCACATACATCAAGTAAAGAAAACAGAAGGGACAGTGTTGAGCGCCAAAGGTGACAGACAGATTAAGACGGATGAAACAAGAATTATGCCTCAGATTTAACCACGAACGAGCCACCTGTGACCTTAAAGCAGTTCAATGAACTCAAACATCAGAAAGAAGATTGGAGGAGATCAGTGAAAGTGTGGGTGGACAGAAAGTCAAGACAATACAAAAATATACCATTAAATATTTTGAAAGAACTGAAGACAGGATGTAGGACTGCAGTGAAAGGGCAATATATGCTGTGAAGAACACATTTCAAATTCAATTTCTGAAGCAAGCGTTTATTTTCAGTGAAGAGAAGCTGAAGCAGAGCAGTTTAAATGAAACAGAACTCAAAGAGGGAGTTAGGAACAGTAGCAAGTGTAAGCATTGAAGTCAATGGGAAAGGATGATGAAATCAAGCAGCAGAAAGTATTAAGGAGACTTCTAAACCTCAAAGAGACGAAAAAGATTGCAGTAAAGAGTTACAGCTATTTTTAAGCCAGTATATTTGATGCACACCCAAGACAGTTCTTTAATATCTTTACTCTGACATTTTCAGAAAGCACTGAATTTTCAAAATGCATTGCATTCAGTTCCTGAAGGAGAAATTTTTATATACTTATAACTCACTTTTACCTTTTTATCCTTACCATCTTGAAACATTTACAGTTGCTAAAAACTCCTGCTACCAGGAAAAAAAAAAAAAAAAAAAGAACACACGAAAAAACAGGCTTCATACAGCCTCCTCCATACCAGGAAGTCAATGCAAATTGGGAAGGATTTGCTACTAGCACTTAACCTTCACCTTATAGAGTTTATTTTTAAGATTGAGTGGCAAGTTGAAACTCTAGAGTGAAAGAATAAAGGAAAAACTGAGACTGAGCCACAGTTTTCCTTCTCAGATATAATGATTTTATCTTGAATTATGTATTACAGAGCAAGCAAAACAAAAAGAGAAGTTAAAAGCAAAACTTTATTACTAAATTAATTTCTCCTTTCTTGTGCCAGCCTTTCATCTTATACTCAATGTTATATGAATTAAAAGCTCTCTGGAACAGGGAGACAAACCTTATGAAGTCTAATGTTAGTAGTACCTAACACACTATTGATGACACTACTGTCCCGGTTCTGCTCTGAGTGAATCTGTTTTATCACACATGTTCAAAGCAAACTGACACATTATATGAATGCTGTATGTGAAGAACTTACAGCCAAAAGTTCATTTATCAATAGAGCTGAGAAAGAACAGGGACCTGATATCCCAGTCCCATAACAACTGACCTTAAGGCAAGCTCATCTACATTTGTTCACACACAGCTCAAGAAATTTTCTTCTAGTTCTGCATTTATTTCCAGTTATTACTACAGACTCTGACATCACACACACACCCCACTGCCCTATGGCATTAACCCTGAGGCTAAAGAAAAGCTAATCCTGCCTAGATACAAGGATTTCATGCTATAGCTTTGGATTCTTTTTTTTCCCCATCCTCTACCAACTGGTCCATTCAAATAAACAAATGGAAATTAGTCCCAAAGCACATTTTATCCAAGAGAAACCAAGTTAAAATTAGAAGATTCAACTTAAAAAATAAATGAAAATTATTATTAAAGTCATCATTGTATTATAACAACCAAATCAAAGCTACCATCTCACCTGAAGGGGCACCAAAAAAAAGTTATTATAGAGAGGAAAAAGAAATTGAGTTTTAAAAATTGAGATTCCCGAAGCTAAATTGCTGCTGGTAACACTGGAAAAACCTTATCAATCACTTTCTTTGTTACTGTATTTAATCCAAGCTATCTGTATGAAACTTGCAAATTAAGTTAATAGGTGCAGCCAGCCAGCCAGATCACAGACAAGAAAGGAAAACTGCTCATCTGGATTGCAGTTGTTTCTTGGTATTACCCTTGCACACATAAACAGTCTCAGCTTTAACACTCTCCTCAACAGTTTTACATTTTGTGGCCAAGCTGTCGCTGCAAAGGAACCACAAAGCCCAAGAGCATTTTTGAACAAATACTGATTATTAAAACAAATCAGGACTGCTATCAGGTTAGCATGAGTACTTGAAAGGCTCTCTATTCATAGAGTAGTACTACCCTTGAAACTGATTTTATACAGATTAAAGAAATTAACTCGTGACACAACACTGCCATTTGATTCATAAACTCTTTGTGGCAAGAGCCATCTTGTTCTATGGCAGGACAGTGCCTAGCACAGTGTGTTCTTGTACACTATGAATACTACTAGCACCACTAATTACTCAACATGCAATGCACACGTACTCTTAAAGGGCTGCTACCCCAGCAAGCTTTAGCTAAAAAAAACATCATTAACCCATGATGCAAAGTTGAGTTCCAGGCTACTTCTATGCCCTTACTTCCTTCTGAACCAACTCTCTGACCTTCATTACTGCAAACACCTGTACTGTTAGACAACTCCTTTGCTGAAATCCCTTTCTTGACTCAGCCCAGCACTTTCTATTCCTTAAAGTCATGATTCCTTCAAGGAGATGTCGAGGTTGCCATATGATCCCCATAACAGGTGCACCTCAACGCCTCATTATTATTACTACCCTCCTTGGATAGCAAACTACTGTCACGCTTATATAATGGTCTGAGGAATGATACACACCGGAGGCTTGATCTTTAGAAGCTTATAATGCAGTTTAAATTAATGGTGACTGCAGGCACTCAGGTTCATACGAGGTTAAGGTGTTACATGATTTTCACTGGGTGTTTGTCTCATCATCAGATCTCTCTTAGGTCCCACATCATTACCTAACTGCAAAATCGACTTCCTGCCTGCTGTCACAGCCTACACTTTGCCTCCAAGATGTCTGCTAATTGCCCCTTATCCAAGCAGTCGGAACGCCTCTTGCTTTCACGTGAAGAAATACCGCACATTGGGTGGCATATAAACAACACAACTATTAAAATACAATCATACTTCAGGCTGATGAAGCAACCACTTGTGGGAAGAGGAGGATGTGAGATAAGGAAATTCAAGTCTGTCCCACTGATTAAATCTCACTAGATACCAAACGTGTGCAGCGCATTAACATCACACCCTGCTACGACAAACCAGTAGCAGGTCTAGGAACAGCACTGGCCCACAAACGAAAGAAAGCCTTCCAACGTTGCCTTTTTCCACCAACACCTTCCTCAAACAACCACTTCCAAGCTCAGATCTTCCAGGAGGCACCACGTGCCACCACAACACTCATGGCAGACGAAGGCAGCCTCATACCCCCCCTCCAGCTCCCACCATCAGACCTGGGAGCCATGTGGGGGGCAGGAGGGAGCCTACCTGTGATGGAAGCTCGGGGTACCCGGCCAGCCCTGAAAGGAAGGTGCCCCCCTGCCCAGGGAACACCACTCTCTGCCGCGGGGCAGGGGAGGCCTTCCTTGCGGGGGACAGCTGAGAAGAAATGAGGAGAGCAGCACGGCGTCCTTCAGGACAAGCAGCTCAGCAGAGGGTAAAGGATCCCCTTCCCACACAGCCACCCCCCCCGAACGGCTACCAGAGGACGAAGGGGAAAAGCCACTTCCCTCTCCCCCCAACTGCGCGTACGCAGCCTACCCCCAGGGAAGGGCGGGAGGGAAGGACGAGCACTCGCCCGCCCCAGACGCTGCCTCCCAGACCCCAAGGAGAGGCAGAGCGGCGGGGAAGGGGGTGTCCCCCTCCATCTTGGGGCCAGACAACAACTTACCCGCCGGAGGCCTCGGCGCGCTCCTATTGGCTCGCGGCGCCGCCGCTGCGTCACGTGGGGAGGCGAAAGCCCCGCCTCTTCCCCCCACCTCTGCCGGAGACGAACCGATGCGGGGG
>Ga0065711_1001303_pt1 | contig 54649 bp, 38 predicted proteins | sample Hoacrofraction12_FD_59098 | JGI IMG/M metagenome (GOLD analysis project Ga0065711, IMG submission 59098) | Hoatzin crop microbial communities from Cojedes, Venezuela - Epithelial fraction 12 v2 (version 2) | ecosystem: Host-associated > Birds > Digestive system > Esophagus > Crop | place...
AATGTCACTGAAATCCAGGAAGAGATGGGCAAAATTACTGCCATTCGAGCTTTGCAAGCCAGTCCTGCCTGTATTCCGTGAAGCTCCTGTCCTGTAGCGCCCAACCACTGTCTCCCTGGTAAAATCACCTTTTACGGAGTAGTAGTCTAAGTCCCTTTTCAGGGGACCAGAGAAAGGTAAATTGCCTTGATAGAAAAGTACCTGGTAGAAAGTGGGAGGAAACAGGCCAAGTGCTTCTTGGGTCTGTCAGTCCCCGCACAGAGAATGGGGGCTGGGCACGCCTTTCTCCTAAGCGCTTTCTGATCTCCTCTTTCTAGAGAAGAACCGGAGTTACGTCATCTCTTCCTTCACAGAGTTGAAGGCGTACGATCTACTAACCAAGTTCCCTGTGCAGTTTGTAGAGTATCCTTTCGGCAACCTTTGTCAGGTGTAGCTGGGTGTGTGGAGCAGGAGAGCTAAGCGGAAGCGTGGGTAAGGCTGAGGCATATCCAGCTGGCTTCTGGTTTCAGGACCTGGTAAACTCTTCATGAGAGATACAGTGTGTGCAGGTGGGACACGGGATCTTCCAGGGTGGCTTTGGGGCTGCTCACAGAGGTTCCTGACAGGATGCTTCCTGCTGTAGTGAACACCAGGGCTGCCAGATGCTTGTCGTGAAGCAGAACGGGTGTGGGCAATGAGCCTGGTGTTGCCAGGGCGCCTCTTCTTGTCTGGAAGGCTCTGAGCCTTTGGTAGTAGAGCTTAAACAATTTGCATGGTCTGAGTACGTGAGCTATCCCCAGAGTACCCAAGGAGTGCTCCAGACTTGTTTCCAATAGAGCAACTGTAGATACAACAAGCGACAGATGAGCCGGATCTACCCCAAAGGCACCCGGATGGACTCCTCCAACTACATGCCCCAGATGTTCTGGAACGTCGGCTGTCAGATGGTGGCACTCAACTTCCAGACCATGGGTGAGTGTCACACTGTCCTCCGGCTTCTGAGGGGGGGAGGCTTTGTGCTCATGTTCGCTGTCTCTTCCTTCGCTGCTGTTCCCCTGCATGTGTTTATCCTGTGTGCCTTCTCCCAGAGGGGTGGTGTTATCTGACTCCATCTCCCGTAGACCAAGAGCACCAGCATGAACCTGGCACGTGGTCTCAGGGTCTCCTACACACGTGTGCATGCACACATACCTGGACTTGCTGTCATCCAGTGTGTCTGGGTACCGTCCCTGGCTGTCCTGTAGTGCTGTGTCAGGCTAAATAACGTGCGTGAGTGCCTCAGAAGCTCCCGCTGCCCCCGAGCCGCCTCCTTTCCTGCGAGGCAGCAGGCAGAGCTCCAGCTGGCTCTGGGACCGTGCTATCATTGCCAGTATTTTGACCTGAACAGGGAAGAAGGGCCTTTCCTTGCTGCACAGCCAGCATGAGAAGGAGACAAAGGAAAGCCTCCACAGAAAGCTATTCTTCACCCCTCTTCCGTCCTCAGAGGAGTACGTTCTGTGTAGAGAGCGTAGCAGACTAGCTGTAGGATCAGTAGGGGAAAAAAAGAGGCGGCTTTGAAAGGGAGAGAGTGAGAGATCAGTTATGAAGAGGACATCATATTGAAGACGGGTGCAGAACCCACGAGACAGTGTTCTCAAGAGAAGTGGCACAGCAGAAGATGGACCGAGAGGAGGCCCCAGATGAAAGGGGGGAGGAGTACAGGGGTTCAGACAACTATTTACTTCACACCCAAAAATAGCGGGTACGTCTTCAAGTAGGTTTTAATTTAGTTCTACCCATGACTTATGGTGCAGTCGTAAGCAAACCACTTACCTTTCTTACAACAGCTGCTGTAATATTTTTCCCTGTAGGGTGCTGAGAGGCTTAATTGGTTTTTGAAATGGCTTTGTGAGCCTTTGGCTAGCAGGGGCTGTAAAAGTACAGCATCCTTCAGCTAACTCGTAGCTCACAAGCCACCTGAGGAGGTCCCACAGAAATTTTTCTCATTGTGTTCCTCTGTGTCTCAGATGTCCCCATGCAGCAGAACCTGGCTCTCTTTGAGTTCAACGGCCAGTGTGGCTATCTGCTCAAGCACGAATTCATGCGGCGTCCGGACAAGCAGTTTGACCCCTTCTCTGTGGACCGCATTGATGTGGTGGTGGCAAGTACCCTGTCTGTCACGGCAAGTACAAACCGTGGTGCTGCTCCTCCCCTGACAGCCAGTTCCTGGCACCACGTATATCACTGGCATCTGTGTCCCCGCTGTTTACTACCCAGTAGGGTTCTTAGTGGCAAATGAACCCAGCGAATCCTGTGGGAGAGTGTTACCATGGCAACTCCCAGTCTTTTCACCATTTTAAATTAATCATAATCGCATGAAAATGGAAAATTAGCATCTGCCACACAGAAGCAGCCAAGGCTGTGATAATGGGGAAGGGTGGAGGCTGGAGAAGTGCTGCAGCAAGAAGCATGGGTGGAGGTAAAAGAAAAGCCTATTGCAGATTGGAATCTGCAGCAGAAAAGATGTTTTGGGGTGGGAGAGCGACTTAGGGGTGAAGGTACGGGTGGGTGGTTCTGGTTTATTCTTTTCAGCAGTTGGTAATTATGTTTCTGCTTGTTCGTAGATACTCTCTGGTCAGTTCCTCTCCGACCGCAGCGTGAAGACATATGTGGAAGTAGAGCTGTTTGGGTTGCCAAGGGACACAAAACGCAAGTACAGAACCAAACTGACCTCCACTGCCAATTCCATTAACCCTGTGTGGAAAGAGGAGCCCTTTGTTTTTGAAAAGGTAATAACATTTGATAGTCATTTAGACAGAGAATCCTTAAAGATCCCGTTGGCCACCAGCACTGCCTTTTGAGAGGTCAGGGACAACAGCAGGGACTCGCTTCTGGAGATCTCGGTCGCGGCGTCAGACACAGAAGGAGTTGCGCGTTGCCCTCTCAGATAATATCCAGCAGCAGTATCCAAAGCAACTCTCCATCAGTATTTCCCTGTACAGGCAAGGCGTAGCTGGGAACATTTCTGGAAATAACAGGCATCAAAAGTCTCCTGTTTGTGATTGTCTCATCAGCTTTGAAAGCTTCAGGCACTAGGAAGCAGAAAGGAACTGAATGTCTGTGGTTAAACTGTAAATGAGAAACAGACAAACTGGAGAAGTAACAGGACCGGGGCGAGGTTCAGTTGTGCCAGAATACGAAAAGCTGCCCTGCTGTCCACGAGAATTCAGTGGTCCCTAATTCAGCTGTGGGGTACGGGGAAGTCAAGTCAAAGGTGATAGTAACGTCTGGGCTTTCTGCAGTGAGCTGCAAAGGCAAATACGCGTTAGGCGGTTCATCTCCGTCAAGCACACTGTGAAACAGCAGATATCTTCAGCCTACTTGGGATGCAGTAGATAAGTATTATCCTCATTTCAGAAAACGCTTTTCAGGCTTCAGCTCTGGCAGAATAATTTTTAGCTCATTTTATAGCAGAAGAAAATGGGGGAGGAGGGAGACAGGAGCCCTTATGGCACAGATACCATGCTTGCTAAATTATCCTTGCAAGTTGATTCCCTTCTCTGGTGAATTGCTTCCTGGAAGTCGTGCTTTGGAGGGTTTGTTGCCCCAATTTTTCTGTAGGTAAACTGTCCTCCTGCGATCCTGTGCCATCTCTCCTCCGAGAAGGCTGTGTTTTGTGGAGTTTCTGTGAATTCAGCTCTGTCTGCCATAAACTACAGCCTTAAATTACAAGGTGCAGAAATAGGCAATGATTTCCTTGGAGAGATGGCATCGGTTTGGTGGAAGGAGGAGAGAGTAAAGTTCTACTCAGTGAAGCCAATATGCTGTTAGGAGTTAGAGGTGAGGACGTTGGTGCCTTATGCTGGTTTTTCCTTAGATCATGATGCCCGAGTTGGCCTCTCTCAAAATTGTGGCTTGGGAGGAAGGAGGGAAGTTCGTCGGTCATCGTGTCATTCCCGTTATTGCACTGCACTCAGGTAAATTTTGCGGAAATCCCTTCACCTTTTGTGCCCGTGAGACCTATCCACTGGAAGCTGTAAAGAAGATGCAAACAGCTGCATATTTTGCTACTTCATCTCCATTTCTGTAGGCAGTGGAGCCTTCAAATTCATCCTGTTACAGCCTTGGCTTAATTTCATACTATATTCACCATGCCCTCCTGTAACGAGAGACTTTGTTTTCCTATCGGAGCACACAGACGGGAAGGGACAGGGATTCTGGCTCACCTCTGCTGCTTTCTGTTTTCAGGCTACCACCACGTTTGTCTCCGCAGTGAAAGCAACATGCCGCTCACCATGCCTTCTCTGTTTGTGTACCTGGAAATAAAGGACTACGTTCCTGATGCCTGGGCAGGTAGCAGGCGTTAGAACACAGCGGAGGGGGGGTTTGCTCTGGCTTTGTCCACACTGTGATCCTGAAGCATTTTTCCAGGCCGGGGGGTGCCTTCCTGCTGCACCCTTAATTCTTCTCAGGGCGGGACCTGAGCACGTGAGCACGGTAGCTGTGCCTGGTTCCCAGCGCGGGCCGATGCACACGCACCTGCCGTGCCGTGCAGCTGTAGCTCTGTCTCTGGTCTGGCATGCCTCCGTCTCTCTGCTGCTTCTACTCAGTGGCATGGAGAGGTCTCCTTGAGTGAAGAGGAGATAACTATCAGGGACTGACGAGAACAGGGTTTTAGGGAGCACCGGAGCGTTCTTCCTCCCTGTTTGAAGAGAGGGAGGTTCTTGCTGGTACTGAGGTACAGTGATCTTCCTTTAAAAAGGGGATGGGATGGTCAGACACTGAGAGATGAATCAGGAGGGAAGCCCCACCGGAGTTATTAACAGCAAAACCTGTTAACAATCATGAACAAAGCCATGCAGAACGTAACAGCACCAGCCACAGAAGCTCTTGTGAATACTTCTCATGTTTACTGTCTCTAATAACTTTACTCTTCACACAAATGAACCTTATTCACGGGGAAATCCTGTGAAACGGACGGGTTCAACACACATTCATAGAAAAGACGAGGTTTATACAGCGTTGGACTGGAACTGGAGCAGGGAGCTGTGCAGGTTAGGGAAGTCTTAGCCTGGCTTTAGACTTTGGGAGCAGTATGGTCTTTCCAGCTTCACGGAGCTGCCGTCTACATCAGTTGTGAGCCATCGACTGAGGAGAAGGGGGTCCCCTGCTTTGTGCTGTCAGGGACAAGGTTGTTACAAGGAGAGAAGACAAAATACCCCTTCTCCCCAGTTCCCTGGGCTGGGCCAGAAAGGAAACCGGAAGGCAAGGAAAATTAGAGCGCAGTGAGTTACTTGATAACAGAGCAAAGCCCTTCTCTTTGTTTCTAGATCTGACCATTGCGCTCTCCAACCCCATTAAGTTCTTCAGTCTGCAAGAGAAGAGATCAGTTAAGCTGAAAGATGGCTCGGTGGAGGTAAGCTTAGCCAAGTTCTGTCACTGTCTCTAAAGCATGTTTCATGGATTCAGCCTGAAATAATAGAGCCTTGATTTACCTCTGATCTTTGTTTTAGAGGCTTGGCACGCAGAAGAGCTTCCCATCTGCTGAAACTAACGGGATACCAGGCTCCACCGGGAAATTCGGCACTCCTCTTTCGAATGGGCCTGCAGGTAAAGCTGCGGATGTTGGACGAGCTAGAAGGGAAAGCCTCTACGCTCAAAAAGCTGGGGAGACAGTGCTGGAGGCTGAAGCTCCTTGGCCNTGGGGTCAGAACCTCTCAGGCCAGCTTAAATTCTGGTGCTTGTGATTAAGGTGAAAGNTGTGGGTATCCCCTGACTGTTGTGGCTGGAGTGAGTGTGATGTGCNTAGTGCTGTCACCCCACAATGGAGAACNTGTNGCAGGTTATCTGGTGAGAATAGCAGGAAGCAGGCTGCAGGCCCAGCTGGCATGAGCATCACCTTTCCCCTCCAAGGCCGGGCTGAGGGGTTTCCTGCACTGCCTTGCTGAGGACTCCGCTACAGGAGCTCAGTTTTCCCGGTTCAGCAGAGGGTTCCCTGGGAGGGAACCATTGCCAAGGAAGAAGTGGCCTGTGGCAGAGATGTAGCCTTTCATCTTAAGTGTGAAGTTGGAGGTTGGACATGAATTTTTGAGCAGAGACATGATAATTCTGGATATTTCTGAGACAAAGGTGTTAAGGTCTGGCTTGGTTTTATCCCGTAATACCTCACTGCTCTTCTTTTCTTTGTCGTTCTTCTCTGGGGTCTCTCTCTGTAGATTACTGTTGATTTCTGACATTTTAAGTATGTTTAGGTCCCCCTGAAAACTCTGCATCTTGTGGAGCTGTGCTTTCACCAGTGTCCAGTTGTATAATTCTTGGGAGCTTTAGAGCTTGGTGATGTTATTCGTCAGCTCAGATGAACACCAAACTCTTTACAAGATCCATTACAAGTTCCGAGTGAATAGATCCCACGTCTGGCGTTCTGCAGGAGTGGGAAGAGTGTGCAGTGCTGTGTTTTGACCACTAGATTAAACTGGGACCCATTATCATAACAAGGGCAAAAACTACCTAGCTCTGACCAGTCAGATGAGTTGGAGAAACGTTATGGATTTGCTTTAATAGAAATCAACAAAGTCAGCATTTATTACTAGGTAAGAAGCTCTAGCAGAGAGGGATCTTGCTAACAGTATGTTTGTTCCTTTCATACTGGCACCTTTTTGGCCTTACAAGACAAGATAGCCAACAAACATTAAAGGTGTATCTGTGAGAGTGCCAGAAGGAGTGTTCCTCAAACATGCTTCTAATCCAAGCTAACTGACAGAGTGTTTGCAGGTTAGGTGAGGACATATCCCCTGCCGTGCACTGAGATGACCTCATTCTGTTCTACTCTGGTTTATAGTAATTCACAGCTGATCAGTATTTCTTCCATATTAACTGTATCAATGTGATTAGTGTCCTTTCAGAGATGGTGGTATCAAAACAATCAGTTTTCTCAAATTTCAGACCACAGCACCCTTCTCACCTAATCAAAACTTTACACGTGCCAAATCCTCACTAGCAATACTCAGCTAACACAAAGCAGATGTATTTTGCCTTTTTCTCTGGCAAGGCAGAGAATCCTGTTCCCTTTCTGCTGTGCTTGTTAACAAAGTTCCCAAGCAGTTCAGCATCTCAGCAGCTTAATTCCTTTGTACATCCTGCACGTGGCCCACGTGCTTGTTGAGCTCTCCACTGACCGTTTTCAACCTGAAGATCCAAGACAGAACATCAACAGGAACATCTTTTGTGATTTCAGGAGCAGCGGCTTTCGCCAAGGATGAAAATGTGATAGAAGTGACACAGATTGCAGGTAACTTGTCTCGTGCTGTTCGTGTGGGCTGAGGCCCTGTCAGACATCTTGCATTCCCTCTCTGCCCAGTTTCTGACTGGGATAGAGATGAAGCCCGTTTCTCAAATGAAAAAAGACCGGACCCAACCCTGTCTGTGGTAGCCAGCACTAAAGACAAACCACGTGCATCTTTGGGCTCGGGGACCCAGTGTCCCTGCCTGTGGCACCACCTGCCTGTTTTGACAACTGCCATGGTGTAGGACACAGCAGTCTCAAGGAGAAGAGAGGCCTGAAGCTGCCACGGTCCGTGCCTCACACGAGCTGGGCCACTGCCATCTGCACAGGTGGGTCAGAAGGTCTGTGGGCTGCTCCAGCTTTAGCCCTCGGAGGCGCTGGCTGCAATTATTTAAACACGTGCCCTGGTAAAAGGCGTCGCGTGGTAAGGAAGCGCAGCGGGCCCTGGGTTGAAGCCTGCACTTGTTGACCGGGAGCCTTGCGTTTAAGCTGTACGCTTCAGCTTCCTCTGCGTGAGCCCGTTGGAAGGAGCTGACGCTGCACAGCGCTGTGTTGCAGACACACCCACAAGTTCTCTTAATTTTTACACATTCCAAGCCCAAAAAAAGAAAGTTACTTCCCCTGAGAAGATAACTCCCTGTGGCCTTTCTGCCACAGATAACCACATCTGACTGACTCACCACTGCTAGATAACAAGTTCATGGGCATCCTTCCCCTCATCTTCCTCCACCTCAAAAGCCCTTTTGTTTATTCCTCACAACGGAAGAAATGCCAGGCGTTAAAACTGCAAGGGATGAAAGCACCTGGCATTGTAACTCTTGTTTTGCAAAAAAAATCAGTAATGAAATAACAAAGCTTTCCCCGTAGAGCTGCCAGCTAGCTGAACAACTGTGCCATCTCTGGGATACTTACAGTTGTGGATACAAGGCAGAGCAGCACGTCAGCACCGTGTGTCCCTCTGGCCGAAATACCAGAAGGCCACAATTCCTCTGGCTGTCCCCAGGCCAGGCAGCCACCAGAGGTGACTTGCGCTGCGGGTAGTGCTGAAAAGAAGGAGGAAAAGCTGAGTGAATGCAGTGCTGAAAAACCCTGTCTGACCCCAAAATCACACATCACCCAGGGTGAGAGAAAACAGCCTCTCTTTATTCTGTGTTTTAGAGCCTCAGACAGCCAGCCTCGCAGAACTGCAGCAGATGAAGCTCTTCCTGAAGCTGCTGAAGAAGCAGGAGAAGGAACTGCAGGAGCTGGAGCGGAAAGGAAGCAAACGGAGGGAGGAGCTGCTGCAGAAATACTCTGTACTCTTTTCGGAGCCTGTCTGCTATGGAGGCAAGAAACGGATGATGCACACGAGGAAAACGCAGAAGAAGAGGTAAATACAGCAGAGGGTCTCCAGCAGGGCCTGGCCTGTGGGTCACCTCCCCAAACCAAGGCAGAGGGATCCCCAAGGGAAACAGGGGCTCCCCTTCTCTGGAGGAAGCAGGGAGTGGTGCGGGCATCCCCACCTCCCCGGCTGAGTGCCCGGTGTTCCCACGGCGGGGTGGGAAGGCCGGGACTGTCGGCATCGCCAGCAGCAGCACAGCTGCCCTGTCTGTTCCGCAGGAGTCTGACGAGAGGCGATGCTGGTACGTGTGCAAGTCCTGTAGAAATGGCAGAAAGCGTCGATAGCCGAATTTTGGAACTGAGAGAGAAGCTGGAGATGGACCTCATCCAGCTGGGGGAGGAACACCACGACGGGATTCGAAGAAAGAAAGAGCAGCACGCCGCAGAGGTAAGGGCTGCAAGTGTCAACAGAAAATACAGCCTCGGAGAGCCCCTGCAAGGACAGCCTGACTTCTCTGCTAAGCTGGGAGCTTGGAAACGTGGCCACAGGGCAGAAAAGCCTTGCAAGGGACAGTGCTCCTAGGACCACCCCTGCGCACAGCAGCAGGGCTGATCTCATCCCTCTTGTAACCAGGAAAGTGTTTTGGTTTTTAGAAGCCGGGGTAAGTGTCCACGTAAGGTGTCAGTCCTGCGAGCGCATCAGTGCTTCCGCACCCGCAGACCTCCCCACCCCGAGCAAACCTCAGCAAGAGACACAGTGGTGCCTGCAGACAAAGTGCAGGCCACAGGATGGTGAGGATGGAGATGGCATGCGCTGTCTGATCCCGCGAAAGGGGGATGATGCCACGATTTGGACACCTTTTCCTATCATTATTTTCCAAAAGAGTTTGCGTTGTATGTCTTAAATCTTAGGTTCCCGGGTGCACTTTGGCTTGACAAGCACCTTGCAAGCTGTCTACAAGACTGGCTGGTCTAGACTATACCAACCCCGAGGGGAAAAAAAACTGCCTCTTGAGACCTAGCTTACCTGGAAATCACGCTTATCAGCAGAGAGAGAGGCCAAAGGAATAAAACATCCTTGTCTCACAACTCTTAACAGAGATTTAGAAGGCAAGGTACAAAAATAAATAGAAACCTCACGCAGCTCAGCAGCCAGGGTTCTTCCTTCCCGGCTGTCTCTGACGGGGTAGCTGTGGAGGCCTCTTACTAGCCTCTGTTCAGAAGGTAAGCGCTGCTGCTGTTTCCCACCTACCCACCAGTACGGCGAATCTGGTGCTGCCTCCGGCACCGAGCGACAGGAAGGTGTCCGTACCGGTGACCCGGAGGGGAGCGACGCGGCTCACAGCGGAGCGGCGGAGTCGGTCTGCTGGCGCGCTGCAATCGGTGCGCGCAGCTGGACTCGCTGCGGTGGTGCCTTTGGGATCAGCTGGCCCCCGGAATTCAGCGCGGGGAGGGATGAAGCTGAATCTGGTGGTAATGAGATACGGATGGTGTGCATTGTCTCACCTTGGTCTGTTCGGTTTTGATCTTTTCTTCCCTTGAACAGCAAGTTACCAAGATCACAGAGCTCGCCAGAGAGAAGCAGACAGCTGAGCTGAAGGCACTGAAGGAGTCATCAGAAAGGTGAGCTTCACATTTGAGTAACCAAGTAATAACGCACAGCTCTTATCTGGGGTGGTGTTTTCTGCTAGCTCTCCAAGCGCTGTACTGCAGACAGTGCATGAATACAGGGGAAGAGAAGCATTTCTTTGGCTTTGGTGAGAAACTGAGGCGCAGCGAAGCGACACGGTCTCACACAGCGACAGCGGTGGGGAGACGGCTCTTGGCCCGTGATCTCCAGAACAGTGCTGGCGGCACGAGGCACCAGACAGGGTGCAGCAAGTACCTTGACTAATTCAGGAAGGGAGGAAGACGACTGCTGGTCACTGGACGGCGTCTCTATCTGCGGTAGTCAGGACATCACGTAAGCCCTTCCAGGGACTGTTCAGCTCAGTCGAGTAAGTGAATTGAGCATCTTGGCTCCAGAACTAAAACAAACTGGCAGAATCATTTCACCAATTTCCAGCCAGGCATTTATCCATTTGTTCTTCCTGAAGCGAAAATTCTCACTCATTCCTCCTTCCCATTAAATCCCATCTCAGCCTTTGGTTGCTGAGTCAGGCAAAACTTCCTCCTCTCTGCGTGTCCTCCGTCAGGACAGGCTCTCCATTTCTCTCAGCTATTCAGCAGATTCGGACCAGACTAAGAAAAACAGGTCGAGTAGCTAGGTAGTGGTTTGCTACCAGCACCAGGTCATTCAGTACAGTCACATCTACAGCTGGCTGTGAGGAGCTCCAGAAAGATTTAAAGATCTTGAGCAACAGGCAATGAAACGGCAGTTAAATTCAGGCTGAATAAATACAAAATACTGTGAATGGAAAAAACCCAGCCACAGCTCAGCTGTACGCAGGGGTGAGCTGCTGTCACTCAGGAAGGAGACTGTCAGCTGCTGCAGGTACTGCTCTGAAACAGCTCCTCATTCGCAGCTCTGCAGGGGCCAGGGCGGCAAACAGGATTTTTAGAATTGTATGGAGAAAAAAAAAAGATTCAGAGTCAGCACTGTGCCACTGGATCTGTCTCCAGAGTGCAGTCACCTTCTCAGTGTGCCACCCTGAACAGAAAGTGCTGAAAGAGCAGGAAGGGGGGGGCAAGGACAGGCAGCGGTGAGGAGTAATTGCTGTACAAAAAGACATTAACTAGGACTTCGTTAGAAGAACAGATGATTGAGGGGGATGTGACAGAAGCGTGTAAAATCATGAATGGTATGAAGAAGAAGAATAGGGAAGTGATTACTCACTGTTTCTCAGAAGAAGGAAACACGGGGCACCCAGTGAAGTTCTCAGGGAGTACTTCTGTCACACAGCCTGTAAATGAAGTTCTGTTCCTCTCAGGGCAAGGAGCTATAAGTGCAAAAGTAAAGCTAAGCTCCAAGGTACGAGAGACATTCCAGGGAGATAAATGCGTAGAGGCTGGAGGACAGGTTGGCAGCCGGGAAGGTGGAGGAGGGAGACGTTACCCTACGCTTGTTCTGTTTCTGACGCTTCCCTTAAGCACAGCTCCTTCCGCTGCTGGAGGCAGGACGCCGGAGCGATGGGCCGCGGCCGTCCCAGTGGGCGCCTTAGCAGCTGTGATCATCTCCTAGGTGGAGGGCCGGGATGAGGAACTGGCAGGGCTGCAGCCGCCTCTTACACCCTGACACTAGCACCTTCCTCCGTCTGCCTCGTCCCGCAGTTTGCAGCTCTGATGGCTACATGTGCTTCGGTCAGGGCGCGCAGATCTTGGGCTTTCTGGGTTTGTTCTCTCCTACTGGTCGATAAATGCCTTTTAAGTGTTCATGGGTTTGCTTTGCAAGTCACATCCCATAGTTTATGTGCCTGTCTGCTTGCTTCAGGTCTTCAGCTCTCCTATATAGCCATGTGGTTCCTTCTTTTTTTCTATTTCTTTTTTCCTTTCTCGTTTAGCTGTGTAAGTACTTTCAGCAAGTCTCATGCTGCTCCAGAGGAACCCAATGTTAGGTATACAATACAACCTGGTCATATAGCATGTGTACATGTTTTTTCTCCTGTCCTTTTGTTATGACTCACATGAAGAAAAAGAAAACATTACAGGACTTGAAATATTCTCAAGACTTCGGGCTTTCTGCTGCACAATCACGCCAACATTGCTTTTCTGGAGAGCAGAGCACTTCAGAGAGCAAATGCGGGGGCTGCTTCAGTCTCTGGGGTTTGTAGTCAGGCCTGTCTCACCGCGCTCTCTTCTCTCCACAGCAATATTAAAGACATTAAGAAGAAGCTGGAGGCAAAGAGAGTGGACCGCATCCAAACCATGATGAGGAATACCAGTGACAAGGCTGCTCAGGAGAGGTACCGAGCTAGATGATTCTGTTTCAGAAGAAATGTAGACGTGGCACTTCAGGACATGGTTTAGCAGGCAGGGCGGTGGTGGGTTGGTGGCTGGACTTAATCCAGCCTTAATGATTCTGTGTTATTAGGTTTGGTCTAGTGCAGAACGCTCACTGCCCTGCTCCCGGCAGGGAACAGCGCTACACCACAGCCTGGCACCAGCAGGGAAAGCGAGCAGGCAGGTAGTGGATGCCCCCTGCCCCCCTGCAGCGAGTAGGCGCTCGTAAGGAGGTGCAGGGGAGGTCCCTGGAAGACAAGCCTCCCCTGCACCCGGCTCTGGCTCTCCTGTGTGACACGTAAGCGTCTCGCTGGCCCGGCGACGTGCCTTCCCGTCACTTCAGCTGAAGCCTAGGAGCACCTCCAAATAGGTCCTGCCTACCTTCACGCCTCGGGGGGGTGTTTATTTGGCCCTGCAGGCAAAGGCAGGTCTTCCCAGCCCCTCTGCGATCTGTTGGTAGCCAGTTCCAGCACCCCCTTCAGCTAAGCGGTCGCGTTTAGGCATACAGGGGCTGCAGCCTTCCTTCCCCTTCACACCGTTACGAAAATAACACCCTGGTCCCCAGCCTGTGCGTACAGGCACTGCGTGATATGGATCAGTTGTAACAGCTTCACGTGTTCGAGGGTACAGGAGCGGGTGCGCTACCTCCTTGGGCTCACAGCAAAGTCCTTTTGCTGTCTGTTAGGCTGAAAAAAATAGAATTTTGCATCCAATTATTTGGCTTACGTCTCGGTCAGATTTGAATAGTGTTGTATTTGCCTTTCCTAAAATGACAGCAGCCTCGCAACGTGGGAGGGCGCGAGGAGAATGGCACGCACCTGTCTCTGCGTGGGCGCCAGCAGCCCTGTCTTACTGCACAGCGCTGTATCAGGATTGATAAACAGGTTTTATATAAAGATAGCAGATGGATTAGAAGTTTTTATACATTTCTTTTCTTTAAAGGTTGAAGAAAGAAATTAACAACTCTCACATTCAGGAAGTGGTGCAAACGATCAAACTGGTAAGTTCTCCCGGGACAGTCTGCCAAGCCGGGGCGTCTCGCGTGCAACATCCGCGTGTCCCATGGACGGGGCCAAGGCCTCCGAGGCCTTTAAATCCCATTAAATGGCTGCTGCCTTGAGGACTCCGAGTGTGGAATTCAGACAGCCAAAGCGCAGCTGAAGACAGCTACTACCCTTACTACAGAACCACAGGTCCGTACGGGTCTGGGGAGTCCTCCCACCCGGTCAGAGACGCAGCGCAGCGCTGCTGTCCAGGATATTCTGCATTTCTTATGCGGGGGTATTTCTGAGGCACAGCTGATGAGCAGTGTCCCCCCCCAAGCTATGAAACAGCGTGCAGCGTTCTGCAGAAGGGGAGGAGACCCTGGGGACCTCACCTTCGCCCTTCGGAGAGCCATCCCCTGGCTGAGCAGACCCCCGTGCCTGTACAGGTTGCACACACTCTTGCAGTGCTTCCCCAGCACTGGAGTCCTACACAAGTCACTCACAGCCAGCAGGAATTGTCCAGAACCGGAAAAAAGGGGGATACTGGGGCACGTGCTCCATAACCCTGTGTCTTACTGTTGTGAGCTTGGGATGGCTAAAGCATTTGTTTATAAAAAACTACATCTAAGGTTTTTTTTAATGTGTTCTTTTTAAAGGTGACAGAAAGGACAGCTCGGTATCAGCAGAAACTGGAGGAGAAGCAGGCGGATAATCTGAGAACAATCAAGGAGAAAGAAAGCCAGGTAAAGGCAAAGATGGAGCTCAGGGCTGGTGCTGTTACTCAGTACAGTAAATCCAAAATACTAGAGGGCATCAGGCTTCCTTGCGCATTCTTTAATTAATGCTGCACTCATCCTCCACACGCACGCGTCAGCCACCCATGCCTCCCCATGCTGACAAAATGAATGACTTGGAGCTGCGGAGGCTCCTGCAGAGCCACCTTCTGAGTCAGAGGGGCTGCACTCCTCCCGCCCCGTGCCAGCACCAGCATTCACCCAGCCGTACAAAAAGCCCCGAAATTTCAAGTGTGATTTTAGAAGAGATGAGTTCACCAAACCAGCGACCCTCCCCGCTCTCAGCTGCAGGGGAGCCAGGGACTGCCCGGGGATGGCCACAAGCCCTTCAGCACCGGGCTGAGACCAAAGTTGTGAAGTGCCTACATCGTATCACCTTGGTCTCTCTTGGAGCAGGTTTTTCTACCGTTCTCAGCCTGGCGTCTGCTTAGCATCCGTGCTCAGGGAATGATCCGAGGTCTCTGTTTGCAGCTCCAGCAGGAGGCACTGGCAGAGTACGAGGAGAAATTGAAGAGTCTGAATATGGAGGTGCAGGAGATGGTGAAGAACTACGCAAAAGCAGGCTTTCCTGGCGGGCCACAGACTCAGAAGGAAGCAGTTCAGAGCGTTCCTGAGAGAGAACAAGGCTCTGCAGAACAACTGGAAGAAAAGATCCCTGTGGCAGAGGTCTCAAGGCTTCTCATAGCTGTGCCCGAGCGCCCGGGAGCTGCAACAGATGTCGAGATTGAAGAAAGCATTTTCTGAGAGACGCTGCCCTTCCTTACTGTTCCACATAGACACAGGTATATAGGGACGTTAAAGACCAGCTTGGCAAACTAGTACTATCCCTTTCCCATCTTGGGACCTCCTGAAATCCTTCAGGAATTTACTACTTTATTGTCCTAGATAGTGGAAGGAGTCTGGGGAGCTCACCCTTCAGGGAGTGCTTGGCTCCCTTTGTCTTCCACAGCCTCAGCACTAAGGGATCGAAGCAGCGCGAAAGGGCCTGTGGCTGAGGACAAGCTGGTTGTTGGCATTCACAGCAGCATCCGCGTTAATATTTCATAGATGCAGACTTCAGTTTTTAGAGTTCCCTCATCATTCGTCACATGCAGCTCTTCACAGCAGCCTGCTCTCAGAGCTAGACCCCTTTGAAGGAAATCTCACTGAGGTGCTCTCCAGCACCCGCCTGATGCTCCGTCCACCTGAGCAGAACGTCTCCTGAAACACCGGTAAGCGCGGGTGGTGGGTGCTCAGCAAAACCAGCTGTCTTCTAAAGCGCCGTTCCTTCTGCCAGCACTGCCTGCTGCTGTAGGACAGCCTCTGGTTAGAGGAGGAAAGGGCAGGGTGACAGAACCCCACACCACTCTGTCAGCGTGCCACTCCTTGCCCCACCAGCGCTGGCTGTTTAATTGCCACCCCCACCCAGGCAGATGAGGACAGTTTCTGGTGCGCTGGTCTCCCCACCACATAAACCAGCATTCCCTGCGGTGGAAACGTGCGTTTCCAGCACTGTGCCTTTGCTGCTTTCTTTCCAAGCTCCCCTTGTTCTCAGCTCTGGGTCTGTGGCTGCTGATGACCCTGCTGGTCTTGAGCAGGCTCGCTGGGCAGTTACAGGGCACAGCGGGAGGGGTCCAAGAGCCTCATCGCCTGTGCCAGCTACCACAGAAACACTTGCAGAGTTCTCATCTGCAGCAGTTTGACATTAGTAGAGCTTCACTGAAACTTCTTCTGATGAAGCTAAATTAGTTCTGTATTATGGGCGTAGGATAACATCAGGTAACCAGATTTCTAAACCACTTGACAATAATTCTGTTGCTCAAACAAAGAACCAGCCAGTGACATTGCCCGTGAGATTCCCTCACAGAGAGCCGAGTGTGGCTCACCAGAAAACATGCTGACTTACCCATTCAGGTAGCAGAGGGCAGTTCTCTGGAGCTTCTGCTACGTGCTGCTGTCCCAGGTTAACGACAACAGGGGGCTCAGCAGTGACCTGCAGAATGTTCCTTGCTGCTGGGAAAACCAAACTCCTCCAACACCAGCCCAACTCCCCCAAGCCCATGTTCTTTAGGACCCTGGGGGGGGTGGGGGGACTACATGCTGCTGCTGGCTGCTCACCCCTTGCAGGAGTCCTGCAGCCATCGTCCCTCAAAGCCCTCGGCACTTTGCATTTCTTCACGAAATGCCTGTACCTAACGGCCATTCCTCCCCCAGTGACACCACAGCTGCAGCTCACACCACGGCCTAACGCTGAGCGAGACGTGGTGCCTGGCTATACGCTGTCGACGGGCGAACGGTCCTCAGCCCCTTTAGCCCTAGCGTGCACTTGCCGCTGGCTGTCTCCACCAAGACGAAGCCTTCCAGCAGCGCACGCGTGAGGGTCCGCGTTCCCAGTGTCTCGGTCTTGGCTTGCAAGAGAACCCGGGTAGGTTCCTCTCGGCCATCTTCACCCTTCCACTGTCCAGGATGGCAAAGCCCCACTCTGTGAACGCAGAACTGGCAGCACTGTCCCCTGCGTCCCCACGTGCTTTCTCTCACCTCTTCTATGGCCTTGTGCACTCAGCAGCTTTGACACAGCAAGTTCTCCCTCAGCCAGCAGGAAGGAACTGGGAGTTTACAGTCCACCTCTTCCATTTAAGCACCATTTAAGACAGACTTTGCTTAGGGATCTAAAAAAGCAGGAAACAGCAATAATTCAGTACAGAGCAGCCACATCCTCACCTTCCTCGTATCGCGTCCTGAAATAACATTACCCGAGAAGTGGCGCTCAGCTTGCCAAAGCATGCTGGCTGCAGGTCACAGGGACCCTGCAAAATCCAGCACTTGCGGTCACCAGTGTCACAAGTTGGGGGAGTGGGGTGGGGAGGGACCCGCTTTACACCCAGCCATAGAAGAGAAACGGGTGAGCCCACGGTCTGAAAAAGGAGCTGCTTCTACTCTCTTGTTGGTAAACCCTTTGCCCTGGATTTGAGGCACCAGCAGAGGGGTGTTCCTGACTGGCGCAGCCGGCGCTCTCCTCTCCCCAGCATTTCACTCTAACAGAGCCCCCACTCACCCCTCGGGTTGCTCTCGCGTGTCTGTCTGTCCTGGGGAAGGGAGCTCAGGCACAGCAGACCTGCAGCAGGCAGTGGTTGCTGCAGGAGAACAGTTACCACTAGAAATGGCATTGAGAAACGCTTTACGTGCTGCTATCAGAAAACAACCAACCCAAACCCACACCCCCCAAACCCCCAGACCCACCTCCAGCTCAGGTCGGTGTGAGAGACGAGATGGTCCGAGCCTGGGCTGACAGCCGAGGAGCGACCGCACCTCCCCGCGGTGTGAACAGAATACTGGAATTATGTATTGTAAATTTCTGACTTATTTATTTTCTAAACAAAAATAAAACATTGTATTTCTTAAAACCTTGGATCACCTTTTTTAGTGGCAGTCAGTGGGTGTTGCCCGACACGCGCGCATGTCTGCAGCCATCAGGTGCCCAGCGGTTTCTGCCCTCGGTGCTCACCGTTCCCAAACTCAGTTTAATAACTGCAGTTATTAAATATGCAGCGAGGGGGGGTTTAAACACAATATCCTCCTCACACATATCCTCCTGTGCACCAGGTCATTAATAACCACATACAGCAAAGCAAATTGCTCACAGCCCAAACACCGCTCCTGAGTCCCTACCGATACATGCGACCTTGCCTTACCCTCATACAGTGGGGCCTTCCTCCTCCTCCTCCTCCTGCACAGGCTGGAAGAGCCCTTCCACAGGAGTCAGACCCGTCCGGGTGAGTTCACGCTCCTCTCGTTGGCCGGCTCCCAGTTCAGACCAGCAAAGGGGCTCCCCACAGCGTGGGCTCCGCTCCCTCCCAGCTCGTCCCGCCGGCTGCCTGCGCTCCCTCCTCGGTAGAGCGGGAGCTCTCCTGCTGCCAGAGGGGGGTCTGTCGCCCGCTTCAGCCACCCCGGCCATCCAAAGGTCATCCAGATGACATTTCTGGAAGACAAGAAACACTAAAGTAAGGTAAAGGCACTAAAACAAACGTTACTTTGGAGGTTTCACACAACACGTGGTGAACTCTGTGCAGCACAGCGGCTCGCAGAGTCACACCAGGACTTGGCCACTTACCTACTCCAGAGCAGAAATGCCACCACCTGATTTTCCAGCGCCGTTTCTTCCCGCAGAATTCGGACATCCTTGAAGATTTCTTCACGCGGCTGCGGAGCCCCGCCTGTGGTTCTGCTTACTGCAGGTACCTGCTGACCACGGGCTGATGCGGTACGTGGATCAGACAGGTCTCTCGGACGGGGCTGTGACCTACAGAAACCCAGTTCAATGGTAATTAAGACAGCAATTGTGCCTGGTCAGACACTGAACAGCAGCAGATTTAGGCACAATCTTAGATTCTTTCCACATTTTCATCTTTTATGTGGCATATTCTAAATCTCGTTCTCTACCGCTAAATTCTCTTGCTCAAAATACTTCTTATCAGGAGCCCAAACTTTGTTCTATATTCTTAAAAAATTAAATAACGGGGATCCCTAAGCAAAGGAGGACTCCAACCACAACAAGGAACACAAACACAGGACGCTGTACCTGAAGGATCTCCAAAACAGCATTTCTAACGGAGGACGCAGCAGTCGAACTCGTCTCTCAGGCAGCGTCCCTAATAAGAATTCAGCACTCACATGTAGGAAAAAAAAGAGAGAAAAAACACACCCTAAAAGACTAGCGTGGCACACACTTTCAGATGAGAAGCCCGGCGCGGGGGAAAGCTTCCCCCTTGCTGTCTCCCCGCTCTCTGGTGGGAGCTGGAGGCAGTGGGACCGTTTCGGTGGGCGCTGCCTCCTCGGTGGCTGCCTGGCTGTTGGCACCCTGCTTCTCACCATGCCCTTCACGTTTTCAGAGCACTTCACAGACGCGAGGGAAAGCCTGAAGATCACTGCTAAAGCAAATCAGTTCGCTGTGGTGAACAGATGCAGATGCCCGTGAATATGATGCTGTCAACCAAACGCTGAGAAGAAAACAGCCAGAAAATGCATGTAGCTGGTTGCTTCAGCTTTATTTCTGTCCTCACTCCCCTAGGCAGTCAGGGACCTAGGAGCCTTTGATGTCTCTGTGCAGCTCCAAACAAATGTCTGGCCATCTTCTGTGATTCTGTGATTCATCCTCCCCTCCTTCGTAAGCAACAGTAACTCACTTCATTTCAGTCTGCCCAACTACAATGCCCCAGTTTTTAATGGGAGAATGGACAGTGCGTACAGGCAGGTCTCTCTGTTCCCTTTCCTACAGCAGACGTTGCCTTCAAATATTTCGTAGCCACTCCACACGCCGCCAGCTGCTCTAGGCACTCCTTCAAACTGTGTCCACTTGGGAGCTGCAGTTCAGGCTCAGTTTGTACTGAACGCTCCAAAATTCCCTCCTACCTCCGTAATAAAGACACGGTGCTGCCGCGGCCATGGCTGCCACCGACGGACGGGCTGCACAGCAGCAACTGCATTTTAGAGGCACTCTCCCTGCCCCACACGGTCCAGATTCACTTCTTATTACGCCCACTCATAGGCTAGGACCTAGGGCACAGCACAATGCTTTCACCAGGCTACGGGGGCAAGCGTAGGATTCTTCTCACCAGACTGAACAATCTTAAAAGTCGGGGGCCTCATCTGAGCTAGGGTCCTTCTGTAACCCCTGGTTAAAGCAAAGGGGCCTCTAGAGAAAGATTTGTCCCTTTCTGAAATAAATGGGATAATAAGCTGGTGCATTCGACAGCCCAGAGCCCTGTCTGAGGACAGGCACCATTCTGTACAAACAAGTGCAACTGGGAGATGACAGCAGTCCCAGACTCCCCGTTTGATTCAGCAAATTGTTCATCTAAATTCAGCCTGCCGTCTTCAAAGGCCTGCTGCGTGCTGATTGCCAGGGCTGGGGCAGCATGGAAAAGACTCGATACTAGCAAGGCTGACAGGAAGGAAACATAAAAGAGAATGATTCAGGTGAAACATGACACAAAACAACAGAAAACCCCGAGACGCAAGCGTAACCTTGTTGAAAGCGTATACGAACAGATCTTCGGAGAAAACAACATCTCAAAGCATAATTACCCACCGAGCAGGCTACGAGCTCTTCAGAGAAGAGGCTACATTTTGTTACACACTTAGATATCACTTAGCATACAAGAAATCTCGCTGCTGAATACCACTGCAATGCAAATTACAGACCTGCTCTGCTGATCGTAACTCTCCTGACTGGCTGCCTGGTTCGTGGGGAAGGAGACTCAGCCCCGGAGACAGCGCTTCCATCTTTTAACTACTCTAGGTTTATCTTAGGATTTATATTTGATTCCACGCTCATCTAAGTAATGGAGCAATTAACTGGTGATACGCCACGCACGAACTGTAAAGAGAGAAAGGCAAGAGTCAGATATTCCGTTCTATATTGGACAGGAAGACGGACACTTTCTGCATTCTTCACAAACATGGTAATGAGTTTTTAAAATTCTATAGGATACTTGAAGGCAATCTTCCAAGGGCCTTCCCTTGCTGTGTGTAGTCAGACTTGGGCCAAGGTATAACACAGTGTTAAATGTTAAACCTGTCATCCCTGGCCCCCGGAAACGTTTGTTTCGGGATCCAGGCTTCTCCTGCCGTCTCTTCTTGTTTTAAAAGCCACACAGCCATGGAACAGGTGAGCTAGACCAGACTTCAAGGTTCACGCTTCCCTTACACCACCGAGCTATAGACACATTTTAAAGCATCTCAGCACTGAAACAGGCTTATGAATAAATCAAGATCTACTTTAATTTAAAACACAAGTGCAAAGGATTCACAACTACAGACGAGCAGGATCGTTTGTTTCAAATTATAAATCTTTTCAAAGCCCTGCTCTTTGCATAAAAAAAAGCAGTGTATCTGGAATACAGAAACATTTTACATCAAAAACTTTCCAGTGCAGCTAAGGAGGAGCTGAATGAATTCATTTCAACCAACTTCATCAGCCCCAAACTTAGAGATCCAGTCTAGGCAAAGCCACCTGCGACCCCTCGCTATGGCCGCAGGCAGAGCGGTGTCGAGCGACAGCGAGTTCGTCCTTCAGCAGGTATCTGAGCTAACGGAGATGAACCACCCTCTGGAGGTGTTCCTCTCGCCTTGGTCTACAGAGCCAACCTACGCGCTTCGCAGGCTGCCTGCCCACCGTTTAGATGGCTGGCATCAGTGCAGATGAATCCCATCCCAAATTACTTCAAGTAATCAACTGTGGCTTCAATTTTGAAGCAGGATCTGTAACTGGAGTAAATAGCAGAGGATAGCGATTATTAACATCTTCTGAAGAAAATGCAGTTCTGAGGTTAGTTTCTGAGACAGCAGGACTCTCCCAAGAATAACTTAAATTCCAATAAATTTGTATCCGGAGTTTCAAAACAGGATCCCAGTTCCACACGTAAGATTATATTCTTGAGACCTCACAACACCACACACCATTACTGTACAATGTTACATCCTGACCTAGAGTCCAATCACCTTGACTATCTCACTGATCAGAGAGTGTATCATACAAAATATCTAAATCTATTTTAAAATAACTGAAAAGAGCCGTTTAGACAACCAGTAACCTTCCGAACGTATCAGCAAAGGGATGGCGGGGAAGGGCATACCAATAACAAAAGATACACCAAAAGTTTCTCCTCTCCCCGCGTCCTGCAGTAGCAAGCGGGGGAGACGAGGGGCTCAACAAAATGCCTCACAGAACACAGAAATCTCTCCTGGGGTAGGCAGGACAGCCGAAACTTTTTCATTCAGCCTCCTAGCGCATCCCCAAAGCGCTGCCCAACAACTGTCTCGGGGCAGCGTTTCTCGGCCTCTCGTGGGAGGAAGGATTTGGAAAGAAAGGCGCCTGGGAGCCAGAGGCAGGAAGGAGCTTTCCCAGGCTCTCCATTCCAGCTGGCAACGGAGGAATGTGGCATTTTGTGCCCTTTCAACTGCGAGACCCTGGCAGCAAGAGCACCTGTCTTCAGAGAGTCTGTGCGGAGGCCCGTGTCCAAGGGTTCCCCCCTCCAAAAGTTAAAGATAATGAAATGGATTCAAGACTGACCACTAAACCATACATATTCCTCAGCAAAAGAGAAGCATGTTGATGCAAGAGAGCCATTTAGAAACAAATATATACATATCACATCTGCTCCCTAGGAAAATACGTACAGTTTTCCAGGTCCACATCTAACTGAAGGAAATTAAAATAATCTGTGAAAAAGTCCCAGAGGAAAAAAATCGTCCAGTCTTTGTGCATTGTTTGAGAGTCTGAAGGGGTCTGTGCCCCAAAATGTACATTTGGGTCAGCTCAAGACTCCAGTGTACAACCAAGGAAACAAAGATCACATTTCTAATTGGGAAATAGTGTTCCAGTTCAGTAGTCAGCAGCCAAGGTTTGCAGGAACTTGCAGACATTCAGACACGCAACTTCGGACTCCGCTTTGAAATGCCGTTCTTCGGATAAGCCACCCACAAGTCACGAAACGCCTGCTCCGTTCTTGAGACACACTCGGTCTTACTCGGACCCAGTACGTAGTGATTGTCTTCAGCAAAAGAGAAGCCACAGAAGGCTGAGAACGCAAGGACGGTATTCACATTCATCCTCTGAAAAGATCGCTGACAAGTTCCAAGCACCATTCACAGGACGAGACTGCCTGGTCTCTTGATATTATTATTATTTTTTTAACGAATGTTACTTTTTCCTAGCATTTCCCCTTCTGTAAAGTCAGCAGGTAGAGGTACGCTTTCTGTATTGCTGGATAAGGGGAACCAGGCACTCTGGAAGTCCTGTCTGAAGCAAAAAGGGGTGATCCAGAAGTTCTTGTGCCGTTGCTCTTTCTAGCGGATCCCGTGTCAACATCCTTTCCAAGAAGTCTCTCAGAACTGGGGAGGTCTGTGAAAAAGCAACCAACCGAGTCAGCCCCGTAAAGGAACCAGGCAACAGCTCACGCAGCAACAGGTTGCCGAGGATCCTGTACATCTCGACTTTGTAACCCTGCTTTTGCGCAGAAACGTCACACGAGACAGCATGCTTTTTATGCTACAGTAAGAACCTGGTCACCTGATGGCACACTTACACTGCTTGTTTTCTGTTCAGTGGAGCACACCAAATGAAGACAAGCCTGCCTGCTGTGTCCTTCCATCTAAGTTACATTTGTTTCCCATTTTGTTATTTAATCTTTTCCGCATTTCAACTCAAACACTCAAAATTCCTCCTACCGGAGGCCCATCACTTGAGTGCGAAGGGTTGATCAAGTCCTTCTTTTACTGGCCACAGACTGGAAAAAACAATTACACAGGATTCCCAAATAGGTTTTGAGAGTCTGGAAACCTGATGCTGTAGCTACAAGAAGATGAAGAAACCGCAGAACAGGATACCAAAAAGTTTAATAACCTCAGCAGGTTTGTCCTTTAAAAGATGCATAAAAGCCTGTTGAGCAGCCAGACCCAAGAACCACTTAAAGGCACTGCACATCTCTTGCTGGTGGTAATCCTCCGCGTCATTAAAAGTGAATAAAAAATCAACTTGGTATATATTTATTTATTTCAGTGCTGCTAATTACATCCTTTTTTGTCTGGGGGCTTTTTCCCATCTCTCGTTAACTTAGAAGGAGATCACAAAACACTGTTCACACCGAGCTACTGCTTGTTTCCGGAGTGCTCTGAACGACTTCACCGTGATTGCTAGAAAGAGATGGCACAACACAGCCGCGTGCGAGTGCCAGGATCCAGCCCTTATCGCTCGGTCAGTAAATCTAGCTACGCTTTAGAAGCAGCAGACGTTATCCCAGGTGGTGTCCACTTCACCTGCCGCTCCCAGTCCTACAGTAACTGTCGTGGGAACGGGGCTGGATCCACGGAGACGGCAGGGAGACAGGGAGTATGGCCACCGGCCTGGCAATCCCCAGGCCTGCCAGAAGCTGGTTTGCTTCCCAGGACAAAGTGGAGACTACAAACAGAGCAGAGCAAGACTATAAACGGCTCTGGCTTTCACAGCCCGCGGCAGGGTCATCTCACCAAGCAAGGTGTGCGATCCAGACCAGAGCTGCCCTTACACCACCCAAGGAGTGCAACCATTGGCTCCAGAATGTGACCTGGAAATTTTAATTAGCGTTGCAAAGGCAAAGAGGAAAGAGCAGCTGTTGATGTTGGAGTGTATGCTGTTAGTTCAGCAGTCTACTCTGTTAAATAATTCAGTTTTAGCAGCTGCAGATCTTCTGATTAATTGGAAAGGCCAGATAGCTCAGAACGCTGCAGAAGCTATTTGATCTGAGAGGCTTGGACTGAAACGAAAGGAGGGCTGCTCTAAGTGGTGACTAAAAGGGAATCGCTGTATTTCTTATGTCACTGCTACTTTTTCATAAGAACCCATGCAGCTGAGTTCATCTGCAGAGCAGCTGCAGTGTCTCCAGGAGCTACTGCTGTACTGAGCTCTCCTGCTCTGACCATAACGCAGTCTCTGCAGTCCTGAACGCCGCCAAGCCAGAAACTCTCCAGAGCAAGGATCCTCCCATGTGCTCTCCTAGAAGATGCGCCATTGTCAGCATCAGCACGATCCTAACTGCTGGGTCCATCTGAAGCAGCTTTGACTTGCCTGATCAGGTCTCTGCCCAAGTGACCTCACCTTATCAGGGCTATTTCCCAAACCAGCCGCTAGCTGTCAGCAGCGGCTTGCATCCACTGAGGCACCAGGGCCAGAGAAGTTCCCCAAGCAACACGTCCTAGCAAGACCACTTTCGCAGCCAGCTTTACCAGGAATGGCTGATGTTTCCCCACAATAATCATCAGGTTTACCAGTGTTTGCCAGTATGCTCACCCTGTGGAAGTTTTTCAGTTTGGGAGGAGGACTGTCACGGAGTCTCTTCATTGCCTGGACTGGAGAATCACTAAAGTAGGGAGGTTCTCCATCCACCATCTCTATCACCATGATCCCCAGAGACCAGATATCCACCTGTGGGAGCCAAGGTCACATCAGTACACACAGCGCAGAGCAGCAAGTCCTCGCTTTGCTGCTTTCAAAAAGACTACAACACCCCACCCACGACACAGGTTACCGACGGAGTAAAACATTAACCCACTGGATGCTGCTGGACTCCTCACTGCAGTTTTAACAGAGACAGCTTTCCACCTAGGTCTGAGCAGCGCTGGTGTTGCAACATGCAAAGGTCTGCAAGTAACTGCTTGTGCTACTCCTGGTTGGTCGGTAAACACAACTAACCAGGCTGCTGGCACCTGCCCGTAATTTCAGAGCTCCCATCTGTGCCTTCCCTCATCCCCTCCCCTCCCTTTATGGCATGGATTGATTTACTGATCCCTATCATGTCGCAGGCTGCTCCTTGCTAACAGAAGATACAAGGTCCACGCCAAGCTTCAGGTACAAGAATAAAGCGCAAACCTTATTCCCGGAAGCTGAACAACCTGTTTTTCTACTGTTTCAGGAAATATTGATACCATCACAATCAAATCTGTAGTCACAGTTGTGTTACTGTTTTAAATAGACTCTAGAGGCTCTTCCTAGAAAAGCCAGTAGTTATTTTCCTGTGACACTTCCAAATATTATTTGCTACCTCTTCTGATCCCAGCGAAGTGGTCCCTCACCTCAGTAGTGTATGGTATCCTTGAAATCACTTCTGGAGCCATCCAGTAGGGAGTACCTACCAGGGACTTTCGTTTAGGTACATCTTTACTGATCTGAGCACAGAAGCCAAAATCTGAGAGTTTGACCTGTGCAAAGAGAAAAGCAACCAACCTTAAAAATCATTTTTAAACAACGTGGAGGGAAACACCAAAGACAAAACAGACAAAGGGAGTAAGAGAACAAGGCACAAACAAGAGACCGTGAACAGAAAGGAAATAAGGAGACAGACGAAGGCTCCAGCAGCAGAAGAGAGGGAAGAGTTTGTCTGAGGAAACCCACCCTTCCATCCAGCGTCAAGAGAATGGAGTCGCTCTTAATGTCTCGGTGAATGACGCCCTGAGAGTGAAGGTACGACAGAGCCTGCAGCACCGACTCACACACGGTTGCGATCTGCTCTTCGTTGAGCCTGAAAGGCAAGAGACAGGAGGGTAACTGCGCTGTCCCGGCCAGCGGGCAGCCCTCCTCCACAGGCCCCCTTCAAGGCACAGTGCAACTCTGAGCCTGACCTGCAGGCGCATATTGTGGCTCCCCGTGACGGTTACATCTCACTTTTACCATTGAAAACATTTTTGTCTTGATGGGGTTAGCAATTTTCCGCTTTCATAAGTCTAATACAGAGAAAACGCATTTTAAATCTTCTATCTAAATTCCTTCTGCAAGATGCTGTTTCAAGCAATTCTGAAAGGCAAGACTGCTGCTTCATGCCAAGGTGCCCCAGTAACTGTCGAGACAGCTTTTTTTTTGAGCAAATATAGTAAAGCTATTGTTCACAAGGCATATTGTGCAACTTTATCCAGAAAGCATCTAAACACGTAATTGGATAGAGAATATAGGGCTCCTTTACGGGTTTCGTGCAGCCAGACGCTTTGGCTGCGTCTGTACCTAACTAAAGGGAGCACAGGTTACAAGCAGGGAAGACTGAATTTTGCTACTCTCTCTGTTAGCACACCGAGTGTGAGCACCAAGAACCTTCTCTTTAGAAGCTCTCACTGTTTGAATACCAACACCAGAACCTTCATCATCCAGTGAAAATGGTAGAAATGAAAATTACCTCCTGCAACCGGCGACGGTGACAGCGTTCTCTGCATGTTCCTGCTGAGCAATGCTACAAGTTACGTGTTTCAGAGAACAGCCAAAGCACCCAATTTGAGTACTTTTGGTTCTCAGCCTGTCTCTAGCAGCTGTTTCAAACAGCTCCCAGTTGAGGGCATAAAAATGATACCTTCTCAAATCCAGGTCTGCAAGTAAACCCGAGGAGAAGAGAGCGCTGGGAAGGCAGAACTGTGCAGAGCGCACCAGCACCTTCTCAACGCATAAGAAAAAATTCTACACATTCGTGAAGGAGGTTGCACCAGCAGCTGAGAAATTTCTACTTCCACTGCTTGTTTGCTGTTCCATGTCTTACTCTGCCAAACTGACCACCTGCCCAGGACCCTGCACGCTGAGGTGGCTCTGTGCCCTGCTGATGCAAATGGACCTGCAGGATAGCAGAGGGCTACCTTTGCCATTCTGATTTAACCTCTCCCAGGAGAGGGACTACTCCAACACGGAACCTAACCTATGGAGAAAGTGCTTTTCATTCCATCGTGCATCAGCTGTAAGCAAAGCCGATGCACTTCTGAGCTCTAACAAGGGAAATACTTTCAGCCTGTCACGTAGGAAATTTGGTTTCAAGTCAGGCGACTGCGTAGCGTAATACAGATTACAAAAGGATTAGCTCACTTCTGGAGATGCAAATCAGTTATCACCGGCAGCAAATGTTTAATGAGTGGAATGAGGGTATTTTCCTCCCTGTGAAAACTGATAAAGGCTTGCAGCTTTCTTTTGATAAACGTTATGGTTATAACAGATCCTGTTTCTACCATGTGGAAAAACAAGCATTGACGAAAGGGTTCAAAGGACGGCTTCATAAAATAATTCAAATCTAAGCTGAGGTCCCACAAGGGAATTCAGTCTCACTGGTGGTACACACTGCACAGACCCTTCATAAACTTCTTCAGAATCTTTCTTTTTTATCTGTAGCTCCATTGGTTCTAACACCAGCTAAGAGCTCCAAGAGTTTCACTGGCTCTGCAATGCCGTAAATCAGCACTCTTTAAACGAAGCGTTCTTTTTCCCGTCCGGGAGCAGGTACACGGCTTACAGCGAAACCTTGGCTCTCACGGCCTGACATGTGCCTCTGAACTCAGTGCTGGCGGGCCTGGCCATCTAAGCAGCTCCAAGACACTCCTTACGAGTGGGGTTGTAGAGGCTACTAGGACAAGGCTCTTTTTGATGCCTCCCAAACACATCACAGAGGCAAATCCAAAACAGAGAATCCAGCAGAGCAAGACATATGCCCTAGATGCACCACAGGACCAGTGAAGGCCAGTCAGAGCATGCCAGCAAATGAAAGGCATACCATGATCAAAAAAAGTAAACACAATTAGTGTTAGCAATACTACCTAATTGTAATCCAATTAAGATTCTGAGTCTTCAGAAAAGGAAAGCTCATCCTACAGACTCTCTCGGTCAGTCTCTTCACCGGCGTTCCCTACACCAGTGTACAGCCTTGCAGCACTGCTCGGAAGCAGGAGGAGGGTGCTCCAGGGTGGTGGGTAAGACATGATCATCACAACTGCAGCTCCAGAACACCTTGTGAGTGGGACTGTAGAGGCCATTTGAGAACAATTTCTTTGCCCTACAGGAATGCTTTGGTCATTAATTAATATGAAGTGGTGTGGATAAGAAAACAAATTTAGGAGAGTACCCAGTAGTTGCTATCTTTAGGCAATGAAATTTGGGAAGAAGTCCAGCTCTCAAGGCCCTGCTGCACTTCTCCAGAGGAGTTTGCCACAAATTCAACCTCACTGAGGTTGTATCACTGAAAACTATTTCCGCGTGCTCTTTAATACTTATGCAATGAGCTTCCTGGCCAGAATACAACAGATATAGTAACCAATACTTTTCATGAGTACTGTTTTACAGGGAAGGCCATCAAACAGATGAACACAGGGTACCTAAAACGATCTGTACTGTAAAGGAGGTCCCTTCTACTTCAGAAGTATTATCGCGTACTTCAAGTGGATGACAGTTATAAAGTGTAATAGTTTCAGGGCACTGCAATCACAAGATCTCTGAGGGAAACTATTCTTCACAGGAATCTCCACCCTGCTGCTCTTGCCCGTCAGGTGGGAACACAAGCGTTGATGTGTTGGATTTGGCTTCATACCTGATCTGAGACACAATGTCTGTGAGGGCTCCCCCCTGCAGGAACTCCATCAGCACCCAGAGCTCCTCTCCCACCAGATAGCTCTTGTACATCTCCACGACGTTGACGTGTTGATAGTCCCTCATTATCACCACCTGTAAAAACACAGTGGACAATTGGCCACCACAAAACCTCATCGTATCCAGCAAAGCAAGCGTGCACAACCCTATGAGTACAACGCAGTAGCCTCCATCCCCCCAGTCATTTTTCTTCTTGGTACTAGCACAGTTCTGTTAAAGGAAGACGTCTCCTGCTCTGCTCCTCCCTTCTTTCGACCACGCTGACTGTTACCATGGCTTTACGGCAGGCAGCAGACCCCACCTCTCATCACTATACTCACTTCATTAAAAAGGAGCTCCCGGCGCTGCTGCTTTCTCAGGTCCATCATTTTCACTGCCACCTGCCGCCCCGAGTGCTTCTCTCGAGCAATACAGACGATGCCCGTGGACCCTTCACCAATCTTTACGTAATTCTCCAGCAATGTCCGGGGATCCCCCTGGTCCACTACCATCCTAAGGGCAGCTTTGAACTGCTCGTGAGTCACAACCACCGGGTCCTCGCTGGCCAGCTGCCCTTTCACAGAAGAGTCCTGGGGAAGGTGAAGGTTGCTGGAACTCGTCTGAGTCTGCCGGTTCCTGGGAGACCCCGCGGGTGAGGGCCTGCCTTGGGGCAGTGCAACTGCCTTCTCCACCACCGGCGACTTCTGGGGGGTCCCAGCTTCGGAGATCATCCTGGGGAAATCGGATGCAGGCTGGTCTGATGGAAGAGACTGGGCTTTGGCTGCAGGGCTGCGCGGTGAACCCCACTGCTGGGGCCTGAAGAAAGCATTAGGCTTTGAGGAGAACAAATATGAAAGTGGAAGAAAGAAAAAGCGGTGGTTAGATTAATAAGAAGAAAGAAGTGTCAGGAATCTGTTGCGTGTTACGCCGCTCTGGGCTAGTACACTTCATACCAGACTGTAGTCAGGAGCTCTAGGTTCTCATCTCCGGGTCTGCCCAAGATGCGCTGCATGACTAGGGGAACACCCATGGATGCAGATTTTCATAATCAGTTACAGGATGAGTGCTACACTTTAAGGACCTTCAGACTGAGGCTGTTTAAAAGGGATCTTTTAAAGCACATGCTTTAAAAAAACCACCAAAACCCACAGAAAAAAAAAAAACAGCTGCTAAAAAGCATTCCAACCTTGCCACCAAAACTCAGGGGCAACCTGTATTGCAGAGAATTTTAAAATCCTTCATCCCTGTGTGCGTCTGATCTTCCTATATATAAAAGGAAAGAGGATTCATGCCAAAGCTGTAAATCACTTTGATGTCTTGGCCTAATTCCCTTTGGGTAATTAACACTCTGCCTACCAAAAACTCTCTCTGCACTTCCCACTGGTACCTGCGGAGCATTCCTGTCCACCAGACACCGAATTAGCACTCTGTTCTGGGGAAAGCACAGTGAACCAGGACAGCAGGGTGAGGCCAGCGTGACTCTTCAGCTCCACAGAGCCACCCACCGCCTCGTCACCTCGCCGGCTCAGAACTGAGCTACCAGGAACTCGGCTTGGCAGCGCTCGCTCCCGAGGCACTCGAGGCTTTCGGAGACCTCCCACTCAAGCACCAAGCAGGCCCAACCCTGCTTAGCTGAGCAGCTCTGGTAAGATCACAGCCTGCAGTAATGTGGCTTCAGGACACACATTCCCACCCTAGCACTACGCTTGGGTCTCCCAAGAAGGATAAATCTTGAAGTGCTAATACTCACCCTGGAAATGTTGAATAATTAAAATTCAACAGCATCTAGCAGCTCAGGTCTAAAATACATTACAGACTTAGTCATATGTAAAGTAATAGTGGATCTGACAAAGTAGAAACTTCAGAAAGAGCAAGCCAATCATTTGTATCACAGGGCAAAATAAAAACTTCAAAGCAACAAGCTTTTTCTCTCTCACAATTCAGACAGATTATTAATAAAGTTAATAATAGGGATATGGGAACCCAAAACTGTCAATAGAGAAATGTTTAAAAGAGCACTCATTTGCTCTGTCTCAGACAGAAAATAATTGGATAGAATTTAATTCCATGTACTTTGGTTTCTAAGCAAGGATTTTTGTCAACAGCAGAATCTGCATAAGCCTAACACACACACAGCTCATTTTCACACACACGTAAGCCCTGAAAGTCTGATTTAGTAGCTCCTGGCATCGGGGCGCGGGAGTGCGCAAACACAAACTGCCTGTCAGGAGTGACTTCCTCCTCATTTACCAGCTCCACCCCTGCGGTCCTGTGGAGACATGCTCATGGTGGCAAAGTATTTATTTCCCAACTCTTGTTTTGTCTCAGGAGAGAGGGGGGGAAAAAAAAGGAAGGGGGGGTTTATATAACCTAGAGCATGTAAAAGGGCACACAACACGCATGCAAGCTCACACATGTTCATCTAACCACACATACGTATTATTTCCTGCTCCGGCAATTTGACAGCTCCTATATACACATTTTCAGTCTCTGGACATTTTGAGATGTCACCAGTTCTGCCACTCCTTCCTCCCCATATTAGGCTGAAAGGAAAAGGCAAGAGAACCCGACCTTCCTGCGAGGACTCGAGGCAGCCTGCCAAGGCACCCACCTCCCCATCTCCAGCCAGTTCCATCCCCTTTCCCCTTCATCTGCAATCACGCATTTCTTACACATCACAGTTACACACCATCATCTCCATCTGTGAGGGAGACGAAGGTTTTAATCATTGGAGGCTGTTAAGAACAGCTTAGCTAAACAACGGCCAGCGATGGCGCAGACCCTTCACTGAAGCAGCGAGACAGAGTAGATAACCTCGAGGTCCTCCCCTCTCACAAGCAGCTCGAGTTCACACACACCCATGCACATCCATGCACACACACTGTTTGGGTGGTAACCTCCGCTCCTCCCTGGGAAAGCGCTGGGGCATGGCAAAGACACTCTTGCCAGAGGAGAAAGAAGTGGTCAGTTCCTCCAAGTGCTCCAGCCAGCGCAGATCAGCCCGGGGTCAGAGCCAGCAGTAAGCGTAGTTTGTGCTACACGAGAACTGCATCCTTTAAAATCCCACTCCCTGGGCCAGGGAGCCTGCAGGGAGCAGGCTGTGTCTGAAAGCCTTCAGCCTGATCCTTAGGCAAACTCCAGCAAGCCGGGTCGGAGAGAGCCCCACCCTGCAATAACCTTCACAACAGTCCGTTTCGTGGGGCCAGCGGCTCCCATCGTCTTCCTCGGAGTTCAGGGACTCCACGCCTGCCAGAAATTAGCCTGGCCTTGCACCGGCCCAGCAACCACCGATCAGCTGGGCAAGGACAGCGAGGGCTGGCTTGGCCTGGGATGAGTGAGCAGCAGTGGCCTGAAGGGCTACATTTCCTCTCCAGTAACAGGAACCAGAGTTTTTCTCCTAGTTTCATAAGAAGTGAGTCATTCATTCAGGATAGCATTCCTGGGGGAGATGTAGTTATGAGCTGTCCCACCCTCACCAAAAACCAACGGTCAGATTTCCTGTGTGACAGTACTGTGGGTGCTGATGGAAACGTTCCCCTTGTAGGCAGGATGGCAGATCCAGCTATAACCAACAAGCTCTCCTGCAGTGGTTCTGTTTCACACAGGCAAAAGAATACATTACTAATGTAAATTATGGCAATTTCCCATATTTATGCTGGTACAACGGCATTTAAGTTATGCCTTCACTACTACAGAAGGGCAAAAATGAGTAAGTCCCCTACCTCCTTCCCAGCCTACACTCCGGCAAGCACAGCTCCACTACACAGCCGTTCTCAGGGAGATCTGGCTGCCATTTTGAGCTCTGCCTAGCCGTATATTCTGTGAAGCTTAGGCGGACCATGCTTCCCCTGTCCAGGACTATTTTGATTCCAGCATTAATCATAACAGTAACAGATGGTTGCATGATGTTTGCAATCAAATTTGTTCAGCTGTGTAAGTAACCTCTGGAACTGTAAAGTCAACATTGCACTCGCTCAGAAACACCGAATAACTATACCTTTATCTGCAGGGAAGGGCCCGACTTGTTTGAGCCGCTGGATGAGGGGAACACACTGCGTAACAGCCTCCTCTTCAAGCTGTTCTCCCTGGATTTGGAGCTCGGGCTGCCCTCCCCTGAGGGCCTGGAGTTTGCTTGTCGTATGAGACAAGGCTGAGGCCAGCACTCTTCCGAGCTCCTTTTTGCCGTCTTCTCGCTCTCCGTCGGCAGAGCTGGCACGTGTTGCAAACCAGGGGCACGCTGGAGGCAGCTGCCATCAGCGCCCTGGAACTCCGACGGCCCGAGCGACTGTGCTTTCATGACCATACCGTTGGGATGAGACTGTCCTTCCAAGCGGGGTTTGTAATCTGGCCACATAGTCTGTCTCCGGCTCACCTTGGTCCCACCATTGCAATTGAGGTAGTTTCCATATTTGTCTGCCCAGTCTGCTTCAGGACTCTGAAGATACATATCTGGGGGTCTGTCCTCCCCCAGGAGCCCGAGGGACTGTGCTCTCCTTCTGCTGGTGGGGCTCCTGCCCCTCAGCGTGTTCGAGCTGATGGCAGAAAGCTTCTGGATGTCGTGGAGGATCCCGGAGATGTAGCCTTCCACTTCCACAGTGCTGCCCCGCACCACGGTCTGCGAAACACAGGGAAGCGGGGGGAAAAGTCAGAGTTGGGAAAACCAAGGCTCAGTTTATCTTGGCAAAGGTTAGATTTTGTCTGTCTAGCCAAAGATTACTCATGGAATTCAAGGAAAAAAGAGAAATGTTTCTTTCTGTCTTTTTTAAATTGTTCTTTACTAAAGAAAAAAAAAAGGAATCATTGGGTTGCATCCTCGTGTCAGAGGCAGCAGTGCCTTCAGCCAGAACAGTGAACTCTGCTGCTGCGCCCACATCCTAAAGGACAACCTTAGAGCAAAAGTGGGATGTTTTCAGCACTCCTGACCCTCTTGTGTTGAAATTGTGCCACACTACATCACGAACTTAGGCTCAACAAGCTCCTCAGAATATCAGTTCTCAGAAGAAGTTACAGCATGCCATCAGCTCTGTCTCCAAAAATCACCTTGCTATTCCAACACAAGGTTCATCTCTCCCTTGAAGCACTCACTGTAATCAGCCCCGCTTAGTCTGGTTCTCCACAACTTTTGCTAATGCATCTTAATCCTCACCAGTGAAGACCACACTGTGTTCCAACACTGCAACCCTCCTCTGTTCTGCCAAGCTATTGTAATTAAAAACAATGAACAAGGGGTCACAACCGCTCACAACTGCCTTGTAAGCAAGCGAAGAAGAAAAAGGCTTCCATCCAAACAAGCAGCAGCACCATACAAGTAGGACGCTTCAAGCTGTCAGTATATTATGTAGCGCTCTACCTTGTTTATGCTGGAACTGAAAAGCTTACAGAAGCTTTTTTAGTGCTGGGAACGAAAATGCTTCATTTCTTCACAGGAGTTCGCAGCATAGGATCACTCCTACACTTTCACAAATCTCTGCCTGAGGAAAGTCCTTCCCTGGAGTGATGGCAATCTCCTGTTTGCTAACCAAACTCCAGGGTTCTTCTAAAGATGCTGAATTAATTACACTGAGCCTAATATTTAGCTGGTGCAAAACAGCAGCTCCAGTAATTTCAACAGAATGCCACCACAGCGCACGAAATGAGCACCTGGTTTGCTCAGCATCTGAGAGTGAAAGGCAGAATCGAAGATTTTGTCAAACAAGGTGAAGAAAGGACAATCTGACTCAGAGCACTGCGTATCGGCACCGCCTGCAGCAGGAAATTCTGCTCTTCAGTCCTGTTGTAGCAATACACCTCCCTCACCACACACACACGTCTTCCTCTGTGGCCCCGGCTGCTGCCCGGTCAACAACAGGCTGAGGACACCAGCTCCCCAAGCTGGATCCACCCCTTCTGCCCCACAGAAGATGGGAGTTAGCAGTCCTCTGCAGCTGCGTTTAAAGACTGCATCGCATTAATGAAGAAACACCCAAATTGAGCTGAATCTATATGGAGCGCTCTTGGAAAGAACATGCCTTACTGGCCAAAAATTTAGAAATTTTAAAACCAAAAGCAACCCTTTACAAGCTACACACAGTACATGTCAGAAAAAAAGAAAAAAAAAAAAACACCAAACAACAATGATGATAGCCAAACCCAGGACTCTGTGTAGAAGGGCTTGGCCTAACAGGGCCAATTAGCACTTAAAAAAAGAAAAAAAAAATCTTACCATTGATTGGTATCATTGAACAGGAATTTGTTCAAATTAAGTCTATCAGAAATAATCAACTACAAAATGCGGTCTAAGAGAGTATTTGCACTTGGACTTACTGGGGGGGCGGCGGGGGGAAGCAAGAACAGTATTAGATTCTTCTCTAGTTTTTAAAGCCAGTTGGGTATTCTATCCTTGTTCTCTTCAAGGTTTGCAGCTCCTTTCAGTTTTTACCATTTACAGATTTAATAAGTCATGGATGAAAGTATTGACCGGTATTAGACTGAGGACAAACGTCAGTAAATCTCTTCATGCACATTTCTATTTTGACAGTGAAGCCTCACAGTACTCTTTTGCGTACACTTTTCCTAATACTTGAGAAAACTTGCTCAGTTTGCTCTGGGAATGCCACAGGCACAGTGTTAAGAGCATAACTGAAGGGAAGCTATAGGAGAGAGCTATCATTTCGCCCTGACCCAAAGCCTGATACCCTGTGATTGATGGAAATTGGGTTGCTTGACATGATTTGCTCCTGATAAATCCATGCTGGCTGCTAGCTATTACCCTGCTATTTCCCAGGAAGTGGTTGCAAATAGATTACTTGCTTATTTGTTGCAGTCTCTTTCTGGGAATTGAAATCATTCTGACTGATCTGCCAATTCCTTGAATTTCATTAGGCCCAGCTGATTTGAAAATATGTAACTTATCTAAGAAGGCTCATTTCTGTTCACGTTCTTTTCTTATTCTAGCCTGCGTTCTTATCCCTTCACGCTCGTTTTAATTGTGTTAGCCCACTGATCACAGTTAACCTTTTCAATAAAGACTGAAGAAAAATCATTAAACATTAAAGAATTCTCAGTGTCATCTGTTAGCAACTTTCTTCCAAAGTGAGCAGTGAACAAATTCTTCCCTTCACTCTCCTTCTCCTCCTCAGTGTACTTACGATGTCTCCTTAGTGCCCTTTGTGTTCTTTGAGAATAACATCTCCTTTTGTGCCTTGGCCTTCCAGTTTTGTTCCTACATAAATTTCTTTTCTATTTGCCCTTTATAACTTGACCTAGTTTCCACCCTTCTGAGCAATCCTCCTGCAGTTTAAGCTCATTAGAGAGCTCCTGATCTAACCAAGTTGGTCTCTTATTACACATTTTACCTCTTCTCTGGATTGTGGTCCTATCTCCTACTACATTTTGAACCTCAAAGCAAATTCAGGACACCATAAAACAGAAGGAAATACCTCCTCCCTTTTTCTTTATTCTTCCTGAGCAAGATTTTCCTTTCTAAATCAGCATTCTGCTCAAAGATTCTGACATGCCATTTAAACTGCAGGTTTGATTTTGCATTAATACTTGCATTATACTAAAAGGTAGTCCCATTTAGACCCCATGTTTTATGCATTTACACACAAAAAGCTCTATATATTAATCAGATAGACAACTATTTTCTTTTATGTCCCTCCTAAAATCCAAGTAGTAACATCTCTATTTTACAACTTACCTTTCAGTTTTTAGGTCCCTGTAGGGTTTTTTTAACTGGGAAGAAAAGCTTCCCACAAGCTAGCAAGACTTTCAACACAGTAATTCTGTCACCATCTTTCATCTCCTTTTCCAAGACGTCACCATGACTCTGCCTCTCTTGACGCAGCCCGCCCTGCCATCGCTTACAAACATGCAGTCTGCATCAACGGCCATCCACGCGCGACAGCCACCTAAACGCACCCATCTACAAGGACAAGTAACTTGCTTCTCCTTACCGAAGGACTTGCTTTAAGGAAATTCTCCTGTTTACTACGTCCCCCTTCCTGTTGAACTGCTGATTTATCAACCCTTTTAGCCTAGCCCCTAGTTTAGTCCTGCTCCCCGCTGTCTCTCATTCACTTAAGCCATCCATGAAGAGCAAGCTAGTGCTACACCGCTCTCTCCCACTCAGGCTTCCCTGTCAACTTAATTACCAGCCAAATCTGCTCACCCACGAGAATGACAAACTTGCTAAAACAGGTCTCCCCACCAATTTTCCTCTCCTCTTCCCTGCACAACAGCTGAACACATCCTAGGCCCCGTCAGCTACAGCGGGAGCTTTCACAGGTCCTCGCTGCAGTGACAGGCAGCCAGCTGGTTATTTGAACAGTGACACTACTGCAGTTAGGGATAACACCGTCCTCCTTTCTGAAGAAGTTACGATCGCCTCAAAAAAAGACAGTGTTATCAAAGCCCAGACCCTGCTACCCACTGAATTCACAGGATCACAGAATGGTTTGGGTTGGAAGGTACCACAAAGGTCACCCCATTCCAACCCCCTGCCATCGGCAGGGACAGCGTCCACCAGCCCAGATTGCTCCCAGCCCCGTCCAGCCTGGCCTTGAACACTGCCAGGGAGGAGGCAGCCACAGCTTCTCCAGGCTACCTGGGCCAGGGCCTTGCCACCCACACAGTGAAGAATTTCTTTCTTATATCTAATCTAAATGTACCCTCCTTCAGCTTGAAGCCGCTACCTCTTGTCCTATCACTACATGCCCTTGTAAAAAGTCCTTACAGATCCCACCTTTAGCCCTATTTAAATATGTATGAGGCAATGGAAACGTTGCCTCAACTCAGGCCTCCCCAAGGAAGAGCAAAGCCCAAGGGACATGAAAGAGTAGTCTTCCTCTCTTACCTTCATAGGCTGGAGCTGCATCCTCGTGATCCTTGAAGGGTCTACCACTGGCTTGGGGCGCCTCAGAGTGTCTAGAATATTCTGCCATTGCGGTGGCAGGCCCACAAATTTGCCCTCTTTTGCGTCAAATGAAGTGTGGACACGGTGCTCAAAGTTCTGCGGAGCCGAGATCTCCGGGCGTTTCTTCTTCTTCTTGCGGAACATGATGCCTGAATCAGAGGAGGGAACACCATCAGTGCTCTTGTATCTCTAGGTCCAATATGCCCAATCAGTGATATCACTTATCAATCATACTAGTTAATTTCATTGTATTAAGAACACTCTCCAGTGACAAGCACTTTAACAACACCGTTGATCATCTGCTTTTACAGATGAGGAAATTAAGGCAACAAGAGAGCCATGACTTGCTCGAGACCACAGAGCAGATCAGTGGCTGAGCTGGGATTTCTTGTGACCTTTTTAGTGCCCTGCCCACGGTGAAACAGTGCTTCTATTGTAGAAAAGAAACAGGCACCTGTTACATCTACAGCTGAACTCCTATCACTCGGCTTCCTTTATTTCTACAAATTAATACTGCCCAATGTAAACATTTTAAATATATATAAAGAGGTACATCTTTATATTTTACAGGCTTGTACCTAGGTTAAATGGCTCTGGAGTCCAGCCAGTTAGAGAGTGTTGATTCCACTACAAGCCTGGAGTGACGGGTGGTTATGGACAGGGCTCAGGCTGTCTTCTCACTGCTTACTCCAAATAAATAATACACATTTGATTCCCATTTAAAGACTGTCCAGTTGTTGCCAAAGGAAGAGCTGCCCAAGACCGATTTTGCATCTCAGCTTTTCTAGCTTAGACAGAGTGCTTGAGGGAGAGAGAGGAGGTGGTAGGTGGAAATCAAACTCTGTCAGCAGGTAGCTGAAGAAGCTAAAATTAAAAACTAAGATTCTTTTCCTTTGGGGGCTGAGAGAGACAGTTTGTGTGAACAGCCATTACAATTGCAACAAGCCAAAGCCAGCTAACGCTTAAATATACCCAAACCCAAGAGACATTCAAAAACTGAATTTAGACTTTATAGCCACAAAGAAAAAAAAGATACGTAGATAGATAGCAAGCCAGAAGTTTTAGACCCTTTTGAAATTGGGAAGATGTGAAGAGAAAGGAAGAACCAGAGCTCCGGGTGAGGTCACAGAGAGGAGAAAGCTTGAGTAACTGGATGACTGCAATGGGTGGACATAACCTCTTCACGAAAGACAGACAGGGAAGATAGGGTGAGGGGGCAGTTACCCTTTCCATGAAGAAACAGCTCAGAGGTAGGGACATTTTGTAAGGAGAATAAGGCTTTTCACAGTGGAGAGTGGTGGGAGTCTGAGAGACAATCGGCATAAATCAAAACAAGCACGGTCCCAACTGCATAGAAGGAAGAACTTTTTCATGACCAGGAGAGTCCAGCACTGGAGCAGGTTGCCTCCATCCTCCAAGGTTTTCAAGAGCAAGTTTGTTCTTGAAGACGAAGCTCTGTACAACCTGGTCTGAGCCTCAGAGCAGACCCTGCTTTGAGCAGGGGGTTGGACTACAGATCTCTCGAGGTCCCTTCTCCCCTTCTCTAGAATCATTCTATGATTCTATTGACTGGTTTGATGGCTTTAAAGTTACAAGTATTCCAAGTTACATTTTTCTATGCGCTGTTGTAGAAACCTGTTAAATGAGCTGATTACTATTATGTGGATGCAATGGAAATGGAGTGCTCCAGAGCTCATCACCTCCTCTCCGAGATGCTGTCAATCCACAGGATGAACTGCGCAACGAGAGCCGTAAGAGAGACGAGACAAAGCTCAGACCCAGTGCCAAAACCTTCAGGTAGTTCAGTGCTAAAGCTCTCTAGCTTGGGAAAAAGCTGTACAGGTTTCCTTTAATCAATTTATATCCACCAGTAGAAAAAAAGTGTTTATATGCTCTTCCGCTTCCACTGACAACTTTAATACTAGCACTTGTCTCTCACTAATCCTGTTTAAATTGATGAAGACCGTCTCTTCCTTCACATCAAGTAGAGGATTTTTGTCACCTGACCTTCAGCTTTGTAGTGATCGCTCTTCCCCTGTACAGGACCTCAGCTTCCAACTGTTTGTGCTGAGTAAATATTTACAAGGGTCAGAGACACAGCACACATTCAGAGATAGCATGATGCGGTGTAGACATGAACATACTTGTAGAGGACAGTGGTCTTGAAAACCTGCACACCTCGTGCTTTTCTCACCCCACGGTCAAACATTTTCCACGTTGTTCCACTTAAAACATGTTTAGGGAGCAAAGTGCAGCTACCAGTGAACACAACTTTGCTTCCTAGCGCTAGACTGAGATCCTGACAATGCATACACACTTGCTTAAAATTTGGTTACGTGATCCAGTAGTCAGTGGGATGGGAAGTGTGTGTTTGTTGCAGAAGGACTTTTACACCATCTAAACCCCCCATCGTGCAATCCATCCTTGGTGTAACACAGACTTCACACCCCGACAATGCCCATTGCAGTACTGTGTTCAGAAGCCTACTGAAGATACCTCACAGCTGAAAATGAAAGCAAAAGGTTAGGCAACTAAAAGAAACATTTAAAAAGAGGCTGGAAGCAACTGCTCTGCCTAGGAAAGGTTTAGCTGCCAGAATAATCTTTTTCTTGGAATACATTCCAATGAAAACCCAAACACATCTTCGTGGAGATCTTACGGGAAGAGCGTCTGTGCTCCAGGTCTGTATTGCAACTACTCAAACACACTGATTCATCTCTAAGGCCCCTTAGGTGCTGCGTATTAACTAATAATCAAGACTAAAGTCACAGGAAAATAAAACAGTGCAGACAACCTTGGAAAGAAAAGCTATTCTAATAGCTCATGGTGTCAGTACCATTCAAACCAACAGCTGGTGCTACCGAGGAGCTTTCACAGCCTCCAAGGCAAGCAGGCAGTGTGTCTGTAGTGTTAGATCAAGTGCTCCAGTTCTGGATCATTGACTACATGTCAGTCATGACAGCTACTTGATCCACCAGAACAGGGGCATCTCCAGACAGAGCGATGTTACTATTTTAACCAGTATCTTTCCTTCTCCTGCTCTCACAGCTTCATCCCTCATCTCATCTTCATAATGAGAAGATACTCAGGGCATAGCACACAGCGTCATTCAAGTTTGCCCTTTAACTGTTTCAGGTGGCAGAGGGTCCTGTAAAATGCGGTGCTGCGAATGCCACAACCATTAGCACTTGTAGTATCAATTGTTTTCTCAACATTTCAATTGTTTCCCCATAGGAAGAATGATTCCAGCTAAACTACTTCAAAATGCAAATTTTTAAAGCCCAGGTGATATTTTGGCCCCAAACAGAACGGTGGCTCTCTGCCAGCAGATCGGTTTGCGTAAGCATAAACGCTACATGTGTATGTTTACATTAAATCACTATACCTGTCAATCAACCCCGGCACTACACCGAGATCCTAAATACAAAAGCATGCTTCCCAAACCCAGAAAGCAGCATCTACTAAATTCATGGTCAATTTTAGGGTGCCTAGCTGACATGGCCTGCATCTACTGTATCGGTTTATAATAGACATCTTAAAAACAACAAAATGTAATCAACTCCAAAGACAACACACCCCTGGGTATCCAATGACATTTGCTTTCCATGGTTAGCATCAATCTTTGATTATAAAGACATTGCTGTATCAGACAGGTGGTTTAAAGGTACAGTGCACTGAGATCAAATGAAATTCATACACTAAAAATAGTTGCTTGAAATCCAATGAATTGTAATGATCTGTGCAGGCTTTGCATTTCACTGAGAAGGTCTGTATTTATCTGGTCTCCTTTCACTTCATGGTTTTCATGCAACAGCTATTTACTTGTATTTCTAATACCCAGCTAAAGAATGTTTAAATAAAATACATAAAACAGGCCTTTTCTAATTCAGTACGAAATACATAAGAACATTTTATACATATAAGATTTTGTAAATCAAGCCAAACCTGTATTTAAATGTAGACAGCATCCCTTTAATACAACAATACAAATGCTGTGACACTGATTTTATAATAATCTACTAGACTTTAGCCTTTCATTCACTGCTGACAACTGTACTGTAAGAAATGTCACAAACATAAATAATAAAAGTCACTACCATAAGACAAAAGCAGTCGGAGATTGAAATTCTCTCAGCGGTCCATTCCTGCTGCCTGGGAAACCACGTTAGATTTTTCAACTCCAGATATAGCTGTTCCTAGACGATACAGTTCCGAAAGCTGTCACATCTGCCAGCGAGCACGAGCAAAAATCCCACAGCCAGCAGATCCAGAGCAGGGGGAGGGATCGGCTGGGAAGGAGGGGCAAGAAGAGAGAAGGGTCAGGCTCAGATGAGAGGAAGGGGTGGGAAGATTAAGGATGGAAGAGAGAAAGGGGAACGAGAGTTAGGAAGGGAAAGAGGAATGCCTGGGAGTCGGGCAACCCGAGGGGCAGGCACAGAAACGCATCAACCCCGCGGACAGAAACAAGTAGATAAGCGTTATCAGGAATCGCTCGTTACAAGACAGGGGTTCAAACACGCAGACAAAGAAGGCAGTACGCGCTGTCGTTGCATCTGACTTGCCTCCACCCTATGCACAATTCTGTACTCCATCAGCAGACGTGCACGGTACTGAACTGTGTTCATAGGCCCCTTCGCTCACACATGCACTCGACGACAGCAAGGCAGCAGAGAGCTACTTCAGCCTCACTTGCACAGTTTCCAGTTAAAAATAAGCCTTCCCTCCCCCTCCTCGCTGCAGCAACCCAAGTCACTCCTCGGTGCTCGTTGCACTGCTATCGCGGATCTGGACGCTGCTTGCTACATTCCTCCCGCCCCGGACACGAGATAACGCTCGGTCCCCGGCCTGGAGAAAGCAATTCCCATGACTTCCAAGCCCTCCCTCAGCTGAGATGTCAAACTACTCCGGCCAGCTACCAGAGGAGGGGGAAGGAGGAGGAGAACTCTTCCTACAGCACCTGAAGAACTGCAATATGCAGACTGAGTTTGGAGTCAGAAGATGAAGATGATGCCAGAGACCCCACCAATTAAAAGGAAAAACCCATTTGCATACTCTGCTATACCGGTCGCTGTCAGGTACTACAGTTCAAATGCGGCGCAAGTTAAATGGGCCATTATCAGCGCGTGCTGCACCCACGCACACGTCTCTGTGAATACGCAGACAGGGTATTTCACTGTATTCCACACCTCCTAAAATCCCAGTGTTTACCCTCCTGAGGTTTCTGACATGACTGTTATTTATAACAAGCCATAAAAATTCCTAGCAGTTTTCAGACAAAGAAAAATGACAAGTCACTTCCCTGAGGAGCTTACAAATCTAAATGTGACTTATGTGAGCACGCAGCAACAAACGACAACAAGGGGCGAGTGAAAGGGGGAAAGCAAAGCAAGATGGTCTGAGATCCGAGATGGGATCTAAGAGCACAGAGCCTTGTTGCAATGACACCTTCCACATTCGGCTGCAATTCTAGCTGTAGAAATACTGGTTTAGGTACTTTTTTTTTCCTTCCAAAGGAAGAGTGTGTATTTACTTGCTGTGCTATCACTTCCTCTACTTCAAGTCCCTTCCTTCCACTCCTCTCCCCCACCAGCCCCCAGCAGCAAAGCTATCTGTCGGAGCGAACTAGCAGCACAGCAAACTGATGTAAAGCTCTAAATCCTGCCCAAACACACACATGAGCGCACAGATTACCACCACATTAGAAATAAGCTTAGGGAGAGACAAATTTGTTACGTTGGTGGGTTCAGGTTTTGACAAATGAGAAAAAGAACACAACTGCTTGGTATTTTCTGCCATGTTCTCCACTGAACAGGCTCTAAAGGCTATGGTGCTGCCTCCTCCTTCCCTGCTCCATTCCCTTGCTCATAAATTCAGTCCAAAACCTGCAACACAGTGAACACCTATTTGCTGGGCTTGTTTTGGACGCAGCTCAGTGACATACTTTTAGGCATGTTTTAGCTATACCAGACCAAATTCATTCAGGGACATATAAAAGCACTTGCAAAGGAAAGACCTCTTGAACTTTCTGAAACCAGTACGGGCATGTCCCAAACGCTAATGGGCTTTTTCCCTTGACAAATAAGAAAGTTTTCCATTATTTACAGTCCCCTAGAAATCCCAGCTAAAGTCACTCTCCCATTGTACCAGTCTCTGAAGTCAGGTCCCACCCTCCAGAGGTCTCATCTAAACAGACCAAAGGTAAGAAAAAGGAATTATTATCCCCATTTGCAGACAAGACAGAAAAAAATTACTAGCTCGGTTTCTTCCCAGCTATGTCTAGATTAACAAACCTAAAAGAGCTCCCAGGTATGTCTCCTGGCTGCTTTTTAACTTCATCTCAAGGCCAGATCCAGGCCCAACACACCCTGGCTTCCATGGAGAGAAAACACGGGTGCATAGCACCAGTGGGAGCCAAGACATGCTCTGACCGCATGTTTGATCTTGACACCAGCACGTAGGTCTAGACACCATGACAGAAACCAGCTGCACAGACAGAAATCACACCCAAACCTCAACTGCAATCCAATGCCTTCATTATAAGATTAGCCTTTTCCCATCTGTGTTTGGGCTGTAAAAGGGTTACAGCTAGCAAATACCACCACAGCACCAACAGAAGGCTGCAGCTCATCGCATCCTCTTCACCCAAGGCCAGCGAGACGCGTGCTGCAGGTCGTAAGGCCGAGACGTGAGCCACTGCAACAACCACGACTCTTCTCTCCCAGCTTTCAAACACTTGATGTGGCTGTGCCCTGTTCTGGATACACAAAACCACTGCACCTCTTGGACGCCTGCCTTACACATGCACACTTCACTGTTCCACATCCAAGGAGTAACTGCACTGTTCCAAATGGGTTTACTGTCATTATTTTGCCACAAAGGATGCATCAGAGTTAAAAAAAAGTGGCTGTATTTTGCCAAATACACCAAACCTCTAGTGATATTTTGAAATTATAATTTAAGAGCTAAAAGTATGTTTTCAATATATGAAACAGATGCTTGGGTGAAGGATTTACCACAATTTTTACGTTGGATTCAGAATTCCGTTGTCCCTTCTCATAGGATTTACCTGGTAGTATTCAAGCAGGTGGCAGGGTAGATCCTCACGCTGGCTGGGAGTATGTAGAAATACCAAAGAGCGTCGAGCCAGGGTAGGATGCGGGGCTTCACTCTACACTGTCTTGGGTGACAGGTCCATTCAAAATGAGCATGAAAATACTACCGAGATCAGAATAACAACGTTTAAGGTTCTGTCTCCAAAAATTCACATGAACAGCAACATCTTACATATCGGAGAGGAGGTTATGTCGGGACAAGTGCAAGCGGCCACATCTGGCATGCCGGGTGACGTGACAGACGACGGAGCCAAGGCACTCGGCTGCATCTGGGGAACACGCTACTCCAGACACAGCCCTTGGAAACACTGGGTGCCATGTCCTGCGGCTCTGGCTGAGCACTGTAACCTCGCTGTAACCTCGCAGAGCCGGCTGCCTCGGGCACACTGGGTTACAGGAGGGCAGCTGTAGCTCTGCGCTACGAACGTGCGCAGCACAGACTGTACCGTAGGGAAGCACCAGGCAGGAGCTAAGCAAGGGTCGCATGCTCGGTGAGCATGGCCGACTCCTTGCAAGCAAACCTGGGGAGTCCCAGCAGAGACACTGGCGATCACACACGTCCTGGGTCATGGTCCTCACTCCAGCAGCATGGCAAAGGGCTGGCAGAAACACCGCAGCGATTCCTCACACCACCCAAGTACAGACACGCAAGAGTTAAACTTCCTTCTAAACAATCTTAGTCCCTATTTACGATCATCATGTTCTCCCAAAGTGAGATGCATATATTTTTAATTGCTGTCAACAGCCTGCAAGGCAGTTTGCTTGTGTTATCCCCATAGGATAACTGATGGGAAAACTGCAGCCCAGGCAGCGTGCCCCAAAACACGGAGCAGACAGACTAGCTTAAACCCCACAACCTGGCTGACTCTCAGTGCCTTCCTACTCACTACTGCCAACATCGATACGGCAAGTTAAATCATAACAGACAAGTCTTCTCCTAGGGAGTATCAGTTATTCTGCTCTGTTTGGAAAGGAAAAACACATGCCATGAGTATGAACGTTCACACAGCACTCCATACATTAAAACCTGAGGTGCACTCCTAACACAAGATAAATAACTGTTACTGTCTACAGCTACACTCTGTTCATCATTTAATTGCAAAATAATCACAGAATCACAGAATGGTAGGGTTTGGAAGGGACCTCTGTGGGTCATCTAGTCCAACCCTCCTGCCGAAGCAGGGTCACCTACAGCAGGCTTCGGAGGACCTTGTCCAGGTGGGTCTTGAATATCTCCAGAGAAGGAGACTCCACAGCCTCCCTGGGCAGCCTGTTCCAGGGCTCCGTCACCCTCAGAGGGAAGAAGTTCTTCCTCACTTTCAGACGGAACTTCCTGTGCCTCAGTTTGTGCCCATTGCCCCTTGTCCTGTCACTGGGCACCACTGAAAAGAGCTTGGCCCCAAAATAATCTAATTACTAACAGTACAAGTTAAAATGGCTCAGTCCTAGGGTGAATGTAATTTCCTCAGATTTTTTTTTGAGGGAAATAGATTTGAACTTTTAGTCTGTCGTCACCCTACATTCACATTGCTCTCTTACGCCAGGCAAATGGAAGATCAGTCTCAAAACAACATCATCATCAATAATGACCAAATCACGGTGCATTAGTCCTCAAGCCACATGGTAATCCTCTGGCAACTTTAGAAACCATACTGAGAAATTCCTTAAAAACACCACCTGTATCAGCCAAACCCTGGTTCTGTTCCATTGCACCGAGTCTATACAATTCGAACTTGGAAGCCAGCGAGACTGGTGCAGGAGCAGGGTTAGTACAACAGACAGGAAAACTGGTCCCCCAGCCCAGAACCTCCCTTGGCAAGATCTGCAAGTTTGCTGTACTCTCTCCAGCCACTGGTGCCGTGCAGCACTACGTACCGGTTAGCCTTCAGCTGCTCTTGCCAACTTCAGAGCTGGTGCCCTGCACACGAACCGATGTGCGGCTCCAAATGCGATGAAAACGCAGCACGGCACCTCTGCTGGTACTCTCAAGAAAACTTCATGTGCAAGGCAGAACTCAGAACCTGGCTGAGTTTTTACTAGCAGTTGGTGTAGGTTAGGCTAAGAAATTGTTTTAAGAAATTTGCACAAAATAATTTAACTTTCTCTCTGCTTGTGAATTTCCCTAAGCACATTAGAGAAGTAGGTTAAAAAGTGCTCCTTTTTTCTGACTGGAGACAGGACAGCCAAAGTTTTACAGTGCTTCTCCTTGGGAACGAAAACCATTTTGTGACCAAGCAAGAGTTATGTTTCTCACTTTTGCAAGCCTTGGCAGCAGGGCCCAGGATGTTCTTTCCAGGTACATACACACTCACACCCATCTAGACAGGAACAACCCCTGCGCAGGGAACACGCTTTCCATCTGCGAGCGCAGCTACTAACCCAGCAAACTATTTGCTGATAGCTATTTCCACTATTTGATCAGCTTTGCTACTAGACACATAAACCACTGCTAACACTTAGCACACAGGATGTACATACCAAGGCAGTGCAGAATATTAAAATCAATATGCAACTTCATCACACCATCAAGAATGAGACTTTTCAGTGTAACAGGGCTTGAGAGAGCACCGTGCAGCGACATTTTTTTCCCCAGCAGCTGTGTAGGGGCTCAGCCAACCCAGGTTTTACCGAAGCACAAAACTCAGAAAGGCAGAGGAAGACTCAGCAAACATCTCTTACGCTACCTACATCCCCCAGCCTCACCTGAGAACTCGCACTCACCAGCCACAAACTTCTCTTCTGTTTTTTCAGTACTCTGTCCCCAAATACATTAAGGCATTAATGTCCTGGCAAAGAAGAAAGCAAATGCATCAGCAAACATTAATGGACAGGACTGTTTTCTGTAGCTGTAAATACCTGGCTGTACATGTTGGTCACCCCCTGGCAAAAATAATTAAGTACAAGTGCCCAATAGAATTGTAGATTGTAACTTAAACAGGAGGCGATGAGCCAGCTTTCAGATAGCCAAAATACACACACGCACCCATACGCACATGAGTACTACAGCGTAGCTTCAGTAGGTGTGCTGAAAGGATCTTGGCTTGCACAGCAGCCAGAAGGTCAGGAATAGAGACACGAGGGGTTTTAACCAGTGAGTCAATTAGACCTCTTCATAAGATATGGTAAGGGTCCTTGCAGATACAAGAGACTGAGCAGGAGATACTGCAATGTCTCACATAAAGGCAATGAACATGCATGTTCCTGACATGCTGTCTGCTTTCTCAAGCATCACCCAGAGTAATTTTTAACCCCTTCTTCACTCCAGCATTTTAAGAGCATCACCCTGCAAGATTCAACAATGCATTTTCCTCTCTGCATTCCCCATCATCTTGAGCATCAATAGGCTAAAGCACTAGACCCCAGGCACCACTAACCCATACACTGGCCCACCTAAAAGAAACTGGAAAGCAAAAAATGCAAGATCTTACTGGCAGTCCTGCTGCAACAATGCCGGTAGAGGACAATTCCAAGTGAGAGGAGAAAGAAGGGTCTGGAGGAAAACTCTCCCACTGTCATACAGCAAAGCCGATTGGAGGACGGTGTTGCTGGGCTATAGGAGTAAAGATGAAGTAAACTCCTTCCCAAAGGAATCCAACTCCTGGTTTTTCTTCCCTTCCAGAACCATCCCTTGAGAGAAAAAATTATATGACCCTCTGAACCGTTCCCCTCTCACTTTGCTCTAAGCTGGCACTGCCAACACACGTGCGATCACTACGCCAATTCCTGGCAGTGGCTTAGCCCCGAAGGGAAGGGGTTAAGCAGCAGCAGCACAGCCACCGGGGAGTGGAGACGTTAGTTTAAACTGACAAATCTAGTCCTCTGTAAACAGAGGAAACAAATCACACCAAACAGCAGCCATTAGGACAGCGTTCTTACTGCTTTAAAGCAAGCCAGCCGATGCTGGTCCCCAAATCTGCGGGAGGGAGCTTACCCCTGGCTCCTCATTGCTCCGTAACCAGAGGTGAGACGGGAACGCTCTGCCACCGGAATCCACTGACACGCCGACAAACTTGAGAGAGAAAGACGGCAGGAGAAAGCGGGAGAAGAAAAAGGGGTGGAGGCAAGTCTGACATGTTTGTACAGTGCCTGCTTCACCTAAGCTGCTGAGTTTGATTTCAGGGTGTGGTAGCAGACGGGACACAGAAGCACTCAGCACGGAGAAGCCTCAGATTCCTGTTCTGAGGAAAATGACAGGGACCGACAGCAGAGCCTCTCGGGACCACCTTGTCTTCTCCTCCCCATCTCTTCCTTTTCGTCCCTAGAAGGGATAAGAGAGAGAGGAAGAGCTGAGACTCACACCTGGGCACCGAGGTTTGCTGGCTCTCAGGCAGGAACCTTGGGGAGATCATCTCCCATTCCCCTCCACCCTTTTTATCCCCCTCCCACTTCACTGCTGACCTATTAAAGCTCCAACTTGCTCGTTAGCTATTCTCTCTCGGCTCCACAGCCTCGGGCCCTAGAGCTGCTGCAGTTTCCGACGAATCCCAACATCTCCGCCAGCGTCGCCTGGCTGCACACTTCAGGACCTGCCACCAATCCCTCAGGAAAGCTTTGATTGCTTGCTACATGGCTGGCCACAGAAGAATTCACCCATTTATTTGCGTTGCAGATGAGCAGCACATGACCTGGCGCTTTTACTTCTCCCCTGTCGCTCGGCATGAGTCAGTGCTGCGAGGTCTGAAGTCTAGTATCACCTTGTAATCCCGTTGCTCTGCCTGTGCTGTGCCTCAGGGTTTACCAACTCCTGGAAAACAACATTTCCACAAGCGACTTGTGTTAAGTAGGACGCCAGCTCCGCCACTGCTCAGGGGTGTCGGATGGGCATAGGTGGAAGGGGCATCATTAGAGGACGCCTTGGGGATTTCAGCCTGGGAGAGATCAGAGTTCATGTCAGAAAACCCATCAGCTGCTCTTTCTCCGCTGCAAATAAAGAGGGTTCTTGGCCTCTTCAAACCACTAACAATGTGGGCTTAACCCAAAGATATTTTTAGGTCCAAAGAGCAGAGATAAAAGCCTTCAAAATCTACCCCCGTGACTTTGTAATTTTTTTAAAGCGTTGGTTTTGTTGAACCGCCCTTAAAATAAATAAATTAATGACACGCTACAAATAGTCATTAGGCTGTCATCATCCACCATTTCTGCTGAGAGTGGCTTGTCCAGCAGAGTTGGGCCAGCCCACTAACCTTTGAGCTGTGTTGCCCCATTCCAATTTTCCTCCCTACCTATTCATCCCACCTAACCAGGCTGCAGTACCTCTGTACAACAACCAGGGTCACAGATCCAGTCGGCACGCACAAGATCTACAGTAATATTATGAAGAAGGAACAGAACTGGGGTTCATACAGAGAACGTAAAGGAAACCCTGGTATCATTGTAGCTGATGGTCTGAGGTTCATAATGCTCTTTTCCAGACCTGCTAGCTAAGTTGTGGAAGGCTGCTGGCCGAAAGTGCAGTCGCCGCTTCTGCATTACACTGCAGGTCCTTGCCTGCCAGAGCCTGCCAAAGAGACTGAGATTTCCTGCCTGTTACCTAACAGCAGCGTCCCTAGGGTACAGGAAATAAAGTTAGCCAGGTTCCTTTCTGTCTGGGGATTAGCTTGTCTCCTCCTCCAGGACAGGTCCCATACACAGATATAATCAAAAAAAAGGAAAGTTCACGTTAATAGTCGTAAACAACAAACTACGATCAAGAGAGGCATTCTTTCTCCAAAAGACTGGAACTTGCAAGGCAGAAGCAGCACAGCGGAGGATCAGAGATGAGGAAACAGAGCATGATCCTGGTAGGTGTGGCGGAAACGTGACAGTGAGCACGCACCGTCATTGTCATCTGCTGCATCTGTGCTTTGCGGGTGTGCCAGTCAGTGAGGAGCCGTCTACACAACGACAGCTTGGGGAGCATCACAAAGAAACGTCATTTATACTCTACAAGGAGTCACCCAGGCTTGGAACTGGCTTTAGATTTGCATAAGTATTATATTTTATGGGCTTACATGCTAAGACAGCCTTCTAGAACAAGACAGAAGTTCTTTATAAATGGAAAAGCCTGATTTTACATGTCAAGACACAAGATTAGAAGAAACCAAGGCAGCCTTGAGTTGATGTGAACCTCTGCTGCCTACAATCTTAATGAAAAACCAGGACAATTTCCAGTCCTTCTACTCACAAGTTTTGTCCCAGCAGTCCTACACACTTTGAAGAAAAATTTCCCAGTAGAAGTGATGCATCTCTAATTTTCCCCCTTTAGAAATTGTCTCTTTATTAAACACTTCACTGCTCCTTCCCTGCCCACTGCTCCCTTCTTACCTAGAGAGTTGCACAAGATAATACAAATAATTATACTCACACATCTATATAAACACACGCATACACACCCCGCTCCTCCTACGGTTGCTGTACTCCAGGTTGCTCACTCAGGTCCTGTCTCTTAGCTATGGCAGCCATAACTGGCAAGCAAGAAGTGCTGCAGGGTACGTTGACTAAACGCTTGCATCGCAGACTGCCTGATTTATGCACACAGCAAAGGCCATTCCGTACTCCATGTCCCCTCCCCAGACACAAAGCGTAGCAAATTTCAGATCAAAACTGCTGATCTTGCCTCTTTCCTCACCCTGCCCATCCACGTCACTGCATCGGGAAAGCACTAGCACCTCACGTCCCGTGCTGTTGCTGCAGTAGGTTCCATCTAAGCCCATTTCCTCTCTAGTGGAGCAGAATTTTGTGAGAGAGGAAAAAAAAACAACAACAAAACTCTTCAACATTTTACTATGCCAAGAGGCAAGACTGAGCACTTCTAATCTTCAAAAAAAAAAGTTAGAGACACCAAGGTCAGCTCTACCATATACGCCAGTTTTCTTCTACCTCAGCCAGGAAAAACGTACTTGGCCACCTGTTTGGAGCTTGTGGGAACTGGGCAAGCTGTTAAGAAAAATCTATCCTGCTTCAACAAAGCTTCCAGGATAAGTCTAATACCAAGGCACAGCAAATGTGAGGCATTCGGGAAACTGCAGTAAGAACTAAGGCAATTCCATCCTTGGACCTAGGCTGCGGTTCTGAGCTACACCTTCCAGCAGAGCTCCTCTGAGCTCTGGGATTTGCTAGGAGGCACAAATGGACTTCCATCAAAGAAGTGTGGTCCTTCTTCTCTTTCATGGCTCTTGAAATCCAGAGTAAGCTAGCCAGGGCAGTGAAAAAATACGCCAGCAATTGGGACAAAGGGGTCACTAGGAGAAAGGGTGTGTTGCAAATTCACAAAGCATCAGCACCAACTGCTGGGAGGAAGCACAAGATAGGCATCAAGTCTACAAGTCTCATAATCAACACAAGGCATTAGCCAGCACTGGAGATAAGGACGGAGCAATCCAGAGGCAGTTTCGCTTCAAGTAAGTGTTTACAGTTTAGCTACGTTTCTCCGAGGCAATTGCATTCAGAGGCAGGCAGAAAATTTCAAGAGAGCACTATTTGGATTGCTAGCTCTAATGTTAGGGTTATCTGCCTGCTTACTGTGCATTGCTGACATTATGAAGGTCCTGGAGATCCCAGCAGGATGAAGGCTCCCACTGCATGAGCTCCTTCAGTGTGCTTGTGCGTGCCTCCAAGGTTTCCAGTCTAATCCAGTTTCCATATTTTTTGGTCCAATTCAAAACAAAGCCAAATGCACCACAGCTGAAGAACTGGAAGTTGGTTTAGCAATTTCATCACCTCCGCCAGAGCACTGCCTACTGTTATAGACCAGGACACATCCCCACGCTCAAATCTGGGAGGGCAGCATGGTGCCTGGAGTCCCATTTCACCCTATTCGCATCGCCAAATACAACGCACGCTGGGTCACATGAACGCAGAAAACGGGTGCTGCTTCAGGCTCTCGTTGGCACTAGGGCAGAATCACAGCCAGGCTCTCCTGGGCCGGGCAGCTCCAAGGGGGAGCAAAGCATAGCCAGCGAGGAAGCAGCACGGGGACCTGCAGATTCTGCCGGGCTGAGAACACCAGGCTGGAGCAGCGGGAGCTGAGAACATAGGCAAGAAAGCAGATTAAGCATCAAGAGAGGAAGAAAACAGCAGACTCTCTTTAAAAATTCTATCTCCCACTCTGATGAGAAGTTGAAACTAAAGCTCAAGAGGATCACCTGAACACAGCACACGCTGTTTTGCTACTGCTTAAATTCCTGTGGCTCGGTAGACATTCCCTGCAGATAATATCAATACAGCTTGGATCACAGCCATCTCGCAATTCTTCCAGATCTTTTCCTTGCAAAAATTCACAGACGTATTAGGTTATAATAGAAGTAACGTCATGCTCCGCCAGACAAGTCTGTGCCACCCTCTACAAAAGGTGTATCTGCTGCTTCCCACAGAAGTCAGGAGGATCAGCCCTGAGATGGCAACGTTGCAGCAGAACATCAGCATAGCCTACCTTGTCCACAGATTCGCCAGGTCACCTTGGGGAAGTCATTTTGCACACTGGTAAAAAGGCTGTGACAATGCTTAACTCCCACAGAACAGAGGCAGCTTAATCTGTTGTTTTTTCAAGCGTGCTGTGATCCTTAAAGATGCTATAGAAATGCAGACTGGAAGCCCTGGCTGACATCAGAGGAATACAGACTACAGCTTCTGTTCAGAATAACTAGGTCAGTCAGCTGTAGCAAAAGTATTAACCAGAATTCAGAGAATTCCTAGTGGCTGAAATAACGGTAGCAAGAGTCTAACACCATTTGCTGTTTCTAGTCGCTCTCTGCCTCTGGGTACGTTCAAACCCAGCTCTCAAAAGCTGAGAATAATTTGAGGTCTGGAGCTGATGCTTCTCCAAATCCAGCCACGTGGCTCTGCGCAGCACAGGAGGCTCCCACCCCACTCGCTGCCTCGCAGAGGCCGGGAACTGCTGCCCTCACAGACACCACCGCCTTAGCCCATCTCGGAGAGCTGCACTGCTAATCCCGCGCCAGGGAACGGGTGTCGGGGCCACCCTCCCGGCAGCAGCCACCCTACAGCAAGTGCAGGAGGGTGCTCTGCACTGCGGCGGTGTAGCTTGCTTTGGGGGAAGGCTGGTAGAGGCAGGGAGCAGCTGTTTGAATGGAACGCGAGGAAGAGAAGAGGGGAAGGGCTCACCATTGCAATGGGGTCAAGTATCCAAAATTTATCTCAAACTCCTCCAGGGGATGAGTGTCCAAAATTTCTTTCAATCCCCTCCAGTGGCTGAGGCTGGACTGAGCATTCACAGAATGGTCGGGGTTGGAAGGGACCTCTGTGGGTCACCCAGTCCAACCCTCCTGTCAAAGCAGGGTCACCTACAGTAGGCTGCAGAGGACCTTGTCCAGGCGGGTCTTGAAGATCTCCAGACAAGGAGACTCCACCACCTCCCTGGGCAGCCTGGGCCAGGGCTCCGTCACCCTCAGAGGGAAGAAGTTCTTCCTCCTGTTCAGATGGAACTTCCCAGGCTTCAGTTTGTGCCCATTGCCCCTTGTCCTGTCACTGGGCACCACTGAAAAGAGCTTGG
>Ga0065711_1000813_pt1 | contig 54637 bp, 22 predicted proteins | sample Hoacrofraction12_FD_59098 | JGI IMG/M metagenome (GOLD analysis project Ga0065711, IMG submission 59098) | Hoatzin crop microbial communities from Cojedes, Venezuela - Epithelial fraction 12 v2 (version 2) | ecosystem: Host-associated > Birds > Digestive system > Esophagus > Crop | place...
TACATGACCCACAGAGGTCCCTTCCAGCCCCTAACATTCTGTGATTCTGTGGCAGATAGATAGATAGATAGATAGATAGATAGATAGATAGATAGATAGATAGATAGATATGTATATGTGCACCTTGTGTTTGTTAGCCACAAAATGGCCTTTTTAAAGAGAAAGATACCATCATAGATACCAAAAATACAAAAGGCAGGATAGTGGTGATGAGCTTCCTGTATTCTGTCCCTACACTGAAACAGAGAATCTGTATGTGTATTTTAAAATTTTCTATTTCTTTTTGTCATGCAGCAACTTTTTGTAGATGCAACATGTAATGAGGTTCATAGCGAGATAGCTGATGAGGTGACAGCTATGGACAACATGATTGCTGAACTTCAGGAACTGAGCAACCATCTGAGAGACCAGTGCTGACACACGGACCAGATTTCATGACAGGAAGACAACAATGATGTGTTTCTTTTGCCACAGCTTTTGCCGATGGGATGGTAACAATTCTAACGCAACAACACCCTCAATAAACATTCTTCTGTACAGCGCTGTTCTTGTGGTCGGTTTTCTTCAGAGTTCTGGCTGCGTTTTAAGATTCTTACCTGCTTTCATTGCGTATTTTGGTTCCTGAGGCCCAGATTTTCTGAAAGAGAGCTACTATTTATTATTTGGTATTTTTTATTTGGTATTTGTAAGGTGATTATCGAGGATTAGTTCTGCCTGCACCTGTGTGGTGGGTAGGGGAGCCAGAGAGGCGCCAGGGTGGGAGGAGACGCCCAACCACGCAGCAGAGGTGGGAGCTGGGCCCAGCCTATCACCCGCCCTCACCAGCGAGGCGCGCAGCCAATCGGAGGGTGCGTCTGCCTGGTACTGGCCAATCGGAGGAGCTGTGAGGCAGGCCTGTCAGTGATGGGAAGCTGAGGTGAGGGCAGGCTGTCATGGCAGGGAGCACCATGGGCACTGGGGGGCTGCAGGCAGGGCCGGGGCCTGAGGTGGCTTGCTAGGTCGTCAGGCACTTTACGATTTTAATTCGGTGTTAATTGCTTGCAGGGTAGTAGGAGTGAGGTCCTGAGAGTAAGAATTTAGTCTTTTTTGTTTTTCTTGTAATACAATCAAAGTAGCAGGATGTTTGCTGCATTAGGATTTACAAACAGTTATTACTTAAAGCAGTATTATTTTATTCAAAAATACATAACCTGTGTCCCATGGGCAACAGGCTAGCACTTCATTTGGGCCTTTTACAGGCATGGGGATTTCCCCACACTAAGGCAGCAATAAAACTGCAATCTTAAAATATTTACGTCTGACTACACCTGAAGAAGTTATTTTCATCTAGACTATTTTGCATTCTTTCATCTTTAAGCATCTTTGCTACAACTCCTCTTAAAATAGGATTTTTTCAGTGTTTTCCAGAAACCTATGCAAAATAGTTTCCTCACTCATCATAACTGGCTTTTCTTCCGTATGAGAATGTTGAAGCCTTCAAAAATGTGGTTATCTGTATTCTGGGTGCGCACCATCTGTGGTACGGTCGTTAAAACTGTACCGTTACTAAATGGCAAGAATACTGTCCCTGAAGAGAAAGTCAGAAGGTAAAAGGAAACCAAACAATTACTTGGATTTGAAGCAGCAGTGAGAGTGTGTTATTTTGGTGTGTGAAGGGGAAAACCATCCTGATGCCTTTCTAAAGCTTTGTATCCTTGTAAAGCTGCTTAGAAGGGAGAGTAAATTCTTTGCTGCTGGTATTTTAACATGAGGTTCCCCCAAATGTTATCTTAACAAAGGGTTTACCTGCTAGCGAAGGAGAGCTGGCTCCAAAACACTTAGTCATTGAAATGGCTTAGAAAGGGAGGAGGCAGTAGAGTTTGTGCAGAGTCAGTTTGCTGGAGATACTCCCATTTTGCTCCGATGTATAGTGAGGGGCCCACCTGCCTGAAAAAAAACAGGCTGTGGGTTTTATGACAGACTTCTACCACTACTATTTTTTTATAGTTGTATTTTGATATGAATTACCTTATTCACAGGGGAAAAAAAACATCTTTATAACTATTGTTTTGTTCCCAGCACAAAATTTTCTTGGGGAAAAAAGGGTTTAGGTTTCTTGTGATCTTATGGCAAGTTTTAAACCAGAACTATATCCGACTATCAACCTGAAAACATGAGATGTGAATTCAGTTGTCTTGATTTAAAAGCAAGTAATTTCCATGGAGGTTACCCAAGACACTTTTATAACTGAAGGTTGGAAAGAGGTGCAGAATATGAAGTCACATTCAGTTTTGTGTAATGGCTTCTGCTTAACATTTAATAATGCTAGATGGTAAATTAACATTTCATATAGAGTATTAGAGAGGTTTCTGAGAAGGCCTTGATTTTCTTTCCCTTTTGATTTTTTTTTTTTTCTTTAGAAAACCATTTTTGTTTCTTTGCTTAAGGTGGTCACATGAAAAAGTCATTCTGCTCTTCCAGTGTCTCTCCCCTGCAGTACTTCAAGTGTTTTCTCAGCATGGATTTTCTCCTTGTTTGAGCTTCCCTCTCTTAGCAGATGTGTGGAATATAAACAGCTTTGACCTAATACAGGGAAAGCTGCTATCCACAGACAGTGTGTTCCTGAAGAGTGGTATGGCTAGTCTTATGACAGCACACCAGTTTTCCTGTCATAATTAATGTAATAGAGGGGAGATGTCTGCAGAGACTTAAAAATACACAATTTCAATACATACAGACAATATATACATGGTGCAGAGGATGGAGAGGCAGGAGCTGGCTCACCGTTCAGGAAACACTGGCTTTTCAGAAGAGATACCCATCCCAAAAGAAGTCAGTCACTTCGTCCATGAGACTGAACGCCTGATGCAAATCTCTTACAGGTACGTTCTTGCTTCCTCTTTCTTTGAATTAGTGGCATTTTCATCTTCTTCAGATGTAAGGTGAGCCTATACCCCTTCTTTGGAGTTTGTCACAGGGGCCTTTTAAAACTTCACAAAAACAAAAGCCACCTCAGTTTTGTATAATACTCATGCCGCCAGCATTTGGTTCAGAATAGCTCTCAAAGACCGTTGTCATGAAGCCAATGTTACTATAAAAGCTCTGACTCAAAAAAACTTGCTAGTATGGAAAGAGGAAGGAACATTTCCTAAACAAACTGCAGACTTTCCAGATCTCCATCTTATGGGGAGCATCTGTCTTCTAACGTGGGAATGTTTTTCCTTGAGGGTTTAGCAAAACTGGACAGTCCTTTCCTAATGTAGTTGTCACAGCTACAAATACCTCTATAACGTCTATGTTATCAAGTGCTCTGTGTACTGTATGATAATGGTTACTTAGTGTAGCATGGACCCGATTAATCAATATTTCATGGGAATGGATTACAGTTCACAGCAGAACTTCGGGTACTTCCAATCTTTTATTCTTTTTGACGTTAGAAGTATTAGGGATTACCCATATTGTCCTCTATCTGCAATTAGAGCTAATTTGGTGTGAAGTAGAGGTAAAACAGAGGAGTCTAGAATTGTTCAGCTTCTACCTACCCAGACAGGGAAAGCAACTGTGGCAGGGTTTTGAAGGTGAGTATAAAGCCAGTAAAACTTGAAGGAAATATGATGTATGAAAAATAATTTCTTTCCATGGCTTAAGAGGTTTTTTGTATGTATTTGACTTAATATGGTTCAACTTATGATGTATTTTCAGCCACTGGTGTTTGGAACCCAGGAAAGATCTCCTGACTCACCCAGAGGGCTGTGTCTACACAGAGGAAGCGTACACAGCCGAGTGCGGTGCTCAAAGATTTTCTTGGGTTGGGACATTACTCACGAGCAGAAGTGAATGTTTTTAGGGCTAGTGAGGCCACGCTGACTCAGGCAGGTCATCCCAACTAAATGCCAGGAAATGCTGTGTTCCGCATCACACACTCCTCAGTGTTCCTTCCACCACACTGACTGGTGCATTCAGAAAGGTAGGCAGCTCTCATCCAGTCATTCATGCAGAGCTCTCTACCAAAAGTGCCTTGGAAAGAAATAACTCTTGGAATAAGTTTTCAGATCTAAAAATGGTGTATGGCTTTTATGCAAATACAGAGGATACACTTACAAGTTTGGCTTTTGGAGATGTACGTACTTTGGTTAAAACTACAGCTCTAATTATTTTCAAAATAAATAAGGCAAAAAAACCCCAGGTATTAATTTTGTCCTGCTTTGGAGCAGTACTATGCAAGAAGTTATAAAGTCACTTTGAAATTATTTTGACTTAGCTCTTCAGTATTTTTGTCTCAGTACGAGTGACTGCATGAATGACAGTACAGATGGACGTAATGTATTTCAGGGGTTAAAAGGAAGCTAAAAAGCTCATGCTATTTCCAGAGTAATTAATTAAAATAATATATAAGTATTTGACTTTTCTTTATCTGCATTCATACAGAGGTCTGTACCAGAATTGTGTACAAAATAGGGAAAAGGTAACAGCTGATAGTGTACAACTTGGGTTCTCTGAACTTAAACTGGAATTTGATGGGAAAATCTTACTCTAAAGAGGAAAAAGTTACCATCAACTCTATGGGTTTGGTTTTGATGTGATTAGTCAAACTAAGTACTTTGTGTTTCAAAAATTATTTCAAGAAATTAATTTGATTATTTTTGTTTATATTGTGTGTGTATGTAAGCACTTATGTGTACGTATATGTATATATGTATTAACATGCACATATATACATATATATAATAATGTCTGTGTCATAGAAAGAGTTGTTAATTCTGAAGGTTTAAGAGGTACATTTACAGGAAGGTACATCTCAAAGCATGCATTACAGTGACTGGAACATATGTCAGCCTCCTGTCTGTGCATTTCTAACATGCTTGCCACTAATCTAAGTGCTGACTACAGGACTGATAGTCTTCCTTTTCAAAAATTACTAGTTATTTTGGATATACTGTTGAAGAAACCTTTAAAGGCTGCTGAATTTAGAAGTGAATGTGTGAAGCACTCTCAGAAAACCAGACAGAGCCTTTCCACATCTCCCACATTTCTTATTTGAAGTCCCTGTTTTCAAAGTCCTATTCAGATTTGGCAAATTTAGGCCTAAATATCAGCCTGAACATGAGTCATCTAAATTTGTTAGTTACAGGCAATAACTAGAGACTTAGTGAATGTTCATTGTAGTTCAGGGAAAAAAAAGCTTTGCTTTCATAATTAAATACCGTTAAACACTGTCTGCCTTACCTCTGAACTTCCTGCTCTCTTTGTTTCAACTCCATTTTCCAGAGAACTTCTTATTGCTGGTCTACCAGTTAGCTTTAAAATATGTAAACAGATATATTTTAACATAGATTGTTTTCATTTTTTTATTCACATAGGAGATTTCCGTTGATGTCTGCCATTACAAAACTGTGGTTTTATCCATTTATGAAGCATTTTAAATTCAAATAGTAAGAGAATTGACTTCATATTAGGGCTGAGTGGAATTTTAGAAATTATTTTGTCACAAAATGTTGATGGTTACCTTGGATTAAGACGGGCAGGGATAGCACTTACTGTAAGAAGAGCTTTAATTTGCATTTCTGAAGATGTTTTGTGTACACAAGTGCATGTAAAAGATGTGCCTATCCCCTGTTGAGAACTGCCAAATCAGTAACAGGGTTGGTGACATTTTTTTGAGCTAAAAAGTTGTAAGCAAATCAGGCCAGATGTAGGGAAGTCCATGCTGTACATTTTACACAACAGGTTTCAGAAATAAAATTGGCAAATGAGGTGAATTTCTCAATGTGAATGGCAGTAAAATAGTAAATTTACTGTTATACAAAAGCCGTTGCAATACTGCAATACAGATAGTTTTTGCATCATTCAGAAATACTTATAAATAGATAGGTTTCAATCGACAAGTAGCTTATTCAGGCATGTACTTAAATATAGTAGCTCCATTCATTAGACAAACATTTCTACTAATCCCACAGATACACTAATAGAAAAGTAATCCTTTATAGACTGAATGTAGGAGCAGAGGGTTCTTTTTTTAACTATTAACATCCTTCAAAGACCAAGGTCTAATCTTTATTAGTGACTGTATTTGGTTTTCAGTAGATGAGTTGAAAATTGATAACACTGGCAGCGTGTTAAGTTAGAATTCCTTACTGAAAATGGAGACACCCTTACTCTTATGAGCAGCTTATAATATATATTGTATCTTAAGTAGATTTGTTTCTGCTCTTTAAACAAACAAAAACCCCAGAGAGCAACAGCAGTCTTGTTGGGCTTTTTTTTTTGTTTGTTTGACTGTTTTTATAGCATTTACCCTTTCACTCGCTTCTTTCACACTTTTACTTTCATTGTTAAGGCAAGAAAAGTAAGCTTGTGGATTCAGGCTGGCTTCACTGGGCAAGAAAAGGATGCCGGGTAGGGACAAGACAAGTAAGCGAGTCACTGCTCTTCTGTACTGGGGTAGATAAAAGACCTATTACAAATTTCATCCAGTAATGCTGATCTAAACCTAAATTGGGTCTCTGCAAAAACAGGGTGGTTTGGGGTAAAAAATCTGTGATAATTAGCTCTGCTTTCTGTACAGAACTGTTTTCCAAGTTGACCTACGTATGAAAGCCCATATTTCTGCTTCCAGTTTAGTCTGATTGAATGTTTTTTCAGAACACACCAAAAACCTTTTAATCACCAGTGACGTCACATATCCCTTCTCCACTTTTTTTCTCCCCCCTATTTATTTTAAACCTGAGTGACCTGTGAATCAACTACAACAGTCCTTGGCCAAAAATCAGCATAACAAACCAGGCAAAGAACTACCAGCCAAGAGCCATGCAATGGAAAATTGGGATTAACAGCACGAATATCTTCAAAACTGCAAGTTAGCCTATTAATGACATCACTGCTGAAGTGAGGCAGCTAAATTTTGCAAGTCACATTTAGAACTTAACCCCTACAATTCAACTCTTTTCCACTGTCATCTCTAAATGAGCATCATATTCTTTCTGTGTTAAGTGCAATCATTCCATCCACCTCCAGCCCTCTCATCCTGCTTAATTTTCACTTTCTGCTCGCTGGAATGGTGATCCTGCAATCGTGGAAACCTCCTTTGTGTTTCTTTCTCCAGCTTCTCTGGCACACAGTTGACTGGCCCTCTCAGCCGTCTGCCAGTTGTGTGACCTTTGGTCCCTGTAAAAGCACCCCTGACTTTTATAGTTCTTTGTGTGCTTCTGCCCCACAGCAATTTCATTTTGTCCCTTTCCAGTAGTAGTGCCCTTTCCTCCCCTCCTTGTATCTCTCTTCACCACTTCTTTAAGGTTTCTCTATCAGTTCTTGGTAGGAAAGATGCTAGGAGGGACCTTAAGGTTGCAATTAGCGTAGAGAAAAACTAACAGCAATGTGAAAAATGTAATTTGTAGTGGGATGAGAGCTACCTGAAGGAGTGGAAAAAGGACCTTTTTCCCTCTGCCTTGGCTGAGCCCCTTGGGGGGGAGACAGAGGGTACAGACTTTTATGTTTAAGGGAGGTAAAGAGCACTGTCAGCCTTTGCCAGAAAACTGAGACTGTGAAGGGAGAACAGCAGCCCAGGGACGATGATGTTGGTCCCTGTGAAACTGCTGAAACAAGGGAAAAAAGATTAGCACTATTCATTGGGAAGGAAGGCACAAGTCTTTCCTTGAGCAGGGGATTGAGCAGTAAATAACCAGACCGAACTACTACATTGCCAGAGAGAGGCGGCAGACCAGCCAGAAGGAACAGATGCAGCTGGAGAGCAAAGGTAAGTCACAGCTTGGCAATAGCCCCAAAATTAAAAGAACCAAGCTTTAGGCACAAATGCTGGTGTACTGTAGGGCTTTTAACAGCCCATATGGTCTGAGGGATTGTGTCTGTTTGGGAACACTCCAGCCATACCAACAATTTTTTTGTTTTATTTGTAGCAGTCCATCTTGCACGTCTCATGTTTTGCTATTGTCAATGCTATCACCTTCTATTTTTAAAGGCTTGTAATTTGACTGTAAATTCTATGCAGTCTTAAAACCAGGTGTAGTGAACACACTTCAACCAGTCTGCATTTTCTGTTTGCAAGTAAAAAACAGGCTAGTTCATAAGCTTAGCAAGCTACTGGAACCAGATAATTTTTGTAATCTGTAACTGCAAAACTAACTTACTCTCATACTAAGCAGGAGGGGGGTTTGTAGCTGAAGTATGTCTTGCATTTGGTCTGTACTCCACAAGGGCTTTTACTGCTGTAGTAAAGAGGAAGAAAGATAGTAAGCAAGCAAAGCAAGTTCAAAAGAATTGGTGTAGAATGACTTACACAGTTTCAAATAGAACTTCAAATTGAGTCCTGTATAAATTAACGAGGGGAGGGAAAAAAAAGGAAATGGCTTGTGGAGACAATTTAAGAAGTGAGGTCCATAAAATGAAATGAAACAGTGATAGTATTGAGAATGTGCTGTGTTGTGACACCATTCAGAGATGGCACTGGCAGTGGATACTCACCTCTGTCTGCACCTGCTGTTTTACTGCAGAAACATTTGTCAAATATGATTCAGATTCTGAGATGTTCCTAATCAGAATTTTGGCAAACTATTGATCAGGGGGATTGACACTGAGGTCAGTAGGATTTTTCCATGTTTCCTGAACATCTTGGCGAAAGATTCAATCTCCTGAGGTTAAGCTTTTGCTTATCCTGTTCCCTGGGCATCCTGTGTCTGTTATACTCTTGAGTGCCTCACTGTCTTGGATAATACCAAGAGTTTAGTGCTTTGATTAAGTGACACCAACTACTTAGTTCAGCGCAGATGTTGCAGACCACTATTATGTATTTGTGTGCAAGGACACACAAATACACGTACACACTTCTCTCGCTTGTAGCATCCCTCCCTCCGCCTCAAGGCAAAGAAAAGCAGTCTGGGATGCTCTGCTGCACAAGGTGACATGCCTGGGACTATGTTTCTCAGTGGTTTATCCATCCTGCGCGTGAATGCTCCCACCCATTACTGCGGTGTTTGAGCACCTGCTGCATAATATCACTGGCTGTAACCACATCTCTTATGGGTATCATGGGATCGCTGGATTTCTGCTCTTTCAAGCATTATGCCTGAGGCAAAATTTCAGAGTTTCTGGTTAAGGTTTTATTATTTCCATGAAGTTTAACTGAGTGAAAGAGATGTCAGTTTGGTTTTTAAGAGGAAAGGTTTGCATTTTTTTCTAAAAGCAGTTGAACCCTGGGCTGTTTTGCTGGCAATGCCTTCAGCTGAGCGGTCAGTTTGCTGCTGCATGTGGAGGGTTGGGGAGCTGGGCCAAGGAACCTTGGAAGGAGATGACAAATTACTTTCTTAAAACCATAAATATATATATAATTCCTCTGTGTGTTTAGATCTTTTCCAGACATTTTCTCATACTTTCATACTAGAAATTATTTTGCACATTGAAAACGTTTTTTTTCATACCGATTACTTCCTTGTGGAAGTATTGGAAAGGCAGTGAAGGTAGCTTGCTGTGACAACTGTGAACACGACTAGGGTATGTTGTCACACACTGCCTGTGCGTGTTTTGGATCACTGCAGATATGTCCACCTTCCAAGATATAAATCCAAAGGAAAACCTGATATCCTCCCCAGTGCTGCTTCTTGTTGTAGGGACATTTCTACAACAAGGTTCTGCATCACTGAAAACAAATGGGTTTTGTATTATGGGATGGCAAGGTAATATCTATGCAGAAAAGCAATTGCATTTGAGTTGTTTCAGGCATTCATGCTGTGATTTATTGTCACTGAAATTTAATCTAGGAGTTTTTTTCCTTTGGACTTTCTCTGTGAGAATTCTAGTCAAAATATTGCATCAGCACTTCAGGAATGGAGCAGCAGTGTTATTCTGATCTGTCAAATGCAGAGGCCATGAACTTTGCCTGAGAAACCCATTGAAACAGCCTTTCTACTCACTTCAGGACTGGTAGCATAAAGAATACTTCCTTAACTGGGGGCCCCACAGTAGCCCTTACAACTTGTTCTGCATGTGAGCCTGACTTGTTTGTTTATTCTTGGACACAGTGGAGGAAAGTTACTAATCTGTGTGTAGATTTATTAGAGTGGATTATAGATAATATAGATTTAGATATATAGATATAGATAGAGATATAGATATAGATCTTTAGATAAAGATATAGATAAAGATCTTTAGATATAGATCTTTAGATAAAGATAATAGATTTATTAGAGTGGATCCCAGCAGTAGTGACTCTTCAAACTTACTTGAGCATAACATTATCAGACCTTAAATGTGCCTTTCTGCAAGCTTAAATATGTTTAGCCTTTGTGAATATTTCAAAACTTATTTGGAATAATTGTTAAAAATAAGAAGTAGATATTTAAGAGGAAGATATTTGAAATAGTATTAGACATTCTGAACGTATAAACATCCTCACAGCAGTCATGCATCTATTTGACAGAAACTTAAAAATAACTTTGTCTTTAATGCTTGGCAAATTTTCATATGTGTGAGTGCATGTGTGTGCGCGTTTTTGTGCCTTTTAAAGGTGAATGATACTAATATGGCTTTGTAATTTACTGTCCTGTTTGCACTGGCTACCCTCAGTGATCTCAGCACAACTCTGGAAATGGCATTTAATTGTGGCAGAATGAGAGCACAGGTATAAAATTGCTTTGTAAATCTCCCTCCTAACTATTGACTGTATTGCAGCCATGGGATGGGAGGGTTTAAGAAATGGTGTTTAGAAGATCTCAGAGCTCAGCTCTATACCAGAGGTTGGAAAGGATGATGTAGCAATGCTTTGACTAGGAATCCCAGTTAAGAGAGATTTGTATTACTCTTCTGATTTTTCCTTATTTAAAAACAAAATCTAGATAAGAATATACACACACTCTCCTTGTCTCTGTTTATTTTTATTGACTCTAAAACAAAGTAGCCGCAAAACCTCCATGTGCTATTGTCAGAGGCATGCAATGAACAAGATCACCATTACTAGGCATCCATCTTTTTTTCTTCTTCCAGCACCTGATGCTTGGCCTGAGAATGGTATAAAGCTGTAAGTGTGTGTTGTTGACAGGAGAGGACATGCACAAGCATTCCTGCTTTCATTTGCTCCTTTCTTACTTGTGGCTTTTGCCACCAATTTCTCCTTTCTAAGGCTCCAGAAGAGACAGATGATGACCTCCCAGGTTCCTGTTGATCTTTCCTTCTCCTGCGTGGACTCAGAGGACAGAATAACAGCTTTATCTGCAATCACACCAAGGGGATCTTTGACACCCTGCTCCCTCCAGAGCCATGGGGAGGCCCTCCGAGTAGTGCAAGTTTTGCAGCTGCTGGTTCTGTTGCCTCTTCCTTGCCTGAAGTCACCACCTCATACATTAACCTTCCCTGTTGCAACTTGTTTACAGCTGTTTTGTCTTCAGGATGCTCTTTGACAAGCTCTGTACCTCCCCAGGACCCTCCTTTCTTCTGCAGCACGGCTCTTCTGCAGTTAGGCTCTCTCCAGCTCCCACTGCATGGTCCCTTAAGAGGAACCCACAGGGTTTAGAGGCATGGTTTGAAGAAGCAGCCCCTGGTGGACTTGGCTACTCCCTGTAAACCGCTGAGTCAGCAAAGGTAATTCAGATCGTTCAAGGAGATGAATGGGAGTGCAGAGGCTTCTGATCTTTCCTTTTGGCTTCTCTCATGTGAAAGGGAGATTGGGATTGGTTTTTCCCCAAACAGTGTTCTGTGAGGTGTCCCTCTGCCGTAAGAAAGGGATACTCAAGTAAAGTGGAAGCGGGGGGTGGAAAGGGCAAAAATGTTCTTATGCACTCATAAAATCTTAGAAATGGCAAAATACAACCATTGTTTAGTTTTGAGGTTCAGGCAGCAAGCTGAGGTCTCAGTCATGGCTGAAATCCCCAGAGGGATGGGCACTATGCACATGTCAGGCAGTCCCTATTGCATGGACTGACATTTACAGTAACGTCTGACACAATGTTAGCCTACTCCATGCTGACATGGCAGAGATCACGTCCATACATTAAATGTTTTTTTCTCCCAAACAACCCTGTACTTGTCAACTGTTTATTGGTAACAGTCCCTGGCCCAGTCTAATGTCCAGACTTGAACTGTGCCCATGTAATGCTTGGAAGAGAGTTAGGTGTCCTAAGCCAAAACCATGGCAGAGGCCATGCTACCAGTTCAGCAGGATGGGTGACTGTGGTGGGCCTGTGCTCAGACACTATTAGTTTGACCAGTCTAGACATAGCTGAAGAATACAGTTCCTCCTCCAGGAAAACCACAGCTCAAGGACTGCCAAACAGGCAGAGGAATAAGAACATCAGTTTTTAGCACATTTAGTGTATGTACAAGTTAACTGTGATTTTCTGCGGGTGGGTAGAGAAGATGTGAGGTAAGGCCTTGTAAAGGCAAAGGGCTTTGCAGGTGACCTTAGAGCCATTGGTTTTGGATATAGTTGCATATATGGAACATGTCCCAGAGGTGACCTTGAGGAGCTGACAAAGAGAAGCTTGTTGCCTTAGCAGAACAAATAAGCCACAGATGGAAGAACAAGTAGATAACACCAGTCTTGACAAGAAAACATGAAAGAGCACAAAACTGCATTAAGCCAGTCTTGAAGGTCCTTAGTCTCTAAGTGACTGATAAGGGAGAATAATTAAACAGGAAAGGGTAAAGAGATGAGAACCATAAAATAATCAAACTTGCTAGTGAGCAGCAACCACTAAAATTAATGACTTTCTTCTGCCTCAGAACAAGGATTTTAATCTTCTGCTTTCATTTAGGCAGCTCCAATTTCTACCTTAATGTTATTTTTATATATTACATTTTCCTGTGAATATAGCAGATGGTGAATATAGCAGATGTAACTTCCATATGAAGTCAAAGAAGCCTCTCACAGCTGCGCAGAACAAATACTAATGCTTTAGAGAAATATAAAAGTAAAAGGTTTTAATTTGTAGGAAGAAATAGAAATCTGAAATTCATGCATGCCTGCAGTCCCCCATGTGCTATATTCCAGCTACAGATGACAGCACCGGTAGGGCAGCCAGGCCATAGCAGTCTTCTTTGCAGAGAACCTGTAAATTCAATAGCAGCTGGACCCATCCTGTGTCTGAATGGCAAGGGAAGGTGTAGCTGTTGTTTTCTGTAACCCTGTTTTATGGATCCCTGGTCCTGGAGCAGGACCTTGTTGTGCTAGGCATGCTGCCACCATTTCAGTCAGTCTGTCAACATCCCTACACAGAAAGGAAGAGACCTGCAGTATTTGACCCTCTGGAATCTCACCCTGGCTCTCCCTTGCCATCAGCATAAGTACTGACCGAGCTGTATGGAAGGTGTTGGGAAATAAATGACAGCCCCTACTCTCAGCTGCGTCTAATGGGGCACTTTCAACACCGTTTGGAAGATTTCATTTTAACTGACCTTCAGGCATGACTTCTTTTTGTGCTCTGGGTATTTTTAAGATGAGCCCAAAGGAACTCCTAAATATCTCAGAGTGGAGGAGGACACATGCTGTTGCTGTTTCCAGTAGCTCTGAAGGGTCTGGAAAGTCCCTGTGTGGAGTTTTCAGCTTTAAAGAGAGTTTTCTAAATGTACAAAGCCCGACCCATAAGTAATCTTTGTTGCCAAAAGACTAAAAGTAAGGGAAAGAGATTTGTTTGTGGCATGTAGAACCTACCCTGTCCAACATCGTACAGCTGATTGCACAGGGGGGTGAGACAACGGTGAGAATCACTGTACTTCAGTGTGTGGTGCGCACATGCTTGCAGGGCCACAAAGAGTTTGCATGTGTTGTTTGCAACCACACATCAGGGGTGAACAGCTGTAAGAGGAGATAGAAAACGGTTGGCTTCCCGCTTTAAGGGTGGTGGTACTTGCGACTAAACTGGAGTGGAAGGAAACACAAAACTGTAGCCTGGTGATGCGACAGAAGGTTTTTGGTTAGACCAAGATCCCTGTATCTCAGCTGAGACATGGCAGCTCCAGACTGGAAGTCTGACTGAGCAGCTGCTTCTCTGCCCTGGCTGTGTGCGCCGCAGGTCGTCTGCCCTTGACCTCTACTCGGCTGGAACAGGGTGGCTGCAGAAGCTGCTCTTCACCTCTTCACAGATGGTGTCTGTGGTGCCACACATCGAAAGGACACGCAGGCTCACAAGAGCTAGATGTCTTCTGACAGCCTGCTTCCAGTGGGATTATGCTTGGAGCAATTGCATAAGGGAGGTCTACGAGACTGAGTAGTTTGGATAGTCTCCAAGGCTGACTAGTCGCAAACTAGTAAGCAAAATGAATACACCCCAAAAGTTACCCTCTTGGCTTGTTTCTTCCTGGAGAGCAAGGAAAGGAACTGAATTAGGGTTTTGTGCTGCAGGGACAAGGGGTTAAGCTTCATTGGAGAAAAAGAAGCAGAAGAATGAAGGAAAACTTAGACTTCTGGGTAAAGAGATAACTAGTAGTGGCTACAGCCTAGTTACTGTGTCTGCATATCTAATTAACTTTTTTCCTCTTTTTTTCCTGAAATGTTTTTGTAGTATCACTGCTATTACTTGTAAACAATCATTTTATAAGGTGTGAAATTCCTATATTGCTGTGTTTATCATGATTCATGACCTTACGCCCCAGGGGAAGGGTGTAGTCGGCTTGGCATAAGCAGTCCTGTGCCAGATGCAGCGTGGTTCATATTCAGAAATGTTATTTACAGAGATACAAGGCGGAGGAAGGGTGGGGGGAGGCAGGAATCAGAGGATCGAGGTCCCAGATAGCCTGGAATGTGCAGGATCAGATATCTGCATTGCAGCACTTACTCCCTTAATTCATGTTTCCCAGGGTGCCTGACTCTTACAGATCGTTTCTCTTCTCAATGAACATGTGCCTACATATAGCTATTTCCATTCCAGTCATAGCCCTGGTTTATGTCGCTAACAGACCTCATCACATTTGACTGTGTTATTTTTACATAATGACTAAAGAACCATGGAATATGCAGTATACAAATTTTGAAATCAGCTTAAATATATGCATCAACATAATTTAAAAAATAGTGGAGGGCCTTAGAGTAGTGATGCTTAGGTGCCACAGAGTTCAGCTGGTAAGGGTTTCTGATGATAATTAGCAACTTAGAATCATAGAATCACAGAATAAATTAGGTTGGGAAAGACGCTTAAGATTATCGAGTCCATCCTTAACCTAACACTTCCAACTCTACCACTGAACCGTGTCCCTAAGTGCCATGTCTGCACATCTTTTAAATACCTCCAGGGATGGTGACTCAAACACTAAGTTCCAGACAAAGATTGATTATGGAACATATCAGTGAAATTCAGCAAAGATACTAAAATAAGAAAAGAAAGAATGTCAAATAATTACAAAATGGCTTGATGAATGATCTATAAACACCAAAGAGAGGTATGTATAGATCATCTAAGAATCAGTAATTGTCTTGGATTCAGGAGACCCAGGTTAAAATCTAAACACCTCCATTAAATGAAAAATTGCATTTAATTGTATTGATACCAGTCAGCTCTGCCCAGGACATGGAAACTTGCTCTCAGGGCAGAGCGTTATTGGAGGCAGAGAATAGTTATGGCATGCCAAGCTAGAAAAAATAAGCAGGTATTTCTTTCTTTAGAGAATGTTCATTGTCTTCCCAACATCAGTGTTTCTCCTAGTTCCAGTCTGATGCTTGGTTGCCTCCTCCATTCTGTTGTTGCTCCGGTCACATAAAACCTGGGTGGAGAAAACTGAAAATTAAATATAAAGAAATGTGACAAGATATATAAAGCATGTCCTATGGTAGGGAAATAAGCTGGAAATGGTTCCAATGTCACAGAAAGTTAAGGAAGGAGGTAGCAAACAGAATCAAATTTTAAGGTGCAAAAAGAAAGATTATGGGGACTTCATGTAAGAAAGCGACAGGTGAAAAAAAGAGAGGATTTAAAAAAGTAAAGGGTAAAAACTGATTTAAATGGGGCTTTAAGAAGAATAAAGAAAATATTATTCTACAGAAATTTTAATCTGGCTACACCTAAGAAGGGTTTTCCTGTCATCCTACTAACTGGGAACAATACAGACAAGGGACTAAACTAAGGAGTTTGTTTTGATCCATATATGCATGACTGCAGCCCTTTACAAACTATGCTTTCTTTGCAAAGACGGGATGAAAAAGCAAGAAAGGAGTAAGTGCAGTTGTGAGAGGCGTGAGAGAATGAATAAATCCTTCAAGCAATTCCTCTCCAGAGCAGTGGCTGGATCTCTGTCCATACCAATGTGCATATTTCACGTATGGACTGCTGCCACCTTCACCCTCCCTGTTTTCTGAGGCTTTTGAGCCAGAGCCCGGTGAGGCTTATGGTTGTAGGCCGCTTGGTTTGAGGTGAACTTGGGTAGTTGGGGTTTTTTTAGAGTCTGTAGCCTGCTTCCTGAAGCAGACCTGAAAAATGTAAACCAGTATAAATCCACCCTAAGTGACCACCAGGGAAGAAAGCTGCTGAGCCTTACTTATTCAGCCTGATGATAATGGGGAACACAAAAGATTCAATTCCTTGACCCTGGCCAAAGTCTCTAAGTTTTTTTTGTGAATGCTGGTGCCAATAGCAGAAGATTTCCAGGGTGTTCAAGGTTTTGTGTGTGTGTGTGAAACCCGGAATTTGATGGACAGATTATTACAGTTTTGTAACTTGCTTTAGTGTTTGAAGAGTGCCTACTGTCAAGAACACAGGGGGACTTCTGTGACTAGATTTCTTCCTCTCCCAAACAGAGTGAGAACTCCAAGAAGCAAAACAGCATACACATCACCCATGATTAAAAATAAAATCACTAAAGATTTTGTATGCCTCATTTCTTAGTTGACCAGCTATGAGACATCAAAATAGACTTGGTTTTTTTAGCTGTATTTTCAGAGTGTGCTCTCTGATAATAAATCTTGTTTCAGGTATTTTGGCATGCAAAACCACCACTGAAAATTTAGGACACAATATACTGCTGAAAAGAAAATTCTGAATAGCTTGATTTTTGGCTTCTTTTTTTTTTCCTGTTCTGCTAAAGATTTGCTTGCTAAAAATCAGACATCACTCGTTGGCAAAGTAGGCAAGTAGTTTAAGTTGTTCATTCTTTGTTGTTCTCTGTAGACTTGTGTCATGGTTTGGTTGTGCAAACATTCGCTCAGCTCTCATGTTGTGTGTTTCACAGGTCACTATTTTAGTTGTCTTCCTACTTACAGCAGCAGTGAGACCGTGTTTCTTGGTGAGTTAGGTACACAATTTGTAGTTTAGTAGAGCAGCACTTCTGAAAAAGGAAAAAAAAAATCCAGACTTGTATATGCCTACAGTACAGTGCTTTTCTGAAAAAATCCTGGAACAGCCATTTTGTTAAACAAGTAATTTTGTGGCAGCAGAACTAATGAAGCCTGGTTTCCTATGGTTTTTTATCTCATGGGTGATTGACTTTCACTATCTAAGAGGATGTGAGCCCCAGGCAAAGCTTTTCCCATCATTGGGGTGTTTATATAAGGGCTTTCTCCCATGAGGCTTCTCTCATATTGTGAACTCACAACTGCAAGTTTTCTCAGAGCCAGGACTCTGATAGCATCTCTACCCATCTGTCTACTTTCAGGAAAAAAAGGAGGAGGAATTCAGCTATCCTTCACAATTCTACCAGTTTTAGAAGCTGAATGGAAATATCTTTAAGAAATTGTTGGAGTGAATACACAGGTGAACACAATCAGAACGATCACCCAGGCTCCAATTTTGTAGGAAATTCTACTGAAAATAACTTGGGCATTTCAGGATGCAGTACCGCAGTGAATATCTGAGGTATTTTGTGTGCTTGAAAACCCTAGTTTAACTTTTCCCTAGAAGAGAAGACAGATTTGATAGTTTGTCTCCTGATTTTCAACGATATGTGAACAACAGCAGATGTGTAATATGTTTCCAAAAAGGTGCTTTTGTCCTTTTCTTTTGGAGAGTCCTCACAACTGCTACCATCAGCTGTTGATTAACTCTGCTGTTTAATCCAGACTGCATGGGTTTGCACTTTGGAACAGAAGATTTCCATTTCGGCCCTGCTATGAAAGCCTGCACTGGTAAATGTTAAGCCTAATTTTTTAGTTTTCACAATTGCACACTCATTCATGATTGTATAGGTAATTATCCGGTCAAATACAAAGTATCCACTGCTATTTGCATAAGAATGCTGTTCTTCAGCATAGTCCACTGAAACAACTTCTAGCACTTCATGTAGATATTTGGATAGTAAAGGCAAAGTCATAAAGATATAGTCCTAGTGCAGCCAAGATATAGCAATGCCTATATTAAAGTCAGTGAAGTAAAACTCTAGTATGTATCCTTTGATGCTCTGCCTCAGTGATGCAATACAAATGTACATTTTAATGGTACTTTTATAGTACTTGAACTCCTGGCTTTATTAAAATGCAGTTTTTCATTCTTGATATTTTTGGAACATGTTGAGAGTATAATATCCATGTTTTTCATAGATCTCAGAGAGACCTCCCTCTAAATTTTCTTTTGCCTACTCACAGCAAACCCTGCCTTGTTTGGGTGCTGGGGAACTCTTGTGAATTAGTCATCATCAGTGAGGTAAGAAGTGGAGCTTGAGTTAGTTGTCTGTATTTTAACTAAATGAGAAACTCTGGATTCTCACTAGACAGCTTCTTAGGTTTGGACCTTGTTTCTTCTGCTTATAGACTGAACTGCAAGAAATTTCCTCACTTTTTGTAGACGACCTGTATTTTTGTGTGAGTGTCCTATGCAATTTTAAGAACTTCTGGGGAAATAAGCTAATAATAGTATCTAGAAATTTTCAGTCATCCGTTTCCAGAGGCTTGAAGAGGTATCATTAGCTCCATTTTACATGCGGGGAAACTGAGGCACAGAGGATAGACGAGACTTGCCACAGACCATCCAGCAAGTAAGAAACAGAACTAGAGTTAGGAGCTCTCACTTTTGAGCTGTGCCAAATCCACTCAGACACATGCTGCAGCCATTGTGAGAGGAGGAGATATGTCACATGCTAGCCATGAATAGTAGAGTCTGCAACCTTTAGAAATAGCAATTATTTAACCTCAGTGGTTCACAAAGCCAACTGAATGTCTGAAGAGTAGAAAGAGCAGGAGATTTTCATCTTCTCACATTCAGACAACTTGCATCAATGGGCTAGCAAGGAGAAGCTTCTGTCTCTGTCTGGACTAGAGAGGAGATGTGCCTCCATGGCTGAGGCAATCTTCACATGATTTCCTCTCTAACTCGACAGAAAAATACTTTTTTGGGTACAGAGTGAGATTCTACTATTTTCTATAGTACACATCTGTGGTGGTGGCTGGGCTCTCAAGCTCTCATGAGAGAATTATCCTTCCTTTCCTTCTGTGCAGACACCTCAGATTTCTTTAGATACCGTCTGATGTAATGTTTTACTAGATGAGCCATCTGATGCTTAATCATAACTTAAACAAGTTTATTTTGTCTATGTGTGTCACAGTAGGAACCTGGGCAGGACAGGCCACATTTTGAATTTTGGTCTTGGATTGTGCTGTCTTACCTGACTAGCTAGAGGTGGAGAAATGCTTATGCTACCCTTCCTAGCTCCAGCGCCTAGAATTACAGCTTTTCAGCAGCCAGAGGATGAACACATCTCATATTTTTCTTGCTTCTCTCACAGGCTTCCTCAGATAGAGAGGGAGGCAAGCAGCAGAATAATAGCTTTACATACTCTCCTGCGAAAGGGGAGAAACAGCAAAAAACTACAGTGGGGAAAGATGGGAAACTACAGATAGAGGAACTCAGTTCTGAAATATTATGAAATGATCCGTTTTGCTTATGGCCTTCAGAATCTCAGTAGCATCCATTACAAAGCATGGTCACAGCACTGGAACTGAGATGTGAACTCCAAACAAACAGTAGAGAAGGGGGAGATGTGCTTACATCTGTTTTAAAGGAGAGAGAGGTAAACATTTTCTTAACAGCAGTGAAGAGTAAGCCTGTGTAAGGAATGCTGCCCAACAACAGCTTTTGCTTTAAAATGATCCCATATTCCTAAAGCTGTGTACTGTTGTTTTGTACTGGTAAACCATCTTCTGTGTGTACTCTTTTTTTTTTTCCCCCCACTAACAACCCAGACTGTGGGCCAAGAGAGATCAAGATGAGGTTTTCATTTCATTCAGAGCTCTGGAATCCAGCCCACTGGAACTTGTATCTTTTGAAGCTCTAATAATTAACATGCCTGCATTCCTTAAACTGCACTGCTCACCAGAATGTGCTTCCTGCAGAGCTGAATGAGGGTGAGGACATTGTCTGGCCAGCAGGAAGAAAAGGATGGTGACCCTTCCTGGAAGGATGCCTGCTGTCTCTGGGCTAGTCAGAGGAGAGGATTCAGCTGAGCTGGGGTGGCCAGAAGGCTCTTAACCCCTTTGCACATACAGGGGGTACGTAGGATGTGGCTCTGTCTCTTCAGTCCTCTTTTTTATGTTATTTAAGAAGCAGGTTCTTTCCCACCCCAGCACTCTCTGTAGAGATGTTCCAGTTCCTTGTTAATCCAGATTTGGAAGCAGATATAAAAGAATTCTGTTGATCTAAAAGAAAAAAAATCTGTGATTTCTAACAACTGGTGTGAGGATATGACTTCTTTTCCCAGACCCCTTCCTCCCTTGTGTGAAAGCAGGCCAAGTGAGGCCCTGTCAGTGACTGGAAGACTGTCTTCTCTGAATCAGCTCCCAGATAAGCAGAAATGACTTGGAAATGGCAAAGGGGAGTGAGTGTCAGTAGGTAATGCTTCACACACAATATGGCCTGAAATAAGTACCCATAATCCTTCTCTGAAGTGCTAAGGCATCCATTTGGCCTGTCAGTATGGTGCAGTTCTTGCTGACCTTCGTTCACATGTGCTGTCTAGGGGTCTGTAGTGTGACTGTAACACACAGTTTATCTTGTTTAGAGTTTTCTCAAGCTGTGATCTCAGGAAGGTTATGAAGTCCACTCCCTGCTCCAAGGAAGGATCAGCTAAACCAACATCACTTGTCATAGAGATTTGTCTGATCTATTCTTAAATACCACCCATAATGACCTCTCCAGACAAACTATCCAGTCTTATATTTTCTTCTTTGTTAGAGGACTCTTTTGCCCAATTTTCTCATACTGCAAATCAAGCGTATTACTTCTCATCCTGTCCACACTGGACCTGGAAAACAGTTTGTTCCTTCCTTTTCTTTTTGCAGCCTTACACACTGAAGATTGTTATCAAGTCTCCTCTCCATTCTTCTCTCTAAACAGCTTCAGTTTATTCAGTCTTTCCTTCTACGTCAGGTTTTCTGGACCTGAGATTAGTTTCCATTGCTCTCCTCAGGGCTATCTCCATTTGGCTCCATCCGTGAAGTGCAGAGTCCAAATGGGGCAGAGTACTTCAGCTGAGCTCTTTCACTTGCTGAGAAGGGGAAAGCATCTAGCCTCTCTATATGTTTCACAGCCCTACTAGCATTTGTTATTTCAGCACTTAGGCCAACAGCTATTCCTCAGTTTAAGAGTAAAGCAGAAATCTGTAGTGTATAGCCAAAGCAAAGCAGGTACTCAAACACTGTGAGGTACACCCCTGGACTGGTGGCTGAATCCACAGAGGGTTCTTATTTGGCTCCCCTTCTTTTTTCTTTCCTCTCTGCTCAGAAGGGGTGGCAAGGTGTGGCTTGCCAAGGCAGACTGCCAGCAGCTAAAATTTCCTATACAGCTGTAGAAATAAAGAACTATTGAGCATGCCTGGTCCCCACCACACCCTTTCTTTGCCTCTGCTTTGCCCTTTCTAGCTGAAGTACCCTGCTCTGCCATCTGCATGTGCAGAGAGGCATACAGGGTCACAGGGCACAATCCCTTCTCATGCCCATTTTCCTTTTGTTTTTCTTGTTTTTTTATTTTATTTTGAGGCAGGCACAAATTCTGCAGGGTCAGACTTACGGCATGTTTGATGCTGCTTGGCTGGGGCCCACTTCCTTTAGTAAGCTGGGATTTTTTCTAGCATTTTCGGGAGGTAAAATCTTCTAGGCTTGCCGCTCTTACATCACTCTCGGATAACAGCAAAGCTGCCCCATAAATTCAGGATGACTGCGTGGTACATCCCTACTCGGACACAAAACTGGAGCCCTGCTTTTTTGCCTTTTTTTATTTAATGGAAAGTTGATGCTTTACTTAACTGATGTCCCTGGCAGAAGAAGGGAACAGGCAGTCCTGAAAGCTACTTTAAAAGCACCTCATAGTTACATTGTGACCACGTCTGAAGCTGTGAATGCAGGAGCTCGATCTTGCGAGATGCTGAGAGCACTCAGCTGCCTGGAGGTCAACAGAAGTTAAAGTCGCTAAGCATTTCATAGGAGGTTCTTACCACCCAGTAGGATAAAAACTAACTGAAATCAGTAAGTCACTGACCTGGTTGCCTGGTCGTATTAAAATCAGTTGTATGAAAGTGACCCAGAGAGTAGAAGAAACTAAGAACTTAATCTGAAAAAGAGGGGAATTTCATTACACTTGAATGTGGTTTTGGGGAGAGTGAATACAATCAGAAATGATTTTTTTTTTTTTTTTCTGTTACTGGTGGTGGGGTTTTTTTGTCATCCCACAAAATCACGTATATGTTGCGGAATAAGAATAACATACATGCCAAATCTAATGGAGCAGGCATTCCTAGCTGTGCAGAGACGCAAGGTGTTTTTTTCTTCTTTCTACAATAGGAAAAGTGTATTTTTTTTCCAACCTTGCCTAGCTTAAGGAACAGCTGGATATATTTGTTTTCAAACTTTTCAATAAAATCTACCTTTCAGATGAGAATAAGCATAAACAATTTAAAGAGAATTTTCAGACAGCAGACAGAGGAAATCTTGGGGTTCTCAGCCCTGACTAATGCTACTCTTTTTAGGTCATGCTTTCCGAAAATAAGATACAGACTCTTGAGGAAATGATTCAGTGCAATTAATGCTGTGCATTGCAAGAGATCTATCTTGTCAGATTGTCTCCCTACAAAGGGAGAGTAAAAGAAAGGTATAGTCTGTAGAGCAGAGTTTAGTTCAGACAGCGCATGAAAGGGAAGGCTAGAGAAACAGTAGCAGCACACTTTTACCCAGCATAGGCATACGCTCAGCTATTGCACCTTGAATGATTTGTCATGTCCTGACTCTGTGTCCAATTAAGTCAACGGCAAAACTCCTGGAGAAACAAACTGGTTTGTCGTAGGACCAGGCTTTTTATATGTTAAAAAAAACACAAAACTTTACATTCAAACTATCACGTTTGTTTATTTACTACAGAAAATTATCTTTAAAGTTTCTTAGCAATAAGCTCCAGTCCTGCACAGAACCACATAAGCTGTGGCTTGGCTATATGTGGTGCTTCGCAATGCCAGAGATAGATAGCTACTCCTATGTCATCTTAACTAATTAAAAACACTGGGAAAGTGATTTTATAATGTTTTGACTGTCCATGCTGTAGATGCTTTTAGAGGTTTTAATTCCATAGCAATTGTTTGCAAATATCTAGTGACTGATGGTGCAAATACACCATGATTTACTCTTACCATGGTCTTCATTTAGGTACCTAATGTCAGTCTGTGGTACCATACACAGCCTTGAAAAAGCAGCTTTTATAACTAGTTTTTGCTTTAATGAAAACCAGAATTCTTTCAGGAACTGAACAATAAAATTGTTAAGTGTTTGTTTTTCTAGCTGAAATTCCAGTGACAAAATACTTAAGGGATATAGTACAATTGGTTTTCATGAGAGAGATGGGATGGATGATGTCAGAGGTAAACAGTACATTATTCTTTATATATACAAATTTGTATTATAGAAGTAAACCTTTTTTAAAAAAAGTATATTGGGAGATCTTTGAGTCCAAACAAATATTTTGTCCTACGAGTTTAGAGAGTCTAATAATCTGATCGTTCTGCCTTTGTATTTTAAATCTCTGTGGCTTGAACTTGATTTTCTAAGTTTCCATAGGACTGTCCAAATTGGTTAGCTACTACAGCCATATTTTAAAGTTTATTTTCAATTTTTCTTGCAGCCTATCTAGTATTTATCAGTTCCAGGAAAAATCTTGACGTAAAGGCTGGGTCATTTTTCAATTCAGTGGTATTTTAGTGGCTTTTTTCTCCTTATAGATACAGCATGATTCTATATTGTTTAGTTTGCAGATGATAACTTCACTTACAAAAAAGAAGATAGAAACACAGAATTCCAACAGAAAACCAAAGCCATAACAATGTAACAAAATAACACAAATATTATTGTGATGAAATTACTGCATGAGATTTTATGGCCCTCGTGATTAGCTGTTCAACCCTTCTTAGGAGGGAGGGCTGGAGACTAGTTGTTGGGACTCGCTCACAGGACGTGGCATGAAGGTGATGGCTCCTGGGTTGAGGTGCCTGGCTAAGTAGGAAGACTCCGGGTCTTCCCCTTTGTCAGTGGGGGATGAGGAACAGCAGCAGTGGTTCTTGGGAGGCAGAGGCAATCTTTTGTGTGGAATTAGCCTGCAGCCTGGATGGCACCTGCAGGCAGCCACTTGGGTGCAGCAGGTTGGGACTATACAAACACCTTTGTCTTAAAAATACAAAATTAAAAACAAAATTAAAAAAATCTATCAATCACTGTACAGAAAATAGTTTTGTGAGTAGCAAAGCTACTGAGGTCTACTACGTAGCTTTCTGTTTTATGGGTAGTTCTTGTCTGATCTGCAGTACAAATGCCAACCAAACCTGTTCCCAGAGCTGGGACACCCGCAATGTGTTGCATTCACTGATGTCTAATGCTGTTGCCATTTTTCAGTGGAGCAGTAATTGAAGCTTCTCCTCAGTTCAGTTTAATGACCTTGTAGGAATTAAATATATTTCACACCTCTATTCCTCTTAAAATGTGACTGGAATTGGACATGTGCTTAGAAGTTATTAAGGGAAGACACATATCACGATTACATATTTTCAATATTTTGGGAAACTAGGCCAATAATAATAATGGTATCAGTTTGTTGGATAAAATATTGAATCACATCAGGATGTTTTTGCACATAAACTCTCTGGCAGGACCTCATTTGAAAAATGAATTATACATTAGAGGGGTTCGCCAGAAAGTCAGTTGTCTGCAGATTCCTTAGTAGGACAGATCTCTATCTTCCGTTCTCCCCCATATGACCGACAGGTGATGAAAAAAGAGATGCATTAACTTATTTAGATTGTAGAAAGTCAAAGGGGAAATGAGTTTGGATGGTTTATCTACTTTCATCATTAAATAGCAGAATAGGTCTAATGTTGGTCAGCCATGTCAGGGGCAGCTGATTTATATTCGCCGTTTCTAAAACTAACTAGATGTGGATTTTGGAGTTTAACTTTGGGATTCTACTTCTTCAAACATTGAGTAAATCCTTAACGTGGTACGTGATGCCTGCAGAGATGTTTAGCACATGCTCTACTTTAAATATCTGTTGATTGCTTAAATAAGGGCCCTGATTATCTTTGGAAAAAGCTACTTGATTGGTCTTTCAGGCTGAAATCAAAGTTAAGCAATAGAATAAAGTTCTTTGTACTATCTTATAATGAATGCATAAAACCAGGGTTGCATCTGAAGCAGGCAAAAATATTTAGCAGCTTAAGCAGATCTTTTGGGGAAATTTTGTGTTGTTCTTTGATCTTATCTTTTTTCCCCAAAAAAGAGCAAACACTGAAAAATAGGAGCACGTTTCAAAAATTATAAAATTGTAAAAATCTGAAAACAACAGATTGAAGAATTCTTCTGAATTCTTCTAATTAGTGGCACTCTGATCAGAGAACTGAAAACTTTTAAAGCCAGGAGGGGTTATTAATATTCATTTCCTTCAGCTTTCCTTGTAGGACAAACCATAGAACCCTGCAGTTCTTGGTTTGTGCCCAGAATATTGAACCAGGTGTGAAAAAATTCAGTATTGACACAGACTTGAAGTCATTGATAATTTATTGTATCATTTCATAAGCTGTTTAACTGCTTTGTCTCCTCACAGTAGAAATTCGCATGCTTTACCATTTGAACTTATCTAACTTCAGCTTCTAGCCATGGGATCTTGTTATGTCATTACGCACAGCTTTAGAGCATCTGTTTTTATAATGTGAACACTAGTGCCTGCACTGAGGCAGGGAGGTCTGCTCAGCAAAATGAGGATAACACTGAAACTTCTGTCACAGCTCTGAGTGTGTGAAGGTTTTTCCCAAAGTTAAGTGTATCTCATCAAGCATGGAAGTGGGAAGCCTGCTGAGTTACCAGGAACAGAGGTGAAAGACCAGGCAGTTTTAGTACCAGTTACTAGTTTCCCATGTGCCTATCCTTAGTGGTAATATCCTATGAGAGACTGTGATTGAACACAGCCACCATACTGACATGATGGCAGAGCTACGTCTAAGAGGGAGAAAACACTGGTTCAGCTGTTTCTCTCATCCTCTTTTCAGAGCTGAGAGTATGTTGCCTAACAGAAAAGGAGTATTAGTCTGGTCACTTCTATCACCAGAAGCACAATCTATCATTTTTGCGGAGCTCATGCAGGTGACTAACTTCATTTTCTCTCTTCTATGTCTGGCAATACATTCTGAAAAACACGCTTGATATTTCTTGCCTCTTTTCTACTGTACAGAATTAGCATAAATATGAAGGCTTAAGTGAGCAACACATTTTGATGGAAATTCTCCATTTAGAGAGAGGGAAAAGGCAGAGAACTATTTAATAAATTGTTATAGTGACATTTTTGATTTTGAAAGCTTAGAATAACTATATCAGAGGAAGTCAATCATCTTCAAATACTGGAATTAAAGGTTTTGGGCACACAGAATTTATCAATATTTTCTTTGTGTAGCCTGCAATTCATTGGTCTCTAGTACTTTACCATTTTAATTTGTATTGTTTGTATTATAAACAGGAATGTGAGGTACTTTTCAGATCAGTTCAAAAAGCAGATTCTGTCCTCCAAAAGCATGGTTTCACAGATTTCCACCAAACACTCAGAGATGTTGCTAAGCTTCTCTGAACATGAATATTGACTAATAAACAGTGTTCACTGAACACTGATGTCTTCCATGTTCAGGCTAGTTCATTTCATGAAATGAATCGTAGTATAAACAGCAGAAGTGGTAGTTTTCAAAAGACAGAATATTCAAATTACACACATCCTTTACCCCCATCTCATCCTTTCATCAAGCTCCAAGTACACATATTCCTTTTGCTTCGTCTTTCGCTTTTGTCATATTCTTATGAAAAGCAGTTAGTTTTTACAAAACATTTGCTATGTTTGTTTGGATTTTTTCATAGATGTAGTGCTTCATATTATTGGCTCCTTGAAAACAGTTTGGGAAAAAATGTTTACTGCATAATTCAGATAAAAGTATTTGTAACAATAAAGATAGATGGTTGAATTTGAAAGAGAAACACGTGCAATATATTACTGCAAACTTGGAGCTTCAGAACCCCAACAAATGCCCACAAAGGGCATAGGTGCTCAAGCTGGAAATAGCAAAATATAAAGCCTAAAAGGCCTCACTTTGCTGCCTCCCAGTCCTATAGTCATCAAGTCCCTCCCTGCTTGAGGTGCCTAGGTTTCTATTCTGCACCTCCAGTTGGAGCCTCAGGGGCACTTACTAATTTGGCTATGCTTGGGGTGGTCCTGCAGCCCTCAGAAGGGACCCAGTGCAGTCAGCAAGCTGGGAACACATTTAACACACAGCCAGCTGGATCAGGCCTGCATGAACATGGATATGACTCCCTCAAAATTTAATCAGTGCTCATTAGTCCTATGTACCACTTCTCACAGTATGCGGAGGATACCCACCCTCACGAAATGCTAGAACAAAGCTCAGTTATATAAAATATATATGCCTGTATATTTATATATGCGTATGTCTGCTGTTTATTAAAAAGAAGCTACAAATTATCTTTGCTGCAGATAGCAAGACCAGAATGCTTTCTTCCCAAATGAATGCCCTGAACACTGAGATAGAGGTAAGCTCTGTGCTGGGCTTACTGTGCATGACTTAGCTTTCCTCAACCTGAGGAGAAAACTGAGCTTATGTCTGACCTCCCTGGCCAGGCACTTCCAGAAGGGGCATGGCAGGAGGTGTATATCAACACAGCACTACATGGACATCTTGCATCCTGCTGTGCCTGCTCTTCCAGGTTCATGGCTAAAAGCCTCTCTGGGAGACAGGATGGCTGGAGGATGCCATGGGACATGTGGCTCTGAAGAGGCCAGAGCAAGTCATGCTGGGCTCGATAGCTCTCCTATCATGCTGGTCCCACGGTGAGCTCTGAATCACTGCCTGGACATCGGCAGCAGGCTCCCAAGACATGCTAGCTGGGCTATCTTGCTGTCCAGGGTCTGAATGTGAGGAGATGGGCAGCAGGAAAAGCTGATGCCCTCAAGCATGAAAGCTCCTAATTTCCAAAAAGTAAAGAAAAACTGTTCTCAACACTTAAAAGTGGGGAAGAGGGGGACCATAGTGAAAAATGTGGAAACTCTAGTCTTGTTGCATGTGTGGGTCAATCTGCTTGTTTGTTTTCAATTACTTAATTAGAAAAGGAAATATCAAAATTGTTCAATGATTCCAAGACAATGTGTTCTTCCATTGTCAGTGGAAGTTTGGAGAAGTTCAGGTGGCAAGTTATGTTCGAATCATAGCCACATCGATTGAAGTTGGAGGGTTTTGCCTCCTGCAAGCTCAGTTATCACACATGGCATAATGTCATTATTTTTCTAGCAGAAATGGATCTCTTCACTTGGGGACCTTGGATTTGTGTGTGTATCTGCAATGTCACTTCCATATCTGGTGTGTGTCTCTGCAATCACTTTCTGCTAATTTTGGTCTAATAAGTCTACTGATAGCTATGGTATCCACTGTCCTGTAGGAGGGAACAGGCAATGTTTTTCGGTTTGCTAAATCTGTCTGCGCTTGTGCATCTTACTGCTTCCTTTGTTGCTCCTTTAGTGCAGCTGCATTCATACCAGTATAAAATCGAAAAGCATCAAAATTTCCTAGTGAAGGCAGAGACCCACACACAATGACTAAACTGGATCTGTCCAAACTCTTGCCATTTCATTCTTTCTCAGATGTTTTGTGGGGAAACTGTTTGTGCTCTGACAAGCAAACTATTGGGTTTGGTTTTTTGCTTGATTTTTAAGCATTAGTAGTTTTAAAAAGTTCATTTTTATGCTCCAGTGACTACACAAATTGCTACTATCCGTTAGTATTTGCCTGGAGGATTAGGGCTAACATTTAGAATAATGTGCCCGGCATGTCCCTTTGATTATTGCAGACCTGCCACATGAAGCATTATTTGGTGGCAATTTTATGATGTGCCCAAGTAGAATAAAATGCGTATTTTATTAAAAAAAGAATGCACCCATGGACAGTGCAATGGGACCCTGATACAATGTTTTGCAATAGGACACATTCTCTTGAAGTGATTTAGTGTCTCAGCTGGGATTTAACTCCCAGGGAGAATTCCAGAATTGTCACTTACTGACACTGGTTTATTTTCGGTGGAGAATGCTGACTTCTCAGAAAAGGAGGAGGGAAGAACCGTCTCATTTGGTTTATCCCTGTGTTTGGTGGGTCAGGGCAGAGTTACTTGGGGGCAATTCTGCTGCATTCCTTGTCAGATACTCATTCTTCAAGTGCTGAGCAGGGAATTTTATTGCTTTCACTTGCGGCAGTTAAAAATAATAAATTATATTTGAGAATAGGAGATGCATTTTATATATCTCTTGTAAACTTTGCCCTCAAAGATCTCCATCACCTGTGCAAATGCACCAGCAACCCTGTTAACATCTGGGAAGCAGCAAACAGGGGAAAGAAATCAGTTTTAAGAAAATCTTCAGTGTGATATTCCAAAGGAAGTTTTTAATTAGTGGTTTTTTTCCCCTTATTTTGCATAGGCCTAAAGTGATCAGCAATTTCTTAGTCAGAAAATAGCTGCTTCCACTGGCAGTTCCAATCACAGTGTAACCACAACTACTGGACTGCCTTGTATGAACTGAATTGTCATTGCTGCATTTTGAAAAACTGAGTTTTTAAGCTTGGCAAGAGCGGTGCTTGCAGGACTGTATGTGACTACATGTCTGCAGTCCACATGTGCCAGGCGTCACTGGTTGTGACATGCAGGTGGATATTTCTGGCAATCCTAACTCACCATACCAATGTGTAAAGTCTCAGACAATTTCTCTTTATGTAGCAATACTTTCTCATTACTTTAAAGTAATTTAGTGACAACATGGAGAGCAATTAATAGCATTTTAGATGTAATATAATTGCCAAAAGCTACAGGCAAGATTATCTCTTACATCTGTCCTTGAAGGGGGTCTACAGAAAGGGGTGATTTTGGTTTCACCATCTGCCTTGTCTTCCCTTTTCAGCCCTGTAGACAGACTCTCTTCTTCTGTCCCTCTTCCATGGCACAGGGATGGCAGAACTGGTGACTGCATGGTGGAGTGCGGAGAGGTTTGGGCAGAAGGGTGAAAGAAGGGAGGTGGGAAGCGAAGGAAAGTGGGCATTATTTTCACTGCCTGCAAACCCCTCTGAGACAGAAAGTGTTTTGAGAGGACTCCAGCTCCTTGGAGGTGTTTGACTTCTCTGAAGGCACCTGAGAGAGAAAGGCAGAAATAGAAAAGACCTGCACATCCCTACCTAAGGGGCCGTCTGACCTCGATCTTGGGAGATGTCTCAATTTCAAGTGTCCCTTGGGCAGCTTAAAGATGCGGGGAACTCCAGTGCACAGGCATGAGGTTTTATGACTCTGGGGCTTTGGAGCAGGTAAACTCCAAACTAAGTAAACTCCAACTAAGCAAGCCACTTGAGTACATGAGTGGTATCTTTCTTCCTTGAAGGTGAACATGTACCTAAACACTCTGATTAATCAGGAGCTAAATTATCACAAAATTACTCAGTGATGCTCTTGTTTCACTGGAATGGAATGGTACAACCAGTTCAATGTATACTGTGATACACTGAGTAACTGATGGACTGGAACCACTTAGAGTCAAGTGCTCAGTAACTACAGAGCTTGAAGTGGCAAATGCAACAAAAGTGTTTGGGAGCTGCAGTTCTTGGAAGAAAATGCTCTCCAGTGTGTCTGTGTTTAGGCAGTTTCTTCTTTCACCCCTTACAAGGTTCTGTTGTGATAACTGTGAGGCATCTCTCTCCTTCATCGTCTGCTGCCTCTGCAGAGCCTTCTGAGCATGCAGATCAGGCAGGTATATATGTGTGAAGTCACGAAATACAGGGTAGTTTAATCAGGACATTCTAAAGGTCTTAGCAGATGCCAAGCAGACATATTAGGAATTGCCAACACCTTTATTTTTATCTTAGTTTGTTTTCAAGCTTGAACATGTGTATACACTAAGATTAGAACTATTTGCATGCCAGGTTTCAGAGTTCAGTTATTTTTGAGTTAACTCCATAAAAATAAAAATTAAAAAAAAAGAAAGTGGGTGGCAATTGATCAGGAGGAGAAAGGAAGTTGATTTTCTTTCAGGCAGAAAAACCCCACACTTTTTCTTTCAGATCAGTTCATAAAACAAAGAAAAGGCAAAGTTATTCATGGAGATCAAGCACAGGAAAATCTGATTTCCTGAAGAAAGTATTCTCCCTTCACTTCCTCCCTTCTCCAAAGGTAAAAATTAATCTCGTTTCTGGATCCATGAGAGCTTATAACCATATGTGGGAGGTCTGCTGCACAAGGAAGCTGCAGCACTTCAAGGGAAGTTGTGTCTAACTCCACCAATGCCCCATGCTTCCACACCAACACTTGCCTTTTTTTCTCTCTTTCTTCAGTTCTCAGCTAGATTGAAGTGCATTTGAATCAAGTATCCAACCAAACTTTTCTTACATATAAGATATTTAAGGGGAAGATTTCACTTGCCTTGCAGTTAACATAGAATCATATAACGGTTTGGGTTGGATGGGACCTTACAGATCATCAAGGTCCAACCCCCTACCATGGGCAGGGACACCTTCCACTAGACCGGGTTGCTCAAAGCCCCATCCAGCCTGACCTTGAATACTGCCAAGGAGGGGGCAGCCACAGCTTCTCTGGGAAACCTGTTCCAGTGACTCATCACCCTCAGAGTAAAGAATGTATTCCTTATATTTAATCTAAACCTACCCTCTTTCATCTTGAAGTCATTACCCCTTGTCCTGTCACTACAGGCCCTTGTAAAAAGTCCCTCTCCAGCATTCTTGTAGGCTCCCTTTCAGGTATTGGAAGGCTGCAATAAAGTCTTCCCGGAGCCTTCTCTTCTCCAGGCTGAACAACCCCAACTCTCTCAGCCTGTCCTCATAGGAGAGGTGCTCCAGCCATCTGATCATTTTTGTGGCCTCCTCTGGACCCGTTCTAACAGGTCCACGTCTTTCCTGTGCTGAGGGCTCCAGAGCCGGACGCAGGACTCCAGGTGAGGGGTCTCACCAGAGCGGAGTAGAGGGGCAGAATCCCCTCCCTTGACCTGCTGGCCACGCTTCTCTTGATGCAGCCCAGCATACGGTTGGTCTTCTGGGTTGTGAGCATACACATTGCTGGGTCATGCTGGGTTTCTTATCAACCAACAACCCCAATGTACTTCTCCTAAGGGCTGTTCTCAATCCATTCTCCACCCAGCCTGTATTTGTGCTTGGGATTGCCCTGATCCATGTGTAGGACCTTGCACTTGGCCCTTGTTGAACTCTATCAGGTTCGCATGGGCCCACCTCCCAAGCCTGTCAAGGTCTCTCTGGATGGCATCCCTTCCCTCCAGCCTGTCGACCACACCACACAGCTTGGTGTAATCGGCAAACTTGCTGAGGGTGCATTCAATCCCACTAACATCTAACAATCCCAGTTAACATCTGCTTGCAGACATAGGTTGTGTGTTTGTGCATGTAAAAATAGGGCTTTCTGCACAGCTAATAGATTGTTTAATAAGACTACTGATGGCATAATCTAGCTTTATAAAGTCTGATGGCTATTAATTCTCCCTAGTGGCAATCCTGATTTTATGGCATTTTTGTGTGTGAAGGTCAGGAAGAAACCTGTGAATTCAGAGAAGCAATAAAGCCACTCTGTGGCTGCTATTGCATTAGCCAGGCTGCAATTACAGCCAAGACCCTGTATCTTTCTCTTGGTAGAAAGGGGTCTTGATTTCTACTTGACTATTAAAAACAGTGGTCCAAATGCAACAAGTGGCTCAGGAAATCCCTAAACTGCTGATTGTCAGAAACAGGGAGGATATTTTGAGGGGGTGGTGAGGGAGTCACTCTGCACACACCCTGTTCTTATGTTCCTTTCCTAAGCATCTGCCTCTGTCTGCTGTCAAAGGCAGGATATCGGGCTGGATGCATCTTTCATCTGACCCAGGATGGCAGTTCTGTGTGTCTGGGGGGTGGAGTGGGGTGTGGCTGTGAACCTCCATCTTCCAGGGTCTGAGGATCCTAAACATGACTTTCCCCTCCTGCCTAAAGCTTTATGGTAAAAAAAACTTCTGTATCTCTTTTCATACATAAAACTTATGTATCTCTTTTCCCAAATCCTGCTCACAGCAGAAGTGCAGCATATGGAGAGGGAAAGTGTTGGCCCCCTCCTCAAGGGCTGTGTATTTTTATGCATTTATATATTTATTTTGGCTTGGATGGAGATTCTCCCCCCCCCCGAATAGGGAATTCAGAAAAATGACATCATTTTTAATCCTTGACATTTTATGGGCTTTGAAAGAGATTCTGGGTAACATTGAGCAATTAAGATGCCATTTTAATAGTTCTTTCAAGTGAAATCAAGTGAGTAATTAAATAAAAATTAATGAGGACCATGTCAGGCCACCCACAAGCTCTCGTATCCACTGCAAACAGATGAAGAAGTCAGGGTGGGGGACAAACGCTGTGTGCCTAAGTGGTCCTATTTATGTATTATTGGGTGACTCTAGGAATGAGGCTTTCAGCTGGAAGATTTGTTTTCTTTGTACGATGTTTCCACACAAGAACATGCAAGACTGTCAATTGGTATTCAAGCAGCAGTAACTTTCCTATCTTTTTAAATTCTATATGGTGATTTTAATGTCATTGTTTTGTATATGTGGTCTACTGTAAAAGTCACAGAACATAAACAGGAATTTTTACATTAAATGCTGGATTAGAACTTCTGCTGCCTTGTTATTTATATAATTATATATGGATGTTTGTCAAAAGTTGCTTTAGAGTACAAGCATGGGGTATGGTATTACACATGCTTTGCATTCATTTTACACAGATAAAAAAAGCAAAGGGCAGGCAAAGGAAAAACAAGTGCTTTTGAGATTTATGGTACAATAACTAAGTAGGTATTGATGAAAAGTGATATCTTGGTATCTCTCTGTTGTGTATCAGTTCATTTTCTTAGGTGATAAAAATGCGGGGTTTTGTTTAAGCTTTTCCACCCTTATATGTTAAATTTTGTGCTGTGATTTCTCACTACAATTAGAGGTATTAACTGGAAACTGTATTTCAGAAGTGTATTCTTTTTACCATAGCTAGGATACCTAACTGTCTTGGATCTATGCAAAATGTTGATAAAATTTTGACAACTGAAAAATGTCCCATTTGAAATTAAAACAGAGGTATTAGTATGATGACATTCAATAACAGTTTTGAAAACTTGCCTTGCATCTAGAGCATTATTTTTCCTGAAATGAACATGGAGGGAAGCAGTGGTTCAATACAACAGCCAAAATAATCTCATCATATTTCACATACAGATTCACAGAAAAACTCATATTATTCCGCAAGAATTTCCTCTGTAGGCTATCTTCTGAGTGCAGCTGATGGAGTGGGTGCCAGGCAGCACTGCCTGCTCACCCCACATAAACTCATTTGCAGTTCATCTCGTTGGTGTGTTGCAATCAGCCGATCATCGCTCAGTGCCTGTGCTAGCCTAGTACAAACACGTACTTGCCGTTTTCTTCCTCTCCTAAAGCATGATTTTCTGTTAGTACTGTGAATCTGGGACAATGCAGGCCCCCTCTGGTGGTCAAAACAACATCTGTACATTTCTACAGGATTTCACTCTAAAACTGTTTTGCTGAGGGGCCAAAATGTCTGCTTTACATTTTAAAGTCATATGACTACAGTTAGTTCATTTTTCTAAAAAAAACACCGGAATAAGCCAAAACTGGAGGAAAAAAATGCATAGGAGAGGTGTTCCAGCATGTGTCAGGTCCCAGGAATGCGGTCAGTGACACTGACGGGTGCACACAGAGAGTAGCTGCAAAATTCATTGCACCAGTTCTCCCTTCCTGGCCAGAGTGCGCGAGTAGGGACGGTGCTTGGGTGCCAGGACTGGACCTGCTGCTGGAGATAGGACAGAGCATTAGGAAGAAATAGGAAACAAACTCTTACTGCTGAGAAAAAATACCTGCCTAATGTCGCAGGCTGCCCTTTCTCTGATCACTGGAAACCACAGGCATGCTGGATGTGGCATATCGAGGTACAGAAAGCAAGTATAGTTTGATTTACTGGTTTCTATGGTTCCCTTTTAATTTGGTAGAGTTGGACACATGGTAACAAACACTTTTAGACTCACAGAGAGGACTGTGATACGCAAATCTTAAATTTAGAGGAATAGTCTCCTAATCGCTTTTCCTTTTCCCCTAGTATGTTTGTGTATGAAAAAGTGGCATTTCCCTTTGCTATTGTGAGGATGTTTGGTGTTGTCCTCTCTGGCAAGTTATTTCAACAACATCTGACTTCCTTGAGGTTGGGATGGTTTCTGAAACTGCTGGGGAAAACAAAAATGTCTAGAAATCACTATGGCACCTTCAAAAGCGACTATCAGTGGTGTCATCAGGAAGACAATCCAAATGGCCTCACGGTCACTAGCCAGGGTTTCTCCTCCCCCTCTGAAGCTGGCTGATTCTCACACATTGCACAAGCTTCCACTGGCATTTCTTAGCCTGTCCTCTAAGCCCTCAACTTGACTTTCTGTCTGCTGCCTCCCAGCAGTAACACATACCATCCGCCACTCAAAGGATAAAAGAGTCCTGTCAACACAACAGCTGACCAAGAAAAAGAGTAATTCACCAATGTGTTTATTCACTGAAGAGCACTCGATCAATTCTATCAATGGCGACAAAGAGGATTTAACAGTAACATACAATAATTCTGTTGTTGTTTTAAAACCTCCCTAGACACAGTCATGGCTGCTGAAGCACTCATCGTTGTCATGTGATTCTTATTAGCCTACTCTTCAGGAAGCCAAGAAAAAGGGATTGTGAAGTTTCACCAAAATACACTTGATGTTATTTCAGGGTTTCTAACTGAGGGTGTTGGTTTCCCAGAAGCCTCTGCTTTTCTTTGTCTCCTAGTAGCTCTTCTGCATACCTGTGAACTGCAAAAAATGGCTCTGTGCCATAATACACTATGAAGTCTTAAAACTCTGCTAGCAGGGGTCATCCTGGCCAAGGGCTTCTGAATGTTTTTTTTTTTCTGTAGTAAGTCTGAAAGCCCTGCACAATTTGCTGGTAAGTGTACACAGTTGGCAGCCACACGCCACCATCAGAAAAGAGGCAAGCTGCAAGAGCAGCTGGACTGCTTAGAGTTTAGCGTATACTTTTTTTATCCAGGTTTATGAATTCCTATGTCATAAATAGATAATTCTAAAGTAGAAAGTTAGAAATGAGTATGAAGATTTTTATTTGTTCTTTTGAGCATAGCAAGAATAATGAACAATTTTTGATGAGATTTCTTTTAGTTATACAACTACAGACATTCACCATGTGAGTAAGCAATACTTGTACACAGGGTTGTGCAGAGGAGAATGGCTTTAAGAGGGAAGAAGAGGAGTTTATGGCTTTCTTTTTCAAAATGCTAAATGCTGGATTACATTCAAAAAGAGTTTGTTCACCTGAAGAAATATGGACACTATTCACAAGCGACCTTCAGAGTCCTTTTCCTTTGCTGAATTGAACAGTTGTTATCAAAGCCTTGTTACTCATATCAGTCTCTGAACATGTAAATCCTTAACCTTCTTATTTATGAGCTAAGTAGTCCCAATTCACGGTGTTTCTCATATGTGACATTTATTTTCCAGGTGGCTAACCAGCAGCACTTGGGCTACATAAAATGCAAGCAATAAAGGTGCAATCTCATGCCAGGACTGCAGCATGGTTGTGGAAGATGGTGAGTCACCAGCCCGTCTTCTATCATGGCCCTGCCTCATTTCTCATGCAGTGAGCAGTGGGACTCCTCGGGGACCAATGTCTTCTAATGATCATTCCTGGAGTTTTCCTTTCCTGGCTTTTGGTCAAACAAAGATTTTGGTACAGGGCTTATAGGACAAGGAAGATTAGTCATGTCCATGTTAATCACTGTTGTGGCTTTTCTCTGAACTTTCTATAATTTATCAGCATCCCTTTTGAAATGCAAGCACTGAGCCTGGACAGTATTCTAAGAGTAATTGCTCAGGACTGCATGCAGACATAAGATAGCCATCCTACTCAATATACCCTTTGGTATATGCTTATGTATGAGCAGCATTGTCTCATTTAACACTGGGAGCTCCTGTTCAGCTGACAAAGCAGCATGACTCCAGTATGTTTACAGCAACCTAAAGCTCACGAAAGAAGTCCCTTTTTTTTGCTAGCTCCAGTTAATCATGAAGGGAAACAAGATTACATTGAGGTCTTTTAAAAAGTTTTTTTTTTCTTGGGGACCAGCTTCATTCCTGTGCCCCAGAAACAAAGACCTTAGGTATGAATTGCTAAATGGCTGAAAAGACCCATTCTCTTTTTTTGTTCAGGCAATATACAACAGCTGCCAGCAAAGGTATTGAAAGAACTTTTGGTATGGGCATGCATTCCTTTGACAGGGTGCTTTCATGCAAGAAAGTTTATATAATTATGACAGTAAGAGCCAATATTTTAGTACTGCCCTTGGTGAAAACTACAAAATAAAGTTGAACAGGACTACCCTATTCATCCTGCTGCTGGTACTGAGAGCAATTCCAAAATGCTATTCAAAAGATCAGGAAAAAAACGCTAAGAAAAATACAGTATACAAGCAAGTTGTGGGCGGGTGTAAAGGGCATGTATATCAAAGTTGCTATGAGGTCCCTAATTATTCTGAGATAGTATGTTCATGTGACAGAATCTGGCTAAGAGTCTACATCCTTCTTCCTCATTGCTACTGCTGGCAGCTCCCCAGGCTCCTGCCAGGGAAATCCAGCCCCAAGCTACTGTGCGCTGTGTGCGCAGCAGCCTGAACATCACAGGTTGATAAAGACATCAGGTGATGAACAAGGAACAGAAAGAACTAAAAGTGAGGAATTTCACAGACATACACAAGGGTGGTGCTGCGGAAGAGGGGATAGAGACAAACAAGATTTTTCAGTAAGAAGAGCTCAATTTACCTGCAAGATCAGCTGAGGACGGAAAAGGAAGATGAGCTGGTAGATCTAAACAAAACAAGACAGGACCTGGGCCATAGCATAAGAATGCTTCTCCATAGCAGCAAGAAAATGGAGGCAAAGAAGCGTGCACAGGCATCCTTGCTTCATTACAAACTCCCCTGTAGTGCTCTGTACTTGGCAAGCTTCTGGCTCACCCTGTGTGCCAGAGGATTTTCCTGGCTAAAGCAGTCTGCTGGCAGATGCTCCCCACTTCAGACCCAGAGATACCATCTCCCAAAGAACCTATGTGACTAAGAGGAGGCTGACTATATCATCACTATGGTGTCCTGAAAAATACAGATGGGGCAGTGGTTACAGGAGAAGCTTTAAACATTGCTATGCTCACAGGAACAGAACGCTTTATTGTGAGAGGTTACTCACAGTCAGGTTTTCCCTTAAAGAGAGACTAAATGAAGAGGCTTACTTCAAACCATTGATCTGCAGTACAAGGGTGGAAAAAAGTAAAACAAAACCCACTCTTAAAACTTTATTTGGTAAGCATCCTCTCTAGGGTCTCCATGTGCTCATGAGGCTGCAGGCCAGTGTGTACTGAGTATCCCAGCTGTGGGGCGCACTGGCTGGTGCTCGAAGCCATCGTTAAACACGGCTTTTGGGCCCATGGCAGAGCTGCTGCCTCCATGGAGACAGCTGGTCCCAGCCAGGATGGCAGGACTGCTCTCTTCCTTCATGTCTGCCCCATTTTTTTGGTACTAAGAGGATTATGTCACGTCTTCCCCCTTCCTCCTGCCTCCTTCCCACCCCTGGGGTCACTTGGTTAATATTTCGGTTGTATACTTTAGTTAGCACATTCCTGGCTGCAGGCTACCTTCTCCTGTTCCTGGCCTCTTTAAAATACAACAGTTTATATAATATATATTATTCTTTCAATGTTAATTGTGCAAGGACGTTTTAGGATTTGTAATGTTTAGCTTGCTGTGACCTTTCCACAGCATCTGCCCATGACATACACACACCAAACACTGGTTTGTGGCGGCAGGCTGCCAAAACTCCCTGGCCTCTTCTCACCTCTTCCCCTGCTAAAAGTTTGCTAGATTTCTGGGGTACCCTGCCATACGTGTTATGTAAATATATATAAATGCAGTGAAACCCTATCTGTATCTGTTCCTTAACACTTACCCTGTGGTGTACCGAACAGAGACTAAAAGGTTGCCTTTGACTGGCATCTAAGGGAGTCTGCATTTATGGCACAGCAGAGTCTGAGAACAGGGACTAACCCAGTGTAGTGGAGCAGAGGTTTCCGTTTCTCAGAGGGCTGCTCAGGAGCGGCTCGCATACCCGGAGGGGGCTCACCAGCCCCTCGAGGCAAGAAGTGCCTCCGGTGACTTTCTGCGGCTATAAACTCTGGACTCCTACAGCAGCCTTAGCCCCACTGGTGCGTGCAGGTGTCAGCAAGCCCACTGACCAAGCTCGCTGCGCTTTGGTTACCGCCCGTGAAAAACTAAAAAATCGATGACTATCCCTGACATAAGTGAGAGAGATACAGGCGGGATCTTATCTGTAAAGTGAGTACCTATTGGGAGGTGTCGATGATAAAGCAATCACGCCAATGACAACTACATAATTTTAGAATGTCAATCTAAGCATGCAGTGACAGAGGCAGATCTCGGAGGATGGTAACCTCTGGCAGGGGAAAAAAGAAAAAGCAACAGGGAGCAGCTGGGAGGCTGCCCAGGAGCTTCAGTCTCTGACCCAGTTCAGCTGCAGATACAGCAACACACCCAGGCAAAGCCTCGTTAACAGCTTTATAAATTTCTGCAATATCTGGGTGTTGTCTGAAGGTTTCCCTTGAGCACGCCCACGCGATCTGAGCCTCAGTCAGTACAGCTATAGAATATACAGGAAAAAGTAACAATGCTACTTTTTAAGAAACAGATACCAGCATCTGAAATAAGTCATTGTGCTTGACTAAGCCAAACCAAATTCCTGATGTCTGGAGTTTTGTCTATCTAGCGATAGCAGGATTAGATACAATGTGCATGAATATACTGCGCGACCATGCAAAACCAAATAGTGCCGCAAAGATAACTGTGGTTTAATTAATACAGTCTGCTGCTCCATGCTCCACCAAGTTTTTGATTATTTGTCCATCTTTAAATTTTCAACAAAGCATTCCTGCACAGTCGGATGCCTTCAGAAAAAGAAGAAAAAAATGTATCTTTCTTTCCATTTTGGAAGTTTGCCTTGTTTTCAAGCTATTTCATTCAATAAAATATATCTTTGGTTGATTAACAACACATTTGGCTTGTCCATTTTTCAAAAATTTTTGAGATTCTAAATTTCTGTGCATTTCATAAGTGAAGAACATGAAATATTTTTACATAAGGCATAAGAAACTAAAGCAATTTGGAAAATATGTTTTAGTTACGGACACAAGCGTGTTTCTGAAGTACTAAGTTTACTTGTTAACTTTGTTCAACCGTTTCACCTAAATGTCTCCAACTCCAGCTTTAAAAAGTGTATCTCACTCAACTACAACATGGTACTTTTGCCCACTCACAGCAGTTGACACTGATTATTTTTTTCATAGTTATTTGGTGTAAAACACTAAAAATAAAAACATATTGTTCTGAGCATTGTGGACAACTTTTCCAGACGGAGAAAACAGAGGGTTTTATGACTTAGGAAAGCAGAGTTCCCAGAGGGCAGGTCTGCTTTTCTTCCACTCTTCCTTTTAGCATTTTCTGAAAATATTTCACTTACTTTTGACTCTGCAGTACATTTATAGCCTCTTATTTTTAGGGTTTTGTGCGTACCTCCTGTGTGCATGTTCCAGCCCGGCATCTGCCTGCTTTCCCATGTACACAGAGGTATCACAACACGCTTGTTGATGTTCTTTTGGTCAAACGTGACCAAAGATTCAAAGTGGTGTGGGTGCCTGGTTTTGGTTTTTCTCTTCCCAGCTGCTGGGCAGAAATTTGCTCTTTGCTCACAACGGGTCAGGCCGAGCACTCGGTCTGCAGGAGGGAGCAGCGCTAGGGCAGCAGCTCTGGCGAGGAGGGGAGCCCTCGGAGGGGCCCGCTCCAGCTTGGGGCATTCCCTTACACAGCGGGCAAAGGGGTAGCGGATCTGGGCTGCAGCCCCTGCCTTCCTCGCCCCACGCAGTGTTTCTGTCCTCATCTGTACCCACGTGGGCGACTGGACAGGAGCTTTGAGGAAACAGATATCTCTGCCCGTCAGCTCTCAGGGGTATCCCCCAGCCAGCAGCCCGTGCCCTCCTGTCATTCCCAACGCAAAAGCCAAGCAGAAGCAGTGGAAAAAGGTCTGAGAGGGTGAAATATGCCTTTGTCTGCTCTCTTGTTTTCCTGTGCAGCTGGGTTAGAGCCACACACAACCCATGGCTGCAAACGGCAGTATTAATTTTAAAAAGCAAATCCTATTTTTGATTGGCTGTGCCAGCTGTTTGACGGCACAGCTTTCCAGTAACTCGGAATTTCTTCGTAAATAGGGAATCATGACAAAATAGGAAACAACAACATCATATGAGGACTGAGATTTAAATTGGGATAGCCAAATTTACCTTCTAGTTGCACCTAAATTAACAATCTAATTTTGAAAGGAAATCAGAACTTAGCAGCTGCTGGTAACTTTAAACTGTTTTAGAAAGAGTCAGATTATGTTTTTTCTGAGTATTTGGATGCATATGCTGTAAAAAAATGATAGCCTATTTTTAGAATATACTTCTGCTCACTGTTGATGTTTTTTTTTGACCTAGCAATCTAATTGGTAAATGTAGAAATGCCTTAAAACTTAAACCACATAAAAGGTATTTTATACTCAGTGGAGAGGCCCAGAGTATATTTCTTGTTCAACACATGAGCCACGATGATTGTTAGTTATCAAGTAACTGTATGCTTCCCAATATTTCATGTTTTTTTAAGCTGATAAGCTTCACCGTCAGACTAAACTTGCTAATATTTGGTGTTTTCTAAAAAGTTATTTGAGTGTGTTTTTTCTAAGGTTTCTAATTATTTAAGCCTTAATTCCATGTTATTGAGATGTTTCGTTAAGGCTAAAGCTTAGTTACTTAACTGATAAATCTGTGAGTCTGCATAATAATTCTTAAACATCACACATTTGTTAGTGGTTTAAGACAAGAATGTTGTCTACACCTCTGTAAAGGAAATTAATGTTTTCTATTAACACTAGTAAGGTGTTAGGAAGTGCACTGAATATACAGTCTTCCTCTTACATTCAGAACTGGTGTCTTCTAATAGAGTCCTGTATTACAACAGAAGTTGTTATTAATCCATAGGTCATGTGCCAGTAGACTTGCAGTTAACTCGACACACTTGTTATTCACTCAGGAAAATCCCCAAACTTCTCTAAGATGGAAAGAAAATTCTCACTCCAAAAGCAAGAAATTGATAGAAAAAGGCTATTGGTAAGTGGAGGCTGGAAATTAAAAGAAGGTGTCAGCCTTACAAAGAAGTAGTGGGGCAAAAAACTCTGCAGGCTGTGGAAATGAAGCTTGATGTACCTCTGCCCCATGGATGATGATGATGGGGTTGCTCCTAACAATGAGGACTGCACTGTTGGCCCATCTAGCCTTGGGATCTTGCCTTATGGTTCCTTTTGTTCTCGTGTGATGATAGGAGCTCAGCTTCCTCTTCTGTTAAGGTTTCATTTACCTGGGCATGGTAATCAGGAGAAATGGGCTATAAATCTGTGAACATTTCCAGTACAGGGCAGGAGCATGGACAGATGTCTATGGGGAAGAATGTTAAGACGGCAAAACTCAGGCACTCAAAATAGGGAACTCCAGGCTCAAATCTGCCTGAATACCCTTAATCCACATCTTGCTAGGTGCAGGTGCACGCTGTGCCTCATTTGTATTCCAGGTCCCCAAGTTCAGAGGACACTTCAGCGATGCCTAGGCTTTTTTCTGGATCAAAACTTGAGTGTACAAGGTGGAGAGTATCCCTCCTCTCCTCTTTCCCTGAACATATTTTCCCTCACCATCCTGGAAGTTTCAGCAGTGCATCCCCTCCTCCTTACACAGCCTCCCTCTCCCGTTCGCCTCCCCCCAACCACATGCACCAACCTTTCCAAGGCTGCATGTCTCCCTACCCTTTATTTCTGCTTACCGCTGCAATGTGGGAGCGGGCTGCGTGTGTGTGTAGCGGGTGTGCGGTGCTGCGGGGCCGTGGTGGGACAGTGCTGCCATGCTTAAGGCTGAGCCCCTGCGCCCGAAGCACAATCAGCTGCGCCTGTGGGAACCCTGTGGGGCCTTCAGCCCCGTAAATGGCTGCATGCTTGAAGTGTGCTGTGGCTAATTAAACCCTTTTCCAGCACACCAGTAAAAAAAACCCAAGTAATATCCGTCAGCCTTTTGCCACCCAAATTGCAGCATGCGTTAGAAAGTCCAGTGCTGGCCTCGCTTTCCTTGACTTTTCCCCTGTGTATAAAGGGGGTGCAGCCATGCCAGTGTGCCGAAGTCTATAAATGAAAAGTGTTGCATAGGTGTGAGTATTATTAGCTGCTTAATAGAACTAGGCAGCACTAGAAATGAACCTGTGACAGAGAGTGAGCCACAGCAGTGTCAGTTTAAACCCAGACAGCTGAAGTTCTTCCTGGGAAAAAAATAATTGTTGTCACATTCCTGTGACTGTCAACGTCTTCTCCCTGGCAGAGTCAGATGCAACAGAGACTATGGAGGTCCTGTAAGGCTACAACAATCACTTTTTGGTCCACATTTGTCAATGCCTCTTGCAAAAAAATGGCATTTTGAACTGCCAAGCTGCCTTATCCTCCTCTTAGAGTCTTGCAGAGATTTCCCGACAGGCTGCTACATCCTCTTTTACTACTGGCAGACTTGAGCTCAGTGCAGTAGCTCCGCACAGGCGCTTTCCTCTAGTCTGGATAACAGGGTCAGTTTTGCACACCAGGAAAGCAGAGGGACAACTTGCTATCAAGAAACAGGCTTCGCATGAACATGTCACCAAAATCTTTCTGCCGTACAACCGCTCACTGAGGAGTGGCCGTATGCAGAGGTGGCCAGACTGTGATCCGGAAGGAAAACCCGTGAGACTAAGCTGGGAAAAACTTTGGGGTTTTCTGAACGAACTTCTTTGAGCTGAGGAGCACCAGCATATGCTCAGTTATACAGCATATGTTGCAACTGCACCCAGTACAGGGAATTGTCTTCTAACAGGGACAAATGTGAGTTTTTTTCTCCCCTACCTTGCACTGTTACTTTTTGATACAGTTCCCCAACTCCTTTTCCTCTGACGCTGTGATACCTCATAAAATGAAGTGCTTGGTTGACTTGGTGGTTTATAACAATGAAACTGATATATGTAACTTGGAGATTTTTTTTTAGAAAGCCTGTTTATTTGTTTGTTTGTGTTTTAGTGGTCCACCTGCAGCTTCTGAATCCACAGACTACCAGTGTTTCCACTGAATTTCAGACTTTTGGCCTCAAGTGGCAGTGGGTAAGTTGTGCCTAAGCTTTAATTTGAGGATTTTTTTTTACAGTATTGTAAGTAACAGCTATATTCAGAAATAGTACACTGAATGCTTTTCTACAGTACCTAGAGGGGTAGTATCGTACCAAAAAATCTGTACTGATTTTTCCTAAATATCTTGGAAACAAAACAGTGTGGCCATTGTATTTCAAACATTAGAGCAATTGTTCAGTGCATGCGGTGCAACCCTAAATTTCTATGTACGTCAGAACACGGTGCCAGCTCTGAGTTTCTGTAAATTACGGTACTGTGGGCATGCGCGTGTTTAAACAAGTGCTTTCCTATATCCAGATAATACAGTCATATTTATGTATATGATTTGGAAAAGCCAGACAACACTCTGAAGCGATAAAAGGGAACTTCAAACATGTGCTCATTTTTCACACCATTGTAATTTTAAAACAAAGCAAAACCTGTTATGGGGCTTGAATTTTTCCTCTAAGTACATTAGCATTTATTACATATAAATCCTAACGATGTTTATCCTTGTATACCATAAAACCTGTAGGTAGAAAAAAGAGACCTAGTAAAACAAATATAGATAAACATTGCCTGCAGTTGAAAGTCTTTTGTGCTATAGTTTGTGTTACTCCAGTATACTTATAAACCTATGACTCTAAACATCTTTAAATTACAGGTTTAGGCAGCCAAAATATTAGTGTAACTCCTTTTGGATTCAGCAGGCTACCTAGTGGCTTAACCTACTACTGAAGGTCAAGAGAATATATTTCATCTTCCACAATGCCTAGACATCACCAGCTACACTTCCGGAGATATCCTGGAAAATGAAACCGTGAAAACATTCCAAGCACTTCAGTGGGATTAATGTCTATGACAAGATCCTCTTGGACAATACACAGACCTTTGTGCACATATCACCATAATACCCAATAAAAACCAAAGCTCCCCCTCGGGACTGCTCTGCTTGCTATAGACACTATTTCAGATGGGCTGGTAATATATGGAGTCAGCACTATCAGTGACGAAAAGTCACTCATGGCTTCTCACCTACATTCTCGGTTTAAGCATTTATTGTTCTTTTGAATGTGTTATTTTCTTACTTTTGAACAAAGGTTTCCCATGTGCTATAACACCTAGCTTTGGAAGGTGTTAATCACTGTGCTATATTTCCCTGTTTGGACACAACAGGTTATCCTCTGAGACACTATTTCTGGTTTTTTTTGAAGTCACGAAAGTAAAACGATTTTCTTACTTTTTGTTCTTACTGGAAGTACCCTGTGGAAACAATGGTTGCATAGAATAGTTAAGACTCTGTGCAAGATGAATTGATTGCAGGATCAGCCAGCATACTCAAAGAGCATTAGCTTTTCCCAAGATAAGAATCTTATTACAAATTAGAAGTGGACTGTAACAGGCCGTGCTAGCCCTTGAACCCAGGCTCGGTGTCCACCCGCATACTGCTGCTGATTTCAGTCTAAGCCTTATGCACTGGCATGCTGTGAAGAATGATCACACGCCAACAACATTATTTCCTAAAGCAGGTGCAACCAGATAGTGTAAGAAAAGAAGAGCATTTCCCTGACTGAAAAACATTAGGAAGACTGGTGGCTGCTTTAGAAATAAGCCATATGAGAAACCTAAAAGGTAAGCATGTTGTTTTGATTAGAGAGCCTGACCTAGGAAAACAGCAAGAGGAATGGGAAAGCAAAGAAAACCGCAGAAGGAGAGGAGGCAAAAAGTTTGGTTTGTAACTGCAGAGGGCTTTTATTCTTGTTAATATTAGAAGTTAGTATGCTTTTCGGCTATACAGGATAATTTGGGTTATGCTGATCTGCTATCGCTGAGACAAGGAGCTGGACAGATTCTGCAGAAGAGAAGCGCGTGACTCATGGAAAGAGTAACTAGTGAAGAACTTGCTCGACTTGAACTCTTGCTTATAGGGATTTTATTTACCCCTGGGGAAAGGTGAAATTTTCCAGTTTAGCATGGACCTAAACTACTTTACCAGTGAGAGAGAACTTGAAGCCTCCTCTGCTGACAAGATAAGCTTTCATGACACAGGATAAAGGCTAACATACTGAAGATTATTGCACAATGAGAGAGGAAAAAGATGCCTTAAGCATGTTTCTTTTAAATGTGAAAACTAGCTGATGGAGTATTCAACATATATGTTGTACTTAACTAGATGTTCACATTAACTCTTTTTCAATACATACGACAAACCATCATACATTTCTTTACAGCAGACACTCTTACCAAAGAATAAAGAAAAAAGCTCCCTGCTTTGAGGAACTGAGAATCCCTAGTAGCTCTTTCAACAATACGATACCCATATTCTCATTCACAAAGAGCTTCATTAGAGAATTCAGTCAAAACTCTTGTTTGATTTTTATTCCTAATGTGAATAAAAAGCCACCTGCCTAGTGACAAAATTATGGGCAGTTAAGAAAATTTGCTGTGGAAATATTTGGAAAGAGTTACATTCAAGAAAATTAGTTGCTGAAGAGGTTTAGTTTAAATGCAAATTCAGCCTCAGCTCATCTGTACAAACAAGTTTTAAAAGAAAGGGAAAAAAAACCCCACTTCCCTAATGTGCTGATCAGAGCTCTTAATAGAAGTCTAAAACATGCATAAGTTAAGCAAAACTCCCCAGTTTCTCCAGAACAGGGCAGAACTTAATCCTTAGGTGCTGCCTCCCTGAAAATTTGGAGATCACAGAGAGGAAGAGACATGAGATTTAGATGCAGATTCCAAACAAACACTTTTAATACATGAATTATGAATATGGATTTTTTTTACAAATCCTACATCAAATTATGAGGAAATATTTAAACTGCTGTTGTGAGTCTTTTGTTCGGAGTAACTAATTATTTGTATAGTTTTGTAGAAAGACTTTGTTCTACCTAATTGTGTTGTCAAATCACCTAGATCCTTTCTGCAATAAAAACAAATCTTCAGTTCTTTCAAAAGGAAAGAAACCACCTCATTTAAAAATAACTAATAAAACATAACAACAGGTAGTAGGAGTGAAAGTTCAATTTATCAGCCCTATCTCTGAGCAAAGCTAAATAATTTAGTAGAAACCTATTCTAGTCTTCAAAAGATACACGATAACGTAGAGGACAAGAGAAGACTGAAGAACTGTACGATTGTTGCAAAAGCTGCTTTAAATAATGAAACACTGAAGCTGAAAATGTCACTATTTGATGAACTGAACTGTGAAGAATCACAAGAGATTCCCGCAGACCCTGAGAACATTATGTAGTGTATCTTAAGCAAACCTGGCAAACACTCAAAAAACCCACTGGTGGTTTTGCCAGTCAATGCTAAGGACTTACATATGGTCTTCGTTCAGGTTCTCTCAACTGGAGAGGGTTTCTCTCAATTTAAATAGTTGGCAGTCAAAATTTCTAATTTTCATAATTGTAATTGCCTTTAAATCAACTGTGCTTGAAAAACTCCTGCAAGGGACCTTGCTGGAAATCATCAAATTTACCATCCTGGAGAAGAATCCCAATCCTTGTCAGCCCTTGCTGCAGCCCCACAGAAAATCAGGGGCAACACAGATAAATTCAGCTTAGAAGGAGTATGGGAATTACTTGATCTTAGGTCAGAGATGGCCATGATGTGCTTTGAATAGGAACAATGAGAAGCTTCTGTACAGAGGTAGATCATTCTTTTTGTCTTCAGATTAAATATTTTCAGTTCAAGATTGTACATACTTTCATAGGTCAGAACTGTGGTCCTTGAAAATGCTATGCTTGTTTTGAAAGAAAAGGATAGAAATCTGCATTTTTTTATTCTCAAAATTTTAAATTTTAATGTGAAAAAAGCTACCAAATTCATCTACGTGTGGATTTTGAATCTAGAGAATTTTCTGGATTTTCTGTGTGCTGCTGGCTAAAAGTCAACACAAGTGAAATGAGAAAAAGAAAAAAGGGCTGTGTAAGCTGAAACTTCTTGCTACAAATGCTTGCTTTCCTGGATGACCCTAGTCTGGACACATAATGGCTCTACTCTTTATACCCCAACTATACGTGATTCAAACAAGAATCTAACTCACAGGCAAACTATTTAGCACTGAGGCACATCTTCAGGTTATTTCCAGATAGGAATACAGATGTGTGTCGCTAAAAGACTCTGCACATGCTGTTCCTACCTGCTGCATGCAATATTATAGTGCCCTGGAAATCTGTGTATTCTAATAAATCAGCCTGTGGATATGTAGCGGGAGTGCCTGCTTTTGTGTGCAAAAGGCTTCTGAAGAGACCATCAGCACGCGTACGCCACAGACACCGCCTATGCCGGAGACTGGAGCCCCATGGGGAGAAGTGAGTGAGTGCCTGGACGAAGGAAAGAGTGAAAGGCTGCCGCTCAGGTGGGCTCCCTTTGCCGGCAACGAAGAGCTGTGGTTGCGTGACTCACCGGCTGGCTGTCGCGGGAATGTCTGAGAGCAGGACGATGTTGTGGGCATGCTGTGGACGGACCACAAGCCATGCACTGTTTAGATTCATCTGCTGCTGCTTTAGGGATACACGGTAAATTATGGTGGCAAGCTTAAAACAATCTGACAATTATAGACAGTTATTTTAAACACAGCTGTTAAGGGACAACACAAATTTATAATTTTCATAATCATCCTTTGTTTAGGCTCAGTGTCCAGAGCCAAACAGGCGAACACTGCAAAACTGACTCTAACCAACAGGAATGGAAAAAGGATCTGGTGGTGTGACAGACTCTGAGGCAGGTTAAAGCCACTGCACCAAATACGCTAGCCTCCACATATAGGCTTCAATCCAGAGACCAGCAAAAATGGCAGGAAATCTTTCCATTGATTGCAGCTCACTGAGATTGAAGCCTTTTGAGAAAAATAGCACATTTACTTGTTTGTGCCCCTGCTCCACCCTGTTGGAGGGGGTGGTGGGTGTCCACTGCACACAATTTAGGATCACAGTTCTTCTTGCTGAGAACTGCTAGGCAGGTTCTTCCCCCATTCTGCTGCTTGTGTCCCAGGAAGACCACTCTGGAGGAGGGCTTGTTGCTGTCATGCCTTTGCACAAGAATCCAACAGTATCTGAACTGCTGCTGGGTGTGCTTAGCCTGCCTCAGAAAAAAAACACCACCCTTAATTAGGATTCAGACGTGAGGCTAGCGTGATTAGGACAAATCAAGTCACTGGCTTCCTCTGACCTCCACATGCCTGTTTTGCTCAGGATCTCCCAGGCTATTTGGGACAGCTACAGTTCATCTGCTTTGGAAGCAGTCACTTGCATCACTTTGATTTGGCTGGTTGCAAACTTAGTTTTAATTATCTGGTGTTGTTAGCCCCTACCAGGACCTTCTTGGCTAAGCCCCTTCGGTATAAGGCCAGACTGAATTTCTGTTCTTTAAATACAGGTGAGGCTCTGTGCTGGGCTGGTGTGTCTCTGCAGTACTCTTACGTTACAACCTGCCTGATGGCAAGATCAGTTCAGGGTGTGCCTGGCATTGTGTTTTAGCCCAGGTGCTTAAGCTTTTTTCTGGGGTCTGCTTCATTCCTTCTGGCATGACCTAGCTCTTGCAGTCCTCAGCCTCCTTCCCACCTGCAGCCTGCACCAGGAAGCCTTGCACATTATTACCCTGCAGGCTTACTTTCTTGAAACTGGTTTCTGTTCCACCCAATATGGGCACGAGCTGTGCCTGTTTTCACCTGAGGCTGCTTGTTAGGCATGATGCCACACCTCATCACAGACTCACACAATAACTGAGGGTGGAGGGGACCCTCAGAGGTCCTCTGGTCCAACCGTCTGCTCAGAGCAGGGTCAGCGTTCAGGCATCCTGATGGCAAACACAGACAGGCACACTGCAGACTGACATTAAACACCTCTGCAGACACCTTTTGCTGTTGGAGAGAAAGCGATGGAAATGAAAGCCCAGCATTTTTCTCCCTACCTAGTCTTTGAAAAAAAAAAAGCTTGTAATTTTCATTTCATCACCTTCTACCACAAACCTTGAAAGAGCAGCAGACAGAAGACCTATACACATACTCCCAACATCTAACATTGGTGTGGCTGGGAGCTGTTCCAAATGCATCACTAGAAGTAGTATTCTGCCCCTTTTTTAACCCAGAGAGCCAAGATCTGCTGCTATGTGTGCCCAGCTGGTCTTTAAACAATTGTTTACCCTCACAGTCAAGCTTAGGTACTAGTTTCTAACATAGCAGTCTAAGCAGGGCTGGGTTTCTCTCTTTGTGACATGGAGAGCAAGACAAAAGGAGACAGTAGCAACCCAAGCTGCCCACCCAACATCATCCCAAGCTGTCAGAGAGGGAGACCAAGCACAGGCAAGGGGAGGAAAAACGTGGTATTTTGGGTTATCAAGTGGCTGCTGCAGGGGTAATCATGGCTGGTGTCCCCATGAGCCGTGGCTCCTCTTTCCAGTCTCATACTACTTCTGTCTGCTTCTCTTCCACTTAGGCTGATGGGCTGGTCTGCCTGGATTATGTATAATTACGAACTCTTTAAGACATTCTTCGATGCTAATTCAAGTCAGGAGGGGCTTTAGTTTATACAGATGCTTCTTCCTTCAGCTTTCCTAAAAAAGCTTCCTTCAGCTTTCTAAACAGCACACAGTGCAACAGTGAAAAATCAGGATCCACCACTGAAGTTTATTTTTGTAGATGTTAGTATTCTTGGCATATGACATAGCCATGCTGTGAAAGTTTTCAAATATTACTTATAATATTTGCTTTGCTTTTGTGAAGAATGTGTTAGTTTAAACGTGTCTTCTCCTAAGGTAAAGTGAAATAATTAAATGTATTTTCTCATTTTTGTCGTCCTTTCCACCTAATTTGCTCTACATTTTATCTATTTTCAGTGTACACAGGATTGTACAAAGAAACAAGCAATTGCAAGGAATAGCGTAACAAACAAGTTCAATGGATATTTCAATTGTTTTGCAGACAAGATGTATTTATTTCCTTGAGGGGAAGAATAATTGCGTGTGGAGATTTTCATATCTTGAAAAAGATCTTGTATTTCCAAATCAGTTATTTTATGTATGTGAGGATAACTGTGAAACTGCTAAATATTTTAGTAGAGATTTCTACTAGTTCAGGAAAATGGAATTCAAGACTACGCAAATCCACACAACTTCTTTTAGAACAACAGTTATGTTAGCAACTTGAAAAGAAGCCAACTCCTGCTTGCTTTCAGCATGTATTTTGTTGGATATGGCGGTGGTCAGTAGTGATAGACTAGCATCAGATTTTGCCAAATGGATCCAACTTTCAGTGTGACTTAATGAAAAAAAAAAGTCTTTATGGCTTTATGGCAATCTCTTTTGGTCATAGTCTGAGGGGGAATGATGACTATTACCCCTGCTATCGTTAGTTTGTCTGCTTTTCCCATCCAGACCTGTAGCTCTGGGCTATCTCCAAGCTAATCTGACTGCTTCAGACACCCAGTGCCACACAGGACCCGTCTTGCTCCAAGATGTGAATTCGTGTACAGACCAAGCTCTAAATATCAACATAAAAGTTCCTTCATCCCTGAAAAGCTAGTCTGCTTCAGGACCATGCGACTCCTGGTCAGAAAAGCCAGTATGATTTATCTGCTGGCACGTGTGTATAGTGCCTAATGCAACAGAGCCCTGATGGCAGTGGCAGTAACGATGCACTGGGAGACCGCAACTTTCAGAGGAGGTGCTGGGGAAGGCGCTACAAAGATGCATTCATGGTAGCAAATCCAAGGAGGGGGAGGCAGAAGGTTGTTTACCCAAGGTAATGTAGTGTGAGTCTGGAAACACCGAGACGTGCCAGGGTTGATCATTACAGATCCCCAAGTCACAAAGCAGGGCCACTGGTAGTGAATGGGTTCAGCAAAGCTAAGCCACTTCCTTCCAAGCCTCACACATCCATCCAGACTTAGTCTGACTATCTGAGTTTCTTGGAAATGAATTTAAGTACCTACATGAATCGAGTGAGCAAGACTTGTCTTTTTGCAAAATGTTATTAATGATATTTATACTGTGGTAACATTCAGGAACGGTTGAGGCCTCAGGATATTAGTTGCAAACTGTAATTACAGTTTCTGCCTGAAGGAACAAACAAGAGTCACGGTTGGAAGGTACAGTTGTGTTCAAAAATAGAAGTGTAGAAATTATATTAACATTGACACGGTCTTACTCTGCATATCTGCTTCATGTATGTAATCAGTCATGTGTGCTATGTACTTCAGTAACACAATAATCACTTCTTTCCCTTACTGTGATGACAATGAGACCAAACTGTTCCCTTTTGTTCAAAAGAAATACCTTCTAAATTAGAATCATGTTACCTTTACAAAGCTGTAGCTAAAGGTATAATTTAGCCTGCAAAACACAGGGGAGTTTTGCAGATACTTGTATAGTAAAAAAAAAAGGAAAATGGCAGATACTAATCTCCAGCTGACCCTCAGCTCACAAGAAATTATAATATAAAGACTGCTTTCCTGCCTTTAGCTTGGAAGAAGTTTAGAGTAATATTATTGAAGCTAAAGGAGCTACATTACTGTAAAAGTGCTCTTCTGCAGCCAAAATTGGGGTTGAACACAGCGTTCAACCTTGTCAAACTCTAATATGTTAACTGTGAGCTCCCCTCTCAGGCTAAGGCTTGCTGCCTGGTGCATCTACAAGAGCCCCAGGGCCACTTGCTGGCCCGGTAGCCCGACACATCGGCCATTGCTGATCCTTCAGCTGGCTGCCTGGCAAACCTAGACATTGGGTCACAGGGAGACGCTGTGCCACTATGCTGCATAAGGAAGGCTGAGTGATCACCCATGCTCAGATGACTTCACCCTCAACATAATGTACATCTTCCTAGTAGCATCCCACAAAGGTCCCTGCTTTGCCCTGTGAGCCAGTGCACGAGATACATCCTCTGTGAGACAAGCAGCTACGGTCCTGTCTCTGTCTTTTGCTGAAAAAGAACTGTGGAGGTCTGAATGCTGCCAACTTCAAAGGCTCAAAAACAATTGTCCTTCCTCACTTAACTCATGGAACTGGCCTCAATGTAATGAGACTTAAACAAAGACATGTATGGCTGTGTAGTTCCTGCTTTCATTTTTGTTTCAATAATGCTATTTTGGTTCTTGTTGCAGATACTCACACTGTGAAACTGGCTTTTCCCCTGTCCATCGAGGCTTTAACCCTTAAAGCAATCCTGACATCTCATCGCGCAGCAATTCAGCCTTCTGCATCCGTCCTGCTCCCGATCCTCCAGCCAGTTCTGCCCTTCTCACCCTCACCTACGCACTTACTGCAGAGCACCCAGAGGAGTGGCAGGAGGTGTGCGGAATAAAGACCTTTCTTTATGTTTCCCTGTCTTCACCCTTTAGCCACAAATCGCGGGGGGGGGGAACAGAAGCAGCGTGAATTGCTTTCCCAGCTCTCTTAAGAGAGTGATGTGCCTCATTGGTGTAGCGAGACACTAACTCTAACGGCAAAATGAGTCCGTGCCTTTTCCACAGTGGGGAAGGGAGGAGGTGGGGAGGCAGCCAGAGCATGTTTCTCACGAGCAGCGATACCATTTACTAAAAGATCCCCAGGAACTTTAGTAGCCACCTGGCTTGTTTGTGAAAGGCCAGCAGCCAGCTGTTTGCTGCTGGACAGATGCGCTTTTTGTCCTTTGGAAGCAGGGACTCTACGTGTGCAGAAATTTTGAGCTGAGCTTTAGACTTCAGTGGCGGTTCACTGAAGTTCTCTCTTAGCTGTTAAAACTTCTACGGCGAACCCAACATGTTACTGCAGCCAAACTAGGTCCCTAACACCCAAGACTCTCCAGACCTGG
>Ga0065711_1027073_pt1 | contig 54635 bp, 34 predicted proteins | sample Hoacrofraction12_FD_59098 | JGI IMG/M metagenome (GOLD analysis project Ga0065711, IMG submission 59098) | Hoatzin crop microbial communities from Cojedes, Venezuela - Epithelial fraction 12 v2 (version 2) | ecosystem: Host-associated > Birds > Digestive system > Esophagus > Crop | place...
GGCCGGGGGTCTCCGGGGGAAGCAGCGGGCAGCGGGGGAGCGCCGCGCCCGCCGGGCCGTCCGGGAGGGCGGGCAGGCTGCGGTCCTTCCTTGCGCCTCACGGCCGGGCAGCCGGCCGGCCGAGCTTTCCTGGGCTCGGGGGAAGGCGCTGGCTCCCACCCCGTCTCGAGTAACGGGAAGCGAAGTGGCGCCTGAGGCGAGGGGCCGGGGCGGTGAGGGGGCGTCCCGCCGCCATCTTGTGGAGCCTTTGTAGGGTGACTGCAACTCCTCGGGTGTCTGAGCGCCCCAGAGGGTTTTCGGCCCTGGCCGGAGAGGGACGGCGGGGGGGCTGTGGGTGTGTTGATGAGCTGAGGTGAGACTGCGAGGCCGCGTCCCAGATACATTAATTACACGGTAGATGCGAGTGCTGCAGTTCACCTGCTTTCCCATTCTGGCGCCTAAACAGAGCAGATGTGCTCGGTGTCCTTTCAGCCTGCTGCTGGTGGAGGATGTTTATTTCGAGGACAAGGAAGGGAAACCCTCCCTCTGTGAAGAGACACTGGTAGAGAGGAGATCAGAGGCAGGGCTGTGGTGCTGGGTGAAAGAAGGAAAAACCGAAAAGTTTCTTAAAGTGAAGACCAAGGGATGGTTTCTTAACATAAAATGTCGATCAGGACAATGTAAGGGGGGTGCTAGTTCTCCAGGAAAATGTCACTTGCACGCTGACAGTAAAAGATACGCATTTCCTGATGATCAGTGGCTCTGACCCCGAGCTGGTTTTCCACTGGCATTAGTGGGGTCAGTTGTAGGGCTGGGATTTCTTATTTAAAAATTCTAATGAGATCTCGTCTCTATTCTGGAGTAATGCCTTTAGGATTGTCTCCGCTTGGATTGGATTGGATTGTCGGTGCTTAAACTAGGGAGTGAGCCGGGATCACCCAGCTGGCCACAGTGTTTTGGGCTGGGATGGCGGAGCGAGGGCATGGTGCCTGTGACACCTCTGTCTGAAAAACGTTATGGCTAATATAAATACAGATACTGCTGAAGGAAGGTGCCCTGACTGGTATCAGTGATTTTCTCTCCTGACAAAAAATTGGCTTGCAAGGCTTCGGTCTTTGCTACCAGACAGAAAAGGAGTATAATCAATATGTCAGTGTCTATGTATGGACATGTGAATGGGGGAGGCAATCTAAATATTAAAACTGTGACTTGAGGATGCCAAATCCAGTTCTTCACAGCTACCAGTATCTCCTTAATAAAACAGAAGATGCCATTGTTCAAAACTTTAGTAATAAGTACATATAAATTAGTTTTCTACCAAATGAGTAAAATTACTATTTACATCTCCAGACTTTGTAACTAAGTTGGTAGACTTCTGAGTTTCAGGTGATTGAAGGAGAGTCGGTGTAACTGTAGACTGAGAATTTCTAATTCCTTTGAGCCCTTTTTCTTACTGAACCTGAGACTAATGGACATATATGATTAGAAACTAAAGTAAAAAACAGTTAGCTCCTAAATTTACATATTAGACCTAAAGGAGCTTCTGAAAAAAAATTAAAGGGAAGTGTTCCATGAAGTGAGCAGAAGCATTTTTTTTCTGCATCAGTAGCTGCCAGCTTTTTGACCTTGCTTCCAAATCCCTGTTACCCACAGCTCCTCCAGTCCACCATGATTTGGACCTGACTTGCATTCATTGCCTCATGCAGTTCAGCAAGTTGGATTGAATCTAGTGTGTTAAGCCATCAAACATGGACTGTGGTATCTAAGATCCAACATGTTCCATCCTGTTTAAATGATAATAGTATTCTGCAGATTTGCATTTATGGACATATTACATGGGGGTTTTTTCCTTTTTTTGGCAGGTGACTTTGGTGACAGAAGAAGAACGAGAATGATTACATATCCATAACTCCCAGCAGTATGTCAGGTAACTGTATTTCGCAAAAGCTTCTATGCAATATTTCTTGCTTTGCTGGAGTGATTATAATTAAATATTTACTGCAAAACTTTTGCAAGTTCTGAATGCATTGGTGCTGGAAATTGAAATCTTTCCTCTACCCAGAGCATAGAGATGTGGGGCACATAGTAATCTTCCCCAACATTTTTCCACTTAAACTCTGATGCTCCTTGATTTTCCTTCAGAAACAAAGTTGGATTGTATTTGAAGCACATGTTCCAACTTCAACATTTCTCCTGAAACTGCCAGTACAGTGACAGTTTCTGCTGAGTATGTTGGCCTAAGTTACTTTGTAACATGGACATATCCCCTGAGGTTCAAAGTGAGATGGTCAAATTCATTTTACATAGATTACCAAGTACTCTTCAGATAATAATTGACTGGGTCTGCAGGTGGACTGGAGATCCAGAGATGAAATGACCATTAACCATTTTAAGTCTCCTTAACCATCTTATCCCTGCCAGTTACAAAACATTTGAAGACTATACATAAATTAACTGTGTCGAAAAACCCATATATTCTAATCCCAGGAGAGGGTGTCTAAAAAGATGCAGTTATTACATGGAGATCATATAGAAAGCTAGAGAATTTCAGACTTCCAGAATTTGTTTTAGTATTCATCAAATTTCGTAAGAAAATAAAATATTTTTGCTGATACTGTTTGTCAATGCATATTTCAAGAGCCAAATGCCATAAACGGGACCTTTTAAAAGCCCGTTTGTAAAATGCAGCATGTGCTACATAGGGAAAGTCATAATAAACAAGACTGAATTCCTGGTGTTACACTCCAGGGACGGTTTATTTTTACTGACTGGGCAGATCAAATATCCTTTGCCTTAGAAGGCTCCCATCCTTTTGTATTGGCCAGCAAGGGGTAACAGCTGCATTCACCACCAAAGCTGGTCTTTTAAGTTTAGGGTCCTAGATATGAGGTGGAGAGTAAAATTCATGGGGAGAAACAGAGGAGTATTTAAATGCGTGCTTTCATAGTAAAATGTGTTATTTGATAATATGCAAAGATGTGTCATTTGACTTCTGTTTTTATGGTTTCTCTGTTGTCCATCGAAGCGGAGGTTAGGCGCAGATGAATGTAAGATCGAGGCAGAGGGCATCGAGGCTCTTTGTGGAATAAAGTTACCTGACCCTTTTGATTGGTGTGTCAGGCTCTGGACTAGCATCACCACCACATGAGGATGGGGAAGGAACTGGTAGCCTTAGGCTACATTGGCAAGGAGTGTCTTTGCATTCTTCTGCAGGCATGCTAGGCATGATAATTTCATTTAGCAAATACCTGGTTTTGGAAGCATTTAAAGCATTGACATGTAACTCAATCTCTCCAGCTCGCTGATGTGCTCTGTTCTGTCTCATAACTGTGTTTTTTGACCTTTTACTACAGGGCTTAATTTTGGTGGGGTTTTGGAGGGACTGATTAGGGGCTTGTGCTATGCAATGGCAAGAGATGGAGAAGGAAATGCAGAGTACGCACTTCATCCTCACCTTGTCCGTTGGGGGTGTAGCTTCCTATGGTGGGGCCTTTTCTGGAGAATTCCCACTAGCACTCTAACCTGACCTGTCTCTCTAGACTTCCCTCTGGCTGGGCAGCTCTGCTAAGCTCAGTGGAACACAAAGCCTAATTGGAAGGACCTACATTTTCTGCATTTCTTTTGAAAGAAGTGGGCTGAACAAATATGTGCTAACAAAATAATTGCCAAGTGAAAAAAAAGGTTCATTGCAGAAGATGACTGTTGGTACAGCTGTAGATGTCCAGCACTTTTCATTATGAGCAGTTTATGTTTTCTGTTTCTCACTATAGGAATTAAATTCCCCACATGAGTGTGAATGTGAAAAGAAGCATGGATGAAATAAAAATCTTTCAAACTCTATAAAAAAGCTGCAGAAATACCACCATCCAGAGCCAGAAAGGACTCCTTTCCTAATGAATGAAAATGAAAGCTTAGATTCTGTTACTCAGTCACTGGAATATGAGAGCAGAGTCTAATCCAAACCCAAACCAGTTGCGTAAAATAATAGGCTGTATTATTCTGATTTTTTGATACAGAATTGCTTTACCCATATGTTACATTTTTACTGCAGTAAGAATTTGCCTCTTGTAGGCACTGCCCAAAAGCCTCCAGTTTCTAGTGCAATCTAGGTAAGTTTTTCTGACAGAAGATTGTAGAATTTGGCCTTTGGTAGTAAAGTTTAGCTTTACCACATTTTGCAGTTGCCATAGGAAAAATACTAATATTTTGACATCTCAGCTTTAAAAATACATACTGGTGTGATTATTTTATGGCACACGTCTGTAATTGTATGTGCTTATGGCTTTTAATAAAGCGAGAGTTCAAGTTTTCCAAAACTATTTTGGGAACTTCAAAGTTATGGGTAACGTGGAAGGATTTCAGAAGTGTAGAAGCCCTTACTTGAAAGTGAATGAAACAAAAGATAAAAGCAAAATGAATGCACCAGGTACAATTTTTTGCATGCAAAAAGATAAACTGAAAGGCAAATGTTGAGTTCATGAAGTCCAAACTACTCTTCCTTTTTCTTAGAATGCAGTCAAATAGAGTTCACACAGCAATACAGATGGAGTTAATGAACACCTAATGTTGGGTACTTGATGACATTTGAAGCTCTCAAGTGGAAAGCTGGACCTACAGGTGTTGTAAATACTGTGCTTGTCAGTATACTTTTCAACTATGCCAGTTCTAAGTGTCAAAACTTGCCTAGCCAGTTTTATGTACACATAACTCAGATGATGACCAAACATTGAGTTAAAGGGATGCTTCTGGAGAGGGGGAGCTGGACGTAGTATGTCTTGCAGTTGAGTGCTAAGTCTGAGACAGATGCATTCTGTTCTCGTAAACTGAAGCTAAAATAAATAGTTTTCAGATGAGTGATCACACACATAAAGGTAACAAAGCAAATCTGAAAGTTTAGCTTTCCTGTTTTGAAAACTTTTTTTTTTTTAATGTTCATTGTCTTTTGTGATAAATGCTGCAGCAGATCTGATGCTTGTAAAGAACAACATAAAAAATGCATTTAGGGAATGTGAGTAAAATATGTTTGGGTTTTTTGTTTTTTAGATAGAAATAAGTGGAAAATGACTGATTGGATGCTCCCCCCAAAGTTCCATCAGCAGCTTAGCAGTTGACACCAACAATTACTGTCCACAGAGTAATACCTGAGGAAAAAAAATTATAAGCATTTTTAAAACTAGTACTGTCTCAGCAATAGCTGTAAGTCTTTCTGCCATACTTTTGCACGATAAAATAGAAAAACTAACAATTTGGAAAGTAGTATTTTCTCATTGAGAAGATAGTACTTTCAAATAAGTATGTAACATAGTTCATACAAAAAAAATTATTGCTGTCTAAATACTCTAGTGAAGGTTCTGGCTTTAGCATCACTATTCACTGGTCACGGTCGTTATTCACTGGCAATAACCTATCACTGAAGGCTTCCTTCTGTGCATTTTCTCCCAAAATGCAAGACAAGCCTTAGACAGATCTTCATCTTACTTCATTTACTGGAGTGAGAACTGAAGAAGGAATTCAAGAATGGGTTCTAAAAAAACAGGAAATAGTATTTGTAGAGTACATTAAATCTCATTAATTTCATTTTCATGGCAGGTGAAGATAGAATTTAAAGAGTATAGTGGCGGTGTCTGTGAAGTCTGTGGCAGCTCTTCAAGCTGGCTTCAGTAAGGCCAGGATTTTACTCTGCTTTTACTTGGAGTTTCATAATCAACTCAGACATTGTGTTGCTACCCTGTAATAATCACACTGTTCTATTTGGTAATGACTGTAAAGTTAGATCAAGATAGGAATTATAATAAAATTAAGTGCTTACATTAGGGAATATAATTTAAATGTCATAAATGCGTACTTTCAGTAAGTAGAATTTAATATGCAGCATTTCTTGTAACAGGTCACTCATTTGGAGAAGAAAATTAATCAGCTTTTGTGCAACAAATCCATTTGAAAAGCAGTGTCTCCAAGAGTGTTGCACGGAGTTTCCAAGAACTGGGAAAAGCAATAGGATAGGAAAAGTACCACCTTTTCTTCATGAGTCTTTTCACTGTAATGCTCATTAACCTGTAAACTTGCCATTAGTTCAGATGGAGAAGAGTTTGTTGTGTAACATCAGTTGAGAAATTATTTCTCCTGAATTTCTATAATGATTTTCCTAAGATAATTTAATTTGACATACATCACTGTCTGACACTGCTTGTCCACCAGACCGTGATAAAATCCGACTAACTCAAGTGTATTATTTCTTTTAAGTAATGGTCGTTTTAGAAGGACAGTAAATACTTTAATATAAGGTTTTGTTACGCCAGGTTTTAGCAGCTTTGTAATGAGCTTTTGGGGATTTTCAAAAGGTTAACAAGATTTATATTGTAGGATGTTTTTGCATGAAGCTATGAATCACTCCATGATGGCTCTTATTACTTAGAAGCGTATTTCTGAATATGCAGTTAAAAATATCGCACTTGTTAAGTTCTAGGTTACAGACATTCTGTTTTAATTTTAACTTTTTTGTTTGAAACTTTAATGTTTTAAAAAGTGCTTTCAAAAAGTGCTATATGAATACAAAAGTTTCAGAAGGCAAGTAGTCTGTATGACATTTTGTAAAGTTTCAAATTTTTATGCAATTCTTTAATAATGTGTTGGGGTTTTCTTTCCCATCATGGGGGAAGGAAAAGGCTCTCTAAAGAGTGGAGAATCATGAAGGTCTTATGTTTATGTGTTTCTAAAGGTGTTTAAGTTTGGTATTTACAATTCATGGATAGCTGCTATATTTTCCACAGAAGATGCACACTTTTTTCAAAAAATTGGATCTGGTTAGATTTCACAGAGAAAACAAACAGGTATTTTTTTTTTAGCTTTGCAACATCTGCTAGCCATTTTCTTAAGTATGTTTTATTATATTAGTGCTGATATTTTTTTTCTGTTTTTGTTTTTTTCAAGAATCCATCAGTATACTTAGTCCCTTTCTCTAGTTGTTTCATTTAAACCAGAGGTGCTTCTTTTTGTTAACGCGTCTTTCTGAAATTTGTTTCTGATGGGAGCAGACTGCTGTGTTTGAAATTTTGAGTATCACTCTTAGCCCGTGTAACACTGTTTCACTGCTGCCATCAGTTAAAAGGAGAGCGTAGTGTTGCCAATATATAACATATCAATTTCTCAGGCAAAGACCTTTTAGAATGGTTAATTAAAAAAACAAAATGCCTTTGTGTTTTTTCTAAGTCTTCTCCACTAGCCTACAAAATAAAACACTCTCCTTTGCTGTGCTTGCCACAGGAGTTGCAGTCTGCCATTTTGTGGTCTTCATCAGCCTGACCACAGACTGCTGCTTAGTTCTTCTGATGGCTCTATGTCAGAGCAATGAACTTACGCTACTTGTCCTTGATCTGCAGCCCTCTACGTAGAGAGGACTGTAATTGTTTTATGCCAAATGTAAAGCTGTCGATGAACTATAGTACCAGTCAGGGATTTTCCGGTTATTTCCATGTAAACAAAATACCATTTACAGTCCCGAAATGCAGGTCTGGTGATGTTCTTTAGGAGCACCAGATCTGCTACAATGTTTATCATAAAAGAAGACAAATGTTTAAGAAAATGTTTAAGGGTTGTAAAACATGAAGGCCAGACTTTCAAATCTGCTTGGTTATGTATGTGATCACATGTCTGAAAAACTATTTGGACCTGTACCGAGCTTCAGTTTATTTCAAGTTTTAAAAAATTCTCTCTTCACATCCTAGTTTGTCTGTCTTTCTGAAGAAGCCTTTGACTGCATTACTTTGGGGAAACTGTATTTGTTTATTTATTGGTTTTTGTCTTTCACAAGTTACGTATTCGTCAAGACTTGTAATTTTAGTAACTCTTTTTTTACCTGACCATTGCTCAAACCTCATTCCTTGAACAAGAGGTGTTATTTCAAGATACAGGGTCTCTCTAAGCAATTCTAGAACTAAAATAGCTTGAACTGTTTCATCATCTTGAAAAAAGAAAGAGCTTCAATTATGTTCACATATACCCAGGATTTGCTGTTAGTAAACAGTGGCCAGATATACTGTCCATTCCTCGGTGGGGAGAGGTGGAAGGTCCGATGTGGGATTGAGGAAAGACCGTGTGCATTGATTTGAAAGCTCACGGCGAAAGCAGTACTCAGAGTCAAGATTTTACAAAACAGTGGTAGTGATTTGTGGACATGATTTGAGTGATTTCCGAAATGGTTTCACTGTAACTTACACATTTTTAAAGATCTATTTTATGGTATTTGGATCCATAATCTGGAAATGGTGTTTTGGCTTCTCACTTTTGTTTTAGTAGGTTCCCAGGCATTAAAAGAATTACCTAACATAAAATGAAGAGAGTAAAAATCCACTAACATTCCCATATTCATACACAGAGTAGTCTCAAAATGAGTTGTGGAGAGGTGGATCACAGTCTGTTGGGCGTCAAATTAGTCAGTTTAAAACAGCGGGAGGTGGTTCTGCACGTAAAAGAGAGACAAATACTGGAACTCCTTGCCAAAGAGTGTTGGGAATGCGAGAAGGGTACGCAAGAGGAGGCTGGGCTGCACTGCAGAGAGGTCCCTTGGGTGTTCCTACAGTTTAGATATGCTGCAGGAGCTTGGGCAGTCCCTTGGGCTGACAGTAGCTGGGGACTGGGAGGCTGTTGGTGGGAACTCTCATATATGCTTGCTTTGTTCTTACCCTTCCCTGGGTATGTGCTTGTGGCCTCTGTTGGAGAACAGTAACCAGGCGAGCCCTGTGGTTGGAACAGAGCTGCCATGCTCAGGTATACCTTGCTCAGAAAAATTCCCTCCTATGTGTCGTACAGAACGATGAGAGGGGTCAGATGCATTTAGCATCTATGGGACTGTATTGGTTAACGTCACCTTTCTAGTTCCATTGTGTATCCTGGTATCTTAATGCTTTTTCTCGTATAGCTTTGGTCATCCATTTCTTTCACTATTTCTATTTTACCTGTAGCTGTCACAAGATTCCATATTCAGGTACACAACTCCTGTTCATGTCTCTAAGGAGAGGGTTTCAGATAGCTGTTTATGTAGCAAAACCCAGAATCATTTGCTTCTCTGTGCTCAGAACCTGCCTCTGGTTAACTTACAGATGAGCTGTCACATTCTTCTGGTTATTGTTTTTGTTGGATTAATTTTTCCTTATGTTTAGAAATTTGAGCATAATGTCAAGCCTAGGTTCTTGATGAGATAAGTATATGTCTAGTATTACTTTAATAGTTAATAGAAATTCAGTGTTTTTAAAAAGCGATTACACTGGTTCACACTGAGGAGCTCATTAAGGTATCTGTCAGCAAGAACAAGGATAAAGCTATTACACTGTACATTGCAAGTTTCTTAATGTTACCTATTCTTACATGTTAAAAACACTTTACAAAGTTGTTGTAATAGCTGTGCACTCTCATGGTGATGTAATCTTTGTTGAAAAGATTGTTTGAAAATATTGAAACTTAATTTATATTGAAGGCCATATTCTAAAATGTAATATATAAATATTTTATAATGCTGCCACTGTTAAAACGAGTAACAGTACAACAGTGCTGGATTAATCCTGGCACTCTGCTTCCACAAGCACACACATACACACACATTTCTGAAATCCTGGAAACCACCTCGTGGTTTCGGTAGACATCCTGTTCCACCTGCTAGTTACAGTACCTTTCTCTCGTTGTACGCTTTTTTCTTACAGTCATTGTAATTTTTACAGTTTAAAATTTAGTAAAGAAATCACATGTTTTTAAAGGTTTTATTTAGCACATCGTATGAAAACATGGTTTGCATATTTATGGAGAAGAATCTGGCTAGTCTGTATTAGCTGTGCTTCATCCTTCTGCTTATTTAAGGATCACATGCACCTAATTTAGAAGTTGGGAAACTACACTGTAAAGTGTTTCTGTGTTTGATAAGGAAGAACAGGAAGAAAATGCTGTGGTGTTACTTGGGAGGAAAGGGAAGGAAGGGAAAGAGGAAAGGAGAGGAGGGAAGAAGCAAAATAAAGGAAAGAAAATAAAATGCTGTGAACTGACTGCAATGTTAATGAGAAAAAATGGAACCTAAGCCTTATGTGGCACAGGTAGGTTTGTCATTCCCAGCACAAGCACGCATGAAAACTCTACATGCTTAGACTTGCAGTTACTTTGTGTGCTTTAAAACGCTTGTACAAAACATGAATCAGGTTTTAATTTTGCTGCAGTTGTAGCTTGCTTTCTTTTTTTTGTTAAGTCACTAAGTAAAAATCATCTGGCGTTGTTGGACTGGCTCCGTACAAAGCTGGGCTGCTTGATCGACCTACTGTGCACCCCTCAGCCCTAATCCTGATTACATTTGCCTTAGTTGATCTCTCCGAGGCCAACCCATTTCAGAGTCCTTAGATGCTTGCATACTTCAGTGTTTAAAAAAACCAGTGAAGTGCTGTTGCCCTTGCTGTGCTGTTTTCATTAAACTTCAAATATGGGGAGAGGTAAAGCTTCTTACCAGAATCACTTTTGTCAGTCATTTGTTTTGCAATCAAGGGAGTTAATGACAATTCAGAGACTGCTAATATGTTCCCCTACAGCTAATATTTTGGTCAGCCGCAAGTTGAAATTCTTACAGGCTGTGATCAGTTTTGGAATGTAAAATAACTGTGTTGTGAGAGGAAGGGTCTTTGTAACTGTAAAAATAGCAGTCCTCTGGCATCCCAGAACTGTTGATTTACCTTTTGCCTCGAAACTAAGTGATAGCCTGTTGCTGAGGGTGAAAAAGAAAGGTTTGTACTCCTGAAAAACATGTGAGCAATGTAGACTCTGAGGAGCAGGGACCGATTTGCCTGTGTGGTCAGACAGCAGCTTTCATCACCAATGATGTCAGCTGGAGCTCCTGCAGTGTAAAGCAGGAGCAGTGGTAATGGCGGTACCGATGTCAGCCCTGCTTGTGGCAGGGCAGATCCCGAGCTGGGAAAAACGGGTGGAGCTCTCGGGGCGCAGCGGGGAGGATGTCACGCGGTGCCTCTAAGGTGGTTGTGGTGAGCGGAGGGAACAGGCAGCCTTTTCAGTGTGCTTTTGGGGCCTGTGCTGTGCACACCCAGTTTTTGGCAGGGTCCTAGTTCAAGATGGGGGCACAGCTCGTTCCAGCAAGAAACGCTGTCCTCCTGGCTGGCTGGCTGCCACCTCCCTTCTTTCTGGGCAAAACGAGCTATGACTCCCTTCACTTGGGATGTACTAAAGAAGGGAGAGGCCTTTTGTATCTCTTCCTTTACCACGGTTGGCAGATAGTAGTGGAGAATTAATGAAAAAAAAACGTAACTAAGATGAAAACAAATGAATTGTTCCATTGTTTTTATAGTCCTTTATATACTGACATTCAGATAACACTGCGTGTTTGAGAACAGGCCAACCTTTACAATCACTCGTTAGGAGTCTTTGTGTTGGCTTGTAATAAACAATTTCTGAGGGATTCTCCTCGCCTGTCATTTTAGTTTAGCTCAGTGGGCACTTCATCTATGAAAATTTTTCTACTTTCGTAGAAGAGCCTTACCTTTAAAGACACTCTGATGGGAACTTGAGAAAGTGTTTTGAACTCCTGACTGCTCGGATTCCAGTTATTGCTATGATGTGCTGCTTTTGTATCTCTGAAATTACTTGATGATTCCTGTACCTATGTTGACAAGAAGAGCTCTAGGCCCTTCCTATTAGTCCCTCTTCACTCTGAAGCGGGGCCTGTGGTTTTAGTCATGATTCATCCCAGTAGGCTGTTTTCCACCTTGATTATAGCCATTTTAACAGTAGCTAGAGGGAGAGAGAGATGCTTCTCTGACAATTAGGGAGCTCAGGCAAAATTACATTATCATGTTTTATCAAGAGTTTTGGTCTGAAGAAAACAAGGGCAGATGTAGGATAGTTTAACTGCATTCTCTGTTGCGATAAAAAAAAAAAGAAGAAAAAGGCTTTTGGGAAATATAGGCAAGATGTGTTAAAACAAAAGAAGCAGAATAAATGATGTAGTCCTGTAGTGAAATTGTAATTTAACATTTAAAAAGCTGAATGGTAATTTAGGACATACATATCTGCTGCACCACAGTACAGGAAGTAGAAGAAAAGGAGACAAAATAGGAGATCCCCTCTGTGGTAATTCCTTACAACTTAATCCTCATCTAGCAGAATTTCGGAGTGAAATGTCCCTGGTGACTGAAGGGAATTTGTGAAATAACATGGAAGATTGTAAAATTAAATACACTGTAGCTAGCGTAAGAGGCAAAATAGTGAGACCAATTTCAGAGGGAACTAAAAGGAAAAGAGAGGACGAAGCTGCCTGATGTTGGGTTAGCCTTTCTAAACTCTGCCTGGGCAAATACAAATGATGGAAGCTATAGTAGCATCAGTTTCTTCTCATAGTTTAAATTTGTCCAGAATCGTATTTTAAATTCCCACAGATGGTTTGTCAACACAGAAATTGGAATATATGTTTGAGTTTATTTTTTTTTTAAGTAAAGGTGGGTTTTAGAGTCCCTTGCTAAACATAGAAATCTGTAAGCCTTGTGTGACATCCTCTCTGAGCCCTTGGGGAACAAAAGTTTTACCATTGCGGTGAATGTATGTTTTTTGATTAAAATCAAGCATAAAGCAAATCTGCATAATATAGGCTAAAAGACAGCAAAGATGGCCTTTAATATCAAAGATAAATTTAAGAAAAAGATACATAAATATTTGCCTGACAAGACTGAACAGCCTAGATTATGAATCACTGCTCATTTCCAGGAATAACAGCAAAAACTGAGTAAATGAGCATAGAACTGACTTTTTTAAACAAGGTCAAGAATTGTGTGGGGTCAGTGGTCTGCTCAAGAAATCAATAAACCATAGAACTATCTATTTATGAGTGAATTATAGACATTCCTGTATTTTTTTATATATATATATATATGTTGCACATGCCTGACTCCTGCAGTTGTATAAAGATGCAATATTATCCATGCAGGAAAATAACTAGAACGTGAAGGAAGACAAGGAAGAGAAGGGTAGCCTTTACAGGGAAGTTCTGTGCAGCTCCCGAGGGTCTTACGAGAACAATCCAGTCTCTCTGTCTGAGCTTAAATTTACTATGAAGTCTAGAAGATCTAAAAGTGTTCAAATTATGAAAAAAAGGTTTATATTCTGTTCTTTTGATTTTTTAAAATTGCCTAGTATTTTCTGGGTTACTTTCACTATTCTATTTTAAATCTGATTATCCTCCTACAAGTGATTTTCTCTTGCCATATTACCTGCATTTAGAGTTAGTTTTTAATTTTACAAAGAAAACTAAGTTGGAACTAAAAGCAGATCTATAAAGCCAGAAATAAGTAGGTAAGTGCAAGTTCTGTAGTTAACTTACCTGCCCTGTGCCTTGAAGTCTGTGATGCCAGGTAGTTTCTCATACAAATTCATGTTATTGATGTCCAGCTGAGATACAGGGAGTAGAAGGAATGGACTTCAAATATCAGGTGAGCTTACACTCCCAGCAGAAAGAAAGATACGCATTTACATTTCAAATTTAACAAGGTATTGAGGAAATCTATATATACAATTGGGGGTTAACACAGGATAACAGTATTTGATACTAACAATAATTAAGTCTTCTGAATATGTCATATATTAACAATGTTTCACTTAACAGCAGTCTTAAAACTTTTATAAATAGCAGTAGTATGATATATCTGGTAGCTGCAATGCAAATTTATTTTTAATCATTTTTAGCAGGATAGTACTGACTTAGTATGCACTTATTTACTGATATGTATACGAATTACTTTACTGAGTGAAATGTATGTGCAATTAACTCTTAGGTCCATTAAAATAGCATAATCTTACTGTGATTAAAACCACAGTGGATATCAGTCATCACATGTCTGGAATTTGCTATTTTCTATATGCAAGCTGAAAAGCTATTTTGTATTTGAATTTTGATACTAATAAAATAAAATTATTTCGTTTAAAGTCGAATATCATCTCTGATGTGTTGTTTCTATAGCATTTAGTTTTGCTGCCCAAAAATAGAAAATGGGCTATATTTAGTTTTAGAGATTTATCACCTATTGGTGTCTCAATTTCTTCTATATCAAAGAAAAAGTAAATTTGCCTGATCGTTGTGACTAATTAGGTCAAATCATGCAGCTTTAGTGTTGTTCATTATCTGCCCTGGAGCTGAATGTCCAAACTCCTGTGATAAAATTAGTGCCTCTGATACTCCACTGTGACCACAACCAGAGAAAGGCAGTAGGTAGCAAACGCGGCACTGCTAAGCATGCCCACATAAGAATGTCACACTTAGGTAACAGAGTGTCCCTCAGGTCAGCCTGCGATAAGAGCAAGTCAAACAAGGCTGAATCCTTGATGTTTTGTGTTTTAAGTATCTGAAAATTGTTCACGACCAGCCTCGACCTACAAGACCTCAAATGATCATATGAGCAAGGCAATAAATTGGTGGTAACTCGCCCTGAGGCCCGTGTTGTAGTGGTGATGTTGTGAAAGTTACATCTGGTGTCAGCCTGTCCACGTAGATCTGCCTGCTTGTTCAGGCTTCACAGACGGGAAAATTTTATATTTGCTTGTGCCGAAGGGGAACTATGGTGGCTGAATGGGCATGGCTGAAAGGCTCTGCGTCGTGTCGGTGCGGTCGAGTGGAGATGCATGGGAATACCACGCCAGCAGGAGAGCCGGGGAGCCACTTGCTTTCCAAAACTCCACACCTGAGCAAGATTTTGGCCATGCCAACAGTTTGTAGCCCTGCAGTGTTTGCCAGACATCCAGGACAAGGCCTGCTGTCATGGGACAGACTGATGTACCTTCCTGGCAGAAGTCAGAAATGGAATGTAGTGGGCATAACGGAAAGCCATTTGTGTAGGAAAAGACACTCCAAAAATTATGATACGCAGAGGAATGGACAGCACCTTTCGCAATGTCGACATGCTTCAACCTGGACTAGCACAATTTTACAGCCAGGCCATGCAAAAGCAAACTTTCAAGTCATGTCAAGTGCCCAGGAATACCAAAAAGAAGAAAAAAAGTGTAAAGGTAACTGGCATTATTATGCAGAGCACAGCGAACTCTGTACTGAAAAAAAAAAAAAAAACAACAAATGTAGGTTGTTCTATCTTTGTTTATGGTCAGGGGTTTGGCCTTGGTAAAAGCATTATTATGTGGGAGTTGTTTTCCTGTTACCAATTTTAAAAATTTTAATAGCTATTTTATTTCTGCAGGGATAATTGTGATTTTTAGTATTCCTTTTTACTCAATTTAATAGCTTTGTAAAGAGCCCCAATGACAATGTGAGGAGTACTTACTGGCGTTTTATGTGTGATACCTAATAGAAAATAATTTCTGTTCCTTTAGCCCTTCAAAAATTTATTTCTCTCTCTCTGTGCTTTTGATAAGCTGATCAAAAATCTTTTCTGAACCTAGCCTTTTTAAATAAAGCATATTTTGGTATATTAAAAATGCAAAGGCAAACAAAAACATTCTTTTACTACTTTCGAGGTGTTCGTCTCTCACCTGTGACTGCAGTGTTTGCCTTTTGTGCTTTCTTATTATTAACCATCCCCAAAGCCTCAGTAAGTGCACATACAGAACTCAGATAAATGAAACTTCTTGTTGGGAATATTCCTTGCCTCAGTAGTCAGATGAATAAACCATTTTCTTTCAGATTGTTTTTTGTTCACATCAGAGCAGCATTGAAAGAATTCCTTTTAGAAGTCACAGTTGCTTAGGTATTAGCACAATTTAGTGCTGGAGTTATTCCTTTTTAAACTGGGATAAATAGTTCTTTATTGTTCTTTGCCTAAAAAATAAATCCTCCGTATTGAGAGGAAGGGACTACAAGTTGTTTTCTTTTACTTAAGTCCTGTGTCACTCCAGGAAGAAAGATTACAGTGTCAGGAAGGATATCACCTCATGAAAAAGTTAAACTGGTCTAAGTACCTGAGTTCTTTAGATTTAGATGCTCTTTACCTCAGAATGCCTCTTTGCTGACAGATGTCAGGTGTTGATCGCTTTAACGTCTTACTGAGGGCTGTTGGAGGCTGCCAAGCCCAGACAGTCCCACCTAGGAGTCTGGTAGTTAGGTTGTGTCAAGCTACGTTAGCCAGCTTTCTGCTCGGCTCTGTTTTTGAACAAATGGGACTTTTTACCTTGAAGTTTTCATGTGGAGTCGGGGTAGGGAATGACTCAGAAAAGGTACATGTTTGAAGTATTGGCGGTTACTTTCTCAAAAGATAAGCTGTGTAATTAACTGATGTCTGCCAACAGGGTCTTCCAATTACGAGATGTGGGGAGACTTAACAAATTGGGTTGTCTGGGTCATAGGTCTATAATTACGCTTCGCAATATTTGCTCAGAGACCATCTTAAGAGTTGTCAAAGACTATTGAAGAATTTTGTTAGCCAGTTTGTTGGCAAGCCTGTCGAGGAGCAAGCGCTTTCTGACAGGAGCATGTGCTACCTGCGTGTGTCGTGAACAGTGCAAGAAAAAGCAAGAACGAACCCTGGATAATTCTTGATCATGAAAGAGCAAGCTCTGTTCTCTTTTAACCAAATTTATTCAAGGTGTCAAATATTTTCAGGGAGAACTGTATTTGTAGTGAATCTGAACATTTAAATATAAACTATGACATTCTTCGTTATCCAAACAGACTAATGAGTCTGAAGTGTTTCAATAAGAGGCACATCACACTGGCATTTTATGAGTCACATACAAATTTAGTGATGTGTCATAACCGAGGTACAGCAGGTGTTGGGAGAGAAGTAGTTTTGGAGAAAGAACTGACTTAATACATGTTGAGAAAAGGGGTGTGCTATTGTGTAAGATTTTCCTCAGGTTTAAACCAGGGGCAGCTACTTTGGAGCTTGCTGCATCTGTTGTAAACCCACAGAAATTATTTTATGCCGGAAAGCTTTAGCTCTTTTTCCCTCAACTGCATCACTTGCTGTAATAAATATAGTGTAGACAAAATGACATTTTTTAACATCTTTTATTCCACTGAGACATACTGCAGGAACTGTCAAATGCTATTGTAACTTTACATCACTAGAATTCCATAATTCTACATCCTCTGTGATTTAGTCCCAAGTAGAATTTTGAAAATAAGACAAATAGTATACAGATTATGTTTTCTGTTCTTGTAAGTGCTCAGTATTATTTTGGAGTGTGATGTTTGAGGTTTTCTTAGTTCAATCCATAACACTAAAACCCAGGAGGGTCAGAACTGATGTGATAAGCTGGTAGCTAAATTTCTCTAGCAGGAAGTTTGCATAATCATATATTTGAGGGACCAGTCTGAGCCTCTGATCATAGTACGCAAAGTGAATGAGTAAGGTAGTACAGGTATGTACATTAAAGAAGTGGTAACTCGTCATGTTGACATGGAGATAGCTGTATTTGAAAAGTGATGTGTGTTGCAAAAGCCACATTAGTACTCCTGCTCGAAAGTTGTTGTAATTTTCAGTATTTTTTTTTTATGATATGAAAAGATATGGACTGTCTGGGATGTGTCCCACTTTATGTGGTGTAAGTTCTGAAAGTGCAGGTTTGCCTTCTCCTTGAAAAGCAGTAATTTAATTTTTTTCCCCCTGTAACCTTCATGAGAAGTGGCTGAGAGAATGGAGGCAATGAGAAAATCTGTAAATAGGAAAAACGATGCTCAGAGAATCATAGAACCATTAAGGTTGGAAAAGACCTCTAAGATCATCAAGTCCAACCATCAACCCATCACCACCATGCCTGCTAAACCATGTCCTGAAGTGCCACATCTTCACGTTTTTTGACCTGCAGGGATGGGGACTCCACCACTTCCCTGGGCAGGCTGTTACTCTGTAACATGTAAAATACATATTATAAAACTAGGAGCTGATAATACAAATGTAACAGAACTGTGAAGAGTTTAGAAAGCTGTGTTTAATCCTTGCAACTACATGTTCAAACGTGCAAAACTTTTTGACCAAATACTGGATTTTTATTCATCTGCGTGCATGCAAAGTGCGAACACAGCCCCTTCCATGGTGAGCCCCTTCCATGGGTCCCCCTAGGACCAGCACTGTGCCCTGGCTGCCTTGGGTGCTCTGCAGTACCTGCCGCCTGCTGACGCTGCGAATCTGTGAAAACCGCTGCGTAGGGCAGCCTGTCTGTCTGTCTGCAGCCCCCTGAGCTGGCCAGGGCTCTAGACCAGGGGTGCACGGTTTGTAGACCGTCGGGAGAATACGACTCCTGTGGGTAACACACCGCTGGCACAGTCACCCGCGTAGCAGAGGTGGACTGCGCTGCGTGGCGCTTCTCTTTTGTGTGTCTGGCGTCTCGGGTGGTCAGGGTGTTCGTCGGGAGGATCGTCTCCAGGAATACTGTCTTGTCTTCATATCTCTGCGGGTCCATTTTGGTGGTTTCTATATCTGATGGCTACTGACTTGTAAGCCACAAGAGCCGTGCAGCTTAGTGGGGCGTTTGGTTGTTCGTAATTCAAAGTTTTAGTCGGACTTTTTAAAACAGGGGTCAATGAAGAGCTGCGTGGCGTAGCGTAAGGCAGTCTCTCCTGCAAACACCGCCTTGCAGGCATTCTCGGCCTGGCTGAGAATCGTGGAATTGTAGAATCATAGACTTCTTCCCACCCAGGGTAACATCACTGACTGCACTACAGCTAACTTCTGGTTTACACCAGGGTGAGTATCTCAAAACCTTTGGGGCATTCAAGACTCAGGTTCAGCAACTAAGATCTACTGTCTTTGATACAATGAACTGACGCCGCAGACTGTGAAGGGTGCAAGCTTCGGATCCTCTCCTGTGCCGCAGCATCGAAGCTTTGGGTCTGCCTCTGGCCTGTTTGCTCACACCGGAGGTTTTGTTCTGCTCGTGATTCGGTGTGCTCACCAGATGGGGCACTTGTGGACTAATAAAATGACAAGCGTGATATTACGTTGCTGCAGGCAATGAAAGCTCAACATAACATGATTTAAAGACTCCGATATTCAAATCAGAATACAAGACAAAGAAGAGCTGTTAATACTATTTTCTAATCCGCTTTCAGACTTTTGATAAAGACCCCGTCTGACTGTCTTTTCTCAGATGATTTAATTCAAAGTGATACCTGAAAAGGACCTGCAGGTTTGAACCCTAAGAGATTAAAATGAAAATATTTTAGGAATATTTCAGTTTTAATAGGGATGTTAAATCTTTGCAGTCTTTTTTGAACTGATTTGTTTCCAAGGGAACAACAATCTGCAGCGCTATAAACCTCTTTAATGTTAGCACATTATGGGTAAGGAGCCTCCGTTCCCTGGCAGTGTTTATCATTCTCTTTTATTGTCGGAAAAGGCTCTCATTCATTTTTCTTCTTTTCTTCATTCCTCACAGTTTCATGTAATTTAATTTGCTTGCAGCATTGCAGTAATTCTGACAAAAGTAGTACGTGTGACACATTTCTAAGCATTATTGACATAGCAATAGAAAATAAAAAATGTTTCATTTTGGAACAGAAGGTAAGTCACAGGCTGTGCCACGTCGAGATACCGTATCCTCAGATGCCATCCTGTTTGGGACGGCTCTGTCTACACACGGTCTCAGTTCTGTTTAGTTTTTCCATTAACAAACCTAAATCAATTCAAGGGGGGAAGAACAAGAGAAGAGAAAATTTGTAGGAGTTTCGACTCCTCTGCCAAAACAAATCCACATGGGGAAAAATTCCCACCAAGAATTTAAAGCCTAGTTCTCCAAAGCTTTTCTGGGTGGTGTAAAAGTATCTAGGTATTCTGCTCTGCTAGCCTGTAAAATACGGCTTCACGTCTGTGCAAGTCCTCGCATACATTCCTGTTTGCTGTACAGGAGATCGTTCTGTGGTAAACGAACAGCCCCCGAATTGCACCTGTGGAACGTTTTCATTCTGGGGAGCATGGAGAGGTAAGCTCGGCAGGTTGTATGCGTTAGATTTGTGTGTACTATCGTAGTTCCAGCTGATCACATAAATGGGGATGGCCTGCAGAGTTTCTTAGGAAACACGGTCGGGTTTTTGTGAAGTGCTGAACATCCGTTCTTGAAAAATCAGATCTTGGCTAAGACATGCTTTTTATCACAGACAAAATCACTGTTGTAAAATCTAGGTCATGGGCCTGAGCTAAAATGAAACCTAACTTTTATTGTGGGCTTTTTCATATTGTATTTCACAATGGTGTTTGCTGAGTTAGGTCTTCAGTAAAAGCAGCATGAAGAATGAGGGTTCATTTGTGTTTTAATTCTGGGATTTCGATAACTGTTAGTGCTCTTAATGAAGTAAGATGTTAGTTTAAATTGTCAGAGTTTTATCAGAATAAGTTGATTTTGGAAGCAGCTTCATTGACTTCAGTAGAAATGATCTTGATAGAGTTCATTTTGACTTACCAAATGTATTGTTTTCTGAGCAAGTTAATAAGGAATGTATGTTAAAGATGCTTCTTTTACAGTTAGAGGGGTGAAAAAAAATCCAGCCATGGATTTTAACTTTTCTGATCTTCAGAAGTGCTTGTCTTAAATTCTGTTAGCCTGCACATTAGATACTCATTTTTGGATAGGCTAGTTACAGCTGTATGTTGGAAGGGGGAGCATTTCTCCGTCAGCTCTTTGCATTAGGCTGAAACACTAAATTATTGGATAAGGAGAAATATGTACATGCCCAGCTCAAACCTATGTCACTGCACTTTTGAGGACCATTTAGGTTTACGTTCATCAGGGTTGTTAGGTGTATGCTTAAGATGCTAGATGAAAAAGGGCCAACCTACGTGGTAGTTTTGGCAATCCTGTAGCTTGTTTTAAATGAGTGAAATAACGAAACTAAGAGCTAATAATCAAATCAGTAATAATTCTGCTTCCTAATAATGAGAACAGACAGTAAAGAGGGATACCATCTTGTTACTGACTTCACAAGTTTTACCGTATTTTAGCTGTGCTGTAAAGAAAAAACATTTTGCCTGGTAAAAACCAAATAGCAACTAATAGAAGTTAAAAAATGAAAGAATTTATTTTAGATGAAAAAGAATGGCTGATTAAGCAAGGTATATTAACTGTGTTGAGGTTTGGGGTGCATTAAGCAATTATAAGATCATACAGTTTTTGTTGTAGTGGCGTTGACGTGTTCATAGCTCATAGATAGAGCCAAAACAAGTGAAAACCCCTCCTTACTCTACTGAGTCTGTTGTTGAAAAAGATGTATTTCTTTAAGTACTTCATTACTGAAGCATAAAAGATAACAAAGCAGAATAGCAAAGCAATTAGCTTATTGATAATATTTAAGCAGTATTGTTTTTGCTGATTATACTATTTTGAAGTTTCCCACCTGTTGAACTCAATAGAAATTACCTCCCCGAGTCACTGAAGTTTAGAAAAGCTGCTTTCCCATAAATGCATTACCAGGCAGTGGGGAGGATTGTGTATGTGCGGAAGGCTGGGGAGATTCATGCATGTAATTCTGTAAAACAAAATCAATAAAGCTGATGACAGATTAAGTTGCTAAATTTTGTAAAACTAGACTACTGTTCGGGTCATCAGCACAGCACTATTGGATTTTCTATGGTTTAATGCTGAAAAACAGGATTATTGATTTTAGGATTTTCAGCGTATCCCCTCTGGGAGTTCTTAAGCAGTCTTCATAATGCTTCACACTTAAGTTGACAACTACAGTGACATAACTGTGTCCTCGCCTTAGTAATCATTTTCTAATCATATTGGAAAAGGCTGGAAATGGTTTATAAAATGATTATTCCAGACAGACGGGAACAGGAGAGTCGTCGGGATGTGGCTTCTTTGTCTGGTGGTCATTGCTACCTACCTGCCATCTTCCCTTGGAATTAACTTACAGTCACAGATTAAGACCTTTGACTGTCATAAATCTGCTTCCCAATATGTTTGACTGGCAGAGGAGTTCACAAGCCGCCCCAATATAAATAGGATTTTAGCACATCAGGTGCTGCTCCAAAGTACAACGGGCTGTTTTGCAGTCGACTTTGTTGGTTTATATTCATTGCTCCTCTCCCGTTCCATGTGTATGCATGCCTGCGTGTGTATGCATGTGTGTGTGTGCGTGAAGTAGAAGCTGAGATAGGGTAACAAAATGAACTACTGTATGCAAGAAATATATGAAGTGCACCCAGCAGCTGGTAGCAACTGCTACATGCAGTCCACTGATTATTGCACATATATCGAAGAAAATCAGGGTTACGGCAGTTGTGATGCTCAGGTCCTGCACAGTAACAACATATATATGGAACAGGCCTGGGCGGTGAATCAGCCTTATACCTGTAGTTACCCTGGAAACGTGTTTAAAAGCGAGTACTCTGACATGGACATGGCCCTGAATCAGTACAACCAACCTGAATATTTCACCGAAGAAAAACCTACTTTTTCTCAAGTGCAGTCGCCATCGTACTCTCAGAAGAAAGGTAGGGGCAATTTATTTAAATAACGAAACAAAAAAATTCTGTTTTTGTTTTTGTTTTGCTTTAAACTTACAGTTGCATCAGTTGGCTCAGATACATCTTTGGATCTGAAGGCTGCCTGTTCAAAACTGAAAGCAGCAGTAACATAGGTTGCTAGGTGATTGTAAGGTTTTCTGTGAGCGATGAGGATTTCCAAGCACTTTTTCTTAATCTGTAAAATACATTTTCAGATATATTGCTTGTTTTCTGCTTTCTGGGGCTATTAAGTTCATTTGCTATTCACCAGTGAGCTAGATAGGAAAGTTTCTCTTCTGAAATGTGGTCATTATATATTCTGCATCTTAAAGCTGCGTTTCACATTTGTGTGAGTCCTCGTTATCGGTAAGTGTGAACTCTGTTTGCTCAGCAACTCGGGCAAAATATTTTCAAAATAGAACTGTAAATATGTATGGGAAAATGATAAAGTTCAATAGAGTTACTGTCTTTTAAGTGAAAGGCATGTAGTTTCTGATTATGCAAAGCAAAAAAAGAGTGAAAATTCAAGAGTATGTCTGTGCAAGAAAGACTATTCTGCATCCGAAAAGTTTATCTAATCAATATGTTTTTGAGAGATAATCAGAGCGCAGTATCTTCTCCCTCAGGGTTAAATCGTTGCCTGGTTTTAGAATGTATTCTTTTGCTTTCAGGTAAGCAAAGCAGAATCAAAAAGAGCCCGAAATACCAACAAACACTTGGAAATGTTTTTGGTGTTGTTTGTTCTGAACTCAGACAAGAAAACCGTTGCATACAGAGTATACATTCTGTGTGTTTCTTTAAAATCACATTATTAAAGAATAAAAATACAGTCTGTTGTACCAGCACAGTGTCCTTTTTCTATTAAGACCAGATTTTCCATGAGTGTGCTGTAACTAGGTAGAGAAAACACCATTTACTACTTTTAAAGTGGCTTTGTAGTAAAAAGTAGACTGTTTAATCTTGCTAACTACGTTGAGAACTGAAATATTTTTCTTTGTGCAGGCAATATTCATTAGCACTTGGTGTAATAAATCTATATGTTCAGTAAAAAAGTGTCCTCATTTTGTACTTTGAACAGCATTGTAGTTCATCATACATGAAATATTTTTTAAAATCCTGTTCTAGGAAGCTGTAAGAACATGATCAAATTGCAGACTAAATGTAGTTGTGGGTAATGCATGTTTTTGTATTGTGCAACATTTTAAATGCTTTTTAAGGCTATTTATCTTCTATTGGGTTTTAACTAATGAATTTATAACTCTTATGTAGACTTTCCTGTGTCTTATTTTTGGTTAAAGAAAAAGAATACTCAGGATTAACTTAGAGAAAATAAAGACTTACTCTTGTAAAGACAGTGAAGGAATACATTTTTCATAATGTTAAAGGTTATAAATAATAATTGATACACCTAGATAAGACCTTTAGGTAAGTTATTTCAGTACTCAGACACCTGACATCTGCTCTGTTTAAAGTTTGTGTACTTGTTTGGTTGAAAGAATACAGAGTTGTTTTTGAAACCTGCTTGTCTGCCTTTGTTTTCTGCTACCTCAGTTTCGCTAAGAAGTGGCAGTGAACTTTGGTGGAAGCCAGCTCTCAAGCAGGCTTTTAATTGATCATTCATGGAGACTGAGCAACGTGTTTTGGGATTCTTTAGAGCCTTATTACTGTGATAATCAATAAAAAGTTGCCTCCCTTCTGTCAAACCTTTGCAAATGCTAAGTTTATTAAGCAGAAGAGATCTAAACTGCGTGGGACATGTGCGTCTTCTCTTTTTTTTTTTTTAATTTCCATCTTTTAACCAAGCTATCATAAAACTAACGAATCTTTTAATCCTGTCCTAAGAACAGAAGGTTCTACACAGGGCATTTGTGTCTGTATTGATCCAGAATTGATTGGGTAGGGGACGAGGGAGTTTGTTAGAGAAGCCTTGGTAATAGCCCATTAAAGCAAAATTAAGTCCCTAAGCAGGTGTTCATGAGGAGTCATGATTGTTGCAGTTGGTATTTCTGTTAGTCCCCTGAAATTTGTAGTAATCTCAATAATACACTGTTCAAATCAGGTTGTACTTTACGGTAGCACATGGAGTCTTGCCCTATCAAAACTTTTGCTAGTTATTAAATGGTTAAAGTCTTCTTTTCCCTCTGGGAAGAAAAAAACATGAACATTTTATATGCTGAAAAAATTACTATTTAGGAAGTGGAGTTTAATTACTTCTCTATCTTTATGTCATTTTAAAAGAATTCAGAAAATAAGTTTAAAAACAGGAACCAAAGACCACAACAGCGTGTCACTAAAGGAAAAAAAAACAAGTATTTAGAAAGTATAGCCAGTTATTCTAAAATATAAGAAAGCACTTGAGCTGCACCAGTTATTACAGTCCATTAAAAACTATTATTTCCCAATTATCTGTCACAAATTCTCATGAAAGACTTGAATTTTAAAGGAAAAAATTGTGCTCCAGGAAATCAAGAGGTGGAGGTGCGGTTTTAGCTTTGCATCTCTTTGTTGCTCCGTTCTCCTTTGTGCTGTAGTGTATGCTGTTAAAAGGTCACCACACCATATTTGTGCAGGAGCTTACTGCTGTATTAAGGAAGCCCTTTTGGGTCCGATCCCGCCACAGGAGACTGGCAACCAGATACACTCTGTTTTCTGCGGGAGGCTGTGAAACCTGACGAGTGGAACAGGGCTCATCATCGTGAGAATGAGGTGCTGTTCCCAGTTGTGTCCCGGAGAGCTCAGACTGGGGTGTTTTTCCCCTGTGACGGTACCGCCGGCCGTGGTGAGCTCGCAGGGCTGCGCGTCGGACCGGGGATGCTCCGGGGGACCCCCTGCCACCCTGCCCTTGCGCAGGGGCTGGGCAGCGAGGCTGAAGTGTCCCTGGGTCTCCTCACGCTGCCGGTACGGTGATGAGGAGTGGTACCCAGTGACAGGGTAGAAGTAGTGCAGTCGGGACGGTGCAAAAGAAATACGCACAGAGGTCCAGAAACTTCCGTGTCCCCACGTTTGGTGTGTGCGCGGCATTTCGACCTTTCGGACAAGGCGGGAAGCAGGTCTGCAAAGTTAAAACTGAGATGGGAGTTGGCTTTCACTTCTCTTTGCACGGTCATCTCCTGGACAAAGCCAATGAAAGATGCCCGCAGGTGTCTATGAAGTTAGACTTGAAGTTCAGGCTCTGTGGGGGCGGACGAGAAGTAACCGGAGGCTGCCCCCCAAACCAAGGCTTTGCGGGCAGGAATTCCTGAGTTGGGCTGTGGAAGCTCCTCAGCCCTGCATCTCACCTTGCTCCCAAGGTGAGGTTAATGCTGTCTTTTAAAGGGCTCTTGGTATGATGGGTGAATGGGGTGAATGTCATTATTATTTCCCTTTACATTTTCTCAGGCAGTTTGCATGCAGCTCAGAGCAGGTACGGTGTAACTGCGAAGTACGCGAATGAATTACTCCAACAATGTCTTCTCATCAGCACAGGGTCTGTCTGTGCATATAGTCAATTTACAAGAACACGGAGCATTTGTCATCTTTGGCCTTTGCAGCAGGGCAGCTCCCAGTATGTTAACAATTGTTTGGGGCTTAAAAATGATTAATTTTGCTCCTGACCACCCATCTAAGGAGATAGCACTGATCAGAAAAATTGTGTGTTATTCAGCGAATCAGTATGCATTTCGAATTACAGGTTTCTTTTTTTGATAAAAATGTCAGTGGAAAAAGTATTTTCAGCTCCTTTACTGTAACCTTTCCACAACCAAATAAGGATGGGAAAGTGAACGAAGGCATGCTTTGCCTTTGCATCAGCAGTAAAACTGATGTTCAGTGAAGCTTAGATTTCTAAATAAGTTACTTGCCATACTAAGCTATGGTCTCTAAAAACATTTAAATCATTTGGGGAAAAAACAAAGCATCGCCTGACTCTAACAGGGGTGCATTTTGTACCTGTATTTGGTAATGGATGCAAGTATAGTAGCGATCACAGCAGTTTAAGTGATAACACAGTTTGGGCTAAAATGTTTTCAGCACATCTGTGCGAAATGCACTACGGTTGGAGAAGGTTTCTGACCCAGCCCAAAGAACAGGGAACATAGATACAAAGGAACAGGATACATAGAAAAGTCACTGAGGGAAAAGAGACCATAAAAAATGTTCCAAATTATATCTTTGCAGAATCTCTTGCCAACTTGTAGTAATTCCATAAATCAAAGAATGTCAACAAAGACCAAAATTGCAGACAAGCCAGCCAGCTAGTTAACAAGTAATGTGTGAATCTGTTTAACAACGTTCTTGGTGCTTCCAAGCTCGATGGCGAAATAAGCAATTTTTCTCAGTGAGAGTAATTTAAAGAAAGTGGGAAATAAGGATCAGTGTATCAGCCCAGCGTTTCAGATCAATATTGGTAATACCACAGATGAGAATGGAGTGTGCTTTTCTCACTCAGCTCTGTGCTTTCTCCGATAAACACTCTTATTTTAAGCTTTTTTCTACACAAGTGTATCAAGGATGATATCTGGATGGCTCTTGTAATTTTTTATAATTTTCAGATCGGTAGGACAACAGTATGAATTTTCTTTTCAGTTCTAATGCAGTTGGGGATTCTCAAGGTAGTAATTAATTTCATCTTTCTCATTTTCATAGTGCAGTGTCTAGTAAGTGAATACGAGCTTACTGGTAAGTCCTCAAGTCCTCATTTTAGTGAGTGGTCTCTAGTCACGAAAACCATACCAGATGGGGGAAAGAAAGGTTTCGGGGAATATGTTTAATACATGGATCTGCCAGTGTACAGTGAAAATCAAAGTACTGAATAATGGTCTTAAAACACAAATGTCTTTGTGCAGTAGCAAAAAGTGCCTTTTTCTGCTTCCAAGGTATAAGTCTATGGTGGATCAGGAACCAGCTAATAAAGAACATCTGGTATACAGACATAATTTGTTTGCATTGGTCTCACCCATATCCCTCTTTGGTAGTCAAATACGGTTTGGGTCCTAGCATTTTTTTAAGGTGTGGTTTAATCCCCAAGCCAATATTACGTTACCTGTACAGAGAGAGACCTGGAGATGTAAAGTCTGTGCAATCATACTTTGACAAAACTGAAATCAAATCGGTTCTTTACTTTTTTCAAAATGTACTTTTTTTTTCAGTGTGTGCTAGGTACAGAGGAAAAAGCCAGTATAATTTTTCAAGGGTTATTTTCATTTAAATAGCTTTTCTTTGCCTTGGCAGGAGGAGGAGGGGAAGCAAGAATAGCCACCAAGTGTCTCAGTTGTGTCTCTCCAATCCGTTACACTGTGCAGGGTCGCATATACTGCTTTAAGATCTCATTCCTGCAGATGGTAATTTGAGAGTGTAGGCATACAGTATTAATGAAGCAGAGTACCTCAAATGACTGCATAGGTTAGCATATCTTGTTCTGTCCGTATAGCTGCTGCGGCAAACTCATTGCGCGTTTTCCGATCGAAGGGAATTGTTTCTTTCCATACCTCTACAACACTACAGTTACGATTTAAAAGATATTGTAAATCACTGTCAAGATTGGTGATAATGGATTATACAACATATTCTTCTAGATAGGGGCAACTGGTCCTGCTGAGGACTTAGCCTTGCCAAGACGGTAAGATTAGGCGGACTGGCAGGTGGGAGTCTGGGGAGCACAGGAGTTGCTTTAGGCTGCAGGGGTAACACCAGGCACGGCAGGTCAAGGTCGTTCACTGGTGTTCTCCACTCAAAGCAAAGACCCAAGGTGGGCTGCGGAATAAACAATGTCAAGTTATACTTGACAACTAGTTAACTTTGAGGGTCATATGGGATACACGAATGATAGTCCATGAGGACGCTTGAGTACAGCAGACAGAGGCTTGAAAAGCCAAGGAACGATATTGGTTATTATTGTACAGTGAGATTGGTGTTGCTTTTGAACAGTTCCTGTTAGCTATTTGTTTAGTAGGTTTTGACCAAGAAATAAACGATGAAATGTCAACACCAGGAACAGGAACCTACCCAATGTCCCTGTGAGATTTGTCATCGGATGTTCTTCCGTAAGAGAGCATCTCGGTTACTCTGTCCAGACAGCATCTGCTTCTTCCACATTAGAGTTTTTATTTTTGGTTCAGAGTTACCAAACACATAAGAAGCCAAAGTAGTTGCTGATGTGAGAGACAAGTCCCTATTATTGTGCCCCTCCTCTTTTTTTCCCAAGGAAAAAAAGGAGTGAGGGAAGTCTGTTGCTCTGCTTCTTCCTCAGACCATCCAACAGACAACTCTGCTGCCATCCACGGCTTCCCCAAGAATCTCCGTTGCACTTTTCATAGCTTCTGTGCTGGTACCAAGTTCAGAAAAACAGTTGAATTTTCTTCTGCTGATATTGTTTCTAACTCTGAGTAGCAGCAAAAATGCACTCAGGCTGCTTATCTGCACGTCTTACAAATGAAATTGCACTGAATTTATACAAGGGTCAGACTGCATATTTGCAGCTACTGGAAAGTATTTAGAGAGGATGTTACAGTTTGTAAGAACTGAATGTAAGTCCCCTTATTCCTCTTGGCATGATGTCTGTTTGTCTGAATTGTATCTTTTTAAAATACTGCTGGAGTTCCAGTTTTCCTGCTTTCTAACAGTTTCTGGCCCCATTAGCTATTGGAAGGAGGGTTAAAAATATACAGAAGTGTGGATATCCCTCTCAGATTTGTGATAGAAAAAAAAAGATGTTTATTGCACGCTTTTATTGCCAATGATTTCTTGGGATAGGATTTTTCTATCCGTGTTTCCTGTTGAATCAGTAGAAGGTTTCAAAGTGTGTGCTTACCTTGTGACATGGGCACAATCCTACATAAGCGCGATGAGGGTAATATTTAACATTTAAGTAGCTTAAATAGTTGGCACTTAACACTTCCGATGCAGCAAAATTGGGAATGTGGTTGCATGTAAGGATGCTGTTTTTAATTTCTGACTAGGAGTGCCTGGAGGAGATTCCTCTTTTCTGCCAGATTGGAGACTGTTTCCTAGGTTGGATGAAGTCCTGAAACTCCAAGAAGGAGATGGACACCAGTGGTTGCGTGCGCAAGCTACCATATATATTTAAGGAAGTGGTTTCGAGAAGTGATTTCCTGCTCCTCCAATAGAACAAAGCTGCCATTACATGAGCAGTGCTAACCAGATTATATACTTAATGAAATATCAAGGCATTTAATTCAGAAGTAATTCTTGAGGAAGCACGCCAGGGATACTGAATTTGGGAGGACGTAGTCTGCACTGCGCTGAGTCTACGTTTCATGAATAGCAGTAACCGGCACAGCAAGAAGCCGTTAACCTTTACAAGAAATTCAGTGGAAAATCCTGCATCCCTTTGCTGACTCTGCTGCCTCCTGTACCGGCTCCGTGTTGTGTATGTGCATGTGCAGAGGCAGGTGTGAGCAAAAGGGGGGCGGGATGGAGATAATAGCCTCTGCTAATCCCCCACTGGCATAATGTCCATTAGGAGTCAGTGATGTAAATTAGAGTCGAGACCCTGCTGTCTCTCTTGCCTCAAGGTCACAGAAGCAGTTCCACGTGTCCACCAGTCTTTATCCAAACACAGCTTCTTCATCATGGAGAAAAGTCACCTGAACGTAAATCTGATCTTGTGCTGTAGACTGATATGGTACATCAGTAAGATCTCAGCTGACTCCCCCACTGCCTTTTCAGGTGCCAGTAGGAGTACTGGCAAACCTGACCTGCAGGTACCGGGGCATGGCTTCAGCGTGCTCCTGCTTCCCGGCATTACAGAAGAGGGATATATGTTCCTCTGTAGTTTGAGGATCTCGTAATTATGCTCAAACTAGACGTATGAAGACAACCATACAAATACTTCCTGTCTGCTCCCTTCTTTACTTTCTCCTAATCCACTCACCAGCCCCCAGAAACTTCAAGTATTTTAAGCTCAGTTAATTTCAAGTATTTTCTCTCTGATTTGGGCTTTTCTTTCTGGAGAACCTCTGGCAAGTATAGCCTTAGGAAGGGGCTTGCATTTAAGCTGTTACCGAGGTGACCTTCTGGCATGTTAGTGACAGGAAGATGACGGCCACCCCTCTAGAAGCATTCTCCAACAACCTTCTGCTGCCCTGAGTCTTGTTGCTGGTTGCTGGTTGCCCTCCATGTGACTGTGGTGTGCCGAGTCCCCGAGCTGTACCGAGCCAGACTGCTGTGAGGGCTGCATAAAGACAGCAAGCCTGGAGTCTAATGTGAGGTGCTACAGATGGGTTCCGCAAGCCAGTGGCAAGGGATAATGTTACAGGCAGCCACATCCAAAGGACTCTCCCTCACTACACTCATAAATTACATTCAGCCAGTTGTCAGATGATGCAAAACTGGGAGGAGTGGCTGGTACACCAGATGGGTGTGGTGTTGTTCAGAGTGACTTCAGCAGGCTGGAGAAATGGGGTGAGAGGAATCTCTTGAAGTTCATCAAAGGGAAATGCCAAATACTGCACTAGGGGAGGCATAATAAATGCAGAAGTACAGGGTAGAGAACGCTTTGCATTTAAGTATTTGGGCAGCAAGTTGAACATGAGCTAGCAGTGTGTCCTTGACTTCCTTGACACAAGGAAGGCCAACAGCATCCTGGTCTGCATTAGGAAGATCATCACCAACAGGCTGAAGGGAGGTGATCCTTCTCCTCTGCTCAGCTCTGGTGATGCAGATCTGCAGTGTTGGGTCCAGTTCTGGGCTCCCCAATACACAAAAGACATGGACATACTGGAGCAAGGCCCGCAAAGGGCCACAAAGATGATGAAGGGACTGGAGCATCTGTTGTGTGAGGAGAGACTGAGAGAGCTGGGACTGTTCAGCCTGGAGCAGAGAAGGCTCAAGGGGGGTCTTATCGATGTGTATAAATACCTGATCCCTTATCTGATAAGAGACAGAGCCAGACTCTTCTCAGTGGTGCCCAGTGACAGGACAAGAGTCAGTGAGCTCAAATACAGGGAATTCCTTCTGAAGACAATAAAATAATCTTTTCTGTTCACTATGAGGGTGACGAAGAGCTTGCACAGATTGCCCAGGGAGGTTGTGGAGTCTCCATCCTTGGGGATGCTCAAAATGCTCAAAAACAGGGTCCTGGGCAACTGGGTCTAGGTGGCCCTTCTTGAGCAGGTGTGTTGGACCAGATGACCCCCAGAGGTGCCTTCCAACCTCAGCACTTCTGGGATTCTGGCAGGTATTTACTACACTTTAATAATCTTATGCTGTTACACAAATAGTTGCACTTTCCTCTCTCCCCTCAAGATGAATCTGAGATCTGTGTTACATCTTTAGAGAGGTTTTTCAGAAGGAAAACTTCTGTATTGTAACTCCATTAATTATGAGTGATGGGAACACTTATTTTGAAAGTTTTGTATTTCACCCTGTTTAAAGTTCACTTTAGTTTAGAATTACTTTTTGGTTGCCATCAGAATTGTTTTGGTTTTTGCTCAAATTGAAAATATGTTTGTGTTATCAAAACAAATGTCATTGTGGGCAAAGAACCAAGCATTGCCGATGTTTTTCATAGCAGTAATATTTGATTTCACTTGTTGGGTGTCTGGTAAACCACTTCAGAAGAGAAAATGTCATTCTAACACATGCATGTAAACACACACACACACATATATTTGAGTGCCCACGTATTTTGCCGTAAATTCAGGCTTTATTAAACGTTTCGGCAGAACACACCCAGGTCAGGTGTGATCAGTACAGCTTGAGCTGTCTGTTGCTGGTACTTCTCTAACCACACCTGCAGAGCTGTTTTGAAACAAACTATCTCCCAGTGAATACATCTTACTGCCAAGTCCTTGAGTCACCCTGCAGCCTGGGGTCTCGTCTTCAGGATACAAGTATATGAGGTTTTTTGTGAATTGGAAAAGGGAAATATATTGTATGTCTCACTGTTATTTTATTTTTCCACATCAAAGCCTTTGAGGTAAGAGAAATATATTTATTTTTCCGAGGTAGTATTTCACTCAGGAGAGAGCAATCATGTTCCGACTTCTCCCTCTTGACCAGTAGATGCTGAAATCATCTGAAAAGTAGAAGGTATTATAGACTATGTTTAAATAAGTCTGTAACGTAGTATGAGCTTTTGTTTCAGGAAATGCAGTGAGTTTGTAAGTATGGGGCTGGTGGACAGGATCTGCAGTGCATTTTAATATAGTATTTTTGTATCGAATGTATCGTACCATTTTATGTCGAGTTTACATGCCACATCCTCTTTTTCTTTACAGGGTATATACCCAGTTACTTAGACAAGGATGAGCTATGTGTAGTATGTGGGGACAAAGCCACCGGATATCATTATCGCTGCATCACTTGCGAAGGTTGCAAGGTAAATGGCACAGTGGGAAAGTGGGAATCAGAAATAGCTCTCCAGCTCCTCCATTATACAGGCTTCCTGAACTGTGCTGTCAAATAAAACAAAGACAGATTAGAAGCGAATAAGAACATCCAGTACTGATGATAAGCCGTATCTGGCTATGCTGCTGCTCTTCATATGCATGAGGAATATAGTTGGTTTTTTACAGTGTTTGCTTCTGGAAAGAAAATGAGAAATTTAGATTTCTGTTGTTACTGTTTAATTGGTAGCTTTTACATTTCCATTTTTTCATGTTTCTTTGGCCGTGTTCTCAGACAGTGTACAGCAGCATACTCCCAGCAGCTCCAGTGAAGCTGTTTATGCAATAGCTGAGATTCTGCCTATGGCCACGAAGAGTCTGTAGCGATTAACAGTGTTCCAGTGCCTCTTGTTGTCACTGTGAAGAAGCAAAAATCAAAATCGCTTCTACGTGTTCATACAACAGTGACATCCGTCATTTTGGGGAGCATTGACACCCAGTTAAAACAGTTTCAGAAAGATTTTGACTTCTTTAGCATATTGAAATGTGCTTTCAGCCTTAAATTGCATTTCCAAAGCTACATGCAAAATTAAAAAAGAGATTGCTTTGGGCAAGTAAATAAATAAAAAAAAAAAAAAGAGTAACACAGTCAGGCACATTTTACATTATTTCACTGCCATAAATTTGCCTGAATAGCTTGAGATCCTGTAAGAAAGCTATTCTTTCCTGCAGAAAATAAGAAGTGATTATGTTTTTCTAAACAAATTGGACCACGTATGTCATGGATTAGTGTCATGGGACTAAGCCACAAAAGTCGTATTCTGTTCATCTGCAAAGTCTGGGATATTTGGATCTGAGATTCTGGGTTTGGATTGGCTTTAGAGTTCCACATCACAGTGACTCTTGTGCTGAAGTAGTTCCTTCAGTGGTACAGCATTGCCCTAAGTTACATTTATGAAATGCGTAAAGACCTAAACATCCTATGCGTAGCAGGTTTGTGGTAATATTCATAATGGGTTTATGAACGTGCATACATAATATGTATAAAAACATATTTATATCTGAAAAAAACTGGAACTGAACAAGTGATTCTTGCACATTTGCGTCCCATATACCAGATGATAACAGTACATAAAATGCACGAGTAAGACTTAATTCAGATACAATGAGAAATAAGCGACACTGTGGCATTATGAAATATCTTTTGCTCCCAGCTGAACAGCTATAGGTCTCACCAGTTTGCTACTAAGGTTTTTCTTACTCCAACCAAAGTATTTCTTTTTATGCCTACCAGCTATTTTAAAGATACAGCATACAAAATCTACTTTTATCTTCAGATACAGTTCTTCTGTCAGATGTACAGTATAAAATAATGCTTAGGTGCACAAGGAACTGAGCTAACAATTTGCAAAAAGTAATTAATTTCAATATAGTTGGCTTACAAACAGGCCGGTTTGGTTTGGTTTGGTTTGTTGCTCTTGCAAATGTATTCATTGTACAAGATGCATTTTTTTGTGTGGATAATTTCAGCCCATGCCTTGGAGCATCTGCATACACATTTCAAGTTGTATGATTTATCAGCAAAGTTATATGTAATCAATTCTCAATGAATTTGACATTTACTTGTTGCTTCCACTCAAATTCACTTCAGTTTTGCAACAACATTAATCAGGACTGACAGCCAAAAATTTGCTTTGGCAAGCGCTTTCATGAACAAAGCATCCTCACACATGATTTCTGAAGAGTAGACTGTAAGGAATTTAAACACAAATAAACCAACAGTGAGTTCTGACATCACTGAAATGTTTCTCCGAGCTGTACCCATTGCATCTGTCACTATGTAGGTGCACATAAAGGAATTTAGGAAAAGAGTAGGTGCCTTACAATAAAATGTGCTTTCTTTTATTGGTGAAAATAACACATCTGTGGCAAAGTGGTCGGACAGATATGGAGGGCGGCTCCCTTATGGCATTGTATGTAGAGATGATCAAAGAGCTTTTTTGCAAAAAGTTTCTGAGAAATGCGAAGAAATGGGAAGCTGAAATATGCTGGTCCCAGCACAGCTGGTGAAGAGCCTTGCCATTTTAAAGCGAGAGCTACTTTAAGTCCCATGCAATGATTAGAAAACAGAAGTTCAGGACCACTTTCTGGGATTCATTAGAGATGTTTCCATCTGTTGCTGTAACTAGAGATTACGCCATGTCCCTGGATGTCCAAAGCCATCTTTGATCTTCAGGGAGGACAGGGGCAGGTTGTGTCTCTAGGAATTCATCAGAAGGCTGAGAGTGGATCCACGTCCAGTTGTTGGGTAGATGAGAGTTTGAGACCTGATCCAAACTCTGCGTGAGAATGTCTTGCCTGTGTCTTACTGGATTTTGACTCAACCCAGCAGGTCCCAGTCTTGCAAGGGCTCACACACATGCTTTATGCAACTCAGTTTAATTGAGATTTCAGGTCTTTTCATTATTAAGGAAGGAAGAGTTCTACTCTTGGTTCGAGCTGGATCTTGTAAGACAGAACTGTAATAAGGACAAGGCTCTTTATTGTCTTTGCAGGAGTTAGGAGCTCAAGCTGAAATACAGACTTATCTGCGTGTCTTAATTCAACATTCTGTGTTAAAAGAAATTACACACTGCTATAAGATTTTACTGGGTGTTATTTAACGTGATTAAAAACAGACCTTTCGTCTAGTGATGTGAAGAGACTATTCATTAGATAAAATCCCAGCTGAAGAGACTATTCATTAGGTAAAAATCCCACCTAGCTTGAGTTTTGCCATTGTTTTCACTGAAACCGAAGCCATTAATGGTGGCCTCAACCAGGGTCTCAGTGTGGTCTCTGTGTCAAGGTGGTCTCAAGCTGCATTGATGAATGTAGACAGTCTCAGTGGTGAAACCTGAAATTAAAGCGAAGTCTAAATTTCTTTCTTTACAGCTTTTCTTGTCCACATTACTGTGGTCTTGGGAAGTTTATCCAGCTCTTGCGGAAGTCAGTGACGAAAGTCATGTTGAAATTAGTACCAGGATTAGGTCCATAAGGTTCAGAGATAAGTTGTATCTGATTTCTTTACCTAAGGCCGGGGTCTGTAGTGTGTTATAAATCAGTCAATTCAGTGGAGCTACATTAGTTTGCATGAGCTTAGGATCTGACCTCATATCCATGTTGCAATTGGCAATATAGATATGTATTAGATAGATAGATAGATAGATAGATAGACAGACAGACAGATAGAATAGATTTAGAGAGAGAGATCTCTTTTTTGGTGATGTTTGTTTTTAATACAGAGGTCTGTGGTAAATATGAATTTCTCTTCTTAGAAATATGGATCATTTTAAAATTATGGATCCATTATTTAGAACCAAACTCAAAGATTGGGTAAATTGTGTTTGCAAAATTCTTAGTTTTACCTGGATTTGGGTGGTTGGTTATTTGGCTTTGATGGAAAGTAGGGATTAGAACTCTTTGTGCTTAATCCTTTAGTAGCACATACACACCACCATTCTTACTGTTTGCAGAAGCTACCCTTTAATTAAGTATGCCTCTTAATATCCCTCAAAATGATTATGTAATTTAGAAGGGGCTCAAAATAAACTCTCTAGTTCAACTGCAAAAAAAATAACACGCAGAAACATAAGACTTAAAGAAGACATATTGACAGTATTTGTCCCTCAAGACAGCATTTCTTATGCCTTTACTTACGTAAGACGTCTATGCGTTTTTAACTTTTAGGCAGCAAATGTTTCATGAAACTCAGAAAAAAAATGCCATCCGCTGTGAAAGTGGCTTGCTCTTTCCCTCTCTGAGAGTTTCGTGAAGTATGTTATCTTGCATACTGAAGTACATTCCTACCAAACCAAAGTGGCTCCCAATTTGAAAAAAATGCGCAGTGCTGATGCTTTCCAATGTATTTGTTTACTGCACTTTAGGGTTTTTTTAGAAGAACCATTCAAAAAAACCTCCATCCAACCTATTCCTGTAAATATGAAGGAAAATGTGTGATAGACAAAGTAACAAGAAATCAGTGCCAGGAATGTCGCTTCAAAAAATGTATCTTTGTTGGCATGGCAACAGATTGTAAGTATATTTTTCTGATTTTCTTTCTTTTCTCTTTTTTTTTGATGTGTGTGCTTGCTGAAAGTGTGTTGATTGGTGAAGACTGTTAAAGCAGAGAAGTGCCAGCACTTTTTTGTTGTTAATGATTTGTACCAGAGAATTATGCTCATTGCATCAAACCACTCCCATAGAGGTGTAAGTTTTTGTTGACCCTTCACCAGACTGCACTGTCTCCTGGCCTTACCAAGCTGAAGAGCAGTAGGAATGTTCACTCTTTGGAGAAGAGGAGGTAGAAATACATCTGGATGGACACTTTGCTTGAGAAAAAAACATCTTGTTTAGAAAATTCTGGAGGATGTGAAATTGAATGTCATTGTATGAGTCATCCTGCAGTTGTTTGTTTTATTTTTAGCCCTGAAGAAGTTATCTGCTGCAAAGAATTCGACTCTCATTCTAAAGAACTAGAACATACGGCTGTAAGATTAACCCTTAGGGGTCTTCTTTTCCTGTCGTTGCACAGGGATTTACACCGATGACTTCACTTAGTGCAAAAGGGAGGAAGTCACGTAAATCCCCCTGTGCATTAGTGTTAATGGTTGTTGCCGGCGCAATCCTCTGCAGAAGTGGCAGGAAATCAGGCCCAGTAAACAACAGGAAAATATTCTAACTTAGTATTTTTCATTGGCAATGTAATGTATAACAGCATCTTCTGTCTAGAGGGCAATAGAAGACATGACACAATATCATTTTAGCCAGGTAGACCTTTGGGAGTGGGGCTGGAGAACGCCGGGTCACCAGTTCGCACCCAGCCCCATCGGACGCAGCGAGCAGTGGTGAGCATCAGCCAGGTAGCTGCTGCACAGAGCGAGAAGGTTCTCCGAGGGTGGTCCTGACCCGCAGGTGTCAGTGCCATGAAGCCGGTATGGCCTTCATGGGCTGCACCGACGCAGGCGCCCAGGAGCTGTCACTGCGCACGGCAGACAGGCCAGCTAAGCCCAGCTCGAGAAGGGTTTCTCCCGTCTTTGAGTTGATGTGCGTGAACAAGAGCGCGTAAGCAGGGCTTTTGTTGCTCCTGTCTGCCTGCCACCACCTGTGGATCAGAAAGGTCCTCCTGCCATAAAGCAGGCGAATCTGTTTTCAATGGCCTGTTCACACTGGTATGGAAAACGGGATAAAGACTGCAGTGCTGGCCGGAGATGTGCAGCCCTGGGGCCTGTGTGTCTGGCATTGTTGGGAGCAGCAGGGCTCTAGGGGAAAGCCGCAGAACGGCACCGTTTGTAGGGCTTATGGCAAGAGCCCCAGGCAAATTGTTTCTGACTGTGTCGTGCAACAGGTAGTTGAGCCACCTGTGAGTAAGACCACTCATCTATGTACTCTTACTTTCTTACATCCAAATTACCTTCTGCTGGCTTACAAGAACACATTTACACAATTCAGAGCAGTGAATGTGCTGATGCTACTTTAAAGGAAATAAAAGTGCATCTTTCCCAACGTGGATTACTCCAGATCTGTTATAGGAGCACTCTGAGTCCTCACAAAGCTTTTACGTATTAGTTTGGTTGGTGGAATAAGCCACTGAAGGCCATGGTAGTTATATGTCACGTTACCAGAAGGGTAAGTGGTTCTTTGCAATCCAGGCTTCTGAGAAAATGAAGTTTGGAGGGAGGAATGAGAGGACTATGTCAACTGTGGGTCTTAGCAAAGTACTTATTTACTGATCAGTTAAGGTCCTTGTAATCAATTAGTGCCTCAGGCATACAAAAGAGCAAAGTTCAGTCAACCTTAAAGAGCTTCCTGCCATTTTTGTGTGCTTTTCCCCCTGCTAGTGGTGTTGGATGACAGCAAGCGCTTGGCAAAGAGGAAGCTGATAGAAGAAAACCGAGAGAAGAGACGTCGGGAGGAGCTGCAGAAAACAATTGGGCACAAACCAGAGCCAACGGATGAGGAATGGGAGCTCATCAAAATTGTTACTGAAGCACACGTGGCCACCAATGCACAAGGGAGCCACTGGAAGCAGAAAAGGAAATTTCTGGTAAGGACTGTAGACTTTTACGCTGCCCTTGGAGTCAAGTTCCTTCCTTTCTTCTGAAGACCCTTCCCAATACTGCGAGCCCAAAGCGGGCCTATCTGCCAGGGTATTGACATACATGAAACATGGACGATTTTTATATTTACTGCTTGCTTATTCTTGCCTGAAGCTCAGTGTTTGATCAGACCATGTATTTCAAAAGATAAACAGCATGTTACTGAGTTAAGGCTTACCCAGCTGGATACTTTTAATGTGCTATGATTAGAAAAAGCAGAAAAATTATTTCATGCCTAATTAAGAGCAGTAGCAGTCTATAATGCATACTATGTCTTTTTTTATATGTTACGTCTAAGGACAGTTTTCTTTGTTAGGGACTAGCATACAACATATTGTAAGTGTTAAAACAATGTAAAGTTTTAGGTGAAAGCTGATATTTTTTATCAATAACTAGTGGTTTTTGCTTCCTTGTTCCAAAGTGAACATATTGATTAAAATAAATTTGGCAAAGAAAAATGAATTTCAATGAAAGTAGGATAATACATACACTACAGCACTGGGGTAGAAGACTACAAGACGGCTTAAGTTTTCAGCCTGTAACCAAAGATCAGAAAATAAATGATGATGTGTGATGCTCAGCCTTAGAAAAGGATTTATTTGATTTTTCTAAATCCATTTTTGAAGGAAATAAGTGCAGAATATGAAATGCTTATACAGCACAAAAGACGGATTATAGACTGTATGTCAGGAATACACAGGGGTCTTTAACAGTCTGTGTAGACCAAATCAGATAGACAATATTCTTTTTTTGCAAGCCTAGGCTCCTGCTGCCTAATTCACCATGGGAATCTCAACCCACTGTTAAATCGCTAAGCAAAATTATATATTCAAACCAGCTGATCCCTTGTATAATGGTTTGTTAATTCCAGTGGCACTGTCTGAATTTCTATATGAATGGCTGCATGTTCATAGTAGCGTGCAGTCGGGAAACCACAGCCAGTGACCACTGGCAAGAAGTACAAGAGCACTTTCCAGTGATGCTGCACGGCAAGGTTTGCAGTGCTGATTTTAGCAGACCAAGAAGGAGCTGCAGTAGGGCATTCGGTTACTTAGGCAGGAAGGCTGTTCTGTGGGTGTCGCCTGGTGTACGATAAAGCATGGGGAGCTTGAAGTTGGGGCTGGGAATGAGGACATGGACAGACAGCTGGGAATGGGGACACAGGAAGAAAGCTGGTAGGGACTAGGCCACGTAAAGTGTGGTCATTGAAGGACTTTGGGCTCTCAAGACAGCCACTGTGGAGGGGGACCCTCCAGCAAAGGGTGCCCAGAGGGAGGGTATGCGATGGTGTCATGACAGGGCTGTTGGGAGAGGAGAAGGAAGGGCAGAGGCAGGGGTGGCAGCTGTAACGGGCGGTTCAGAAACCAGATGTGACTTCCACAGCTGGTTCCTAGGCCAGACCAGTCTCCTCTCAGTGCAGCCCTTGCTGCGAGGCTTCCTGGTTCTTTGCAGTGCTCGCATGCTGAAGCCCAGTGGTTTCAAGGCAAGTGTAGGGAGCTCACTGACACCTTGCGGTGGGCACAGAAGGAAGAGTCAAGGATGACCTGCCAACCCCAGATGGAGAGCTTTGAAAGCCTGCTGCCAGAAGCTGTTGAAGAGCAAGAGGAGCTGACTGCACGCCCCAGGAGCTGTGGGTCGGTCCTTAGGCAGCTGAGGCCAGTTCTTCAACAGCAGGAGCTCCTTTGAGGTCTGGACCTCTTTTCCTGTTGAGGTGAGTTAGGTGGCAAGGGTTCTGCAGCTACATGCGCTGCTGGAGTGTGTTAGCTTTAGCTAGTGACCCTGACTTCTTTTGCCTTCCCTAAGAAAATGCTGTGTTCTTTCTTTTTCTCCCTAACTATGTTAAGCATGGTTTTAAGCATTTGGTCTTCTTGCTTGGAAGTGATGAATGCTGTTTATCAGGAGCACACAGACAATGTGGTTTAGTTTCCCAAGATTCAGGGAGGGAGGGAGCCTAGAACTGGGATTACTTGAGTTTTTTAGCATGAACCGTCAGATAGTTGAGCTCAGTCCTCTTCATTGTTCCGTTACAAATGGTGCTTGCTTAATGAATGCATTGCTGAGGTTTCTCTTGATAAGAAGTTAGATTTGGATTCAGATTGGTGACAGAGCTGTGGAAGGATCTTTTATGATGTGTTGCTTTAAAAAACTGCCGAGGACAAGTTTTTATTATAGGCAGCACTTTGAGCACCTCCCCTGTTTAAGTGCGCTTATATAAATGCCATGAGGTTCATCAGTCTTAAAGGCTGCCTTCTCTGGGTTTTACCTGGTTTTTGACTCTCTAATGTGAACAAAATGGAACCTCTGCATGGTTGTTGTCAGGTCTTTTACAACCGCAAAACCACACTTAGTGAACGGAACAGCTTTGATGTGCCTGTTTTTGAAATACATGGTAACATTGATGAGCTCTCATAAAACCAGGTGAACAAGCTGAAGCGCAGTGGGAATAAAAAAAACACTCATCACTGATTCTGCTTGAAACTATTTCATTGTATATCCCTATTGAAATCTTCCAAATACAATTTTTTTTCTCTTATGGAGAAGCTGAATTTCTGCAGAAGGTGATTTTCAACCAGAATTTCACCCAGACGAATTCAAATTCTGGTCACTCTATCCAGACTAGCTTTGTGTTAGCCCGTTCTTAGTCATCAGTTGGTTTAGCCTAGTTTTGGGAAGAGGCCTTGGCAGCTGCCTGGACCTCTGTGATACCAGGCAGTCTGTTCTGGGGAGGATTTCAGAACTTCAGGTAGGTGAAAGAGCCCAATTCTGCAAAACTCTCAGTGTCGTCTTGGGGGTAACAAGTCACCTCGTCTCCGTTTGCTTTTAAAGGAACTTGAGAGTTCTCAGCACCTGTAAGAAACAAGAACACGCCTATATTTTTAAGCAAAAATGCATAAGCTACACCCACAAAACATTCAGATACAGGCACAAGGAAGAAACTACATATGCACAGAGTGCAGCTGCCCACACAGGTTGGGTAGCAGCATGCCAGTCACCCATGTCTCTGTGCAGTCACCGTTTTCACAAATGCCATATAAACAAATTTGCATTTTGTGGCATAGTGGGCATTACTTATAAAGCAAATAGCGTTATTTTTTATTTTAACATATCTTCCCTTTCCGAGCAGGAAATTTCAGGAGTATAAAATACTTGCACTAAGAGAAATTGTTCCTCTGTTTATATCCTTAGCCAGAAGATATTGGGCAGGCACCAATAGTTAATGCCCCAGAAGGTGGGAAAGTGGATTTAGAAGCCTTCAGCCAGTTTACAAAAATTATCACACCAGCGATTACAAGAGTGGTGGATTTTGCCAAAAAGTTGCCTATGTTTTGTGAGGTAAGAAAACTTCCTTGCACTCCTCATTTATATGCCTGTTGTTAAAAAACTGTTCAAAATACTGCTGGCATGGAACTAAAAAATTCACTATGTTTAAAATCAGAAAAATTAAGAGACCCCAAGTAGATGGGACTAGATTAATCTGGATTTTTATGAGGGTTTTTTTTGCTGTGATTACTGAAATCCTGATTTTGTTGATCTAGAAGTCATCGTGGTTCATTAGAGGTGGCCTTGACAAAGCAAACGAGCAAACGAGCAAAAAGACACTGTCTAGAAGTGTCTTTAATAAGTTTAATCAGACCTTCCAGCACACCATTCCCTCTGTGCTTTCTGGCTCCTTGACAGGTACAGTGTTGTGGAGTTGGGTCTGTGCAGTAGCAAATTCTTCACGTTCAGGAAATCATCCCTATCCAGGAATGGCACTCGCTTCATTGTGTTCCCTAGGCATGCTCTTCCAGAATGGGGAGGTTGTGCATAAAAGAGTCTGTAAGAGTAATGGATTGTCATTCTAGGTAGATACTCACATGTAAAATATACAGTAAATAGACCCAAATAGACTTGGTTGCACATAAGGAATACAGAGGCCCTAGGCTGATCTCATTTACACCAAGGTATCATTTTTATTGAAGGACTAGACGCAGTGGCTGATGATATTTTTTTCCTAACTTAAAAAATGTTACCAGAACTGCAACCTGAAATAATATTTCAGTCTTAATAACCTTAATAATTTTAAGTCTTGTGAGTCCCTTAGAATCCACAACCATGGGATTTTTAGTATGGAAATATCCCCAATCTGGCCATGGAAGGATGCCTGCCTGCTCACCCGTGCTGCAGAGCAACACTTGACTCTTCTGGTGAAATGCCAACTGAATGACATTCACAATGGGAGTGACCATGGTCAGTGAGCTCATCGGGCGTCCCAACTTGGGAACAGTGTTTCCTTGTAATAACTACACATCAGTCAGGAAGGAAGTTTAAGGCAGCCATAGCATTTTACTCTGTGGCTGGCAGCTTTCCTTTAAGGTCAGTCAAGGACAGCTATTTATGTCCTCTGGCACCTACAGAACAAGAAGAGGTAAATATCAACGGTTGGCATAGTGTAAATAGCTCTCCCTGGCTAACCTCAGCACTGGCTCCATCAGCCAAGGCAACATGAAATAGTGGCCAAGCATGAAGACTTTAAAATAGAAGCGATGTGTCCATAGATCAAGAGGCCCTCGCAGCTTTCAGTGTCTGAGGGAATCTGTCTCCTCTGATTTGGCGTTTGTTGGTGGGAAGTTGCAGTGACAAACCAAGGTAGTCTTTTTAATTTAGAAAGCTTTGCCAGTCACACACAGACCACAGTGCTCGTCTGACATCTCCTACCCCTCCTGGCTACCGTGGGCCCACTTGTGTCAGGGCCGGGCAGGAAGCATGGATGAAGAAGTCAAGGCGTCGCTGGGCGTGAGCTCTGCAGGTCATGCAGCTCAGCTAGGACGGGCTCCGTCTGCAGCTGAGCCTCTGTGCAAAGCTGACACCCAGATACGGCAAGGCCTGATGGCAGAGTGAGGGACAACTCCTCGTGAACGCAAGGGAATAGGACAGCTGTCCTCCCAGCTGTCACAGAGCTCCTGCGGTAGCATGAAGAAAATGACAAATGTTTCCTTTTTTTTGAAGGGGCACCGTCCTGTTAACTTTATTTCATTTATGTTTTGTAACACACATCTTTTTCTTAGAAGCAACACTGTGTGGGCTGTGGATTCATTTATGAGAAGAAGCCCTCCTTTCTCCCATAGGACCTGCAGAGCATTTAAACGTTATCCCAGTTCTTCATTTCCACAGAGGCTCAGGCTGTAGTTTAGTAAATCTCCGTGAAGGAGGTCAGGGCCTCTTACATATCTGCAGCCCCTTTTTGTGCTTTCTCTCTTCTTTGGACACATTCACAAGCCAGCAAAGCAGTGTGAGTGCCCATCTTAGTGCATCCGTTGGCCTGTGCCTCAGAGCAAGAATCTAATCCCAGAGTACTTGAAGTATAAGAAATACTCATTTACTCCTCAGCATTTCTGCTGTTGTTTCCTTCTTGCATTTCCTTCTGCTTAGAAAATGAAGATTGAGGAGCTCTTAAGTCTGATGTGAGTTTAGGTGTCACAGGCATCAGTGTTGGGCAAGGCTCTGTAAATACCCTGCTAGGTAGCTCAGCTCAGCTCAGTTCCGTGGTGCTGCATTACACGTGGTGGCTGCCAGGATGTCCCGCCGAGGTGAGCACCTCAGGTTCCTGCCTTTTGCTTTCTCTCCCTGCAGAGGCAGAAGGAAGGGACAACTGGCAGATAATCAGTCACATCTGTTGACCACACTCCTGGAAGGTGCTCTGGTAGCAGCACTCAAGTGATGAGCATAGGCAGCACTGAAACCTGCGTAGTTTGGAGCAGAACTGACGTTCAAGCCCCACGTCTTTGGTAACTGCTGCTGCTGGCAGATAAAACGTGAGGCTTGGCATCTGTGAAACTGTGTCCTTCAGAGTAAGGAAGGCCTGTGAAGGATGGGCACAGTCAGATCACCGCTAGCATAAAGAAGTTTTGGGGAGGTTCAAGTAGGAAGAGAAATTCTCATTGGTTTAATGGCTCACCAGTAAAACAGCTGAAGCATCATGAAATATCTTTTCCACCATTCTTCCTTCTCTTCATTTCTCTTTTCTACTCCCTTCTCCCTTTCTTTCATGTCCCTTTTTTCTCTGCAGTTACCTATTCTGATATCTCATCTGATTCTCCTCTGCTTTCACACATCTTTTCTTTCTTTCTTTCTTTTAAATTTTGTTTTTATTTCTTACTCTGTTTCTTTCCCTACTTCATCTCAGCAGCGAAACAATGGCATTGCCGCTGGGTAGCGAGACTGCCACTGTGCCGGTGCAGCGTTCCCCACGCTGCTGCTGAGCTGAGCGTGATCTGCAGAGAAAGGGATTTGCCCTAAACAGGATGAGTCATTTTTCTTGTGTATCAGACGCTTTACACCTGAAGTTGGCATTGCTGGAATAATAGCTGCATGATTCAACTCCTTTTTTTCTGACTGGGGCTGGCTTTGGGCTTAAAACTCTTCTTTAACAGGAAACTGCTTTCCACTTGTCTGGCATCCACTCTACATCATTTTACACTAAATCAATGTATTTGCTTTGCAAGTACACAGTAAACCTGTAGTTGGTGGTTTTTTTTTTCATTTTGAATTGCAATTCAGGTAAATATAAAAACTTTATATGAATCAGAAATGGATGGATTTTTGCCTTCTTTCAATCCAAGTAGAAATGAGTTGCTTTTTCATATAAGTGACTCTTTGCTGTTCATTTAGTGACAGTCTCAAAATAGTCTTGGTGGTTTTTGCTATCATTGAATTACCTATGAAAACAAAGAGGTGCTTTACAGAACACGTTCTCCTAATGTGTGAGCATCCTGGTGACACTTCATAAATACAGAATCTACCTCCACTAATTCAGGCAGCCTCCCTTTTTTAATGTGGTGGAAAAGACAACTCTAGCTACGAGCCCTGAAGATCACAGCTTGTGCACCGGTGTAAAAGCTGGAGCTATACCACAGATTTTCTATCTGTCTGGCGATAATGTAGGGAGTCCAAGGAGATCAGCCTTACTAGGCTAAATGTAGCTGAATAAGTTCTCTGTTGTTTGAATGGGCAGTGAGAATTAAGAGTACATGCCCCAGTGATTGAGGTATCTCTTCTAGATACAAAAATTTATTTCATTCCTTTTATTTAAAAAGCAGTCCACTCTTATGGACCCTCCCAAATGTCTTTCTTTTCCGCTGGTAAGAAATAAGCATGGCTGGCAGTGAGTTTAACTGGGATGGCTGAGGTCTGTACCAGCACCAGTTCTAGTTTGTTCTGTTACGCTAAGTTGTAAGCTGAGGGAGCTCAGGAGTAGAAGAGAGAAGGGTAAACAGCTGATAACGGTGACCGCTGCAGCAATCTCAGTTAGATCCACCCCTGATGGGAGACAAAACCAATAGTACATGTTACCACCAACCCGGCACCTGACAGGTCTGCTTCACCCTTCACACTTCGTGAAACGTTCTGCACAATAGAAAGCTTCGTTCTGCAAGTTTATTGGACTTAACTTTATAATGCTCCCAGAAACCGAGTGGTCCCATGGAGAGCAGCGCTGCTGCAAGTTGGGTCACTTCACCTCAGCGTCTGAACCAGCTTGGTTTGCTTTGAGTATCTTGCCCAGGACCGCTTGCCTACAGCTGTGTGATCACTAGATTTCCTAAGGGTGTGCGGGAGTGTTAACCTGCCGGCAGTTTCTGGAAGCAGGAGTGTGAGTCTCGGAGGGTTCTGCCGTGTTCTGGAACCAGTCGGTCAGCAGCGTGTTTGGAGGGTAGCTGCGCTGTGCGAGGCAGTGTCCTAGGGTGTGAGTGGCCACTTCGTGCTCATGGATTTATTGCAGTCGTAAAACCAACTCAGTTTGAAAAACACATCTTTTTCTTTACCGTTTATGATTTTCTGCAGCTGCCATGTGAAGACCAGATCATCCTTCTGAAAGGCTGCTGTATGGAGATAATGTCCCTCCGAGCAGCAGTTCGCTATGACCCCGAGAGCGAGACTTTAACACTAAATGGGGAGATGGCGGTGACAAGGGGCCAGCTGAAAAATGGGGGTCTTGGCGTAGTGTCTGATGCCATTTTTGACCTGGGCATGTCTCTCTCTTCATTTAACCTGGATGACACCGAGGTTGCCCTTCTTCAGGCTGTTCTACTCATGTCATCAGGTGAGAACAGAAATACATTGGGACCTCAACCATTTCGAAACTCTTTAGTCTTTGTCGCAAGCCTCTTTTAAAAAGAACTGGGCATGTTAGATCTTGTAGTGCTGACTAGAGTAATGTGGGAGAAATTCTCTCTCAAAATCCCAGTGCAGCTTGGAACGAGTTTGGTGAGCACTAGGAAAAAAATTCAGGGTAGTCAGAGAGAAGGGCATAAAAGCGGCTTTGGTAACACACCTTGCTCAGTTTAGTACCTGGGGAGGAGGCAGGGATGATCAGCAGAAAGAAATCAGGCCTGGTTCTGAGCCAATTTGCCTTGAATGAAAAACTGGTAATTTAGCAACAGTTGTCCGTGCAGTAAGTTCCCTCTTCCCCTAGGTACTGCCATGTGCTGGGCGGGAAGTGCAGTGCGTACACGTTTCCATCATTCTCACGTGCTCAGTTTGACCTGCTGAATGGCACCACCACTTGCCAGTGGGCCTTTGAGAGCCGTGCTGTTTCCCTCCAGTGGGACCATTTGCGACTGGTCTCTTGGTGGTGTGATACAGAATCAACAGAGACCGTTTCATATGAGTTGCAAAGCATTTCTTCCCTGCTCAGATCAAGTATGTTTTCGAATATACTTCCACTGACTGTGCCAGCCCAAAGAGGAAATTCCATTCTTGGGCAGTGGCAGATTTGGCAAGGTTTTGGTTTAAGACCACTTTGAAGACTGGGTACTAAATAACAATACACAGACAGTGATTTACAAGCATGAGCTGCATCTGAGACAGAAAGGTTTCCACATTAATCACAACACAGTACTTGACTTTACCAATCAAAACATTTTGATTTCTTTTTAGTTCTCTGCACAGCGATATACAAGTAGGGGTTTCAGAAGGCAGTCCAGAGGGCCAGCTTTCCCAGAAGTGTCTGCTGAAGAGTGACTTGTGAAAGGAGCTTTTCCAGCACCCGTCTGGGTGCTGGTTGAGACAATCGGCCAAACTTTTGGCCTTTGTTGTCCCTCGATGCTCCGTTAACAGTTTCCTTTGCAGCTCACGTGTGGATCAATGCCTTGGTCAGAGACTGCAGTTCTTTCCCAGAGAGCCAGTTCTGTGGCTTAGATATCTGGCAAGGATTTTTTTTTTGTTCCTTATTAGTTGTTTTACAGTAAGATATAGATAGAAGCCTTAGATGAGATCAAGTATCTGTTGCTCTCGTCACTGCAAGGAACAGCTATGCTTTGAATGGGCAAAGCAGGCAAAGGATGAAGAAAAGGATTATCTCCTTGTTTTAACAGGGATAGTACTGATGAATCAAGTGCAGAGGGTCAAAGAAGTTGTTTGTGACAGAGCCAGATGTCCTTGGTCTCGCTCCTTTCTTTCGTAACAACAGAATTGTCCTGTTTTTCCTGATTTATGATCAGGAATTCATTAAGGTAAACGAGTAATAACGACAGTTCTGCTTCTTTGTATCTGCAGATCGCCCAGGCCTTGTTTGCGTCGAGAGGATAGAAAAGTGTCAAGAGGGCTTCCTCCTGGCATTCGAACACTACATTAATTACAGAAAACACCACGTTGCACACTTTTGGCCAAAACTGCTGATGAAAGTGACAGACCTGCGAATGATCGGAGCCTGCCATGCCAGCCGCTTCCTGCACATGAAGGTGGAGTGCCCCACAGAACTCTTCCCTCCGTTGTTCCTGGAAGTGTTTGAGGATTAGAGAGACTGGAGGGGTTCTCCACGCCCCCGTCGCACTACTGGCTGTCATTTCATCCCGTTGCCCGGCTCTTCTCACCTCTGTTTGTTCTTCTTTCGTTCTCTTCTGTTTCTTGAGGCGGGGTTGGGGTTTTGTTTGGGTTTTCATTTGGGGTTGCTGGGGGCAGTTGTATACACATGAGTGAAAACATCCCTTTAATGCGGGTACTTGTGACTATTGCAATTTGTTCTTCAGTCCTTTGATGTGAATGCTTTGACAGCTTAACAGTGAAAATACAAACAGACCAATCTCATTCACCAGCACTTGCGTGGTCACCAGCTCACACACATCATTGCTTGGAAAATACAGGAGAGAAATTGAAGTGGCAGAAAATAAATTGGCCTTCAAGTTAGAACAGCTATTGTTAATTTGACCCTGGCAGTTCTGGCTGGTATTACCTCATTTGGCAGTGCATAAGTGACCATTTCATGAGATGAAATTTCTAGTCTTCACAGTTGTTTCTGTTGTAACAATCACCATTATGATCTAGGATCTTCATCATCATCACGATCCCATCATTATCTGAGGATTGTTCCAGCAGATACAGTTTAACTATGCCCCATAAATCAAGTGCTTAAAATAAGGCAGCATGTTAGAAGGGACTGACTCTTTTTTTTTTTTTTCCATGTGTACAAGAAAGTAAGATCCTTCAGTTCTTACTACATTTGAACTCCAGGTAACTTCGCTGGAAGGTCTGTTGGAGTAAGGAGGGAAATTTGATCCTCTGAGGTGCTTTTGCTGAGTGGAGAGGTCTGATTTTTCTGAGGTGTGTGGAAAATTCAGCACTCTGAAGGAGAAGGCTCTCCATCAGGATAGCAGGCTTACCTCGGAGTTATTCAGGGATGTGAATGCTCATAGAATGAGGATAAGGAGAGCGAAACATACAGGGTGACCTTCAGATGGGACAGAAACCAACTGCGTTATTAATGACACTCAAGACTGTACAGCTTTATCCCAGTGATACAAATAGTGTTGCTTGGCAGTAATCTTTTGTTTTATATATATATATAAAGTTTATATGCACATATATATATATATAATTTTATATATATATAATACAAATCTTCAGCGGATGTCTTAAACTTATTTCCATATTTTTATCTTCTCTCTCTCTCCTCCTCTCACCTTCTCCTGTGCATGTGTGCATTTATGTGTGTTGATCAGCTAGGTTCTCCCTCTTTGGGGTCTGTATGCGTTTCATTTGGCTAGATTCTCTCTTGATTCCTTCAATTTATATCCTCTAACTGCACTAGCAGGAACCAAACTGAGCAATGACAGGATGTCCTGCTGCCGAAATCTGCAAGCCAGTACTCACAGTCCTGGAATGTTTGGAGGCCGGTGATGAGGGCATTATAGGTAGAGGTTCCTCTCTGTCATCCATCTCCATTCAGGGGTGTTGTCCCTCGGTTTTATAAACTTGATATTAAACCATTTGTGTGATACATCAAAAGCATCCTTCTGTTCTTCCTGGGAACCAGAGACTTAGTTCATGTATTTCGCACTTCCTCATACCCCAATTTCTTTCGTGTTGTGCATTCATTTGTATCAGTTTCTTTTTCTACTATTTATTGATATGTTTGCCTGGCAAGTCAGTGGGCATTGTTAGGGTAGACATGTTGACTTTCAAAGCTTATAGCCCATATCTAAACCCATATGTTACGTGTTTATTCCCTCATGAAAACAGGATACTCAGGAAAACTTATCTTGTAGGTGGAACACAGTGTGTGTGTGTCAGGTGTCAAACTCTTTCCACCCCTCTTTCCCTACATCATTGATAAAGCATTTTGAGTGCCATTGGCTGTGTTTTCAGGGATATGGAATCTTGTTCTCCCTGTTGTTTGATACCATATGCACCTGTGATGACTTGTGAGCACTGATGTTATCACTTAGGGGTTTGTGCCCATAATTTTGTGAGAACATAAAACACAACGGGGTGCTTAGGGGTTTTTGTGCAGTTAGCAAGGAAGACAGACCATTGGAAATTTGTTCTTAAATGTCTACTGAAGTTGAAGAACGTCTGTTGTGGGCTGTGTTTGCTCAGTCTTGAAGCATATGTGTTAACATCAGTGTTTATCCAAATTCTTTGTAGAGCACCATGTCTTGGGGACGAGGAGTTAGAAACTTTCTAGCTTTTTGGAACAAGAGGCCAGACAATGTGATGAACTCACATGCATTCATGCAGGATCTCAGATGAGCAGCATCCATAGTCAGTAAAGAGTGCAAGGTATCTGTTTTGGGGGTGACTTGATAAGGAACTGGTGGCATATAGGGAAAGGAAAACCCAGCTAATCCATTACTTGCATCTACACCCACAATGGCTTGTGAAGAAAAGAGAAATGCGCATGTCTTTTGGAGTTCTGTTCTGCCATGGATCTGAGCGTGGAGTTCCTCCTGGAGCCGGTGCAGATATCTCACGTTTGCTAAATGTGAGCCTGAGTTAACATACAAGCTTTTGTCTGTGCTGTGGATGAGACCCGGGAGGAAAAACAGCACGTTTCTCCTAGTAGTAGTCACAATGGTCTCAGTACAAAGTGCATGATGCTTTGTGTATTTCTCAGAGCTTGAGTTCCAGGAGTTGTGTTGCTGCTGGAGAGTTTCAGTTTGTCATTAAGGTCAACAGTTCTTATCCTTTGGGCTATAAAGAAAATCAGTAGCCTCAATGTTGATTATTTAGGTGGGAAGTCATTACCCAACAGTGACTTAGCTCATAACTACTGGGGCCCTCATAACTAGCTTTTGAACACTTGGGATTGTCAGGACTGCATTAATCAAAAAATAAGATCAGAGGTTAGAAAAAAATCCGAGAGCTGCTGGATTGACTTGGGGAAGCAGCAAGAGATGAAACAACTTGAAAGGCCCTGGACAGAACTGCAGTTTGAGACAGTGCTGCCAATTAATGCTTTGCTCACTGGCTGCTGTGAAATTTATTGCTCATACAGGAACTTGTCCCCCAAGGTCTACCATGGCAAGTTAAAAAGTTTTAAAACAGCCTGCGTAAATAAATGGGTGTCTGAATTCAGGCACCTAAGCTGTGTTTAGGCGTATAAGCTAATGGCCTGACTTCCCAAGATGCTGGTGCAGTTGGGAGTTGTGCGTAATCAGGGTTCTGAAAATCAGGCCGCATTCCTTGGGTGATTGCAGATGGACCAAAGTACCTAAAATCAGGCAACCAGCTTTGACAGGTTTGGCAGTGCTCTAAGCGGTAAGAACAGATGTCAACATACTTTTCTAGCTTTTTAGATGAAGTTGGAGTCTGGCACTGATTAACAGAGGGGGATTAGTAGTGTTCCTTGATTGAAAACTAAAACCAAGCTCTTAAGTTTGATGGATTTGATGCACTGACATCTAATGGCCACTGAAAACTAAGACCAAGCTCGTAAGTTGGATAGATTTGGTGTACTGACATCTAATGGCCTCTGATCTCCTGTCAGGCTTACTTTGTGTGACTTCTTTGACTCCCTCAGTACGACTCCTCATTTATCTGATCACGAGAGCAAAACTAGATCACGTGAGGCTGCTCTTCTAGACTCTTACCAGTGGATACTGACCTCAGTTCTGCAAAGACATACTTACTTTTAAATACAAGTGGTCTCAAGCCATTGTAGGATTGAGCCCCTGGACTGACCATCTGAGTGACAGACATCGGTACTGCAGTCAGCGCCCTTTGTAGTAACTGGCCTTCGGAGTGAAATAACGAACATGCACTTTCCAGTGCTGTCCAGAGTCTCGTTTCTGATGGTGCCGCGTAACTCTCATGTCTGCTTTGTGGTCTACGTGTGGGTCTTACATAGAAGACTCTTCCTGTCAAACCTGATTGTCACCGTTCATGGCTTTGCCCTGGGTAACATGTGCATTTAGATACTCATTTCATGCATAATCTCAGTTATTATATTTATAATGACATATATAGTGCGTGATAATGGTTTTTGTTTACATTTTGCCAAAATGTAGACGTTAGAGTTAGACCTCCAAGGTCCAAAATCATCCTTGAGCAGACCGCTTGCTTCTTCAGAGGCAGGCATCAGAAAAAGGAAAAAGCTGTCCAGAAAGACCATTTATATCAGAAATCTGCCAAGACAGGGCTGTTGATCACAAGCGGAGCATGTCATTGCTAGTGATGTATTTTTACGCTATGGAACTCTAACCTGTATGTGTCATATTGACTTCTTGCTGCATGAATCATAAATTATAAAAATCCGTCTTACAGTTTTGAGATGTAGCCAGCATTCCTAAGGCTAAACCTTTTTCACTGACAGAATCAAAATCCACAACCAAGGAACATATTCCTCTCACTGTGAGAGCAGTTGAAAGCGTTCAACATTTATCTTTTCACAAAGGAGGAGGTGACAGGACCTCTTAATGTGTCTTGTTATTGTGATCATCTGGAAATGATTGCCAGACGTTTCCTTTTGATATAGCAATGAAGTGATCCGTATTTAAATTTTATAGAGAGAATTTTATTCTAGTGTGATAGAGATTTATTTTCCACTTAAAGACTCAAAATGGTGTGAGCACGTTTTTTTTACTATGGTATATTTTTGCTTTAAAATTAAAAACAAAAAAAAAAGGTTTGGCCTTATCACGAAGTTTTAGTGTGTCGTATAGATGTTAGCAAATGCAAAGAGTGTGCATTATTTGTGTGTATCCACATTGACTGATGTCGCCTTCAAAAAGCAATATTGTGCAGGTAATAAGTTGTGTGTGACTGTCCATTGCACAGTTTACCTTCTTTAAAAGCTAACCTTGTTTATGCACAAGACAATCAAATGTAAATCTACATCAGCACCCAGGTGTAGATTAAATTATGTAAATTACTGAGCACAATGTAAAACATTAAAAGACACTTTATTTAATTACACATTTAATGTTGGTAAAGATAGTATCAGGGCATGAACTAGCTGACATACTGTAATTTCTTTTTCTCTTTTCCTGCTTCCTTAGCACTCTTTGGTTTTGGTTTGCTCATAAATACATCAAATTAGTCATTCATAATTTTTTTGAAGAGAAGGGTGGGTTGGGTTGTTTATTTGTTTTCATGAAGTTGGTTGGGAGGACTTCTTCCTTTGTCTGTGAGGTTTGTGGGTTTTGCTTATTTGGTTTATTTTTTTATATCAGTTTCATGCCCTGAGGGTAAGGCAAACATTACACCGTATGGTAAAAAACAAAGTACCTTGGATGATGTATTTTTTTGCAGTGTTAAGAGTTATGCTAGATTGGTAATATTTTTTCAGCCTAAAATATATTAAAAAAAAAAATCTGTGATCACATATGTTTTAAACTATCTAAAGAGAAAATTTGTATATTTGGGGGAAGAAAATAATTTTTACATAGCTTTTGTATGCAGATATTAAAATGTAATTATGAATATAGTGGGCATAGATAGCTGTGTAAGCTTGAATTCTAAAAAAGAAAAAGATTATAACTGGAAAGCGGTCCTGGTGTCTCTTTGTTGCAGGCTGTTTCGCACACTTCCAAGCTGCTGGAATGGGAACAGTAGGGCCCAGAGCACAATGTTGTATCGACTCCAACCTGCTCATGTTTCTATCCTTCTGCATCGCTTTCATCACCTACCTCATACCTTATCTCTTCTCCTCCCCTCCCTTGGGCACCCAGCCAAAGACTTTCATTCTCCACCGTTCGCAGCAGCCAAACTTAATTCGCTCCGGTGAGCGGACTCCTGATTTATGTCTCACTCAATTACATTTTTTAAGGGAATGCCCTTTCTTTCCTTCTCTGTTCCCAGTCTAGATGGGGATGGTGCGACAGGAGCAGTAGGCTTCCAGTCTCGTCACACTTCCCATACCTCAGTCTCCTACCTGTTGGAGAAGTCTGCTTGTTTAGATGTTCTCTCTAGTCATGTATTCCTTCACACTTTTGATTTCTCCCCAAGTTTTTTCATTCCCTTCAGGAAGAAAACCAAGACCCAGAGCCTGGATCCAAAGTCACTGCTTGCCCTGCCCCAGA
>Ga0065711_1027074_pt1 | contig 54612 bp, 32 predicted proteins | sample Hoacrofraction12_FD_59098 | JGI IMG/M metagenome (GOLD analysis project Ga0065711, IMG submission 59098) | Hoatzin crop microbial communities from Cojedes, Venezuela - Epithelial fraction 12 v2 (version 2) | ecosystem: Host-associated > Birds > Digestive system > Esophagus > Crop | place...
TGGGTCATCTAGTCCAACCCCTCTGCCGAAGCAGGGTCACCTACAGCAGGCTGCACAGGACCTTGTCCAGGCAGGTCTTGAATATCTCCAGAGAAGGAGACTCCACAACCTCCCTGGGCAGAAAGCAGTTATATAGGCACAAATAGTGACTATTTCTGCAGTAGATCAAATAGGCCATTACTGTTTCTGCTGCAGACAAACCCTCAGAGCTGTTAGTTGCCACAGTTCCTGGTGGTCTCATGGGGTACCTAGAATCACACATGCCCAATCTGATGATCAATTCAGCTAAAAGCTACTCAATAGACAGAATCTTCATAACATCTCCTTGAACAAGAAGGGTGCTAAAGCTATGAAGTGAAAGTACTGTTTTTTGTTACAGTGAAACAAAAATCACATCAATTCTGTGGAAAAACCACCAAACTGTTGTGGTGGAGGCAATGGTTTGATGTGTACTTTTTAAAGAATACAGTCTTAAGGAGCTCCTGCTTCCAGGCAGGCCCTTCAGTTGTGTTTATCGTGGTCAGTGGGTGAAACTCGGTAAGGGAAAAAGTGAGGGAAAAAATAAGAAATTTGGAGGTTATTTTTAACTGAAGCAATCCCCTCATATAATTTGTTAAACAATCCCACTATTAAAGGACGGCTAGAGAAAGGAGTGAGTGTCTTCCCAACATCCAACAGGAACTGTGTTCTGGCAGCAGCCCACCTTGCTGAGACCCAGGTATCTGCTGGGGCATCCTGCTCTTTTCTCACACTCTGGTTCCCACAAGAAGGGAGTCATAGCCAGTGTGGACCCAGATCCCACGTTAGACAACTGGGGACAGATGGATGGGACACTTAAACCTTTGTAGACATGGCAGAAACCACTCATGAGATGTGGAGCTGCCATGAAAGAGTCAGTAGCAGTGCCAAGCAGCAATCCTTAAGTCCCCATCCCAAGCTCCATGAAGGCCAAGGTGGGAGTATTCCTTTACCACAAAGATACAATGCCCTTTGTGTGGTCCAGAGGAGGCAAAAGTGTGGAGCAGCAAGGGGACACAGGATTTCCGCTTTGGAGGAAGGAAGGAGAAAAGGTACTGCACCTCCCAGGGAGCCTGGCTGCTTTGTCACTGTAGCTGTAGCTATGAGTTAATTTGTGTGGGTCCCCTGGCTTGCAAACTTGGCCTAGGAATAACCTCTGTGTTCAGTTATACTCACTTGGAAGAGAGCCTTAGTCAATGCCTGTCCTAGGAAGCAGCAATGTAATTCCATGAGGCAGCATTCACATTGCCGTGCCTGGGGAAAAAGACGGCTGAATCACACAGTTCAGCTAAACCCTACTGTTTAGTCCTCTAAACCATCCACTTCATCTTCCTCTATAAAAACACTCTTGCAAATATAGAAATGTACATATTTTTCTTGCGATGTAGACTCTTAATGAGACAGCTCCAAGGGGCATGATTAACATGAAATAATAATGTCCCTAGGGGATAGGGAAGCTCAGATGCAGCTTCTGCCTTGCAGTACTTCAGCACTTCAATTGCCTTTTGATGGCCACAATGCTACAATACTAAAACTCTGAATTACTCCATCTTGTGGTCTGGGCTATCAGAGATATTAAAATCAGTTTCCTTGGCTCATTCTTATCTGTAGACGCTACTTTCTCATTTTTGATGTATCTTTAAACATACTTGGTCTAGGAATCCCCCGTCTGTGTGTGGAAGAACACACAGTACAATGTTTAGGTAGAAACTTTATCCTGCATTTCACTGATCATGTTAGTGTTGCTCTTCCTCATACCATGTCTGCATTTTTTTCTTAAAGGTTGGTTTCCTGAGAAGACAGAAAACAATTTAAGATATTTTTTCTTTTTTCTGTAGCAAAGAAAATAACTTTTTTCTGTTTTTACCATGGACGTAAAAATGTTGGATGGCAGAGATTACCTGCAGAATAGAAAGGATTGTTTAACACCTATGATTTGTACTATGATATGTACTTGATATTATCTTTATAAAGTCACATTTCTAGCAATCAAACTATCAGCCATTAATTATTTGATATGCTTTGCTCCCCATTTTTGCTGCATTCACAGTCTAAAATTTGGCATGGCTTCCTTTATATATTTCCCTTTTTATAACGCAAGTTTTCTGTTCTTAGGTCTTTATAAGGTTGTGGCAGATAAAACTCCATATGTCAGCATTGAAGAAATTACAAGAAAAGTCTTTATTGGGCCAACAAGATTTGGCCATCCATGCTTCTACAGCCCTGAGGATATAAAATTGGCAAACCTCACTGTCAAACACGGTGAGCAGATCACCTTCAACTCAGTGGAAGAGGTCAATGGAATGATGGCTGTGAACTGTGGTGTGGTCAGAAATAACCAGTCTCATTCCTTTACTTTACCCCTTTCACAAGAAGGAAAATTCTACGAGTGTGAAGATGACCAGATATACACCCTAAAAGAGATTGCAGAATGGAAAATCCCTAAGTGCAGAAACAGAATTGTCAAACTTTCCAATACTTTACATACGTGGGACTCCTCTAATCCACTTCCTGAGAATTTTGACGGTTGCTTGATTCTCACACCTGTCTATGAAATGCAGGCAGTAATGAAATGTAAGTAAGAGTCACAGTCAATGTTCTGTTCATTTTGACATAGCAAAGTACCCTTAAATGCACAAAATTTGCTTAAAATAGACAGGACGGATTCATTTTGGTCAAGAATTTCTGACACATATTTGCTGCTGATACTTGTTTCAAAATGAAGAAAGATAAAAATATTGCCTTTTTTATTCCTTCATCAGCTGTCAATTCAGATAGTTACCTTGCATTTCTTTCTGTTGCCATTTTATTGATCACCACAATTAAATCAACATTGCAAAGAAAATACATTGTATAATAAAAAAGTGGAGATTAGGAATTTAGTTCTCAGATTCTCTTTCTTTATGTCTCAGGCTTTGTCCATGGAGAAGCCACTTGATCAATTATGGCTATGGCTGGGAGGTACAAAAAGAATATACACATACATGTGGTAACACACTGAACTACCATTTATTTTTCAGAATGAGGATGTTGCAGAAAGCAAAACCATATTATTTTACTCTATTGCTGAAACAAATATCAGTAGAATATAAAGAGAAAAGAGTCCCGGACAATTTCTGAAACCCCTAAGTTTGAGGAAACGGGAACATATTACAAAACCAATATCTTTAAAAGCTGTAATTTTGTTAAGTGCTTTTACTTAAAAAAATATATATGATTGTCCATGGCACATGACCACTGTTCTAGTCGTTCCACCAAAACATTGAAAATGCTGGGTTCTGTTTTTACCAGTGTCTGTATCTATGCGTTACTTTAAACCTATTAGTGAAATTAGTCATGGGAATAAAATTCAAAGTTGTGCAAGGGTATAAGCACACAGTGAAATTCTTCTGAGTTATTGTGACTTGAATAGCTGAGCTACAGTAATGACCCATGTGTGCGTGCATAGCGTACCTTCTCTGAGTGGAGATACCTACCTAAGCAAAAAAACAGCTTAAGCTAAAATCTTTGACCTTGCTTGAGGACAGCCCAGGCAGTAGATGGAAACCCACTGCAATTTAGACTTGTCGATGCACCCATCCTGTCAACTTCTGCAGGATAGGACCTTAGCTTTTGGGAAGGTTTTGCTGTCTGTTGCCTTTACTAGAAGCAGACCAGTGAGCTCCATAGAAATGAAATCCTAATAGAAACAAGTCATTCATGAGGATATTAAGCAGGAAATCTTTTCACAAGTGAGATTTCTCTTACGAATGGTGTAAGTAAATGGATAAAAGGAGGAGAAACAAAAGGTGAGCAGAGACAGCACAACGTACTATAATTGAAAAATGCTTATCATGAGCTATTCAACTGTGCTTGCTATGTGATTTAATGTGTGACTTTGGAAAGTATATCTTCATGAGATAAAATACTTTGGTTTCTACAACTTTAGTTAGATTCAGGAATCTAGCCATTCTCCTGAAGCTGGGTTCACTTAGGTGTATTCCTATACCCACATAGATATATGTGCAAAATCAACATGAATTTAGTGTTTCTAAAAAGCTTTCAGAACATTCAGAAAAGTATGGTATTCACTTGTCATCCAATCAGATATTCCACTGAGAGTTGTATTTGTTGATTTTATTTCATGCCCATTTATGTTTCATAATGTGCTCAACATTTATGAAGCATTAAATATGTCCTCAATAACTATTTAATACAAACTTTAAAAGTAGGCTTCATGGTACATGATCAACTACTTTCTTGTGGACCGTGCAAAATGGATTTTCACCATTTTTAGAAGAACTATAAATAGACACAAGATAAAGTAGGAGAAATACTATCCACAATTCAATAAAAAAGATTCCTGATAAGAGGGATAGCAGATTACATTTTTACAGGCTGTAGGCAGGAATCCTCTATACCTCTCAATCTTAATAATGAACAAATTATGTGTGTGGAACTCCCCCAAATGCTGACAGAAAACTTTCAATTTCACTAGTCATTCCTCCTTCATTGACATTCCCTTGTGGTGCTTAGGATGTTTGTCACCTAAAGGCATCAATGTGACAAAAGGAGGGCTGGAATAAACAGATCCTGAATTACTGTCATAAAACTCTATCATATAAAATACATCTGACACTGACTTTGAAATATAAAATATTGGTATGTCCTGCCACAAGGAAGTGTGAATCCAGGATATACTATCCTTGTGTGCAGGTTTATGCAGAATAAGTCTTACTGAAGAGAGTCATTAAATATTATTTGCTTGTTAAATTTTACTGCCCTGGTCAGTGATCTGTGGTGTCACTGATGTGGAGCCAAATTCTTAAACGAGCCTTGACTGCGTAGTCAGCTTTGGGCTTGGAAGTTTTGCATCCAAAATTTTGCAAGTTCAGTTCTGATAGAAGAGTTGCTGTTCCCTGTCAGACTGTTAAATGCAATGACTCGGTTCTGACAGTGAATAAAACCAGATGCTGCAGAAAAACATGCAAGAGTTCCACAGAGGACCATTGTAGTAGATATTTCTTCATTCACTAACAATAAACTTAGACTTTGTTATACAAAAGTTTTGCCTTTTTTTAAAAGTTACATTATTTTCTCATAATTATGGATACTTTCATTATTCTTATACATATCAAAATATCTTATTTCTCCCAGAATGGCCACAGTAACAACATGTGTTAATGGGTTCAAATGCTATTTATTCACTTAAAAATGTTCACCCACCCATTTCTTCAGAGAAACCATAAGTTACTACACAATAAAATAATAGAAATGTATCTTGTACTCAAGAAAAAGAGTTTTATAAGATAAGTAGCTGATTAAACTTGGAGGTCCTGTGAGAAATACAGTGAAACAGATTTTTTTCCTGTTTCTTTTTCTTAAACTTTTGTTCACTTGGATACCTAATTCTCATCTCCTCTTGTTTCTCTCTTCCTTTGTGAGGTCTCCTGCATATCTGATAGACATATATCTCAAATTTTAACAGTTAGACTTTGACTGGCTCTATTCATTGTGCACGTTAACATATGCAGGCGAACACCTCAGGGAAGTTACTTTCAGTATCTGGCTAACCAGACATGTATATTTTATTCAAATGTCAGTCTGAAAACAAAAATCAATGTATTTCTTTTTCTTTTCAGTTCGAAAAGACATAGTTCATATCCTCTCAGATCTAGATGTCGAGGTCAAGGATATAACAGACTGGTATGACATTAGCTCTTTCCTTCAGCCACTGTCTTTGGAAGATGTATTTGAGAGAACAAGCAAGGAATTTCCTATGGTTGCTGAGATAATGGAAGGGCCTTCAGGAAGCCAAAAACCTTATAACTTCTTGCATACAGGGAAAGAGATCGTCATCTACAAAAAGTACCAGGCAACAAGAGTCCTAGCCTCCGAGATCAGAAGTGATTCCCCCAAAAGGCATTTTTTAATCCCTATGAGCTACAAAGGAAAGTTCAAGAGAAGACCTCGGGAGTTTCCAACTGCCTATGACTTAGAGATAGCAAGAACTGAAAAAGAACAGCTTCATGTTGTAGCAACTAAATCTTTTGATTCCACTCATAAAGAGCTTTTTTCTGTTTCGGTTGGAGATCAGTTTCTAGTTCAGCAATGCCAGAGTAGTGAAGTTCTCTATGAGGGAAGAAAGAAAGTCATAGATGTTTTAGCTTGTGAACAAATACTAAGTGACAAATATAAGAAAGTATTCCTCCCCATGTACATGGAAGGTGGCTTTGTGGAAGTGATTCATGATAAGAAACAGTACCAGCTTTCTGAGATTTGCAAGGAATTTCGTTTGCCTTTTAATGTCAAAGTGTCCGTGAGGGACCTTTCTGTTGAGGAAGACGTCTTGGCTGCTGTGCCTGGTCTACAGCTGGAAGAAGAAATCACAGACTCTTACTTGCTGATCAGTAGCACCAGCAGTCCAGCAGAGAGCTGGGAGATTCCTGTATATCGCTTGAATATGTCGGTCCATTTGCTCAGCAAAGATGTCCAGACAGTTGTACCTCCTGCGACTAAGACAACAGTGGAAGAGATCAGCGAAGAGCAATACTATATGGTGCGCAGATACGAAAACCAAACCTTTCATCCACCACCCAGGCCTCCCAAAAAGCCACGAGCACTTGCACAAAAACCTGGTTTTGCAGTACTTGAGCAAGGTGTGTCTGATGTACTACAGCCTTCAAAGGTAAGGTATCCTACCTTGTCTTTGAATCTCTTACTACCATAGGTCATGTTCTGTCAGTTTACAGTCTCCATTTCGCTGGTGTATCCTTCTGGCATGAGCACAGATGGCTCCCAGTTCCCTGTAATAGGCAAATTAACCATTATAGACAGCAATGGCTAAAATCTTCAGTGTGTGTTAATTGATCCATGAAAAACAACGGAACCATGCCGACTCACAGCAGAAAGCTTGGCCATACAATTTTGCATGGATAATCCTTTACAGCAACAATGCAGAAGCGAAGGGAGAGACTTGAAGTGGCTGTATTTAAATCTTTATTAAGGGGAAGCATATGTTTTCACAATGTAAAGCTAATTTTGCTCAGCTGGCAATGGCAGAATTAAATTCACAGACAGTCAAGTTGTACAGATATGTTTGACTGCATGGTTTTGCACTTACCCAAGTGGCAAACAGATTTGGAATAAAAAGGATAGCCGTTCCAGAAGAGCTCTGGATGTTAAGAAAGAAGTGCCCCTTCTAGGCCAATTTTCTTCATTGCTAACCTAAGGCAATGCATTTGTTCATTACTTTTTGTGTTGGGTCTGGCTGAGTTGGAGTTCATTTTCTTCAGAGCAGCCTGTAAGATACTGCGCTTTGGATTTGTGACTAAAACACTGCTGATGACACACCAGTGTTTTGGCTATTGCAGAGCAGTGTGCCCACAGTGTCAAGGCCTTATCTTTTTCCCAGGCTGCCCCTCCCAGCAAGTAGGCTGGGGGTGGGCAAGAAGCTGGGAGGGGACACAGCCAGGAGAGCTGACCCCAGCTGACCACAGGGATATTCCATGATATATAATGCCATGCTCAGCAATAAAAACGGAGGGGGTGGTTGTTCTGGGAAGGCAGCGGTAGCTCAGAGACTGGCTCGACACCAGTCTGCTTATGGGAGGTGGTGACAGCCTTTGCATCCTGGGGCTTTTTTCCTCTTCACTTATTAAACTGCCTTTATCTCAACTCATGAGTTTTCTTGCTTTTACTGTTTTCTCTCCTGATGAGATCACCAGTCTGATGTCAGGCAGGAGTGAGCGAGCAGCTGGGTGGGTGCTTAGCTGCTGGCTGGGGTCAACCCACCACAATTTTCTTGCATATATTGAAAGAACAGAAGAAAGGCACCTTGATGGACTTTAACAAGACAGACTGTCCAGGAGGTATTCAACTTAGGCTATAGTTGCCCTTATGTGCAGATACAGATTCCCCACAGAAGAAAAAGAAAAAAACATTGGAAATACTTTCAGGCCTCTGCGTTATGATTGTGCTGCTTTTTAAATGCAATGTAACTCATGGAATTATATTTTGGGGGGTTCAGGAAAGTTATTTTTTGTGTTGCTATGAAGTTAAGGTCCAGTTGTAGCCATGCTGGAAGGGGAGCCCTTGTGAGTACCTCTCCTTGCCTGCTGGAGGTGTTCCTCCCCTCAGCACCAATTCCAAGACCACATGCAGGTCCAGAGCTCCACATTGGTCCTGGGAGATGGTTACAACAGACCAAGACAAGTGCATGGGTCAGGCGGTTCTCTCAGATAAGGGTAATAGAGCAAAAAGCTGTCTCATTTTCTTCTGTCTTTACTTGTACTATGGAAACTTCTTTCCTGCTAGTATGTACAGTGACCCTTGCAGTAGCTTAAATAAGCCATCCTGGTAGGCTAGGGAGGATGTATGAGAAACTGGTTCCTGGAGGTAACAGGCAAGCCGTCAGCCTGGTACTGGCCTGGAGTACAGAACTGGGGAAGAATGCCCTGCAGCTGTGTTTTCTGCTAGGCCCATACCCTTGTCAGGAGGACTCCGACCTCCTGCAGTTACTGATGGCTGCGTGTGGAGAGCAACAGGTAGATGTTGACTCTAGACTAGACTCGTGCAGAAGATAATATTTTCCTGAAATGAGGAGAGAGCAATAAGTGCAGGAGAGGGATGAGCTGAGGTTCCTTTGCACATTCATGAGAGTGACCTTAGACTGCAGCTGTCCGACAAAGAAATGCATTTATGCAGACTGTTCCAGAGGACATTTTTTGTCATATGCTTGTTATAAATAAATAATAAACTGCAGTCAGAATGCTTAGAGTTATGCAGATTCGTAAATCTCCTTCCCTGGAAAGGTGAAACGAGTAGAGATCCCTTATTCATAAGATTAAACATCCTGAGCTGTAACACAATAGGCTTAAAGTCGCGCGGAATGCCTTATCTCTCCCATCCCCAGCATCGCGAGTCCTCTGAGAGGACGTGGATCGAAGCGGATAGGCTTGGCCTCGGCCTCTCTGCCAGCAACGGCCATAGGGGAGACCGGATTTTCTTCTACGTGTCTCAGGGATGTCGGAGGGTTCAGAAAGTTGGCGATTGTGCCAAAGTGATAAACAGCACCCTTTGCATATTTTTTGACTATGCATAGACTTATTTGCATAAGTAACAGACGAACGTCCTAATGAGCCGAACTATAGCCTGACGAGGTGGCAGGCTGGAATAAGCTTTAGTGCTGCATGAATTGCCATGATCCTCCTGCAGGCAGCTCCCCGCCTGGTGCTCAGGGAGCTCTGCCCGCTTGCTGGAGGGTGGTCGATGGCTTCCTTGCCCGCCAGCTGGGCAGCGCTGCTGGGCTCGGTGCTCCAGGATTAAATGCTGCTGCTGCACGAGTCCACAGAGGACTAAGATCCGGCTGTTCTGTGCCAATACCTGAGGATGCTCTGCAAGGGTGGGTCGCCGCTAGCTACGGCTTGTGGTTTGATCGCCTCTTCACTCACAGCAAGGCTGTGAGGGCAGAGAGGCTCCAGCTGTCTCTGCCTGCTGTTCCCTGACCTTGGTGAGGGAACACTACGGCTGGGAGCAAGACTGCACAGCGTATATTTCACTGTGCTTTTGGTTACGTTAGTCACAGAAGAGATGAAAAGATTAGCAGCCAGTAGGGACTGGCACCTCAGCTGAGGGCAAGAACTGCCTCTGCTTGCGTGCGAAGTGCAGCGCTGCAGAGACACTGATGTTCGCACAGTTCAGCAAAGTCCAGAGACAACAGATGAATTCTCAAGCATAATATAGGTGCATTAACCAAGCACTCTGCCCAGTCTCTTCACAGGGCTAATTAAGTTGGCTTGGCTCCTGCTGACACAGCTTTCACATCCAGCGCGTGGGGATCTCTCCTCTCCCTTCCACAGTACAGTACAGTGCAGACTTTCCTTTTCCTTCTCATCTGATCATTTTGTTTGGGTAAGAAACATCCAGATCCCATATCTTTGCAATTTTATATTATTTGAGACAAACCCCAAGAAAATATATGCAAACTAAACAAATGAAACAAAATAGCATGTATCAAATGATGAAATTAATCTGATATTTCAGATATCAGATATCTATCTAATGTCAATATCAAATATCAGATATCTATCTAATAACCAATATCACCTCTACCCACAAGCACCCCCAACTGAGGACACTGATGACAACACAACAGTTGTACCCTTTGCCTAATGGTACAATGTAGGATACAAGCAGTCATTCACATAAAACCCACATTTTCCTCACTGGAATCATTGGAATGAAGTCCTCGGGGGGGGTTAGTAACTCCAGAGTAAAGTTTCAGGTGGGACCCTGAACAAAAACAGCCTGAAAACAGTTTCATAAAATTTCCTTGGGCTTTTTACCTACTATGTACTATTTCCTCCCTTTCAAGGCGATTCAAGCAGCAAAAGTTTTCTAGCTTTCTTTTTGCCTATCAGTTCAAGCAGTAAATATCCTACAGATAAAAGAAAATGTTAATATGTGTGCTGCAATGGCTCTGTTTTAAATTGAAACAATCAAAGAAGATATCGCAAAGTGCATGTTAATACTGGGGTAACTGTAATCAAGGCATGGAAGGCCACAGTTCAGTCCCGATATTCCTAAATCCCTGAGGGCACTAAGTGCGCTGCTTAAGCAATTAAGAAAGGCAGCATTTGACTCCTCCTAAACAGTAAGAGAGGTTAGCTCCATCCAGTGCTGTTTTCAGTGGTCTGATTAAGCATGTATCTAGCCTGAGCAACAGTAGAAACAGTAAAATACTCACCAAGTTACGACTGCTGCTAAATGCCCTTATGAATGTGGAACTGGAAAAGTCAGGCACAGGCAGTGATCTGCTCTCCTCTGGCAAGAAAGCTGAAAGAATTCCAGCTGGGGAAACCGGAATTTAATAAAATAGTAAGTATCAGGGCATGATAGTTAATCGTTAGTCTGTGCTAAGGCCCATTATCCTTCAAAAAGTCATTACAGTGTTATGATATCAGGAACTTTCTTGCTTTCTTGCTTTTTATTTCAAAACTAAAATGAAAGAAAAATTATCACTTCCATCTGGCTTTGCAGTTCTACAAACTGAACTATCGAAATCTGCCATTAACATATTTATCGCATCTGTCTTCACAGCAAAATGAAGACTTATCTGGAATTAAATTGATAAGACATAAGCTACATTTTTCAGTAAATGAGTTTTCCTGCAGCGCCTCCTTTCCTTCCTCCTAACTATTTCTTTTCTGCTTCCAGAGCATTTTTCATGTTTTTAGGGCCTTTATAGAGTAGATTTAACACAAATATTTCTGCTGTGTAGCCAGAAACTAACCTTCCTAAATAAATACATATTAGCAAATGCATGCTGGACAGCCAGCAAGGAATAGCTAAGAACAGACTTCAGGAATTAATAATCTTCTGGCACTGGAAATGAGGGAGCAAAGCGTGATTCATTAGCAGATGTAAAAAATGTGCATATGCAAATGTGAGCAAGAAGGTTTCTCTCTGACAGGTGCAGCATTGTGGCTGCTGAGGCTGCAGTCGTGCTTCCTCTTCCTCTCTTTTTCTCTGTCCCCACTGGACAGTAGGTTTCTCTCTCCCTGGAGTTTCACCTTCCACCGTCTCTCTCCCCCTGCTTCTCTACATCCCATGTACTGTTTCTCCCTGACACTTTCCAACAGCTTTGTAAGTCCCTAATATGGACCATGGGAAGGCTGGAAACGCAGCCCTTACAGCTTAATAACCACCCCACATTGTCATTGTGGCCAAATTCTTGAAGTCTCTCAAGATCCCTTCCCCACCACAGCCTCATCTGGTGAGTCAGGCCCTAAACCCCTCTGAGTCCTCACGCAGCAGCTTCTTGGTCCTCCAAGCACAACGGTCACACTATGCCACAGAGTCTGTTTCTTCCTAACACCCATTCTGTGCCACATGGAACTGATTTCTCACAGACCCATGGGTCTTGGGTCCCCCAGCACCTCACTTGTCATATGCCCTTCAGCCCTACCCACATGTTTATGGCATTGGTTCACCAGTCCTCTCTACTGCTTTCAGACAGGCTTGTCTTCTCCTCTTCCATGTTTCCCCCCAACACATAGCCCCCTCTTGCTCTTCGCTCATGCAGTGAGCTGAAGCCAAAGCCACAGGCATTATCAGGTAGGAGCTGCAGGGACATCCCAAGCTACACGTGGGTTTTCATCTCCTTCCCCAGCAGCACCTGTTCCATATCTCAGCAGAGTATCAGTCTTCAGCTAGGTTTTTAAGAGCAAAATTGGAGCAGGCTGTAGGTGCTGACAAGTGTCAAGCCATTTTTCTGTTGTAGATTGGACAGTCCAAGCTGAAGGACTTCATATTGGTGCTCTGTTGCAGAGATCCTTATAGCTATGTCCATACCTGGGGGTGTGTGACCATTTTCTGGGAACCCTATATGCATCCTGATACCATGCTGGGCTGAAGCCTGCATGTATGCTATCCCATATGTCCTGGGTTTTTCTTCAAAAGAAACCAAGCAACGCTGGCTGGAGAAGCACTCTAATCTGAATGATGGGGGACCAGGACTGCTGGGTAGCCTGTGGACTATGTATGAACCAGGAGGAAGGAGTGAGAGGTGCAGGAAACCCCAGCTAATAAGTGACTGGAGTTTTCCTGATATTCTGTGTATGGAGGGCTGGCATTAAGACCTCTTTCTCTTTTAAAGAATACTGCAAGCTTAAAGTTTCCACAGAGAAGCTTTAAGTCTCTGGTAGGCACTTTTACTCTGGACTGATCTTACTCTCAAAAGCAAAATACAATGAGGAAGACGGCAACGTGCCTGCCAGGAGGAAAGGCAGTAGATAATTGCCTGAAAAACTAGCAGGGCAATCTGAGGTGTAAGTCTCACTGCAGAAAGCCATTACTGCTACAGGAAATGCTGATATAGTACATGAAATTAAGGAAGGTACAGATGAACATTTGGATATGCTGACTGATGGAAATGCCAACTGGTTAAAAGCAAATTGCTTAATTTAGAGCTAAAAATGAATTACTTGGAGAACAAAGAGAAAAGAAATACCAAAATAAAAAAGATGCCCAGAAGAAATAAAAAATTGGACCACATGAAAATATGGAACCCTTGATAAGTAGAGGAAAAACCCTGCACGGAGTGTTTGAGCCAACAGCCATTGATGTCAGTAAGGGGAGAATTGGCTGGCACATTTTTTTCTCTCTTGCAGAAAGTACATAATATAACAAAGCACGTGACGTAACAAAATCACATAATTACATACAATTATGAAGCAGGACAAAAAAGTTAAGAAAACCTCCAAAATTCCAGGAAGTACTGCAGCAGAATAAATCTCCAAAAATATAATTTGAGAGGTGAACTGAAATGTCTTTTTTTCAGCTCTGTTCCAAGCAGCCTGACTTCCCACAGTGCTGTTCTCCAGACTGCACTCTATTGTTTGTCCTTCTCCTCATGGCAAGAATGTCAGAAAATTCAGTTCATGGACAGTTGGTTACTGAGGTGCTACCTATTACAGCCTGTATTTTGGTCTGTTTGGAAGTTACCAAAGAGTTTTCCAGCTTAAACTGGCCAGAGATAAGCTACACCACATTATTATTGTGTGGTGTACACAAGAGATAATCTTGTGGTGTAGCAGTCCCTGTAGCCCTGCAATGCCCGCCTGAAGGACCAGCAGCAACCTGCCTGGAGCTCCTGAGGCTCCCACAAAGCCAGCTGCTGGAACTCCAGGCAGTTGCCAGGATCGCTGACTCAATCCCTGCTCAAACACCTTCAGGACTTTTCTGGGCTCTGAAGGCCAACTGGCATGAGGTGGCTGATGTCTCTGCTACTAACTCTTTTAGTCTTCAAATTTGTGGGGCTGCCTGCAGACACCATGCTGGGAGTGGGCCTTGGGGTGCTCTAACCCCCAGATCACACCCAGGAACTGCTTGGGACACTGCTGGTTGGCACGAGTTGAAACTGAGCCCAGGGATGTTTACAGGTGCTGTTTAATCAACTAGTGTTGACAGAGGCTCTGCTAAAAAAGGAAAAAAAAAGAAAAAAATGCTCATCAGAGTCACTAAAGTGTTGCATGCCGCCAATGTAAAAGAAAGGACTGATATTTCCCATTTACATTATTCCTTCCTTTGTGAAATTTGAGCTTTTGCCGTACTGTCAGAGCTGGGCATCCCAGAACTGAAAGCATCCCAAAAGGTTGGGATTATGCTGTGAAATATATTGCGCCATGAAGTGAAATAAGAACGTTGCTGTCAGTGTGACAGCAGGGTCAAATCCCAAGGGACCTGTAGGCACGACTCACATTTTCCAGAGTCCTCGCAGTGAGGAATTGCTGATTATCAGGATTATCAGGAAACAGAGAGTACTCTGGAGAGACTCATCAAATCCATTAAAATTCGTAAAGACAGTCCGAGTCCTGGGATTTCCCTCTCTGCTTTTTGAATACGTTAGTCCACAGATATGACATAAAAAGCATGGTGATAGTAAAATTAATAGTGAGGTTTATCAATTATTATATGAGGGAGCTTTTAAAGGCTGAAAACCAACGTATTTAATGTCTGTACTGTACCGAGAAAATTAATTTCCCTTCTTTATGGATAGAGTTGTATAATTTACACTGAACTTTGTCAAGGTATTTAACAGCATTATGTTCTTGTTCTACCTCAGGACATGAAATAATTTTACTGGTAAATATTTTAAATGGCAATATGTTGTGATGCTGTAGTTCAGATTTTCCTCCCATGGGTTTCTTTTTCTTTTTTTTTTTTAAATAGAAAGTAGCAAGGGATTTTAGAAGGCACAGGGTATTCTATTCTGTTATGATTTCTGTGGTGCCACCAAAAAATCAGAGCAAGGATCTCAGTCTTGCCATGACTGTAAGCAGTGGCTTGTATCAATGGTCCACCAGAAGGAGTGTGATGGAGTCTGAGTATCATTTGATAGGAGTCACTGGTGAAAAAAAGGAAGAGAAAGAAGCCTCGTCGCTAGTTTGAGGAATGCCATGCACCACCCTGATGGACAACACTGTGGCTAAAGACTGCTTAGACTGCAGTAAGTTGGACTCTAGATTAGCTAGAGTTGAAATCTGATTAATAAAACGGGATAAATCTATTTGCAATGCATCAATTTTTTTTTAACCTTCAAATTTAGGAGTCTTTGGAAAAGTAAATAATATTTTATGTGTGAAATGAAGAAAGTGTATCTGGAAGCTACTTTTACCAATCCATCTGTTTTACATAAGTGGAATATGCCTGTTCTGCTGTATTAATGAGGAAAAGAGTGGCTGAGTTTGCTTGTGAATTGCTCTCATTTGAAGGGAGATGTGCCAAGCAATGTAACAATAGTTCTACAGGAAAATTTGGCCATGTGAGGAGTGGGGTTTGCAGGAGATTGGTAGGTCTGGTTTACGTTCCCATTTCTGTCAGATGCTGCTTTGGTGACACCAGACAAATCACATAAATATCATTGCCTCAGGGTACATGAAGAAACTGCCACCTGTGAAGAAAGAGTGTGGATTTACAGCTCATTAGTTACTTTATACGGATGCTTAAAACTCAGGTAAACATGAGATACATTGCCTCACTTTCAGTCAGGGTCAGAGCTACCTCACATTTACTCTGGAGCTATAACCACACAGACAGTTGCCATGGAGTAGTTAATGAGCTGTAAAGCCACGCTCATTTACTTGGTGGCAACTTGTTCATGTACCTGTCTCTTCTGCCTATGAAATGGGACACAATGCTTCATTTTCCCATCTTGGATATTTATAGAGACAAGCATCATTTTTGCATGTATGCAGCATTTTGTGCATTGGCTACCACAATAGGAACAACAGTAACAGCAGAACAGTAATAACCACTATGAAATTCCTGGGCACCAATACATTTTAACCTTCCTTAAAAGTTTTCAATTGAATGTTAATTTACAGAAGAGGTGCAAAAATCAGGTGACTCTTGTCTAGGACAGCTGGTTTCTGGAGTGTGGTATTTGAAAGAGGAGGAAAGAAGAAAGAAGAGAGGTGTGAACTTGTCCCATTTAACATTGCAAGGTGTTAACCTTGAGGCTCACTAACAACTTTGTAAGCTTGGTCTTTTGTTAACCACTTCATAGTTTATTCTCATAGTAGATATCGGCCTTTGTGCTTGCCTTCTGCGTCTGCTATAATATATCCAGTGTCTTGGGCCTAATCTTCACCTGTTGGTTTACAGACGGTCTCGGTTAGTTTCAAGACATGAACGGTTATGGACGGAGACTCAGCTGCTTCTCAGAATGCCTCCATAAATTTCCCCAGTTTGTGGGACTTTGACAGATGATAACACACGTTAAGGTTAGTTTGTGCAAGCATGCAAGGTGTCAGAAGGGGAAGAAAATGGGGAAAATGACTGCTACAGTATGGCTTATACATATTGTTATATTGATAGGTCATACTGGATAAAAATTAGTGGGATGTAACTGATGATGTATAAATGAATGATGGACTAAAAGGCCATTTTTTGAAGTTAACCCTAGCACACAGCATTTACAGCCAACTAATTTATACTACTTGCAGTGATGGAGCAGCACCGCCATTCGGATGGAAGAGCAGATTAAGGAGGTAGGCTAGGAAGGTGAAATTGAGAACTAGTGAAACAGAAAAATGAGATATCCAGTTATCTCCTGTCAAACTGTGAAATGGGATGGGGAAGCAGAATTTATGTAGGATGGAGGGAATTAAATTTTTGTTATAAAAAGGCTTTTTTGAGGGGGAAGATTTTTCTTTCTAAATATGTTCTTTAACCCTTGTGAATATCCTAATTCATAACTATCCTGCCCTCATTGTCTCTCACATAAAAATGACAAGTAGTGTACTGTAGAAAAAGTCTGCTTTGCTTGAAACACACACGAGGATTTAAAAATATGTACATACATGGTGATTAGCATGAAATATCTGCTTTTTATCTGCTGCTTTGCACCTCACTGAACAGAGACGGCCTATAGAAGTCTTGGTTTGCCTCCTACTTACACTCCATACTGTCAACATCTGATGATGTGGACACCCAGGCTACAAACCTCCTACACTACCAACAGCCACTTTCTATTCTCATGGTTCATGCGAGAAGAATGTGAATGCAAAAATGTGGAAGCTAAGAGGAGAAAAGAAACTAAGTCCTTAAACAGCAAGCTTAGATTTTGCATAAGGCTTTTCATTAGTTTGCATCTTCAGAAAACACAGAGATAAAATCCTCTCATGAAATATTGAGACCATTTCTGCCCCCTATGAATATCTGAATGGGAGAGATCTCCCTCTACCCTCCAAAATGGAAAGTAAACCTTCTCACGAATGTTATGAGTTATTGAATAATAATATGCCAGTGGTCTGATGCTGCTATTGTTGAACCTAAATGAAAAACCTTATTAATCATGGATTTGACAGCTCATTCAGTTATAATAATGTTTCCTGTCAATCCAAGCTCTCATTATAATTGGAGCTTACTTAGAAAGGAAGATGCTCCATTGACTGCTCAGATGGAGGAAAATATAGGTTTGAAAATGAAAATATCAGTCTGAATTCTGTTTCCAGGGAGCCTGCTTATGCATGTACAAGTTGGCTAACACTTTAATCCTTGCTGTGTGTCACATTTGGACGTTGCTATAATAAGATTCTCTCACTGACTAGACACCAGCTCTAGAGTCATGACAGTGAAAGTGAAAGCAGGAAGAGTAAATGAAACTTTTTCTCGGGGATGCTGGTTTATCATCACGACAACCTATTTGCAAAGAATTAACTGAAATAGATGGCTTGTCTACATAAAGAAGTGTGTTAGGCTGTGAATTTACAGTTAATTTGGTTTTCTGCATGGCCTCTTTTGTGGTCACTCAATATGCAGGAAGTATTAAATACTTCACGTGGCATTGAGAGAGGATTAAGTGGCTTCAAACCAAGGCAATTTAGTGTGCCGTAGAAGTGTTTACAAGGAGAGTTAGTGGCAAGGAACCATAAATTCATACCCTAACTTACTGCACACTATCTTTACAAACAAGGCCAGAGACAGGACAGACAGCTGAGAAGGTTATAAAGGCAGATGAATATTCAGCCTGAGACTGAAAGCACTTGGAAAAGCATCTCAAATACATGCCATTTAGAAAAGACTCTGTGGGCAAAATCTATAAATCGCATGTTGGATGCCCCAATTCCATGGGTGCAGCAGAGGGAGGCGGTGTATTTCCATGCAGGCTGCAGTTCACTAAGGACACAAAAGCCACAGGGTAAGCATAACTTAGATTGAACTTAAAGTTTGTATGGAAAGCACTTATCTAGGGCAGCTGAAATGAAAATTCCCAGAAAGTGTTCTTGTTCACTGATAAACCAATATGGTTCCAATAAACAGGAACTTAAAGAGCTTTCTAAAGAGTAACATAATGCCAGCAAACTTGGAGACATCAAATTGTTTTCACTGCCTTGCAGGGCAAGTAGCAAATAATCTGGTAACATTAGGCCAATGTACGGATCAGAAAATGGTTATAAACTAGGAAAGAAACCTGCCATTTACTGATATGAATAGTAAGCACTCCTTACAAGAAATCACAGGGGGACCTGAAAATGAAATTTTTGATGCAACGTGTTTTGAGCAAACAGAAGTTGGACAAAATCACCAGTCTACTCTGGCAGGAAATAAAGAGAGGCAAAGGAGTGAATGGGAAGCTACTGAAGCTCATGCAAAGGGTATGGCGAGTCATTTGCAGCTCTGATGTTGGACATGCATGTGCCTGATTGACTAACTGATGGACAAGCAAATTTATGTCAGCTTCAACACTCCTTCAAAACAGAGAGTTTAGGGTCACCAACATGCTGGGTTATCAGACCAATAGGAGATTTGCAGTAGTGGCAATAAGCATTTCCTTATTATGCCCAAGGACTTTTTATTCATGACCTGTGAGGTCAGTGGGGCTAGAAGGCAGGTAGTCCTAACTGCAACAAAGCCAGTCTTCCTCAGTACACATGTAGAGAAAGGTCTTCCTAATAAACCAAATGATGAGAAGAGCTAGTGTTCTGATGCAGGATGAGAATGATTTTGTGATAAATGAAACATTCAATAATGCTGTTAGCATCTAGTAGCCTTTGGGTGTGAAAAAGAAATCATAAAATTATTTTAATTATTTAATTCTCAGTTTTCACCCCAAACCTAGGCAAAATTTAGGAATATTTAGTATTTCGTGAATTAATATGCCGTTCCTGGAGCTTCATGTGCACCGATAGATGAAATATCTATTTTTCAGAGTACACATGAACTGTATGTTGTAAGGCACATGTAAGTTTAATTTAATGGAATTCATTGCATGAGTGTAAGGGCTTACTGTTTGTGTGCTTGATCCTAGAGCAGATATACACACTGGGAAGAAGAGAGTAAGCAATCTTTTCTCCCTCAGTGCCTCAACCAGACAAGGCACAGAAGGGAGAGTGCTGCAACCCGTACCAGAATTTAGTAGCCGTACTGAGACAATACGCTTGCTTCTATTATTTGTCTTCAATCTTTGCAGCTCAGCACTATCTTTTACTTTGCTTTGTGCCAAGCAGAGACAACTTTGTCTTCACTGAGATTGCAGTGCCTGAAAGAAATAAGGACAAGGCTAAGAATGAAAGTGCTGCAGAAGCGAACAGGAATAAAATTCCAAAAAAACCCGAAAAGGGCTTGTTTTGGTTTTGTTGTTGTGCACTCATTTTTAAAGTTCTTAGTCATCAGTAGCTGCCTGATTTCTCATCTCTGAATGAATGAATGAATAAAAGTCAAGATTTGTTTTGGGTGAAGTGTTAATATAGAAGAGGTTTTCTTCTATCGATGAAGTGCAAAGATCATCTATTCATAGACCAGAAGTCATCATGTGCCTCTACAACCACTCACACAGTGTAAATTTGTGGAGGTTGTGCGATGGTTTGTAAAGTGCCTGTTAGCATAAAAAAACCATAAAATACACCATGGAACTATGTCATTCGTATGGTGCAATAATATTTCAAACAATACTTTTCACAACATATAACTTGGTCAGAAGCTGTTGAATGCATAAAATTAATACTTATATCCATGGGGTATGTGTGAAAAGGTCAAGTAGGAGACATTTTAATCCATGTTTTCAATTTGTGGCTATATGTTTACAGTAATAAATCATAGCAGCTTTCAAAAATAACAACACCACCAATAATACATGACTCTAAAATTTCTACAGACTGTGGATTAAACTAATTTGTTTTTCCTGAGCACCTAAACACATTTGCTTTATTTGTTGGTGATGATCTCTCATGTTATTGCAAAAAGAGATTTGATACCTAATGGCATAAAACATGCTAACAATTTCAAATTAATGGGAACTTCCAGCTTATTTCAAAAGACACATTGACAGGCACTGCCATCATATTTTTCATAACGTTTTCAAATGTAAGAACATTTTCGAATGTACAAATGTAATTTCTATTTGCAGATTGCAAATGTAAATACAACTTTTCACCCTGATTGCAGGTACAGCATAGCTGTAATAACATGACAGTCTGCGACACTAATTTGTTGATTTAAAAAATCCTTTACAAATGTTTTACGTGCTTACACATTGTATGCATCCCTAACCAAAATACAGTGCTTGGGTTTCTCTCAACATGCAATGTCTTTCAGATGTAACCACAAAGGAACCTCTACTCTGATATGAAAATGCCTGTCAGAGTGTTTGGTTTTTCTAGCTGACGCTGGTCATTAGACACTGCCAAATGGTTTCCTTTCTGCAACCATACTATGAGCGCTCTTTCGACTGCTGCACTGTTTGTCTAGCTGCCCAGCTATGACTACATTTTGACACCTATGTTCTGTCTTAGGCTGTCTGTTCTTGGACAGATGGACCTCCTCAGACACGTGCAGGCTTTGTTTAAGGAAGTACAGCTCCATTTGCTTTAATGGAATTCAACATTCTTCCAAGAAGTGTGAATTTGGAAGATTTGTGTTGGGAGAGGAAGATAGCATGCATGTTTCTTTAGAGCTGGGCCAGCATGCTGCAGTGACCGATGGGCTGGGACAGCCCAGTTCCAGAGAAAGGCGCCTTTGCTTAGGTGGCCACATGCGTGCTATGTCTCTAAGTTCCCGTTATGGGCTGTACTGTCTGCGGTGCCGAGAGAGCTAAGTAGATGCTTTGCAGTTAGCTGAATCACTTTGTAAATGTATTCGTGAGGTTTCCTTATTGTAGTCAGAGCAAGGATGTGTGGAGCACGTAGACAGGTATATGTAGCTATGTACATTTTTGTGTCTTGATCTGGAGCTGAACTCCACCCATGAGGTAGTAATTAACTCAAACTGAACAACAGGCATCTCTTTTTCATGATAGAGCTGTGATTTGTGCATTTGTGTAGGTAAAGGGTCACCACGTTATGCCCGCTGGTACACAGGCAGCCCATCAGCAGTTCAAGCAAAGCCCTGATTCTATGGCTGTGTTGACTGGGAAACTGCAGCGTTGTGCAGGTACAAGGTCTCAGTGACAAGGTGAAACCCTGGTTCAGAAGTAAGTGCTTCAACAAGCAAAAGCTGAGGCTTAGGTGTGCCTGTGTCATCCAGGAACCTAAAACACACCCATCTGTAGAGGAAAAATCACACTCTCAGAGGACTGTTTTCATCCCCAGCCTATGAGCTGCTCTAGTGCCTTGCCTTTTTGGCTCTCCCAGGTATGAGGCATGTGTCTTCATCTCTCAGCTTTGTTTTGGAGTCTCACGGGGTCTGGAAGTTTGGCCATATGCATAGCAAGGATGAAGTTCATTCCTGCACAGAAGCAGGTATAAACATAATTTAATTTACAAGTAGATCCTCAAAACAAAGGTTTGAGGACCCATACTTTCCTTCTGTGCACATTTCATTCCTACTGAAGTGAGAAGACACTCAGCAAAAATATATAAGTAAGCATTTAATGGAATTACTTAGTAGGGCTGGAAAAATTTTGTGTTTGTCAGATTTGTTTTTCTTGAATAAAACTAAATGTTGTCATGCCAATTCTCCCTAGACAAAGTAAGAATTTAAATACAAGCTAGTCCTCCTGTTTCCACAGCTCTTGCAATGCCAGTAAATGAAGGGCACACTGGATTGTAGGATGTCTAACAGATCTTTGTTTTCATCCACCACTTTGCTCTTGTAGTATTTTTTACAACAAAAACTAGGGGCACAGATGAGAAGATGCATGCATGCTGCAAAGGCATCAGAAACACTGACCACTCACAAGTGACAGCTGTGGCTTTTCTTTTTTTAACTCTTATTTAAAACAGGTTGTGTTTGCTTAGTGGCTGAATCTTTGTTTGAAGCCTTGAAATTCTTGAAGAGTGTCCTTTGCCCTCTGCAAACATGCACACACACAGTAAGTCAGAACAGATGAAAAGGGTTTATTCTGACAGTCTAACCCTATAGCATGGCCCATGCTTTTCTTACAACAAGATGAATAACGGGGATTTCTGAAGCTTTCATCTTCACTCCAGGTGAAGATGTAAAGTACCAGCTTGAATTAAAAAAACAATTCCAATAAGCTTTTAATACCTTTCATCTGACAAAGAAAACTTTAATTACATGAATTTACATTTGAAAAATCCATTTACATTGGAATAAATATGTATGGTTTGTACTCTTGCTATAAATTCTGATTCCTATATTCTGAAACATAGTGCATGTCAATATGTCCGTTCAGCTTCCATCTCAGCTATAAAAGAGTATCCATGTATTGTGGCTTTCCGTTCCTCATTGGTACATGAACTGTAACAATATGTTAAAAATCTGCCCCCTACAGATAGGGTTGTAAAACGGAATACGTCCTCTCACCTCCCTCTCCCTCTCCCTCTCTCTCCTTCTCGCTCTCCCTCTCCTTCCTCTTGAATATTGCCAAATGTAGCACGACAGAAATACAAAATATTTGAGCTGTCCTTTTCTTTTTGAATATTATCAATCCATTTCATTCATGCTTATTACACAAGCATCTCACTGTATTGAACTTCTGTCCTAGATAATTTTCAATGGTAGATAAAGAAATCATCCACGGAATAATGTGGTATTGAAATTCTTTTTTTCTTTAGTATTTAATAAAAATAAAATGTTGATACAAATTGAATTAGTGGTAAGAAAACAGGAGCATAGCTGTTGGCTTCCCAACATTCCCAAGGAACTTTTAACAAGTGAACTGTCTTGATGCACGTCGGCAGGTAGAAGTACCATTACCTAATGTCTGCCGAGAAGAAAAAAAAGAAGGAAAAAAAAAGCAATATTGCTTCACCTTTGAAGGACCATCAACGTATCACTGAAAGATGAATAGCCTAGTTGTAGTCCCTCTGTTTGAAGGGATCATAACGGGTTGCAATAAAGTACAAATGTTTTGGCTCCAAGGCAATGTTGAATGCAGCCATGTTGTTGAGTCAGTGATAGCGTCTTGGATTCCCTTCTTTAAGAGTTTAGAGGCACAGCTCCTTCTGGCTGCAATTTGTACCACTTCTATTTTTTTCCACAAGGCTTTAAATTCCATTACAGCAAAAATTAATTTTTTACCACTCTTTTGTGACTGATACGCATTCAGGCAGGAGATTACATCCCATTTGTGGATACTAACAGCACATACTATTGGTGTGAGGAGTGTGCTCATACCTACTCTACTGCTGGTGCTTCTTTTTACAAAGATTTATGTTCTCCACTAAGGGACCTGAAAGCTCAGAAAGTACACTGGCTCTGACAATAACTAATATTAAGGAATTTTTTTTTTCGCTTTAAATGTGAGCGTATCTAATTTTTATGACCATTTTCCCTGCTGGCATTTGTGGCCTTTAAAGCCAAAATTGCAGCAGTTTTATGTAAGCAGCCTAGAAGTCTTGCTTATAGAATTCCCTTGTTCTACATGGCTCATCCTTGTGATTCCTCTTCTTGAGAGCTGAAAAGTCTCTTCCTATCGCTTTATGAATCTATATATGGATTGTCCAGATCTACAAATGTTGTAAAATCCTTGAGTCACCGGAGATGCCCAGAGGATGAATAATTTAAACAAAAACAATCAGGATTGGGTTGGTGTTTTACAGGCAAAAAAAGTCTTTTCCCCATACTCTTTTCCCTTCTAGTGCATAAATTATTCCTCCGGCGTTAGCGGAGCTGTGCTAATTTATACCCACAGAGGACTTGGTCTCAAAAGTCTAATTTAGATGACAACACTGAAGTGCAGAGACTTGCCATTTTTATTTGTATGTAAAGTACCATGCACTCAAGTAGTGGTATGTCATTAAATTATTTCTAGAAAATAAATTGCCATTTGGAAGGCTTGCTCTGGGGTGAAATTATATCTTTTTGTATGACTTAAGACAGATGCAATGAGTTAATCTGAACAGCTCCTCTTCACTTCCCTAATTTTGTTCTCTCTTCTATCTTCCGTCTCTCCTCTGCTGAGCATGCCTTCCTCACTACATCTGACTAAAATAAATACGTCCTTGGATGGTAGCTCATGTACTTTGTTGCAATGTTCCCTCTGTTCTGAAGGGCCTCGGTAAAAAACATGGTAGCAAGGCATAAAAGTGGTCGATGTCAGCTATAGCTCCTGGGGCAGCTAAAAGCTGTATGATAAGAAGACTGTTTTAAGCCATCAAATCTCCCTCTTTCTTGGCTGTAAGTTTTTTGCTGCACAGCACGGAATTTCACCCTAAGGTTTTTGACTGAATAATGATGGATTTGACAACAGTCTCACCTGCACACTGGACATGTAACCATTAGTGAGGCACGTCATTTCAGAGGAACCGTGCAATTAAGACAGCTGATTTACTTCTGCTTTTCAGGTCTTATGTTGGTAATTTCATAAAGGCTGCGTTCTTGTTTTGGTGGTCAGTTTTCTCCTCACCATTAACTGCTGGAGTATTTGCCTTAGTGGTATGTGAGGCACGCTTCCACATAGCCCTGGTCCAGCTCTGTTGCTGCCATTCATGCACATTAGCCTTTCCTTCTGACAAAATTAATTTGGAGTCCGCAGGATAGCCATGTACATATGTAAATGCTGGTAAACATGAGAGGGCTGCCTTGTTTGCAAACAGCAAAGATGAGATAATCTTTGCTGAAAAAAAAAAACTGCAGAAAAAACTGTATCAAGGTTAAGGCTGGTGTTGCAGTTGATGTAACTGAAATGGAAAGCTTATGTGGCCTGTAAAGACATTATGGGAAGTGGGGGAAGCTATGCACTGATCCTATTGCTTACTAGTATTTGATTTTGTGCCTGTCATTTAATCTCGATATTCATCAACGCTTACCTGCCTTACAGCCCAGTGGAATACAGTGTACTGCATTCTGCTTTCTGTTTCATGTAAGCCAGGTCCCCGCGGTGTCTCAGGTAACACCAGGAGCCGGTTGGTAATTATTGTCATGGTGACCAGAATATACAGTGAAGCCTCTCAAAAGGCAACTCTTTGTCTTGAGGAATCAGTTTTATGTTTTCTCAGAGGTTTTAATAAAATGGGGTTCAGATAAACACACTTCTGCAAGGACACCAGTTTTTCATGATAGACGAGACTGTTGCTGGAGGCAGGATTCTTTCAATAGTATGTACAGAGATGAAAACTGTTTTCTTTATTGGCAGACTGTATTTAAATCAACTCATCTTTGCACCCTTAACCATAACTTAGTGGAAGTTTTCTCACCTCAGACCTCTGCCTCATTTAGAAGGTTTACAGCATTCCAGATTCAAAACATGGATTTTTTATAAACATAAATATTTGTGCATGCGTGTGTCTATTTTATCTAGACAAATAACCTAAGGCAAGGGGGGGGGGGGGTTCCACACTGGTTTTGCATTGGCTATACAAGAAGACTGTAAAAGGATAATACAAAAAGAGAAGAGAACAAAAGACTACTGCTATAAGGATCCTGGGGAGGTATTTAATACTACTGCAGCCGTCTGTAACTTCAGTTTCTAGGCAGCTGGAGAGCTGCTCACACCTGGGGCCTTGCTTTGGCCAATCACCCAAAAACAGGAGTGGGATATTTGGATGAAATGAAATTCCTCTAGGAAACGGTGTGGCAGTAAAGACCCCTTGCATGGATATTGATAGTCATTGTAATACCTACAGGGCCATGCGGAGGGAGAGTCTTGGGGACTTTGAGCCCTGCAGAAACATGCAGTGAGCTGCAGTCCCAGCAGACATTCTCATGCTCTAAATAGATGGAGAACGCATGGCAGAGGGCACAGGCAGCAGATGATTTGCCTGCAGTCACTCAGCAGGTTAGTGGCTAGGTTTCTTGGCTAGAAGACCTGTTTCATCCCGAACTAAATCTCTGGAGAGAAATTTTTCTCTGTAGTTTTGGGGAAGAAAATTAGACTTAGATCCCAGATAGAAAGTTTGTCAAACCATCAGCCTAAAAACTGCATTCGCAGCAACCATAATATTTTTTAATTCAACAGTCTGTTGTTCAGGTTGAATCAATGCTGTCCTTGGAAGGACGCACTGGTCAGGAGAGTGCAGTGTGTCCCTGTACACCTACACCAAAGCCTAGCAAGAAGTTCTGTGCTAGACTAGCCTTGTGAAATACTATTAGGTATTATTTTTGCAAAATTATTCTGAAGAAGTTAGAGATCATCACCAGACAGCTCTTTCATAGATGATGCCCACTTTTGTACAGATAGCAGGAAGTAATCTGCCACCTTACTCTCCTGGAAGTCCCTCCACCTCCTCTGTTTATAGTGGAAAGACAAAATATAGGCAGGTAAGAAGAAATCCTGGAGCAAGTAACTACTGTACTCAGCTCTCCTCTGGAGTAAAATACTCAAGAGACCCTTTTATGACAATGTGTGTTACAACTGTTTCCACCATGCCCATGAGAGAGCTAATTCCGAGCACTACCTGAAAGATTTTGGTCAGAAACAAAATAAATGTTTTTTAAAAAGTAATTTTAAAAGGAAATATTTGAGATGGGCAAAAAAGGGTTATTTTAGCAAAAGGTAAAGACTAGTCTCCTTAACTACTGCTTTAAGTCTTTAAAAGACATGGCAGCCATTGATAACGAGCAGCAGTGACAAAGCGTGTGGCTCTGTTCCTGCCTCTATGCGTTATCTGCCTCTACCTGTTATTCCTGCCTCTGTTAAAATGTGATCTGAATCAGTTGTTGAGGAACAGTATTGGGGCTTAATCAGCCTTTGGATATTACGCCTCAGTTACACCACCTGCTCAGTGAAGTAACACCTGCCTACACTGCAAATCCACAATGGGCCTTTGATTTTGCTTTGTCTTCCACTCTGGGCTGTGACTTCATAATATACCAAGCAAAATCAGATTCTTGTTGATTTTATTAAAGGCGCATGTGATGCATTACTAACAAGTAATAAATAACTAAATAAACCTTTCCACCCATAAGAATAAAAGCTTCACTGATCCCGATGTATTTACTTGAACCTCGGTTGATTTCCCTACTTTTATCACTAGCAAGACAAAAGTAGCCATCAGGAACAAAAGATGTGCAAGACTCTGGAATAAAACAGAGTATATTAATGAAATGTCCTCAGCAGAGAGCCTATTACGGTATCTGTCCTCTCTCCTGTATCACTGCAGAGCTAAAAGTGATTGATAATAACCTTGTAGTTACTGTACAATTTGCTTACAATTTTATAGTTGCAGCCATGGCATTGATCTACAGTTAAATGAGATAATTCCTGTGTGCTATCTTGCCAGTCTGCCAGGAGCAATGTACCATTTGTACCTGTAAAGTCACAAAAAATGAATACCCGCTTGAATCCAGGGCTTAATATAGAAGTTTTAGATAGCTACATTATGAAATTGCTATAAAGAATATTCTTAAGTTTGTAAGAGAAATGTGATGAGGACTATTTAAACCTAGAAATTTCTAGCCGTAATACTGCTTTTATCAGTAGAGTATTTTACAGCCTCTGCTTTCTTCCTCTCACTATATGAATGTTGCAAACCATTTTTTCTGGGGAAAAAAAAAGGGTAACTTTGTCACTGCAGTCTTAGTACCATTAAGTTTTAAGGCATTGGAAAATGTTTATGCAACACTTACTAAATTAATCTGCAAAACCAGTAGATTACTAAAAATATTGAAATATGCTGGTTTAAAATACAAGAACTTCTCTTCTTTTTTAAGTCTCAAACATATGTATGATGGATTGAAATTAAAGCTCTTAGAAATTTTGCTCGAAAATTCCAGGGTAATCCTACTTTGGACTAGAAACCAGGCAGTTCAGCGAAGGCCGCCTGAAGCTTACAAAGATATGCATAAATCTTCCACCAAATTTCTTCCCAAATGTCTCCTTTCACCCAGCCCCCAAAACCTAAAATGAAACTTTTGAGTCACAAAACCGCACAGACCACCTCCTGCAAAGGTTTGTTAAAACCAGTGCATGTTGAAACTCACTGTCTTCAGAGACTTCTACACTGCAAGTGTGGCTTCTTCTGCCTCCCCGGGCCTAGCTCTCACTTGCACTGAAGTCTCCTTTTGCTCTCCCAATATAAAATGGGGCCTGAAAATGGGAGCCAGCTGCTGCCACAGGGGAATATGTTTCCTGTTGTAAACACGCCGCTTACAGAGGTGGCCAAATGGGCTAGGGGGAGTCAGAAGCTGTGGACCTGATAAATTCTAGTTCGGAAGGAGGCATTGGGGGTATACTCAGGTTGCCTATGACACAGCTTTTTAACTCACAGCATTTTGTTTCCATGATTTCAGTCAAGAACGCTGAATTTGGGACTGTCACAGGGAATGAGTAGTGCTGAAGGGAAGGCTTCTGCTGGCAAGCAGGGTTGTGTCATCCATAGACTGTTGCCACCTCACAGATGCTCTCCAATGATCCATGTGAAATTAATGAGAGATTTTAGTCCAGCACCAGGTAGATTAGAGATTTTTCTCCCAAGAGCTATTGTCACATGCAGTGTTGCCTGCTGTCGAGCTTATTAGTTATCCAAGAAGCTGAAATAAGTGTTGGAGGGCGAAGCTAACCTAAGATCTGCGTTATTTACATTCAAATGTCATCAGGCACCCAGAAAACATAGACGAATTTGTTAGTTTTGAAGTTTTCTACACCTAAAAGTAAGTAAAAGACTATTTGACCACAGAATTAATGGTAACAAGCTGTACAGTCTTCTTTTATTCTTGTTAGCCTCCTCATAAGTCCACAAAGAAGCAGATAAATAAATGATGTCAAATTATTTTCTCTATTTGTTATTTGAATTTTGGTAGCACCCACAGTATGTTAAACACTGACCTCATCTGCGAAAAAATATCATTCCTTCCCTGAATACTTTTCGGTTTAAGACATACAGAATTTGTGTATGTGATAGATGATTTGTCTATGTTCTATCATTTCCTTAGTACCGAAAATATGATTTGCTGTAGAAAATACTGAGCCCAAGATGCTGATCTTGCCAACTCTCAGGCTTGTACAATACCACAGTGAGATTTTCCGTTTGCCAAATGGGATTGTTCACTGTAGTAAACTTAAGTATGTGTGAATGTGTTGGCAGGGTCAAAGCCTCTAAGGCTCTGCTCCTGTAAACACCTACACATGCGCATAGTTATACTCACACAAGGATGCACACTGATTTTAATAGACTAATTCACTCCAGCTGCTTAGATATTTTTCTTGCATTAATCTGTTTCTCACTGGGGCAAGAAGACAACAATAGCCAAAACCAGCCAAATGCTTTTGAGAACTTGTGTTGCTTTCACTAAACGCTCAGCAAGCCATTTTTCAACCCGCTTGAAACAAGCACCGGCCATCTCATCTTTCTGCAACTTGGCAGGGGTCATTTCAGGTTTGCCATTTTGTTTCAGCTCTGACAGCTTCACTTGTGCCTCTTTTTTTTGCGTGATCTACAGCAACCCTGATCTGCTCATGGTTGCTGGCGAAGGCACCACTGGGAGACAGCCCAGCCTGTCCTGGACTGGAACATTTTTTCATCTACTCAGTGCCATGCCCCTCTACAACACCATACTTCCAGTCTCCATTTTTGGTGAAAGACACAGAAAAGAGCAGCTCTGGAGAAAGAAATCACTTCTCACAGCTGGCTGTGGGAAACTTACCGAGCCCCATGTTTCTAGCTGGCTGCTCCGGGCAGTTTCCCAAGGCAGCAACAACTAACTCCTGCCACGTCAGCCACAAGGCCAACCTCCTCCTCTCCTGCCTGCCACCATTTTGCAAAGCAGATGAAGGAAATGAGGGGAGGTTGGAGATCAGCAGTCATTTCAGCAGAGAAAAAAGAAGTCCTGCTGCTGACAACACTGCCAGTTTGATCAGACACACTGTGTTTTTTCTCCTGGAGCTGAAGCGTAAGAGCCAAGTCGGCAGGTCTGTGGGACAAGCGTGCAACACCACTTACAAGCTCCTCTGCAATGTGGTGCATGAAAGCTTTACTAATAATCTGATGTGTGACACATACTATTGAGGGGAGGTCTAGTCTGCATGTTTGAACTACTTGCTGTTGGTAAGATGGAGACAGTTGTCTTTCTTGTGGAGGTAATAGGACAACAAATATTACCTCTCAAGACTGGCACAAGATTGATGTCATAATAATCTCTTTTAAAGCCTTCTGTGTGCTTGTTTGGTGTCATTTCAATTTCAATCTCCTGAGAAGAAAGTATTCATACCAGAAGAAAAGACCTGGCTGACCACCTAAATGTTGAGCACAAAACCTCAGGAGAAGACAGCATTCTATTTTTAAAGGCTGCTTGCAGAACTGAAAAGCAAATGGACAATTAAGCTTCATTCAAAAACTGAATGAGATCAAATTTTAGACTGCAGAAATAAAACCTCTTCTAAATTCCCAAGGTAATTCAGTGGACTGAGGAATCCAAAGCAGTCCTGTGTGATTAAACTCATTAGAGTTACGCGGCTCTTTGTCCTCAGAGCAAAATGAAAAGCGCTTTCTTGTCAAAAGCATTGTCCACCAAGCTGTTATTTATTTGCTCAAAGAACCTTCTATCTGGTATATATCTTTGGTCACTGTGGCAAAGCCCTCTGAAGATCTAGTGGTTGCCCTTATTGCTCAGAATTTAACAGCTGTGTCTGTGCCTAGACACGCGACACAGCAGGACTATCCATGCCAACAGCTGCTTAATGCATTGGTCAGCTGCAACGGTGCTTAAAAACCCACCAAAGTGGATGTCTTCTTTGGCTTTGCAAATATAGTACAGGAATTATTTACGTCATTATTTTGGTTAAGCAATGCAGATACTTCTCATTTGGAATGCCTTCTGCACATAGGCTCTTGCAGAAAAATATTAAACAAGTGGTTTAAAAGGCCTGGTTTAGTACACTGAGACTATATGCAAAGTTCAGACAATATTTCATGAAGTTGGACATATTCTGAATACAAATAAATGTGAACTGAGGAGAAGCAACATCCACTTTCAGGGCTGAGTAATCATTAGTGTCATCTGCAGAATGGCGGAACTAACAACTGAGGTTTTATCAGGGTATCATTAGTTTTTAAGACAAATGCTTGCTTAAAATGGCTGAAATTTCATGCTCTCCTTTTGAGCTACTACACTCAACGAACAGATGTGAGAAAAAACCTTCAGTGAGATTAATGAAATCCCGATTCTCCTATTTTTAACCCAAGCAAGCCAATCTTTATTTTAATTGAAGTATCATTTTATAACGAAGAAATTGTCCCATATGAGAAAGAGACAAGGAGTGAAAGGAGACTTACTTGTCAAGCATGCCGTCTGACTAAGAATAAAATCTGTTTTAAAGGTCTAAAAATTACCAAACTATTTAAATACCTTAGATTTTATCACAGAACTTTCTGTGTGTGACAAAAATAAGCCACAGGCATTGGCTTCTGAGGAGCATGGTTCTCTTAATTATAAGCGAAAAGCATCAATATTTACTTAATGGACTGTTCACACCCAATCTACCATAGCTGTGATAAGAACACTGTCACTGTTAGGTGGACTACAAAGAAACTGTCTGCTCAAGGCAGGTGACTGGGAACATGACTGTGCCTGTAGAACAGTGGCAATCAGTTTGCTGAAATCTGATTTGAACACAGTTTTGTCACCTTCATCATCAGTGCCAGGGGAACCCATCAGGTGACAAGGTGGATCCTGACAATGCCATGCACTGAGAACATATGGAAGAGATTGCCCCAGGGACTGAGAATGAAAGAGATCTTTTGGTCTTTCCTGTGAGCTTGAAGACTGATATTCCCCAAGGACTGTGTGAGGACATCAACAAGACCATCAAATACAGATCTTACATTCACCATGTGATTCACCCAGGCCTTCTGTCTCAACTGGAAGTACTTCCCTGCCCTGCACAATACATCCAAAAGATCAGAGCAATGAAGACAAATTTCTTATATCTTCAAGTTCATCTGAACTTCCTTGGTGGTCTGTAGGAGCTGACCTGTTTCAACTGACCTGTCAAGGGTATCATCTCATGTCTCACCACTGGGCATGCTATCTCAAGCCAGGCAGTCTTGAAACATCAAGTGATCCAGACTGAAGAACTCCTCAGAGGGTTTGTTACCTGCTTGCAAAGGATTGTGCCTTACTGATCCCCTCCAAGCTCCTGCAGGAAGTTTGAACTGAGGTTCAGCAGCAACAGTAGCCGTGAAGGCCCAAGGTGGCACTGCCCAGCATTGATGAACAGATGCTTCCACACTCTGGTTCTGATAGCTCCCCTAAGAGCTTGAACCATAGGTCCCTGATGCTCTTTAAGAACAATAATACAGTGTCTTGCAGTAACAGGCTGAAAAATGACAACACACCACACCACATTAAGTCAGTTCACCTGAGCTGCTGGCTTGTGTCCTCACAGACCTGCTGAAGAGATTGTGTGCACTCTGAGATCCCATGTTGGCTGTCCCTCACAGCGAACACAGTCTTTCCCTTTCACCACGAGCTGGGGGAAGGAGTGGGGCATATCTGTCAAAACTCCATGTTGTTTCCTTGTTAGGCGTGCTGTATACCTATCACACAATACATTTATGTAGTATTTGTGAGGGATGGGAGGAGGAGGAGGTGGTGAACAGCTTGGAGGTCCATTTTCTGCTCCCTTTCTGAAATATTCAATTCCAGACATGAAATAGTATGTGCATTTGGTTTACACAAGAGTGTTCACATTCACCAAAATAACGCGTGATTTATTCCCCAGTTGAAATAACTTTGAGAACTTGTGTAAAAGAAAAAACTTCTCTTTCCTAACTGACTTCCACTTTCTTCTCTCCCATATAAAGTTTTTTTCATTGTTTTATGTGTTTAGTAGTTGTGAAACAATTTTAGATTTAGATTGTGCTTAATCCTTTCTCATCTGATTTATCTCCAGTTTCAGTGCAAAAGCCAGTATAATTTTAAGAGGCAATACTGGGGGAATTTTAGTTTACTTGTATTTTACTTTAGCTATAACTTAAGCCCTAGTTCTGCAGCGCAGATAGTTGGTACATTTTTATGCTCATCTTTTTAATAGTATCCTAAATAAACAGAATACATTGAAAATGAGTAACTACTGTCTCCAGAATAGTTCCTTTAAGAGGAACAGAAATTAGTGTCAAGGAGACCATCACATTCACCACGAGGGAAGAAAACACGTAATTGCCACGTAACCACCAGGAAGAAGATACAGAAGGCAAGGCACAGTGATGCTGTGTTGGAAGACACCTGTGGTACGGCACATCCATCTGTGTGCCATAAATGAAACCATCGTGCATTAATATGAACATGCACATTACAGGCCTTGGCTTCCACAATACAATCTAAAATGACTGAATATAAACCTTCTTCTGCTAGTCAACATTTCTTAGTGTATGAGCAAAGTACCACCGTCATTGGTTTCCATGCTGATTAACAGGATGACTTTCCAGTTGTTTTGCTGAAAGCCAAAAAATAACAGGCTGGGATTTGTACAGATCCTCTCTTCTCACCTGTCTCTTTTTGAACGGGCTTGAAAGGCCTTATAAATGGCACAGAGGCATAGCTCTGAAGACTGCTGGAGTGCCAAGTCCGTCCTACAAACCCAGCTCTCTGGAGAGAATCTAGAAATGGAGTAGATGTAACAAAAGCGCTGGAAAACAGTGATGAGCAGAGGAAGACATTTAATTCTCATCCTCGCAGCTTGGTATTGAGGTAGCTCAGGGTTTGAATCTACAGCCTGGCTCTGAAGTGGGCTGGTGACCAGAGCCTGCTGTTTGCCCTAGAGATAACCTGGGGAGAGCTCTCAGGCTTCCCGTAGCTCCAGCCAGCCCCAGTGCCCAGGAGGGAGGGCGGTTCGGGGACAGAGCGAGGGCGCTAGAAGTGGGCACACTGTATTACACAGATTCATTTCGATATTGGGGAGCAAATGCTCTTGCAAGTCTTACCTCCCTTTAGTTTTCCCCCACACACACTGAGTTGAGGAAATTCAAAATCTAAAATGCCAACAGATAGAAACAGACGAAAAGGTCCTCTATTAACAGTTTTGATAAGTACTTGTAATTAGAAGTGAATTGTTTCGCGGGGGGAAGGCACTTCCCAAATTGACAGAAGTTCCAGGATGCAAACGTCCTTCCTGAGGAGGAAGAATCCAGCTCCTCCCCAGGACAGTTTTCAGTATTGACAACAAACCAAAACCCTCTGTGACTTGGCCAGGTTTGCTAACCACCGGTGTGCAGTTTAAGACAGCTGCGAGTGAATTCAGTGTCAGAGCTTCAAAATTATGTCAGAGAATAAAGAACAAAGAGGGAAGTGAAAAATGGGGCAGAACAGTTTCTTTCTGCCAAAACAGAGTAGCTTCAGGTGGGCAAGCTGAAATATTTATATACTCGTACCTCTGTGTACATTTATACATGTATACGTGTGCGAGAAGGCAAAATTCTGGAAAGGATCCAAATGTTGCAGAAATACCTGTTAGAATAAGAATGCATTTTACTAATAAAATAACCCATTTTTCTTTTCGCTCCTGCTGTTACATTCCCCACTGTGGCCTGGAAACCAGATGATTTTGAAAAGCAAGAAGCCTCATCCTGAGTTCAGCCATGACTAAGTAAATCTAGAATAATGATTCTGAACTGCAGGGAATGACTCCAGGTTTACACCCAGTTTCTGAGACTGGAATCTGATCTCAAGTATTTAATTCCTATCAATGTGGTGTCCTGCTGCGTTCCTGAGGCTGCTGTCTGCCACGCACAGCATTTTCTGTCATGCAGTAAGAGGAAGCACAGCGTGAGCTCTGCAGCTGGACTTGCAGACTCACGCTAGGAAGGGCAGCACAGAAGTAAGAACTTGAAAACAATTTATTTTAAAAATCTTGCCCCCTCTCTCCTCCCCTCCCCACTCTCTGCAGGGCCACAATTAGAGGAAATGGGGCAGGATACATTCAGACCAAGGGGAGCCAGAACAAAGCTGGAAGTGGATCAGGAGTTCAAGGGGAGACTGGGCGAATACTTGGAAGAGAGACCCTTTGAGGGTTACTAATACACAAACCACGTCAAAGTCAGGAAATTCCCTGAGCAGAAAATAATAAAAGGCTGAGAGTGTATTTGGAGGTAGCAGATCACCTTGCTCTGTCCTTACTCTTCGTTGCTGTTTGCTTAGGGCAACGGCGAAGAAAAAGTACTGAGTGAGATGCATTTTGACCTGGCCAAGTGTGGCTGTTATTTCATTTTCTAGGGGCAGAGAAGGTCCGAGGACTGATGGAGAAACAGCTGGGGGAACGGTGCAGTGATGGTTGCCTCACTTGAGGTTCTGTGTCAGGAGTTACAGAAAATTTCGTTCTTCTTTTCATTTGGTTTCAATTCAAATCTTCCCCACACTAAACTGCGCTTATGTTCACATCGGCTTCAGCATTCAGATTTCATTCTGTTGAGTAGATTCCATCTGCAGTTTGGCAAACCTGCAGATAATTAGCTCTTCCTTGTAATTAAATTTCCAGTTAATGTCCCATTAAGATAAATGAGAAGAATCCACATCTTCTGCTTAAGTGGTGATTTCACGAAATGCAACATTTCATAGTCTTTGAACAAACAAGCACTTCCATTTGCTGAGGTGAGATGTATTTGTAATACAGAAGCAGATCTTAATAATTTACATCTTCAGATGTATACTTTTTTTCTCCCAAGAACTTCAGTGCTTAGTGGGTGAGTAGCCCAGGAGAGAAACAAAGCCTGCCTTGGGATTAAGGCGCCACATTCTCCATCAAACAACAGGTCCTCTTCTCACTTCCCTTTGTGGTTGCCTTTTCATGCTGTGAGTGCCATGGAAACGGGGATTTTCGCAGGTGGTGCCTAACTGCATTGCACTGCCCAACCTAAGACAGCCCAGGCCTCCTTTCTGAAGCTGAGCGCTCGGGAGCGTGGCCGCACTCGCCAGGCAGCGCGGGCAGGCAGCATCGCTGGCAGCAAAGGCAGGGTGGAGAAGGGGCAGGGGGTACAGAACGGCAATAGCTGTGGGGACCTCGCCGCTTCCTACCCGCTTCTTGAAGCTGTGTGGGAAAGAGCACATTTCACTTTGCCAGCATGTCAAATGCAGAAAACAATACTTACCTTTCACTGCACGGTGTGTTGAATAAAGAAAGTGCTGTTTAAGACTAAGTACTCGGAAAAAAACAGGCCTTAAGATAAAGACATGTCGCAAAGATAAATGTAATGCTAACATCGCATACGTTACAGTAAAGATGAAAAACCTGTTCTCTGCTCTGAGGTTCTGAGGAACAAGAGCTCCCCCTTTTATGTATTTAGCAGGGAGAAGACAGGGAAGAGATGGAGCCGGGAGGGCCTTATGCACTTCTGTATTTTGCATTTGAATTATCCCTAAAAGAGGTTTTAAAGTACCCTTTTTAACACTAACAGCTGAAGGTGTAAGCCTGGGGATCTGGTACTGGCTAACACAGCATTGTTTTGTCCCAGGTTACTCAAGGGTGCCCAACAGCATTTTCTGTTCTCTTTTGCTTGTATACACACAGAGCCAGTAAAAAATGCTCGGGAAAAGAGGCTGTCAGCTCTAGTTATCCATCGACATAAAAGACCCTTTGGTAGCAAGGTTTCACTTTGGGTCTCTTCAGACGTACTCTGTACTATTCTGCGACCCATTTCGGGAAAGAAAAAGATCTCATTCGCCGACAAACGACTAAATGAGCAGCACTGTGATCAGCGCATGAGTACATGAAAGCCACTGGATTAAGGACAGAAAGCCCGGGGCTCCGAATTTCCGCAGCAAGCAAAGAACTTTAGTTGAATGTAACAGCAGCGCGCTCCTGCGTGTTTTCCATCGGTAACACAACGCAACCGACGCTGCCTGGCTGGGCTGCGGACCGCTCACCCGAACGGCGGGACCGCCGGTGAGGAGGGGCAGCGCGCCCTCACCTCAGCGCCCTGCTGAAACCTCCCTCAGCAGCCCGACCCGCGCACACCCAACAGCCCCCGCTTACGGCCCGGCCCGCTGGCTGGACCCCCTGCCCCCCCCCCGCACCCTTCGGCCTCAGCCCGTTCAGTGATGGCATCCAACACGCCAGCGCGCCGCTGCCCCCAGCAATCACGAGAGCCGACCGGGAACGTTTTCTCTCAGCCTAGCGCCAGACACAGCCACCAAGTTCGTTGTGCCCCCTCCCCTTCCTCCGGCGGGGCCCAGTCGCGACCCGTCGCTCCGCCGTCTCGATGCAGGCACGCGGGGCGGGACGACGCGGCGCCCGCGGCCCCCTAGCGGCCGGGATGAGGCGGCGGGCGCAGCCCCCTAGCGGCGGGGATGACCCCACCGTGGCGTCTGCCCGCAGTCTGTCGTGACTTAATCACACGGCCTCCCGCTTTTCGATCCCTGGGCAGACCCAGGCTGCTGACAACGACAGTCAAATTAACCGTGGTAATAGTTGGCGTGTACGGAAAGCATCTCTCGAGGGAGAAACCTGTTAAGAGCTTGAACTCTGATCAAAAAACCCCAGAATTTGATCTGATGTTTCACGTCCCTTTTCGGCGGTGAAGAGCTCACGAGCTCATGTCGTTTTGTTCCTGTCTTCGAAATGATATAGCCTTGACCCCTCCTTTGGCAAAAATAGCTCATCTCTAGTTGATAGCACCTTACGGGTTCTGCAGGCAAATAGTAATTCTCCAATGTGCTCCCGTCTTGTACGTTAATGAGGCTAAACGAGGATCCTCTTTATTGCCCGTGGCCTTTCTGAAGCATCTTCTAACTAGCTCTTCTCTTCTTCCACACTCCGACGGACTGTGGAAAATGAAGACTTGACATCATCTACTGGAATCGGTGCGATGGGGAAGACTGTTAAAATTCTTCACTAGAAAATCGCAGACCCTTGTTGGTACCCTTAGCTGAGGGTACGCGGTGCCCTTGCAAAAATTACCCTGACGTGCAACATAAGTTAGCTTGCCAATAGATCACGCAAGAAGGCTACCTTGGGATACAAATCAGTAATAATCTAATGGTAATTTTTTCCTTTCACGTGGAATAAATCAGTCCTAACCGTCTGCCGTAAGAACGCAAATTTCCAGAGAGGTGTCAGTAGTTTCCATGTGTGTATTCCCATTTTCTGAATTTGTGCTTCCCATCTGTTAGGTGGAAGTAACCATTCCTAGTGATACAGTGGGCAGAATTTTATTTTGACTGACATTGGTGTAAATCTGGAACAATGCAGTTACTCCAGAATGTCATTACTCCAGAATGTCGTCACTCCAGCTTACGCTCTTGCAAATTGCGAGTGATTCAGATCTGTGTTTCAGGTTGGTCTAAGGTTCTAATTGTGACAGCACTTACCATGGTTCTGTGCTGATACAATACAGAAATCATAACCTGAGATTCTTCTCTGATTCCCTGCAGTCCAAACTGTCCCTGCAGAAAGTCACGCAGAAATAATGGAGATTAGAACAAAATGATGTAGGTGGGTTGTCATTGCGTAGGTTGCTCTGAAACCCATGAAACCTTCTCTAAAAATGGGCAACTATGAACACCCTGTCTCACTTCGACTGACACGTCTCTCTCTACCCCTGTCTCATGATTTCCTTAAAATATGCTTCAAAATATTAAAAGTTAAAGCTTCGTTCAGGTTTGGGCTTTTCCATGAAAACAGTGCTGAGTGACTCTCTTACAGAATCTTCATTTGTAGCTTGTAGGGATAAGTTGTCCTTTTTGTCCGGAAACAGTGAAATGGGTTTGGACTGCAAAAGCGTGTATCACACTCTCCTGTTATGTATACAGCTTTCTTTCTGGTGGAAAGGTGCATGCAGCAATTAAGCATTTTACAGATAAATATACCAGTGCAGTATATGCCAAAGCAAAGATATATATCTAGAGCTTTGGCTTGGGTTTCTGAAGGCAGCAAAGAGTGCCACTCCAAGCTGTCTTTAAAGATTGCAGTAAGAGGTTTATGATCTGTGTCTACTAGCATAGATGACTCATAATAAATGTACTCCAAAGGTGTAGTGCCATGTCCAGCACTGATTGCTCCGACAAATGAGTACTCCTCTTCACTAGAGTCGTTTGTAATCATATAACAGCTTGACTTTCTCTCTGGAAAAGCATAGTTTTGTCAGATTGGTTTATGCCACTACATCTCTCACAGCATTTTCAGAGACTATGACAGCTGTTGGTTTCATATTTACTCCCACATTTTTCTGTACTTTAAACAAATGTTGTTTCTCTTGCTTTACTGTGAATGTTCTAGATGCTGTTGAGGCTTTCTTTCCTTTAAAAAAAAAAAAAAAAAAGAAGAAAAGCAACCAAAACAATAAGATGTATTCTGAACACATGTATTATTTTCTTTTTTTATAAACTATCTAACAGCCTATTTTTTTTTTCTTGCTTGCTTTAAGAGTTTGTCTTTCTGCTGTTCTGTCTCAGAGCTTACACTAGTTTTGCTGGACCCCTCCAAAGTTTGATTTTTTTTTTAAATGTAAGGATGCCTGTGCTATTTTCTTGGCTTACTAGGTAGGTCTGACTAAATACTGCTGTCTGAAGTATGTGTGGGATATGGACTGCCTTCAGCAGTTCTGGGTTGCGTCTTGCAAAGAAGCAGGAATTTCAGGAGCTGGTGCATCATGGATTACAATTTGCCTCCTGTAAGAGGAAAGATTAAATAGACTAGAAACTCTTCAGCCTAAAGAAGAGGTGACTCGGGAAAAAGGAAAAACCTGAATGCAGGGAGAAAATGAATAGAGAGGGATTACAGCAGCAGCATGAAATTACAAGGTAGGACAGTAAAAAAAATCAACCAAAAGGAAATTTTACACAATGCAGAAGTAAACTCTGGAACTCATTGCCACATGATGTTGAGACATGTAAATGAATTCAAAACGCAATTAAACACAGTAGTGAAAGAAATATTCACAGGGGGAGAACTGTTAACAGCCCATATTTTTGAAGTCAGAGGAGAACGCACCTTGGAGCTGTGAGAGGGGGATGCTGGCATACCCTTGCATTGCAGGGGAAATCAGCATTTTTTTGAAGAGGTTTTGTGTGACTGAGGCTGTAGATAGGCAAAGCACAGCTGTTTGTGCAGTGCCATTCGTAAGAAAAAGAGCTGCTTTCAGACTTCACTGCTCATGCAGAGGACAAGTGGAGGGAAGCCTTGCTCGCAAAAGAGGTCTCACGCACACACGCACAAAAATGCAGTGCATTAAGCTCTTCAGGTAATCAAGGAAATTAATTCAAACCGTTCACTCTGAAACTCAGTTTGCTACTGCAGTGTTTTCAGTTCGTGCATCTTCAGTATACTCTGTACTCACTCACAACTTCTGCAGAACGCTGAAACTTCTGTTCTTCGTGAAGCAGTGCGTCTCCAGCCCTTTAGTTCTCGCCTTAGCTCTCACACTTTTTTTGTATCCTGTTTGATATAACACCTCCCGTTTCCTGAGACGGACTGCGCAGGCTCAGGCTACCTCACCTTCACGGCTTTGTGCTTTGTCTGCTGAGTTGTTTCTGGACAACGAGTGAACCTAGAGATGCAATGGGCAATGCTTAGCCGTTGGGGTAAAATCTTTAGTTTACGCACCTGTAGCTGTTGGTTGGATTTTCCAAATGCTGAGATTTGGGTTTTCCTCATGAGTAGTCTGTTGTAACAACTGACTGTAGTTCAAATAATGAGTTTTTAGCTGAATTAGTGTTTCTTCTAGCCGTAACAGTACTGAAAACCATGGCTGATATCCTGACTTCTTTAGATTAGCAGAACAACGACTCCACGTAGATGAAAACCCTATGCTGTTAAGTCTGCCTAGTATTTGAAAGACAACTGTAAGACTTCACTCTTTCATAGTTTAAAAAAGCATCTTATCTCTGTTGGTCTCTAGTGCAATTGTTATCTATACTGCTATTAAGAATCTTAAAGCAATATCAGATTTCAGCATATAGTGAAGTGACAGTTCGGTTTCCATAATCCTGTTTGGTTTTACATGTTTGAGTTCTGTGTATTTCAATTTGTTTGCAAGTTGCTCAAGGTAACCATTGTATCACACTGTGTGGTTTTGCTGACGACTGATATCATAGCACAAATTTCAGCTACAGCCTTCCTAATGAGGGGATCTTTCTGTTTTGTTACCAAGGCTTGGTTTTAGTTAGTTAAGACAATTCAAAATAAATAATCTGAACATGTTAATTCATTGATTGCTAGGATTAAGATTTTAAATAAGGAGATGACTAGAAAATAAGAGAATCCATGATTTAAAAAACCCCTTTTTTTAATGTCTACTATTTAAACTAAGGTTCTCTCGTTACCTGAAAGCTGACTTTTTAAGTGAAAGTTTTCTGTGTGCTAAGTATGCCCAGTAACTTGAACATAGGAAGAACCTGCCTATGAATAATATTGTTTCCCTGCCCTTCCCAAGACCTTTCATTTGTGGTAAACAGGTATCATGATATATGACACTGAGGATAGGACAAGTTTAGTGACATCTTTGAAAAATTATTATTTAAGCGAGCAGAAGATGGACATTTTTCAGTAACTACCTACAAAGTATGTGTTCATATTGCCAGGCCAGACTGGCATCACAGGTGGTGCGTATAGGCATGTTTAGGTGCAGAAGATCAAGAAAAGAACTGGAGATCAAAGAAAGGCCGTGGTCTGTTGATGAAAGAAAGACAAAGGTCCTGTAACCTCAGTGAAGTTATTCCACAATACACCAGCCGAACATCGTCCTAGTTCGAATGGTCTCTTTTCCATTGGGTTATTTTAGTTCTTTGCTGTGAAGAATTTCTTCTGACATTTCCGTCCTCTTTGCAAAATATTTCTCAGCTGTATTTCTTTTTCTACAGATCCCTGAAGTTTTTGTGAATTACATCACTGCTTAAAACTTTGCTTGACCTCAGAGGCTCTTTAGCAATCAAGGAGAGCACCAGCCAGCATTCTACAGCCTGTACTGCACAAACTTGCACTGAATACTGAAACTCGGTCAACCCCTACAGATCGAGCGTGCAGTGTTTATTTTAGAAAATAGAGAAAACTACAGTAGATTCCTCTATCTGAAAAATGAGGGTCTTCCACTTATGTCACCCACTGAGGAAAATTGTCCATATGTTTTACAGATTTCATCCTCATCTGTACTTCTTAATATACTCTCTCAAATTTTCTATTTCAGTTACCAGTGACTTTCTCATTGCTAGCTAATATCTTTTTTCAAAAGGGCCAGATTGCCATAAAATGTGGGATTTTGTTGCACTTTTACAAATTGTGGGTTCATTCTGAAAAAGATCAGACACTATTACTGCGTAACCACTGTCAGTTTAACCTACATGACCTTCTCTCTCTGAATAGGATGGGCTTTGTCACTGCTGAGCAAAATCTACATTTGATTTTGAATAGAAAATCTATACTGATTATTGTTTTAAATATTTACTTTCTGATATAGTGATTGCAATTGAACTGTACCTACGCTGTAGCTAATGTATAGCTTCACCGAAGATACACTTTTTGACAATTGACTCTTACTTACACAGGTGAAAAATATGTATTTGACTGAAAGTATTTATGATATAAATACCTCACAGTTAAAAAAACTCAGAACTATGAAAATGTATGCATCAAGCATGAAATTTAAGGGGTGAAAGTATAGCAGCCACGTAACTTACTTTCTGCAGTGTAATAACACTATAATTAATTACTCCATAATTGCCTTTTCCTATCATCTAACTGTACTCACGAAGCTATGAATGCTACTGGATAAATGCAATTGAAATGTCAGATTTTCTGTTAATTTGTGATGCAATATAAAACAGAACTCATTAAATGAACAATCGATACAATAAAAACAGTTAATCAGAAAGAAATCTGTATCAACCTAAAGGGATACATAAATCTGCCTCCTTGTGTTTACATCAGTCTATATATCCAAACAAAAAAAGGAGGGACGGGAGATATGTTTTAAAGGCAATTTCTTCACCTAGAATGCCTTCTAGTCGTGTTATTTTGTGATGCCTCAAAGACAAGCATTACAGTAAAAGTAATTGATGACTTTGGCAAACAGAAGTTTTGTGGTTAAAATTCACAGAAGTAACCCAAAGAATGTTACTTTTACATGTCATATCTCTGAAAGCATCCAGTTTGGAGTAACAATGTACATGTGAAGTCGATGTACTCTTCTGTGTAATTTCAGAGTTCCTGTGTAGACACCACCAAGAAATTGTGCACAAATCAAGCTGCCGATGTTTTGGAATTACAAGTTAGTTGTGAAAATGATTTGGTGCATCATGACAATAAGAAGGACATGACTGGGAAAGCTACATTAGTGGAAACCAGTGTGATTAAAGGTCAGTTAAGATTTATGGCTTGAGTTACTAGTACAACAATGCTTAACCCTAGCCCTGATAAAGGATTTACACACAGGATTATCTTGTGTGATTTCACTTGGAACCTGTGGTTTCATCAACAGAGATGAAAAGTGAACATTTGTGTGCTTCCTCCATAAATGCCGTAAGGCAAATTCATCCAAGCTCTCAACAGTAGCATGATATTAAACTCTGTTTGACACTGCAGCATGAATATTCAGTAGTTTTTAGGAACAGATGTGTGGAAAAGATGCACTCTCCTTTTGCTTTAGGATGATGATTATACATCGTCTGTTATAAAAAATGCTGATTCCAACAGGTATTAAAGAAGAGCAAACAATTTACATTACAGATATGAAGATAGCTTCAACTCACACTTCTGTATTTTGAAGAAAACAAGAATACTGAGCAAATTACTTAATCGATAATTGTTTTTAAAGTCACCATTTACTTGGACCAGAATTTTTGATAGCTGGTTGGTTTTTCTACTTGTCTTTCAAGTTCTTCTTTTTTCGTTATGTACTGAAGTTGAGAATCTAGATTATAAGAGGGCAAATCCAAAAGACTTTGCACTTGGGATAAAAAATTCCATTGATTTCATTAATCTGTCAGTCACATGTTATTTCTGAAATATGAACCCATCACATTAACTACAACACTGGAATGTTTGGAAGATTGAGGCATAAGTACTCATTCTCATAGCATTTATTAACTGATAACTAATATCAATAGAAGAACTTTCCCTAAAGTTTTTTTTATCATCTTGTCATTCAGTGTGTGAGACTCTAAAAAGGAGTCACTGCCTACTTGAAACTGTGCACATTGAAGCTCCCAAATGCAACATAAACAACTTTTATAGTGAAGAATTATTGTGGCATGTTGAATATTCACTTATCCTTATTGCTGTGGAAGTTGATTATTTGGGGAGTAGTTTTTGAAAGGTATTTTGGTGCCTGGCTGCTTTGAAAGATAATCCCAAATTTGTTATTTTGTGGCTTTGAAAAGTCTCCCTACCGACTCCATTTTGTCACTGCTTAAGGATTTGATTATATTTTATAGTGCTAAATGGTGAAGCTTCCACATTGGCAGCTGTAGAGAATGGTATCCTCCATTTAAACTCCAGAAGCAAATTCATACCAAGATAAGTTAATGATGTACTCTTTTGTCCCAAGGGAACTACCTGCAAATCACTCGGCCTTGACTTTGAAAACCACTGTCCATGTTACAGAGATCCGTTGTATCACTTGCATAGATTAGTCTCTGTGGGGTGAGGCAGGCGTGGGAAGAAGGAGGGATGCACCTGAAGAAAATGTGACCAAAACATCCTTACTGAAGCAAGCCAGGCTTAAAGTTTCAGCTGAGGACTGGCTTATTAACAAGCACAGGAATCAGTGCTTGTGTAGGTGCTTTACTTCATGGAGTTAGTTTTACTCCTCACAGGCAGTGAAAGCCACACAGGTTAAAGTCATGTAGTGGCTGTACAGTCAAGGTTTTTCAAAGATTTTTCTCAATGCAGCCGCTCAATTTGTGCAGCAAGAAGCAGTGTCGTACAGTCACTTCCTGTGCCTCTCACAGGAACTCTGTAGTCATTTCTAAACGAAGATCCCTTGGCTGAGAAAAGAAATTTGGAGCTACTGTTACCTAGGCTTCAGCTCAGTAACAGGACTGGGAGGTGGCCAAGTCTTTCCATTCTTGGTATTGGGGCCATTTTCATTCTGTGAAAGTATTTGCTACTGCTTGTTTTTGTTTTGCCACTGGGCACCATTGAGAAGAGTCTGGCTGCATCTTCGCATCCTCCCATATGGTATTTATACCTGGTGATAAGATCCTCCCTGAGCCTTCCCTTTACCAGGCTGAACTGTCCCAGCCCTCTCAGCCTTCCCCTCTACTTCAGATGCTCCAGTCCCTTTATTATATTCACAACCCTTTGCTGGACTGGCTACAGGGTGTCCATGTGTCCCTCTTGTACTGTGGAGCCCACACCTGAACCCAGCACTCCAGACGTGCTTTCACCAGTGCTGAGCAGAAGGGGAAGCATCTCTGCTGGCACTGCCTTGCCTAATACAGCCCAGGAGGTTTTTGGCCACCTTTACCACAAGGCCACATTGCTGGCTCATGGTCAGCTTGTCTACCAGGACCCCCATGGTTTTCTCTGCAAAGCCGCTTTCCAGCCAGTCATCATCAGCCTGTACTGGTGCATGGGGTTGTTGCTCCCCAGGTGCAGGACCTCGAGTTTTCCTTCAGTGGACTTCATGAGATTCCTCTCTGTCCAGTCCTCCAACCTGTCCAGATCCCTCTGAACAACAGCACAACCATCTCAGCCACTACTCACAGTTTTGTGTCATCTGCATACTTACTGAGGGTACACTCTGCCTCCTCATCCATGTCATTAATGAATCACAGTGTCTGCAGCAGACACCCACAACATTGCCCATGTTAGTCTGCCTGCTAATCCAGACCCAGAAGCTCTCAGCAGGCTCTTCACCTGTCCCTAAGTAGAGGGTTGCTTCAGTTAGCCATGCTACCAACAAAGGTTCTGTGTTTTCCTTCACACTGCTCACTCTTCTTATTAGCTCATGAAGTTTGCAGTTCTGGACACTAGAAAACAGACTTGCACTTTTTGCCTCTGTTCTTGATTTAGACCTTCTACTGAACGTGTTTCGGCGCTGTAGTGGAACAAGGCAATGCTGCTGACTGTCTCATCTGCCCTGGTTGGGGCCTGCCTGCCTTCTCTCTATTCATTCTGGGTTGGTAACATTAGTCTTTTGTCCATCCCATTGACCCTCATTTATAAGTTCTTGACAAACCTTTTTCAGAATCTCCAAAACCACCTGGTTTTTTATTTGCTATTTTCATTTTCTAGAACAAGTCTATTGTTCTTAATGCTGAAACACTCTAATAGAGAAGAAAGCTCTTTCTAGGGTTTTTTTCAAGTTTTAAATTATCTTCTCTTAGCTGTTCTTGCTCTATTTCCTTTGGCCTTCATTCCATGAAGATCCTAACCTTTGTTGTGGTATCCCTTCTGTGAAAGCAGAGTTTTCTTGTCTTCTGGTTGAGACCCACGCATCAGTCGTAATGGTAGATTACTGACTTAACTCTTCCTGCTTCCAGTAGACACATTTCTTTTAAACTCTGGGTATCAGTCAGGCTCAGTTTTTTCCTGTGTATTTCTCTGAGCTTATGGCTAGAGGCCTCTGTTTTGCAGGTAGCTGTAGGTGTACGGCCAAGAGTTTTAGAGAAAAAATGGTCTTGGGGCGGCTGAAGGTTTGCTTGCCTCTGGTCTTGCAGAGAGTCACAGCACTAACTCTTCCCAGCTAGCCCAGTTCTTAGCCCTGTTTCTGATTTAAAAGCTGATGGTTCATATGTCTCCTGTCTCATTCTTCATGAAAGCTGCAATTAGTTAATTTTAAGTTCATCCCATATACAGTATGAGCTTAGACTTTTCACAGAAGATCACATAAATAGCCTTTGTTACTGAGGGTTTCAAACAAACTCTTAGTACCTCTGTTTAGTACACACATAGAAAATCAAGAAGTACTATCATAATGTTTCTTCTTTGCAAGGCTAGGAAATTGCTTCTTGTTTAATTACCTTGGAGTATATTCCTGTACAGATTTTGTTTAAATTTGAGTGTAATGTGAGTTTGAGCTAGGCAGATTTATCCTAGACCAAAAGGCAGTGATGGATTATACGGTGACATACTCAAATCAAAGCTAAAGGTTTTTTCTGAAAGATGTGTGTTTGTATAGTCCAAAATTATTTGGGTTAATTCAAAGATAACTGCAGAATTATACAGGAGATTGGATTACATGATATAGCAGTTCTTCATGGCCAGCCAAGGGATCCTCAGGAGTCCACTGTTGCGTGCAGCAAGTGTGCCTGTTCCGGAGAGTATACTCTGTTCTGCTAACTCACAAGATAATGGATTAGAAAATATGTCAGGACTAATAACACAGACACACTCCTGTGGGTTTTGAGTGGGAGGAAATGCGCCATCCACTGACTAATCTTTAAACTTCTGCTGGTGAATGTTAAGTCATCCTGCAAAGCACCAACCTGTTTCAAATTCCTAATAAGGATGTTGAATCTGTGCTCTCAAAAAAAACAGTTACAGAGACGATTACTATTTCTTACCAAAAGCCAGATAGCTCTGAAAAGTAACATATTTTTGTTTCATTTTTAAGGCCTCTATTGCCTTTCCTTACAGGGTTCATGTTAATAAAGATTTATGATCTTTGTTTCTAACACATTTAACATTTTTCCTCTGTTGCAATTAAACCTGAATTAGCCACTAAAGATATTATCTTATTTTCTTATATTTGACTGAGTTTGAATTAATTAGTAATAGTTGCAATAACTGCAGGATAATAACTGTCACCAGAAATCTGCTGTATCAGTTTTGTTAAAACTTGAAATTTATTCTAAGTGAAGTTTCTAAAATATTACCTAATCTTCTTGCTCATGGCTTAGGTTTCTGGAATTGTTATGATCTGCAATAAAAAAGTGTTTATGATGACTTACTTTATTGGTGTCAGGACATTTTGGGGAAGAGATTTACATATTCTGACTTTGGGGACTTGATTTAGGAAGCCAGTGGGCTGGAGAAGGCAAAAAAGGAAAAGGCCTTCTGATTGCAATTTAGGATGCACACATAACATAAAAATCTGAATTATTTTGAAAAAGGCTCTTATTCTTTTGGTGACATCACAGGGATTTCGTACCAGCATTCTGAATTAGGCGCATAGGGATAAGCAATATGAATTAGGAATCATTTACTGTATGCATGTATGACGACTCTCTCCAGCTTCCACAATTTAGCTCAGTCTTGGATTAGGACAAAACTGTTATTAGATCCTTTGACTCCTATGGTACTGTAACTATCTTTAAAAAAAGAAAATTGGACTCTTTTTCCTGGTTTTTGGTCTGTGAACACAGAACTTATTCTTGGTTGACACATCTTCTGAGATAACTTTAAAAAAGGTAAGAAAATGACTTAAAATAGGGAGATCGCATCATTTCATAGGATGGCAAAGTACACTTTTGTAAATTGTATGAAGGGGGCCTACAAGAAAGTTGGAGAGGGAATTTTTTAAAAGGCTTGTAGTGATAGGACAAGGGGCAATGGCTTCAAACTAAAAGAGGGTAGATTTAGATTAGGTATGAGAAAGAAATTCTGTGCTATGAGCGTGGTGAGGCACTGGACCAGGTTACCCAGCGACGCTGTGGCTGCCCCCTCCCTTGGAAGTGTTCAAGGCCAGGCTAGATGGGGCTCTGAGCAACCTGGTCTCTAGTGGAAGGTGTCCCTGCTCATGGCAGCGGGTTTGGAACTAGCTGATCTCTAAGGTCCCTTCCAACCCAAACCATTCTATGATTCTGTGATTTTCCAAACAATGGTTTAGTAGATTCCAGAGGGGGGTAAACACCGTACGCTAGTTGTAACCCTGCAGTGCATACGAAATATTTTGATTGTGGCACTTAGTAGTTTTTAAAGGTATGCTACATCACCACATGAAGGAATGGCTGATGGATATCAGCTCAAGGAAGAGTCCATTAGTTTTATGGGCTCTGATTCTGCTATCACTCAATAGCTTTCAGGAGCACTCCCTAAGGTATTAGCTCTCATTAGCATGGAGGAGCATCAGAACCAGGCTCACAGCAAATAAAATGCTCCTGTTCATAAAACCACTTTGACTTCTGTGTATGCCTTCAGTTCTGTACATTTTCCCTCAAGAGATGTCCAGAAATAAGGATGTGGTTCTACTGTGTTTAGTTTACAACGTTACTGCACTTAATAGTTCACAACTATTGTTTTCAAGTTAGGCATAAATATAAACACTAAATGTTGTTAATGTATCTGAATGTTGATTTATGCAGCATGAATCCTGAACTGAGATATTTACCACAGCTATAAAACTGTGTTATGGCCATGGCCAGGGGTGTGTAGGTGTGCAGCCTTGTCTGTACACGAGTTGGGGTTTCTAGCACTGGTTGCATTCAAGTAATGGTCCTGACGGATTGGGTTACTTCTGTTGCCTGCCTTTTGAAGGAGGGCAGAATGGAGAGTTATGACAATTGTTTGTGGCCTTGAAATTTGTTTAAAAACAGCAGTTACATTCTGAGGAAAAAAAAAACCCAAACAAATCCTACCCACTCAAGGATACAAATGAGATAAATGGAAATTTTTAGTCTGCTGAGCACTACCCTTCCCCTATAAAGGCAAATGTAATTATACAAAATAAGTAATTCTTCCAGGAAGAACAGAATTCATGAAATTTGGTTTAATAAGTATTCAGGTCTGTTGTCCCCTAGTGCTTCTCTCTCCCTTCTCTGATAATAACCAAAAATCTCCTTATGGTACTCCTATCAAATGAAAAAGAGCAGGTCTGGAGCTGTGTGTGTGTTGAGTGGCCAACCAATATGCACATGCTGATTTGTCCTGCTGTCTGCTGCCAAATGGAGCGTATAACAGCTGTGTTCTGCATGCTTCTCTTTTGATAGAGGAACTTATTCAACTCTTGCTTTTGTAACCACGCTGAGACTTCTGCCCCCTTTTCAAATCTGACAGGAATGGGCAAAAAAACTTTTAAAAATACTGAAGAGATTGACGGATGGATAGACAGCATGATGACATAAGCCTGGTTTTCTTAGCAGGCTGAGATGGCATATCAGATTCGGTAATTCAGTGTTGAGGCTAATAGATTTTTTTTCAATAGGGAAGCAAATTGCATTGGTTTCACAGCTCAGAATCCCCTTGTGATCATTCACCTTGTCCCGTTCATTGCTTAATGCTTTACTGAAGTATAAATGTATACATTTCAGAAGGCACCCTATACAGGTTTGGGACTGGGGACAGCTGTGATTTAGTCTGGCCTGATGACATTAATTTCCTTTCTCCTTGAGCTGTGCTGCTTAGAAGTGTATCATTTTGTTTGCGTGTGTTTGGGAAAGAAGAAAGTCTAGAGCTATACCATCCATGAACAATCTGAACTTTATATCCGTATTAGCAAGTCTAAGCGTACAAACAATATTTCCCTTGCTGAATCACAGGGATTAGCTTATTCTTTCAGTGCCTGTTTTATTCATTAGTTTACTTTTACCAGTATCAAACACAGCCAACTTGCAAATGAACTACAGACTTGGAAATGCTTATTAACAAGATAGTGGCCACATGTGTGAGTGAGATCTTTATTAAATTTCTCATAATAGGTTTGGGGTTTGGGTTTTCTTTTCCTTTTAATGGCTAGATTGGTAAACACTTTGCTAATTTACTCATTCCTAAAAAGTATCAAGGGGATTTGTAGGTAAATTGGTCTATGATAAACTCTGTGCTGGTGTGGCCAGACAGCTGCTTGATTATCTTAATGGTTATTTCTGTCCTTAAAAAATCTGTAAAGCAGAGGATCATAACTTCAGGAAGAAATGAGTCCTACCCAGTTTTTCAAGGAGAGACACCTCAGCCATGGAGAGTCTCAGGAGGAACACAAGTGGGGTTTGGAGACCACCAAGAAAATATAGAGCTATTTTCTTGGTGAATGGGCATAAAGCAGTTGCAAGTGTAAGCTTGGGAGCATTCGTATTTGAAAAGCTCATTCCCATAAAGGACCTGTATGACAAGCATGGCCTTGCTGGGAGGTCAGATGGGCTCTGAGACCTTGTGCATGTTTGCAGGTTGTTTTGGGTTGAGTGGTAGCAAATTAACCAAACAGAAACAGCTGTACCAACAGCAGTGTTTCACACTGTTCTGCCACTTCAGGTGAAACTTTTTCCTTTAGAAACAGTGTCCTCTCAGCTTCATTAAATATATGGCTTCCTAGAAAAGGCCAAAGGTGAGCTGCTGCTGGCAGGGGAACTTCTGTACCACTGCCTCAGCCCTGGCTGGTTCTCCTGCCATCTGGCTCTTCCTTGCCACAAGCCTGGGACAAGGGATGTGGTGGCTCTGGAGGTGGGATGCGAGATCCTTGGTGACTGATCCTTGCAGGTCTTGTTGCATTTGACCACAGTCCCATGTGTCTTGTGGAGCTACCTCTAGCCCCAGGGGAGCAGTAGGACGAACCTGGCAGGGGAGGATACTTTGTAGCTTGCGATGTGAGCTGTAATGTGAAGCTGTTGCTGTGCCAGGGTTTGTAGCAGAGATCACCCTGGCTCTAGAGCTGTGAAAAGACCTCCCATGAGGGTCTCTGCCCTTTGGGAAAAGGCCACTGCTTCTTGGATGGTTTTTCCTCAGTGTTGCAGAGGTTGGTCTAGGTGGATGTGAAGAAATATGCTTTGAAACTTTTCAGTTTGACCTCAAACCACTTGCAAGCCTGCATGCCTGTTATCTCACTTTCTGAATAAGAAGAAACTGGGGGTTGTGGCTCTAGGAAATCACAAAGTACCAATGCAATTTCCTAGCTGCAGAGGCTCATGTCTTCAGGCAGTGAAACACAAGAGCGTGGGAGCAGATCTGCAATAGGGAAGGTAGGTGCTGCACGTGGCAGGTGGGCTGCTCTTCTCTCCATATGGTCAGACAATTTTAACCATCTGCTTTTACACTGTCAGCAATCATGCTTTATAACCATTTTCTTAAACCTTAGAGCTATCTGTGGACAGCTAGCTGGGAGTGGACAACTGATTATCTGGTTTGACCACAGACTTGGAGGTGCAAGTATTATGCAAAAAACTGAAAGAGAAGTACCTAAGAGTGGAGACTCTTTAATAAAATGTTCAGCTGGGTTTCACTCTTGATCTGCCACAGGTATTGTTCAGGAACTTGAGAAAGTCATTTAAGACCTCTGCGAAAATCAGAAAAGTGAGGAGAACATTGCTTCTTTTGTTTTTTGCTTTTGTGGTTGTCTGTATGAATAGTACACTTTTCAGGGCAAGTGCAGAGCCTTCCATTTCCTTACAGTTATTTTTTGTTAATTACTCAGATGAAACAAGTAAGGGACTTGGAAACTGTGAGGCAGAAAATGAAGAAGAAGAAGAAGAGCACAACTATGAATACGTGGATGAAAACATAATTGAAAACATAAGAAAAGTATTTCAAGACTCCACACTTAGAAATAAGCACGCGCTCTCTGAAGGACGAAGGTGAGTGTGACCTATGGTCACTTACGGATGTGAACAAGTGCGGGCAGAGTGATTTTTTAGACTTGCTAGTAACCTTCAGTCCCCCAAACGAGGGAGGGTTTCCCCGGGGAGCTGCCACTGTTGCCCCAAGTGTTCTGTGAACAACACGGGAAGGGCACCTCTGAGCTGTCGCCTGTGACCTTGTGTTGCTCTTGGAGACGTCACCTTTGTCAAAGTGGTACCTATGGTTTTTCTGGTGATAGAAGTGCATGGGCAAGAGCAGGTTTGCAGATGGAGACAAAACCTTGATTATCCGTTATCGTTACAAAAATACACAGAAACCCACAGAAAGGCTTTGTATCAGCTTGTCTAATTTTTCTGATTTGTGCCAGTTTGCTGTAACAAATTATAGTACTCTAAATGCAATCCTTTTCTGCTTTTTAGAAGCAGATGCCTTGTTGTACATGGCTAAGGTTTGTCTCTTAAAAAGCTTTCAGGAATTACCTGTGTTTTCACTAAATCCTCAAGGTTCTGCTCTGGCAGTCTGCAGAGACTTGAAGTGCGAGTGAAGAGCACAGGTTCAACTCTTTTTCTAGTTCTGAGTGAAACTGTAGTCCCAGCTCTTTTCTCTCATAGCTGAAGCCTTCTATGAACTGCACTTGATTTGGCTGAATTGCTTCTCTTGTTAAGAGAAACCCCTGAAAACCCAGCAAAGCTTGAAATGTTGTGTTTCAGAGATTTAAAAAATGATTTTATTATGAAGTGGTATTTTGTTCCAAAATGTGCTTTGCATTTAATTTAAAATGGCATACAACATTTCTATTCCATTCAAGTTAAACAGCAAACTGAATCTGAAATAAGCTCTTATTTTTTTTTTTCTGAAATACTCAAACCCCTCAGAAATATGACATCCAGGGCAATGTGTAAAATCCATGCAACCACCTCGGCCCCTGCTCACAGCCACAGAAACTCCAAAGTTACAGAAAACACTGAAAAATTAAAGTAGGGCACTTCACGTAACGCATTGCTTTCTCAGTCCACGTGCTGCTGAGGACAGGGACTTGCTCTATCACATAAAGAGTTTGAGAAAGAGAGAATGAAACTCTCTTTTGACTAAAATAATCCTTTGACTATAGGCATTTAGGGAAAAGCACAGTTTCAAGAAGCAGCGCCAGCCTAGAGGATCGGCCTCTCCTTATACTACTTACTGTCATGGCATCAGCTCCTTTAAGTCTTTATCCACCTGCCCTTTAATCTCCCTATCAATAGAGGCAAGGTTTCACTTTATTGTTGTCTTCTTTGAGAGCTCGAGCAAAACATGAAAGAAAAGAACTTTGCCACCTTGAGGGAGATCACTGTCTCTCTTGGATTATGAAGCAAGAGCACAAATTTTCATCCTCTGTGGATGACAGAAGTATCCACCCTCTGAAATCATTAGCTAGCCAAGGAGCAGGTAGGTCCTCCAGCTTGCTGGTCTCCCCTCAACCATCAGAAATCCTCCATTATGGCTTTTACCTAGCACTTAAAATTTCTGTCAAGCTTCTGTGCTTGCACATGTGAACATTTTGAGAAATATGGATTTGATGTGGACATATGAAATTAACTTTTAATATGGGCAAAAGCCCTATAAATTATCTAGTCAGGTAAAATGATTGATGTAGTTTAAAAAATCGGCTTTTGAGCACGTACGCTACACAGCCAGTTGAAGGGGCTATAAAAAAATAATGAAATTAACTGGTTTAGGCTTACTTACAGGCAAATAATGCACAAAAACTAGTTCAGACCCATGGTCCCTCCCTTCCTCACGATATTTATGCTATTTATTAATATCTACTTTTAATTATTTGGTATACATGAGCTATCAAAATGAAAACTATTGATCCAAATTCCTTTAAAATAGAGTCATTGGGGGGGGGGGGAAAA